>FWWM01001285.1_pt1 | contig 76582 bp, 58 predicted proteins | sample 2228351 | NCBI WGS metagenome assembly FWWM01 (sample SAMEA103939774, study PRJEB20133) | metagenome | reverse complement strand
CATCCGCCTCGCCGCCGAGGCAGAAGAGAGGGAAAGCTACGAGCGCCGCATGAGCGCCGAATGGCTGGCCGCGCTCGCGCCGCTGGGCACGGACTGGCGCAAGCCCCACTTGCAGGACGCGCCCTACCTCATCGTCGTCTTCCGCCAGGCCTACGGGCTGCGCGTGAACCCGCTAACAGGCCGGGAGACCAGGATCAAGCACTATTACAGCGAGGAGTCGGTGGGCATTGCCGTGGGGATGCTGCTTTGCAGCCTGCACCTGGCAGGGCTGGCCACGCTCACCCACACCCCCAGCCCCATGCACTTCCTCAGCGAGATTCTGGAGCGCCCGCCCAACGAGCGCCCCTTCGTGCTGATCCCGGTGGGCTACCCGGCGGCGGACGCCCACGTGCCGGTGATCCACAAAAAGCCGATCTCCGCGATCATGGTGCACATCGGCGGGGAAGGCCCCGGCCCAGACCAGGCGACGAAGACTTGACAGGCCAGGGACCCTGGGAGTTAAAATAGCGCAATCTCTATCTTAAAAGCTCACCGGGCCGTCCGCTCGCCACATCATATCACATAGGGAGCGCTTATGTCCCGTCCACGCCTGCGTGACCTGGGGATCACGGTAGGCCGCCTGCCCACTGGTCCGCACAACGCCATCACCGACGTGCCCGGCGTCCGCGTTGGCCACGCCACGGTCATCCACGACGAGCCGAGCATCGCCCGCACGGGCGTCACCATCATCGCGCCGCGCGAAGGGCCAGCCGCGCAGGACCGCCTGTTTGCCGCCTACCATAGCTTCAACGGCTGCGGGGAGATGACCGGCCTGCTGTGGCTGGAGGAGTCCGGCCAGCTCAGCAGCGAGATCGCCCTGACCGGCACTTACAACGTGGGAATCGTGCACCAGGCCCTGGTGGCGGCCACCCAAAACAGCTATGGCGGCCTGCTGCCCGTCGTCGCGGAAACTTACGACGGATTTCTCAACGATGGCCCTGCCTTCCCCCTGACGCAGGAGCACGTCTTCCAGGCCCTTCTGGAGGCCCGAGAGGGACCGGTGGACGAGGGCAACGTGGGCGGCGGGACGGGCATGATGTGCCACGACTTCAAGGGCGGCATCGGCAGCGCCTCCCGCCTGGCAGAAACCCGGAGCGGGGTCTTCACGGTGGGGGCGCTGGTGCAGGCCAACCACGGCGACCGCATCGACCTGCGCATCGACGGGGTGCCAGTCGGGGAAGAGATCGGGCCGGAGCACACCCCCCTGCCCCGCATGGCTCCCGTGGAAGCAGGCTCCTCGATTGTCGTCATCCTGGCCACCGACGCGCCGCTGTTGCCCTTCCAGTGCAAGCGGCTGGCGCAACGGGCGGCCATCGGCCTGGGCCGCACCGGGAGCTATGGGCACAACTGGAGCGGCGACATCTTCCTGGCCTTCGCCACCGGCAACCACCTGCCGCCGGGCACGTCCGAACCCACCCACGCCAGGATGCTGCCCAACCCGCACATGAACCCCCTGTTCCTGGCCGCGGCGGAAGCGGTGGAGGAAGCCATCCTCAACGCCCTGTGCGCCGCCGAGACGATGACCGGGCGGGAGGGCCGCACGGCCTACGCCCTGCCGTTGGACGAGTTGCGCTGCGTGATGCAGCGCTACGGCAGGCTGTGAGCGCGCCGCAGAAGAAGGGTCATGGCCGGGCCGCCTTTACTCCGGACGGATGGGGCGCACCGCCTCCCGCAGGTGGCGGCGCACGGAATCCACAATCCAGGCGTAGACGCCGGTGGCCAGCGCCGGGGCCAACACCACGTCGTGCAGGTAGCTGGCGGATGCCCGCTCCACCAGCCACAGATCGCTGCCGGGATAGGGCACGTCCGGCTGGTCGTCCAGGCGGTCGAAGCCCAGGCGGCGCAGGGCCAGGTCAAAAGCCCGGAAGCGCTCCGCGCCGAGGGGATACTCAAAGGCCGGCTGCTGGCTGGCGCGCCGGTAAACGACCTCCAGCAGGGCCGTCTCGTCCTGCCGGTGAGTCAGGGTGGCGATCTGGTCGGCATAGCGGCCATCGTGGTAGTGCACGGTGATGCGATAGGCCTGGTTGACGCCGGGCTGCCGGGCTACATCGCGCAGCTCAGGCCGACGCAGGCGCACCGCGATGAAGCGCAGAAAATCGGCGCGGCGTTCCATTCAGCAGGATACGATTCTACCCATGCAGCAGCACGACCTTGCCGAATACCTCGCCGCGCTCAAGCCGCCGATGGCCCTCGGCGGCCTGCTCCAGCGGCAGCTCCGCGCCGATCACCGGTCTGAGCCTGCCCTCGAAGATCAGCGTCATCACCTGCACAAAGTCAGCGCGAGGGGCCATGGTGCTGCCGATCAGGCTGATCTGTTTGCTGAAGATGTAGCGCAGATCAAGGTCAAACTTGGGGCCGCTGGTGCTGCCCACGATCAGGATGCGCCCCCCTTTGCGAACGGCGCGGATGCTGCCGAACAGCGTGGCCTGCCCCACGTTATCCACCACAACATCCACGCCCCGCCGCTCGGTGAGGCTGAAGACGGCCTTGCTCCAATCCTCCTTGTTGCGGTTGATCAGCACGTCTGCGCCCAGCGCCGCCGCCTTCTCCAGCTTGTCGTCGCTGCTGCCCACCACAAAGACCCTGGCCCCGGCCAGTTTGGCGATCTGCAAGGCTGCGGTGTTGACACCGCCGCCGGCCCCCACCCCCAGCACGCTCTCGCCGGGGCGCAGCCCGCCCCGCGTGATTAGCATGTGCCAGGCGGTCAGGAAGACCAGCCCTGCCGCTGCCGCTGCCGCGTAGGATACGTGCTCCGGCAGGCGCAGCAGGTTGCGGGCCGGGACGACCGCGTACTCGGCGTTGGTGCCGCGCGCGTCCTCCCCCAGGATGCCAAAGTGAGGGCAGAGGTTCTGCTGCCCGGCGCGGCAGAAGGCGCACTTCCCACAGCTCAGGGAGGGGTCCACGGCCACCCGGTCCCCCACCGCCCAGTCGGTCACGCCCTCCCCCAGGGCGTCGATCTCCCCCGCCGCGTCCGCGCCCAGGATGTGCGGCATCTCCAGCTTCAGCCCCGGCCACCCTTCGCGCACAAAGAGGTCCAGGGCGTTCAGGGCGCTGGCGCGCACCCGCAGCCGGACTTCTCCCGGCCCCGGCTCCGGCACGGGAAAGTCCGTGACATAGCGCAAATTCTCTACCGGCCCATGTTCGGGCAGAATAACAGCCTTCATCAAGCCCCCCTCAAAAGATCAACGATTCGGATACCCAGTGAGCCAGCGGCCTCAGGCGGCCCCAGCCCCGGCCTCAGGGCGAACAGGGATCAGCGCAGGCCCAGCTCGTTGCGGGCGATCACCAGGCGTTGAATCTCGCTGGTGCCCTCGTAAATCTCGGTGATCTTGGCGTCGCGGAAGTAGCGCTCGATGGGCAGCTCCCGGCTGTAACCCATGCCGCCGTGGATCTGCACCGCCGCATGCGTCACAAACATGGCCGTCTCGCTGGCAAAGAGCTTGGCCATGCTGGCTTGCAGGGTATAGCGCTCGCCCGTCTGCTTGGCCCGTTCCTTGGCCAGGCAGGCGTTGTAGAGCAACAGACGGCTGGCCTCCAACCGCGTCTTCATGTCCGCGATGCGGGCCTGGATCATCTGAAAGCCGCCGATGGGCTGCCCGAAGGCATGGCGCTCCCGCGCATAGGCGACCGAGGCCTCGTAGGCCGCCTCCGCGATGCCCACCGCCTGCGCCGCAATGCCGATGCGCCCGGCGTCCAGCACGGCCATGGCGATCTTGAACCCCTGGCCCGGCTCGCCCAGCACGTTCTCCACCGGACAGGCGTAGTCCTCGAAGATCAGCTCGCTGGTGGCGCTGGCGCGGATGCCGAGCTTCGGCTCCTTCTTGCCCCGGACAAAGCCCGGCCTGTCGGTATCGATGATGAAAGCCGTGATGCCCCGGTGCCGCTGCTCTGGCGCGGTCATGGTGAACAGGATCACGTAGTCGGCCACCGGGCCGCTGGTCACCCAGCTTTTGCGCCCATTGATCACGTAGTGCGTGCCATCGCCGTTGAGCACGGCGCGGCTGGCCATGTTGGCCGCGTCGGAGCCGGACATCGGCTCGGTCAGGCTGTACGCGCCGACCTTCTCCCCGCTGGCCACCGGAGTCACATATTTGCGCTTCTGCTCCTCGGTGCCGAACATCATGATGGCGTTGCAGAACAGGCTGTTGTTGACGCTCATGATGGTGCTGTGGCTGGCGTCGGCCTTGGCGATCTCGATCATGGCCAGGGCGTAGGAGAGCGTGTCCATCCCGGCCCCGCCGTACTCCTCCGGCACCTCGATCCCCATCAGGCCCATCTGGCCCATCTTGCGGATCGTCTCCACGGGAAACTCGCCCGTCTCGTCGTAGTGGGCCGCAACGGGAACGATCTCCTTCTGGGCGAAGTCGCGGGTTGCCTGTTGCAACATGCGGTGCTCTTCGCTGAGGGTCAGGCTCATCTCCTCACAGGCCATCAAAGCCTCCATAAAATCATTTGCGTTGAGCAAAGGTCCTGCGCTGATTATAGCGGCTGGGGCGGACCAGGGGAAAAACAGGGCAGCCGCACGCTGCCCACAGGCGGTGAGAACTGGGCGAGGCAGGCTCAGGCAGCGGCAACGGCCAGCGCCAGCTTCCGCCGGAAATCCAGCGCAGTCAGGGCCGCCCACTCCGCGTCAATCTGGGAGCGCGCGTCGGCCAGCCAGGCCCTTTTGGCGGCAATCGCGGCGTCCACCACGGTGGCATCCCCCAACTGCCGCTGTATCCGCTTCCTGCCCTCGCCCCCCAGACTTTCCAGCAGGTCCAGCGCGGCCTGCCCCAACACGATGCTGTGCAGCCGCGTCTCCAGGGGCTGCACCACGGCCAGCACGTCCGGCAGCTCCGCTCCCAACAGACTGGCCAGGTATTGCAGCATGTGGTAGAAGCGCTGCACACACCGCCATTGCCCGGCCAGATCGTCGCCGGACCGGCACTGGACGCGCAGGGCGGTGAACTCCCGCCAGATCAGCAATGCCGCCTGCGTCCCGATGCTGACGCGGGTGTGCCCGCCGGGGAATACCCCCCACCCCGAACGGCGGGCAAAGCCCCAAAAGGCGCTGAGAAAATCGCGGTAGCGCCGGCTGTCCAACAGCTTTCTCAGCTTGCGCATACGCCGGTCCGCCTCGGACTCCCAGGCAAGCGGGCCGCTGTCGTCGCCAGCCGCGCCGGGGGCTGCGCCCATCAGGATGGCGGCGGCCCGCGCGACGACGGCGTCGTAGGCATGGCGGGCCAGCCAGCGCACATCCTTCTTGAAACCCGCCAGCACGGTCGCGTCAAAGTAAGGCTCAAACACCTCGAACAGCCCCAGTAGGCGGGCGGCATCGCGCTCCAAAAAAGGCAGGCTGTCGTTGCGGCCCTCCCGCAGCAGGTCGGCGTGCTGCTCCACCCGGCTGAGATAGTGCCCGAACAACACCCGCCCGGCCTCCGGCAGGCTCAGCTCCGGGTCGAGCCTGGCCCAACCTGCATCCTTGCCGGTTGGGCGGGCCGGATAGCGGCTGCTCACCCGCAGGGGCACCCCAAAACGCCCGGCCCACACGTCGGCCCGCTTTTCCGCATAGGCCCCGTCCAGGTCCGCGTATTCCCCCTCCACCACGACGGTGAATGTATCATCCAGGGGGTGGGCATCGACAATGGCGCAGGTTTGCGTCTGGCTGTAATCCAGGCCGTCGGCCACGCGCAGCAGGGCCGTGAGGGCCAGTGTAGCCTGCTGCTGCGCCTGGTCCAGCGTGGCAAAGACCGGGTCCTGCTCTGGGCGCGGCTTCTTGCGGTGAAAGGCCGTCATACAGGCCACCATCCGCTGCTCGACATCGGTGAAGCCCACAAGCGGGCGCTCCAGGATGATGTCGCGGCCCAGGATGTGATGGTGCGTGGGATCGATCTCGTAGGCGATGTTGTGCAGCATGGCCGCCGCCTCCAGCAGGCGGCAGGTCTCCGCAGGCAACCCGTGCAGCGCCCTGGTCATGTCGAACAGCCGCAGGGCCAGCCGCGCGACATGGCGGGCGTGGGCCATATCCACACTGTAGCGCTGGCACAACGCATCCAGGGAGATGGCGTCCGCGGCCTCAGGGGAACGAGGGGCCAGCGCAGCAGAGCCTTGCCCCAGCGCCTCGGCCTCCGCCGCGTCCGGGAAAACGGCCATGCCCTCCACGCGGAAGCGGCGCAGCCAGTAGCGCACGCGGGAAGCGCTCAGCCCAACGGCTGCCGCGATCTCGCGGGTGGGCAGCCCACGGTCGGCCAGCAAAAGGATTTGCGCGCGCCGCCGCAGCCTGGCGCTCTGGCCGCCAGCAACCGCTTCCAGGTGCGCGCGCTCCCCGGCGGTAAGCGGCGGAATCGCTCCGTGCCCTGCCCGGCGGCCCGTCATGCCCCCGCCGCTCCCGCTCGCGTGCCCCCGCCCCGCCCGGAACAGGCCAGGGGAGGCCCACAGGACCCATACCGGCTGCCGCACAGGGGGTTGTGAAGCTTTGGCATCAGGAAAACAGCCCTTCCATACCGGAGTGCTCTGGTCAGTATATTGATTATAGTACATAATAAGCCGGAAAGGGCCTGTTTCCGCCTCACATTGCATCAGCGCGATGAGTCACGTCGCCGCCATTACCAACGTTCGTCCCTTTCGTTGTAACATCCTGATAGCTGGAACATCGCCATAGCGGGTCTTCTGCCGAAATGGCCGGGAAAGGAATGCCATGCCGCCCCAAACACTGAACCACGTCGCCATCGTCGTGGAGAATCTGGACGCCGCGCTGGCCTTCTGGCGCGACGCGCTGGGCCTGCCCCTGGCGCAAACCGAGCACAACCCGGACGAAGCCGTGCGCATCGCCTTTCTGCCCCTGGGCGAAAGCGAGATCGAGCTGCTGGAGCCGACCACCGAAGACAGCGGGATCGCCAGATACCTGGCCAGGCGCGGCCCCGGCATGCACCACCTTTGCATTGAGGTGGACGACATCGAAGCGGCGCTGGCACGGCTGCGCCAGCACGGCGCGGAACTGATCAACGAGACGCCCAAAACCCGCCCGGACGGCACGCGCTACGCCTTCATCCATCCCAGGAGCGCGGGCGGCGTGCTGGTGGAACTCTATGAGGTCGCCCAGTAGAAGCCGACCGGCATATAGGCGGGCCTGCGCCCTCCCGGTGGACGCAGCGGCAATGACCACACATCTGCCACAAGGCCCATGCTATAATGCTAAGAGAGCTTCGTGCAAGGCATTTGCCTGGCGTTCGCTGGCGCGTGCGGGAAAGCCGACTCCTCGCCCCGCTACCGCCCTGCGCCACACCTTTCGACGGAATGTGACGGAGCATCCCCATGTTCGATAAGAAGAAGCTGGAAGAACTGGCCGCCGCGCGCGACCGCTGGGAGGAAACCACGCTGCAACAGACCCTCAGCCGCCGCCCGGAGCGGCGCGAGCAGTTCGTCACCACCTCCAGCAAGCTGGTCAACCGCCTCTACACGCCACTGGACATCCCCGACCTCGACTACACGAAGGACCTTGGCTTCCCCGGCGAATACCCCTACACGCGCGGCATCCATGCCACCGGGCATCGCGGGCGGCTGTGGACCATGCGCATGTTCGCGGGCTTCGGCACGGCGGAGGAGACCAACGCGCGCTACAAATACCTGCTCCAGCAGGGCAACAGCGGCCTTTCCGTGGCCTTCGACCTCCCCACCCTGATGGGCTACGACACCGACGCGCCGCAGGCGCTGGGCGAATTCGGCAAGTGCGGCGTGGCCGTCTCCTCGCTGCGGGATATGGAGGCCCTCTTCGACGGCATCCCCATGGGCCAGGTCTCCACCAGCATGACCATCAACAGTCCCGCCGCGACGATCTGGGCCTTTTACATCGCCGCCGCCGAGAGACAGGGCTACCCCCGCCGGGGGCTGCGCGGCACCATCCAGAACGACATCCTCAAGGAGTACATCGCCCAGAAGGAATACATCTTCCCGCCGGAGCCGTCCATGCGCCTGGTGACCGACACCATCGAGTTCGGCACGCGGGAGATGCCGGAATGGAACACCATCAGCATCAGCGGCTATCACATCCGCGAGGCGGGCAGCACCGCCGCCCAGGAGCTGGCCTTTACCCTGGCCGACGGCATGGAATACGTGCGCTGGGCCGTCCGGCGCGGGCTGGACGTGGACGACTTCGCGCCCCGGCTGAGCTTCTTCTTCAACGTGCACAACGACTTCTTCGAGGAGATCGCCAAGCTGCGCGCCGCGCGGCGCATCTGGGCGCGGGAGATGCGGGAGACCTTCAAGGCCAGGAACCCCCGCTCCTGGTGGATGCGTTTTCACACCCAGACGGCAGGGGTCAGCCTCACGGCCCAGCAGCCGGAGAATAACATCGTCCGGGTCGCCATCCAGGCCCTGGCCGCCGTGCTGGGCGGGGCGCAGAGCCTGCACACCAACAGCATGGACGAGGCGCTGGCTCTGCCCTCCGAGCACGCGGCGACCATCGCCCTGCGCACCCAGCAGATCATCGCCCACGAGTCCGGCGTCACCAACACGGTCGATCCGCTGGGCGGCAGCTACTTCGTGGAGAAGCTCACCAACGAGATCGAGGAGGAGGCCTACGCCTACTTCCGCCGCATCGAGGAACTGGGCGGCGTCCTGCCCGCTATCGAGACCGGCTTCTTCCAGCGGGAAATCGCCGACGCCGCCTTCCGCTACCAACAGGAGATCGATACCCGACAGCGGACCATTGTGGGCGTCAACGACTACGTGGCGGACGAGCCGCTGCACATCCCGCTCCTGGAGATGGACCCCCAGGGCTACGAGCGCCAGGTGGCACGGCTGGAGCGGCTGCGCAAGGAGCGCGACAACGACGCGGTGCGCCGGGCGTTGGACGATCTGCGCCGGGCCGCCGAGGGGACCGAGAACGTCATGCCCTACCTGATCAACGCGGCCAACGCCTGGGCCACGCTGGGGGAGATCACCGACGTGTTCCGCGAGGTCTTCGGCATGTATGAGGAGCCGACCTTCATATAGCCCTGTGGTTCTGCCGGTAGCCCTGCCGGGCCAGGCGCTCGCGGACCCGGTCGCCCACGGAGAAGGAGAAGATGAGAGGTAGCCCCACATGGGATTGCGTAAACGCGCCGGCGCAGGCGGCGAGCGGGAAGACAACACCGCCGAACTGAAAACCGACCAGCTCATCCTGCGGCACGTGCTGAGCGTGCTGCGGGCCGATAAAGACTTCGACCCCGGTCAGGAAACCGCCCTGCAGGCCCGCATTGAGGCCACGCTGGAGGCCGTGCTGGACGACCACCGGATCACGATGTCCGCCGCCGAAAAGCGACTGCTCTGCCAGCAGGCGGAGGACGAGCTGGTGGGCTACGGCAAGCTGGGGCCGCTGCTGCGGGACAAAGCCATCAACAACATTTACGTCTACAACCCCAGGAAAGTCTACATCGAGCGGCAGGGCCAGTTGAGGCTGGCCAACGTGCACTTCGCAGAAGAGGCGGAGCTGACGCGCATCGTCAGGCGCATGCTGGAATCGGCGGGCGCTCAGGCGGACGAACATGGCCTGATGGCCCACGCCAGGCTGCCCAACGGCTGGCAGGTCGGCGTCATCCTGCCCCCGGCGGCCCCGGAAGGCCCCACGCTCACCCTGCGCCGCTACAGCCAGCATCGCCCGCTCAGCCTGCAAGACCTGCTCGGCTTTGGCTCCTTGAGCGCGGAAATGGCGGAGTTCCTCCGCGCCTGTGCCGTCGCCGGCCTCAATATGATCATCGGAGGGGGCCGACGCGCCGGCAAGACGACTCTGCTCAACGCGCTGGCCGCCTTCATCCCGGACGACGAGCGGATGGTGGTGATCGAGCACCAGGCGGAGCTACAGCTCCAGCAGGAGCACGTCATCCGCCTGGTCTGCCATCCACCGCGCACCCACAAAGCTGTCATCGAGGTCGAGCTGGATCAGGACCGCGTCGTGCAGCTCCGGCAGCGCGCGCCCGCCGGGGAGGGTGGCGCCAGCGCCAGCGACCTGCTGCGGAACGTCCCCTTTCTGGCTCCGGAGCGGTTGCTGGTGGGCGAGCTGCGGGGAGAGGAGGCGCTGGACTTCCTCAGCGCCGTCAACAGCGGCCACGACCGCGCCATGGCCACCCTGTACAGCCACAGCCCGCCGGACACGCTGCATCGCCTGGAGGTTCTGAGCCTGATGGGCGGGATGGCGCTGCCCTCCCGCGCCATACGGGAGCAGATCGCCTCAGCCATCGACCTGATCGTCCACGTGGAGCGCCTGCGCGACGGCTCCCGCAAGATCGTCCGCATCGCTGAGGTGCAGGGGATGGAAGGCGAGCACATCGCCCTGGCCGACCTCTTCGCGTTCACGCCGACCGGCTTGGAGGGCGGGCAGGTCACGGGCGCGTTCAGGCCTACAGGGTTGCGCCCCAGGAATATCGACCGCATCGCCGAGGCCGGGATTCGGCTCCCGCCCGCCATATTTGGCCTCAAACCCCACCGCTGACGTGCCAGGGCGCTTGCGACGCACAAGGAGAAGGCTGCTTTGCCCGGCAACAATGTCCCAGCAGGGCGTGTGATCCTGATCACCGGGGCTTCTTCTGGCATCGGGCGCGCTGCTGCCCTGGAGTTCGCCAGGCAGGGAAATCGGGTAGCCGCCATCGCCCGCCGCACGGAGCGGCTGGCCGGGCTGGCCGAGGCCGCCAGGCCCTACCCCGGCGAGATACACCCCATCACGGCGGATGTAACCTGCGCCGACGACATGCAGCGCGCGGTCAGCGAGACGGTCAGCCGGTGGGGACGGCTGGACGTGCTGGTGGCCAACGCCGGGATCGGTCACCGTGGCCCGCTGGTTGACGCCATCTGGGAGGACCTGGAGACCGTGCTGCGCACCAACATCGATGGCGTGCTGCACAGCATCCGGGCCGCAGTCCCGGCCATGCGGGCGGGTGGGCACGGCGGCCACATCCTGCTGATCGCGTCGATCAGCGGCGTGGCCCCCGCCCCTTTCGCCGCCGTGTACGGGGCCAGCAAGAGCTTCGTCAGCGGGCTGGGCTGTGCCCTGCGCCACGAGCTGCGCGACGACGGCATCTGGGTGACCACCTTCCTGGTGGGCCAGACGCACACCGAATTCGCCCAGGCCCGCCTGGGCAGGCCGGGCCGCGTGGCCAGCAGGCTGCCCACCATGCAGGCGGAGACCGTCGCCCGGCGCATCGTGTGGGCCTCCACGCGCAGGAAGCGGGTCGTCGTGCTGCGCCTCATCGACCGGGCCTTCATCCTGGCAGCGGCGCTCTTCCCCGGCCTGCTGGACCGGCTGCAATATCTCGTTTACAAGTGATACCCCCCTCGTTATACTAGGCCAGCGTGCCACCTGCCGTCCGTCCACAATAACCAGCCCCTACCCCCATTGCTTAAAAACAGGCACCAGCAAAATCCTGGAGGAGTCTGGCCATGACAGAAAGGGTTATCGTTCGCCAGAACGCCCAATTTGAGGCTTTCGTTCTGGCCACCGACCCGCAAGACCCGGCAGCCGAGGAATACCGCCCGGTGGAGCACGTCCTGCAACTCACGCCCTTCGGCATGTTGCTGGTCAGCATGGGCACATGCACGACCATCCTGCTGCACAGCTACGCCCAAAACCACAACCTGGATTTGCGCGAGGTGGAGATCCGCCTGCATTACGCAGAGGCCGAGAAGCCAGGCCAGGGCTACGAAGAGGACATCCACGAGACTGTGCTCCTGGACGGGGACCTGACCCCAGAGGCGCGCGAGCGGCTCTTCCGCATCTCACGCCAGTGTGCCATCCACAGGCTGGTGGAAAAGGGCGTGGCCGTCCACTCACATTTTTCGGACGAACCCATTCAGGCCCTTTGAGCCAGACGGCCAGGCAGCGCCCCGGCACAAGACGACGAAAAAGGCAACCAAGCAGAGGGAGACACCCATGATTTCGCGAGGGCTGTATTACAAGAACGGCGAGCTATTCGGCTACCTGGTCGGCGGCGTCATCTACGACCTGGAGGACAACCAGACCGGCTACCTGGAGGAGGGCTACATCTTTAGCATGGATGGCGAGCGGCGCTGGGCCGTCCGTGGCGACGGAATTTACACCCTCAAGGGAGAATCGGTGGGGTATATCGGCTCGCGGGTGCACGACGAGTGAGCGCGGACAGGCATGGCCAGGCAAGAGAAAAAGCTCAACGCGATGCGCCTGCTGGAAAAGCACGGCATCCCTTATACGACGTTCACCTTTTCCCCGGAGATTCACAGCGCAACCGGGGTGGCCGAGGCAACCGGCATCCCGCCGGAGGCAGTCTATAAGACCCTGGTGGTTACGCGCCCACAGGGCAAACCGCTGCTGGCCGTCATCCCCGGACCGGAGACGCTGGACCTTAAGGCGCTGGCGCGGGCCGTTGGGGAGAAGAAGCTGGCCATGGCCAGCCACGCCGAGGCCGAGCGGCTCACCGGCCTCCAGGTGGGGGGAATCAGCCCCCTGGCGCTCACCCACAAAGGGTGGGAGGTCGTGCTGGACGCCGCCGCACAGGAGCACCAGGCCATCCTGATCAGCGCCGGCCAGCGGGGGACCAACCTGCGCGTGCCGGTGGCCGATCTGGTCCGCCTGCTGGGGGCCAGGGTGGCCCCGGTTGTGCGCGTTTCCGAATAGTGGTATCTGTTAGGCGCAGCACACCACGTGTTATATCAGGAGACGCTCCAACCCGGAGAGAGCACCCGATGCCATTCTTGCGCTGGCTCTTGCGTCGAACAGACGGCAGCACAGACCCCACCTACAATCCCAGGCGAACCAGCGAGCTGTACGCAAAAACCCCTGAGGGCTACATCATTGCCCAGGACATCGCCTGCCAGTATGAATACGCCCGCGAACAGCCCTGCTCGCACTGCGGGGGGCGGCTGAACGTGGTCGCGCAGCTCAACCGCGCCAGCCAGGGGCTGAACGAGCTGGTCTGCCTGTGTCATAGCTGCCACCGGCGGACCAGCTTCATCTTCGATATCAGCAACGAGGTATACCAGAAATGGCTGGCCAGGAACCTGGGGAAAAACTACACCCAGAGCTACGACGGGCCGCCACGCAAGGCCGCCCAGTCCTGAGCGACCATCCCAGCGGCACATCCCGGCCAGGCGGTGGACCGGGATGTGTCGCGTTGGCGTGGCTGTTGTGGGCGATCAGCTCTTGGTGGGGATGTAGCGCCTGATAGCGCCCGCCAGGTTGACCAGCGGCATGGTCTGCAACCAGACGCGCCCCGGCCCGCGCAGCGTCGCCAGGAACAGCCCCTCACCGCCAAACAGCACGTTGGTCACGCCGCGCACCATCTCGATGTCGTAGTCCACCGTCGGCTCGTACATGGCAATGTGGCCGGGGTCCACTTTGATCACCTGGCCGGGTTCGAGCTGGTACTGCTGCACCTCCCCCGCGATCTCCACAAAGGCCGTGCCGGGGCCGGTCAGCTTCTGCAGGATGAACCCTTCGCCGCCGAACAGCCCGGTTCCCAGGCGGCGGCGGAAGTGCATCTCCAGCCCCACGGAGTCCTCCGCGCACATAAAGGCGTCCTTCTGGGCGATGATCGAGTACCCGGCCTGTAGCGGCACGGGGAGGATGTGGCCGGGAGCTTCTGGCGTGAAGACGATGGTGGCCTCAGGCGCGTGGCAGGTGTACGTGGTCAAGAAGAGCGATTCGCCAGCCAGCGCGCGGCCCAACATCCCGCCCAGCCCGCCGCGCCCGCTGGTCTTCATCTCGATGCCGTCCCCCATCCAGGCCATGCCGCCCGACTCGGTGTAGACGGCCTCCCCCTGCCGGAGCTTGATTTGCAGCATGGGCAGCACCGTCCCCTTGATCTCGTATTCCATGTGAATATGCTCCTTTCCGAAGCAGCGCCTAACTTCACTTTTCACCGCAAAAACGCAACACGACCCATCCGCACAGACGGGGGCAATGCCGCCGGGTCCCGGCGCGGGCGGCGCGCTCAGGTCTGCCGGATGACTTCTACGCCGGGCAGCGCGCGCAGCTCCGCCACCAGGGCCTCGCTGTAACCCGTGGTGTGGTTGGGGAAGTCCATGCACACGTCGCGCTCCCTGCCACATAGCACAATGCGGAAGCGGTCCGTGCCGGGATAGGATACCAGCAGCCCGTGAATATGGTTGAGACGGCGGCGGTCGCGCGCTGCATCGCCGGAGCGCTCAAAACGCACGACCACCAGGCCGGGCGGCCCCGCCGAGGGAGCGGCTGGCCGGCCTGCCGGACGGTCCTCCGCTTCGGCCCAGGCAGGGCGCTCCTGGGCAGCGGAGGGCGGCGGCCCCACCACCTGCGGCACCAGGTCCGGGGCGTCCGGCGCTGCGCCCGCCGTGGCCGGGGCCACGTAGGGCGGCGGGGGCGGCTCCACGGGGGGCGCTTCTGGGGCGTCCTCCTCGTCAGGGACTTCGGCCTCCTGAGAGGCCCGCTCGGCTTCGGCCTCCAGCCAGGGGGGCAGGGCCAGGCCAGGGAAGGGCTGCCCTGGGGACCGCGCCTCCTCGGCCACCTCGAAATTCTGCGTGACGGACTCCACGATGATCTGCGGCTCGCCCCGGCTGGTATCCACCTTGCCCTGCACGCGGACCACCGTCTCCGGCACGATCAGCTCGCCGAAGCGACTCCAGGTCCGGGGGAACAACACCGCATCGATCTGGCCCTGCAGGTCTTCCAGCGTGACGACGCCCATCATCTCGCCGCGCCGGGTCATCAGCGCGCGCACGCCCTCCACCAGCCCCACCACAACCACGGGCCGCCCATGCCAGGCTTCGGGGTCGTCCTTCAATTCCTGGCTCTGGCTGACGTTGCTGTAGGGATTCTGGATGAAATGCATCACCGAATCCAGAGGGTGGCTGGTCACGTAGAGGCCCACCAGCTCCTTCTCCCACTTGAGCATCTCGCGCTGCTCCACCTCCTCCAGATCGGGCAGGTTGCTCAGCAGGTCGTCCACAGACTCGGAAGCCACCCCGGCTCCGCCCCCGAACAGGCTGAGCTGCCCGACCTCCCTGGCGCGGTGCTGCTCCGCGCTGTAGCTCAGCATGCGCTCCAGCGCCGCCAGCAGCCGCGGGCGCGTGCCAAAATCCTTAAGCGCGCCGACGCGGATCAGGCTCTCCAGGGCGCGCTTCTGCACCAGGCGCAGATCGACACGGCGACAGAAATCGCCCAGGTCGGCAAACGGCCCGCCCTCCTCCCGCTTCTCAATGATGTGCGCCAGCGGCCCCACCCCGACGTTCTTGACCGCGGCCAGCCCGTAGCGGATGCCGCGCCGGCCGTCCGGCGTCTCCTCGATGGTGAAATCCAGATCGCTGCGATTCACGTCCGGCGGCAGGATGGGGATGTTCATGCGGCGGCATTCGGCGGTGAAATGGGACACCTTGGCCGTGTCGTCGCGGTGGACGGAGAGCAGCGCCGTCATGTATTCGACCGGGTAGTGCGTCTTGAGGAAGGCCGTCTGGCAGGTGATGACGGCGTAATCTGCGCCGTGGCTCTTGTTGAAGCCGTACCGCGCAAAATACTCGATGTCGGCAAAGATGGCCCTGGCCACCTCCGGCGGCACGCCGTGCTCTGGCCCGCGCTCGATGAAGATGGCGCGGTGCTTGAGCAGGTCCTGCTCCTTTTTCTTGGAGACCGCGCGGCGCATCAGGTCGGCATCGCCCAGCGAGTAGCCGAACAGCTCCGCCGCAATCTGCATGATCTGCTCCTGGTAGACGATGATCCCGTAGGTCTCCTCCAGGATCGGCACCAGCTTGGGGTGTTTGTAGTTTGGCTCCTCCTCCCCGTGGAGGCGGCGATTGAACTGCGGAATGTACTCCATGGGGCCGGGGCGGTACAGCGAGATGGCGGCGATGATGTGCTCGAAGGTGCGCGGGCGCATCTCGGTCAGCATCTTGCGCATGCCCGCGCTCTCGATCTGGAAGACCCCCACCGTCTCGCCGCGCCCGATCAGGTCGAACGTCTGCTCGACCATGCGCGTGATCTCCGGGTTATTGGGGTCGGGGCGGTAGGGGATGTTCTCCATCGTGTAGCGGATGCCGTGGTACTGCTCGATCAGCTCGCAGGCCTTGCGCATGATGGTCAGCGTGGAAAGGCCCAGGAAGTCGATCTTGAGCAGGCCCAGCGACTCGCAGGTCTCCATGTCAAACTGGGTCACCTGCTTCACGGGCACATCGTTGGCCCCGCCCTCGCCCTTGGTGGGCCGGTGCAGCGGGATGTACTCGGTCAGCGGCTTGTCGGCGACGATCACCCCGGCGGCGTGGGTGCTGGCGTGGCGCACCACGCCCTCCAGGCTGCGCGCCGTATCCACCAGGCGGCGGACCTCCGGATCGGCCTCGTAAGCTTCTTTGAGGTCTGGCACGGCCTTGCTGGGGTCGTCGCCCAGCGCATCGCGGAACTTGACCGGCTTGGCCCCGCTGGGCAGCATCCGGGCGATGCGGTCCACCTCGGTGAGCGGCATGTCCAGGGCGCGGCCCACGTCGCGGATGGCCGCCTTGGAACCCATCGTCCCAAAGGTGATGATGGCGGCGACCTTGTCCTCCCCGTACTTCTGCGCCGCGTACTCGATCATCTCGGCGCGGCGGTCGTCGGGGTAGTCCAGGTCGATATCCGGCATGGAAACGCGGCCCGGATTGAGGAAGCGCTCAAAGATCAGGCTGTTCTGCAGGGGGTCGATGCTGGTGATGCCCAGGCAGTAGGCCGCCAGGCTGCCCGCGCCGCTGCCGCGCACATTCCACCAGATGTCGGCGTGGCGGGCGAACTCGCAGAGGTCCCACACGATGAGAAAGTACGTATCGAACCCCATCTCGTGGATGATGTTCAGCTCATAGTCGAGCCGCTGGACCACCTGCGGGTCGCCGGCGCGCTCGCCATAGCGCCAGCGCTTGCCCTTCTCGCAGAGGTAGCGCAGGTAGCTCTGCTCGGTATAGCCCTCCGGCACGGGGAAGAGGGGCAGGTGGTAGTCGTTGTGCTCCAGGCTCACCTCGCACATCTCGGCGATGCGCAGCGTGTTGGTCAGCGCCTCCGGCACGTCCCGGAAGAGCGCCCACATCTCCTCCAGCGAGCGCAGGTGGTAGCTGGGGTCGGTCATGCGCATGCGTTCCGGGTCGTTCTTCACGCTGCCGGTCTGGATGCACAGCAGCGTATCGTGCGGATCGAAATCCTCCGCCCGGATGTAGTGCACGTCGTTGGTGGCCACCAGCGGCACGTGGGTATACCGGCTGTTTTCCACCAGCCACCGGTTGAGCCGCTCCAGTTGAGGGATGTCGTGCTGTTGCAGTTCCAGGAAGAAGTGCTCCGGCCCAAACACGTCCTGGTACCAGCCGATGAGTTCCCGCAGCTCGCGGTCGTCCTGCCCGGCCTCGAAGGCGCGCGGGATCTCGGCGGCCAGGCAGCCGCTGGTGGCGATCAGGCCCTCGGCATACTGCTCCAGCAGGGCCTTGTCCACACGCGGGCGGTAGTAGTAGCCGCGCAACTGGGCCTCGCTGGCCAGCTTGAGCAGGTTCTTGTAGCCGGTCTGGTTGCGGGCCAGCAGCAGCAGGTGGTAGGGACGGCTGTCCAGCTCAGGGTCGCGGTCCTCCATGCTGCGCCGGGCCAGGTAAGCCTCCATGCCGATGATCGGCCTGATCCCGGCCCGCCGGGCAGCGCGGAAGAACTCCACCACGCCATACATCGCGCCGTGATCGGTGATCGCCAGCGCGGACATGCCCAGCGCCTTCGCCTGCTCCACAAGGCGATCGATCTTGCTGAGGCCATCGAGCAGAGAATATTCGGTGTGGACGTGGAGGTGAACAAAGTCCTGTTTGTTGCTCATCAGCAAACCAGAACACCTATTTGCAAAGAAGCCAGGGATACCGATATGCTTGCCGGATACCAGCGATTATAGCACGGGGGTTCTCCCCGGCGGGGAAGTTTTAAGATTCAAGCGCCAGCGCCACCAGGCAGCGCAGGGGCACAAGTGCGCCAGCCCCCGGACCGCAAAGCAAGAACCCAGGAGGCACAATGCCCGAATTACCCGAAGTCGAGACCGTGGTGCGTGGGTTGCGCGGGCCGCTCATCGGACGGACCATCCTCGATGCCTGGCTGGACTGGCCCAAGGGCTTGCTCTTCCCCACCCCGGATGAGTTTGTGGCGGGGGTGCGGGGGCAAACCGTCCGGGCCATCCGGCGGCGGGGCAAATACATCCTGATCGACCTCGACTCCAGCACGCTGATCATCCACCTCAAGATGACCGGGCGGCTCTATGTGGCCCCGGACGAGGCGCAGCACGAGGCCGACCGCTGGGTGCACTTCCGCTTTCAACTGGAGAACGGCCACCAGCTCCGCTTTTCCGACGCGCGCAAGTTCGGGGTGGTCTACCTGACCCCGGACCCGGCATGGGTGCTGGGCAGGCTGGGGCCAGAGCCGCTGGCCGACGATTTCACCCTGGAGGCCTTCCGCCAGCGCCTGGCCCGCCGCAAGGGCGCGCTTAAGCCGCTGCTGCTGGACCAGACTTTCCTCGCTGGGATCGGCAATATCTACGCCGACGAGGCGCTGCACCGGGCGCGCCTGCACCCCCTGCGCGCCGCCAGCAGCCTCTCCGGGGATGAGCAGGCCCGGCTCTACCAGGGAATCCGGGAGGCGCTGGCACAGGGCGTCCTGCACGAAGGAGCCAGCGTCAACTGGTACCGCAAGCCAGATGGCAGCCGGGGCGAGTCGCAGGCCCACTTCCGCGTGTATGGGCGGGCGGAGCAGCCCTGCCCTGTCTGCGGGACGACGATCCGCCGCATGGTGGTGGGCGGGCGCGGCACGCACTTCTGCCCGACTTGCCAGCCGGGGTGAATAGATCGAGAATGCAGGCAACAGCCGCATGGAGTTCACTGGGGGTTAAGTCATGGGTATGGAAGACCTGATCAGACAGATGCCGCCCGGCCTGATCTTGATGACGTGCGGTTCGGGCGTGCTGCTGGTGGTTCTGTGGGGCATCATCTTCTGGCGGCGAGGCCAGCGCAAGGCCCGGCAGCGAGCCGCCGAGCAGACGCCCTCCCCCGCAACGACACAGACCCCCAGCCAGGAAGCGCCATCGCCGGCGGAGCAGCGCGCCGGCGGCGCGCTGAGCAGCATCGGCAGGAGCATCCGGAACTTCTTCTTTTACACCGAGGAGGAAAAAGCAGCCATGGAGAAAAAACAGCCGATGCTGCCCCAGAAGCCTGCCCCAGGCAACCCCACGCCAGACGTGGCCGCCCCGCCCGATACCGTCGAGGTCATGCGCGTCTGGCGGGACGTGATCGACGGCTCGCTGGTGGTGCAGATCGGGGGGCAGCGCTTCCGCGCCATAGGCGAGCTCCGCGCCGCTGGCCAGGAACGGCGCTTTATGGCCGTGCTGCGCGAGCTGGCGCTCCTGGCCAGGGAAAGCGAGAGCGCTCCACCGCCCCCCCGTCCAGAACCCGCCCAGGTGGAGGTGCCGGAGCCAGCCCCCCAGGAGCCGCTGCCAGAACCCGACCTGACCGCGGAGCAGCCCTCGCCGGTGGACCCCACGCCACCCCCTGCCGCCCCGCCACCCTCGCGGCAGACGGCCTCCCCACCGCCACGGTTGTCCTACACGTCCACGATGCCGGAGCCAGAGCCGCTGGGGTCCTTCTTCGACAACGTGAAAAAGGCCATCCAGACGCGGGGCAAGACGCCGGGGCCAGTCCCAGAACCGCCGAGCATCGCCGAGCAGATCGAGGCGCACTTGCAGTACCGCCTCACCACCACCCAGCAGTTCCAGGGGCGCAGCTTCCACATCCACGCAGCGCCGCAGGGCGGGGTGCGGATCGAGATCGACGGCCTGTTTTACGAGGCGGTCAGCGATATCGACGACGATGCGGTGCGTGAGTTTATACTCACCGTGATCCGCGAGTGGGAGGAGCAATAGGAGGGCGCGGGGCGTCAACCGCCCTCAACTGTACTCCAGGGGAACCGGCTCCAGACGGGGCTTCCCCTCGGCGGGCTGCACCAGGCGGGCCGCCGGGACCTGCGGATCGTGGGGAAAGATCAGCAGGGCATCGTGCGCCAGCGCCCATTGCTGCCAGCGCCGCTTGGTCTCCAGCGTGACCAGCGGCTCGACATCGTAGGCGGTCATCCAGCCCAGCCGCTCGAAGTGCACGGCATAGGAGGCCAGATCGCAGACGAACAGGGCGTGCTGCCCCGCGCTCTCAAAGCGGACGCTCATGTGGCCGGGGGTGTGCCCCGGCGTCACCACGCCAAAAACACCGGGGGCCAGCTCCTCCTCCGGGGCGTCCAACAGGCGCAACTGGCCGCTCCGGGCCAGGGGAGCGTAGTTATCCAGGATGTAGGTGGCGCGGGTCCGCTCGTTGGGGCGCATGGCGTCCTCGTACTCGCGGCGCTGCACCACATACTCCGCATTGGGGAAGCGCGCGACGACCCGCCCGGCCTCGTCAAAGGTGGTATTGCCGCCGCAGTGATCGCCGTGCAGATGGGTGTCGATCACCAGATCGACCTCCTCCGGCGCGATCCCCAGCCGGGCCAGGCCATCCAGAAGGCCGCCGGAGGGCCGCTCCAGATGCCACAGCGCGCGCATCTTCGGGGTGAGCCGATCCCCCAGGCCGGTGTCGATCACCACAGTCCGCCCCCCCACACGCAGCACCAGGTTGTGGAGGGTCATCGGGATCAGGTTGTCCGCGTCGGGCGGCAGGATCGACTCCCACAGCGCGCGGGGCACCAGCCCAAAGGCCCCGCAGCTATCCACCCTGACCAGACCGTCGTTGATGACGTGGATTTCCAGGTCGCCAATACGAAACATCACACCTCGCTTACCTGCCGCTGGCGGTCATCGGCCTGCCCGCCAAGCACCCGATCCAGCTCGCGCTGCAACGAGGCAAGCAGGGCCTCTTTCTCCGCCTGTGGCAGGAACGAGGCCCGCGCCGCCGTCAGGACCCCCTGGCGCAGCGTCTCCAGCGAGAAACCGAACACATCCGCCGCCAGCGCATACTCGTCGGTGAGCGAGATGTTGCTGATCGCCGGATCGTCGGTGTTGATCGTCACCGGCAGCCCCAGGTAGTGCATATCCAGCAGCGGATGCTGGCGCAGGTCGGCGACGACGCCGCTGTGCAGGTTGCTGGTGGGGCACACCTCAAAGACGACCCCGCGCTCGCGGGCCAGCGCGGCCACCCGCGAATCCTCGACAACCCGCACGCCGTGCCCGATGCGGTCCGCCCCCATGTGCTCGATGGCATCGCGGATGTTGGCTGGCCCCTGCCATTCCCCGGCGTGCACGGTGATCCCCAGTCCCTCACGCCGGGCCTCCAGGAAGAGCGGGCCAAACCGCCGCGCCGGGAAGCCGACCTCGCGTCCGGCCAGGTCCAGCCCGATCACGCCGCGCTCGCGGAAGGCCAGCGCAGCCTGGACGGTTTGCAGGCCCAGCTCGACGCGCTCGTGGCGGTTTATGGAGGCGATGAGGCCGACTTTGATACCGTGCTCCGCCGCCGCCTGCATGGCCGCATCGCACACCCAGGCCATCACCTCCGGCAACGGAAAGCGCATCTGGCTGGCCAGGGCGAAGGGCGTGAAGCGCAGCTCCAGGTAGCGCACGTTATCCGCCGCCGCGTCGGCCACCGTTTCCGCCGTGATCCGGCGAACCACCTCCGGCGAGCGGAAAAAGCGCCGCAGCAGGCCAAATTTACTGAGGAAACGGTCGGAGTTGCGCGGCTCGCCGGCCGTCATCTGCACATGAGGGCGCAGGTCATCGGCCCGATAGCCGGGCAGCGGGATGTGGTACTGACGTGCGATGTCCACCAGGGTCTCCAGGCGGATGGCCCCTTCCAGGTGGCGATGCAGCTCGACCTTGGGCATCGCGGCGATGAGACACCGCAACCGGCCACTAACCGCCACGGACGGCGTATCCCTCCAGCACAGGCAGGGCAAAGGTAAAAACGCTGCCCTTTCCCGGCTCACTTTCCACCCAGATGCGCCCCCGGTGGGCCTCAATCACCCGCCGCACGATGGTCAGGCCGATGCCGGACCCGCCAACGCCCCGGCGGGCAGGGTCCCGCACCTGGTAGAAGCGCTCAAAAATGCGCTCAAGGTGCTCCGCAGGGATGCCGATGCCGCTATCGGCCACGGCAACCGCCACCTCGCGCCCGTCCGCCTGTAGCCGGGTGCGCAAAGCAACCACGCCCCCCTCCGGCGTGAACTTGATCGCGTTGCTCAGCAGGTTGTCCAGCACCTGGTTCAGGCGGCTGCGGTTCCCCAGAACCCAACATTCGCCGGGCAGCAAATCCAGCTCAAAACGGAGCCGCCCCGCCCCGTGGATCAGGCGCGCCGACGCCAGCGCCTGCCGGGCCAGAACGTTGATCTCCAGCGGCTCCAGGTCAAGCGTGTCGGGGCTGATCTGCTCCAGCATCACCACGTCGTGGACCACCTGCTCCAGCACGTCCGCTTTCTCCGCCACCACGCTCAACGCCTCGGCCTGCTCCGGCAAAACCGGCCCCAGCTCGCCCGCCTGCAACAGACCGGCATACCCCTTGATATAGGTCAGGGGGGTGTTCAGCTCGTGCGCCAGGTTCTGGATCAACTCCTGCCGCAGTTTCTCATAGTGCTCCAGTTGTCGGTTGGCCTCCGCCAGCTTGCGGGCGCGCTCAAGCTCGGCCTGGTACAGGCGGGCGTTCTCCAGCGCGGCGGCCACCTGGGCGGCGGCGATGGTCAGGATGCGCTCGTGCTCCGGCGAGAAGGCATTGGGCACGGCGCTGTCCAGGTTGAGCGACCCGACCACCCGGTTCTTGAACATGACCGGCACAGCGATCAGACTGTGCACCTCCGGGTCGAAGATCAGTGCGTTGGGGTCGGCGTGCACATCCGGCACATAGATGGACCTGCCGGTGGCCACCACACTCCCGGCTACGCCCTCGCCGACTCGGAAGCGGGCGGCTGCCTTCCAGTGCTCCTTGATGCCCGCCGCCGCCCGGATCACGATCTCCTGGCTTTCCTCGTCCAGCAGAGCCAGCACGCACGCCCGGCACTGGAAAATATCCCGCATCGTATGGACGACAAGCTGCAAGATGTCCTCGCCATCCAACTGGCCGGTGACCTGCTGGGCCAGGTCGTAGAGCGCCGAGACCTCCTCAAAGCGGTGGACCAGGTCGGCATGGTAACGGGCATTTTCCAGGGCAATGGCCGTCTGGCTGGCCAACAGGCTGAGGATGTGGCGCTCGTCCTGGCGAAAGCAGCGCGCCTCCCTGTAGAGCAACAACAGCACCCCACAGCGCTGCCCGGCGCGGCGGATGGGATAGCCCGCGAGCGCAGCGGGTGGCCAGTCAAAATCGCCGACGATGGCCGGCCCCTCCTGGGCATCCGCCAGGAGCAAAGGCTCGCCCTGCTCGTCAATCAGGGCAACCAGGCTGTCCAGCAGCGGGTCCTCGCGCGCGCCGGTCCGGCCCTGGGGCGTGCGCCCGGCGGCAAAGCACAGCTCACCCGTCAGCGGAGCGTGCAGGTAGACGCGCACCTCGTCCGGGCCGAGCAGGCTCAGCACCGCCTGTTCCACAATGGCGACCACGTTCTCCTGGTCAAACGTGGAAGCCAGGCTGAGCACCGTGTTCTGCAGGGAAGCCAGCGCCGCCAGACGCGAGATGGTCTGGTCGTAGAGGTAGGCATTGTGGACGGCCATGGCAGTCTGTGCAGCGATGGCATCCAGGAACCACAGGTCCTCCTCGGTATAGATATCCGGCTGGTAGCTCTGCACGGAGAGCGCCCCGACTACCTCGCCATGCGCGATGAGCGGCACCAGCAGCAACGCGCGCGGGGTGCTGCCGTGCACTACCATGGGCGCAGGCAGCGGATCGCGCTGCACGTCCCCCACGTGCAGCCGCTTGCGGTTGTTCAGCACCCAGCCGACCAGCCCCTCCTGCGGGGACTGGACGATGGAGGTCCCGCCCAGATATTGGTGGTCGTCCACCACCTCCCGTAACTGGATCAGCCCGACCTCGCGGTCGTACAGGGCAATGTAGAAACACTCGGCAGGCAGCAGGGCGCACACCTTCTCGCGCACGGTGAGCAGCACGCCATCCAGATCAAGGCGCGAAAGCGCAACGCTGGTGCTTTGCAGGGCGTGCAACAGCGCTATACGACGGGAGCCGGGCGGCAGGCAGGTAAGCAGGAACGCCTGCCCCCCGCTAACCGACGACAGGCTCACCATGACCGGGGAGGTCCGCCCGTCAGGCTGGGTTAGCCTGGCCACGCTCTGGTGGCGCTGCCCGGCGGCGCGGGCGACCAGATCATCCCACCAGTCGGCGAACGGCACCTCATGGTAGGGGATCAGAATCGTCGCCAGGCTCTGCCCAGGGACTACCCACGCCCCCCCTCCTGGCTCCGCGCCCAACACCACGCCAGAAGGGTCAACCAGCAGGGCAACAAAGACAGTCTCCGCGCCGTCAACGGGCATCGGAGGAGGTACATTAGAACCCGCCATAAGGCCGCGCCACAATTCCTATCACTTCACTTGCGCTCCCCAAACAACCAGCCCCAATAGTGCCAGGCCACCACCAGCCCCAGGGTGACCCCCACAGCAAACGTCGCGCTGTAGACCAGCGAGAGCACCTCCCGCGCGGCGCTGCTGACGCCCAGCAGACGGGCCACCACGCTACACCCCACCAGACCGGCAGCCACATAGAACCACCGGTAACGGGGGGGCATCTTGGTGACCGCCCCCAGGCGCTGGCTGAGCTGACCCAATACCACCAGCGCCAGGGCCACGGCAAACGGCCCGACCGCGCTCATCAGGGCCAGCACGCTGCGCTCCACCCTGCCCCACCTAGCGACCCGTCGTCATCTGGCGGTAGAGCGTCACACACAGCAGGGCCAGAATGAGACCACCGGCAAACATCAGCAAGTCTCCCGTTGCATCATCCATCACCTGGTTGACATCGGCATAGTGTGCGGCAGCCACGCCGTAGAGCACGATAGGGACCCCAAAAAGGGGATAGTGCGTGTTGTCGCCGGTGAGCTTCTGGTAAAAACGGGCGATGAGCAGAATGATGAACAGCAACGCGACCAGCGGGAACCAGGCATAAATGGTGAGGAGCTGGTTCAGGCTGAGCGAATCCATACCCGGCCCATCACCCTGACGTGCCCTGGCGCGGTCGGCCAAAAGCCAGGTCGAAGGCATCGGCCATGCTGGGCGTGGGGTTGCCGCTCATGATGCCCTGCTGCCCCTCAAACCGGGACTGCACCACCAGCCCCTGCGGGGTGATCTCATACTGGCGGATGTCCTTGGCATGGTCGGAGCCGCGCAGCTTGAGCACCAGCAACGCCTTGCGAATGGCGCTGGCGATCTCCACATAGCGCAACAGGATGTAGCTATCGGCCACAAAAGCCAGCTCCTGCCCCAGATCAGCGCTCTGGCCAAAAAGCGAACGGCTCTCCTGGGTCAGGATAATCGTCAGCCCCAGCCGCTTGAGGCCGTTGATAAACTCGAAGACCATGTCGCGCAGCTCAGAGCGGTCCCTGGCAATGCGCTCAAAATGGGAGATGCTGTCAATCAAGATGCGCTGCGCCTGAATCTCGTCGGCCTGCCGCTCCAGGAGGCCGCCCACCCGCTTCACGTCGGCCTGGGTCACCTCCGGACTGGTCATGATCACCCGCAGCCTGTTCTCCGCCTCCAGGGCGTGCAGGTCCCAACCAAAGCTGGCGGCGTCGCGGTAGTATTGCCGGGGGAACTCCTCAAAGGTCAGGATCAGCCCCGGCTTCTGGCAGGCCGTGATGCCGTGGTAGATGAATTGCATGCCCAGGGTTGTCTTGCCCGTGCCGGGCGCTCCCTCCACCAGGTTGGCGGTCTCCGGAAAGAAGCCGCCCATCAGCATCTCGTCCAGCCCGGTTATGCCCGTCGCCTCACGCTCCACGGGTGTGCCTCCCCCTCACGCGCTAACCCATCCCCCGGATCACATGATAGATGGCTTTGACGCGGAAGCGCCGATCCTCACAGGCCCGGATGAAGCGACTGACCAGATCGCGCGTCTCCTGGTCTTTGGCCAGGGTATACACCAGACGCCCGGCCACCAGGGACGACTGGACCACCCCCGCCTCCACCAGCTCACCCAGCTCCTTCTCCAGGGCCTGCGGGTCGCGCCCAATATAGCGAGCGATGTTGTCGGCGGTATCTGTGGTGTGCGGGTTGTCATGGAAAAAGCGCACAATATCCCATTTGATGAAGGAGCTGACCCGCGTGCGGATAAATTCCAGCAGCTTGGGGTCCATATCGTCCATCAACCGCGCAGCCAGATCATCTTGCCCGCTCATCGGCGATCATCCTTTGCACCGCTGCTCAACGTCGTCGCCGCCGCTTGCCCGGCGTGCGCACCACCGTGCCCTGTTGAGTCCGCCGCTCTGCCTGATCGGACCGATAGTGGCAGTGCTTGTACTTCTTCCCACTGCCGCACCAGCAGGGATCGTTGCGGCCCAGCCGCTCCCTGTCCGTCACCCGGACGGGTTCCCGCGCGGCTGCCGCAGCCCCATCACCGCCACGCGCCAGGCGGATATTCTGCACACGGGCAGCGGGGAGTTGCTCCCGCAACTGAATGCGGAACAGACTCTGCACCGTGCGGCGTTGAATCTCATCCTGCATCGTCTGCCAGATGGTATAGGCCTGGCGCTTGTATTCCACCAACGGGTCACGCTGGGCCACTGCCATCAGGCCGATGCCCTCCCGCAGCACGTCCAGGTCCGTGAGATGCCGCCGCCAGAACGTATCGATGGCGTCCAGCATCACCACCCGCTCCGCCTGGCGCATGTGCTCGCCGAGCTGGGCCTCCTTCTCAGTATAGGCTTCACGCGCCCCTTCGCGCAATTGCGCCTCGATCTCCTCGCGGCCCAGGCCCGGCCAACCCTCCGGCGTGATGTGGGCCGGCACGGGGAACAGCATCAGCGCCTCGCGGTAAAGCCCCTCCAGGTCCCATTCGTCCTGGTACTCGCTGGCGAGGAACTGCCCGGCCAGCGCCTCGATCTGCGCGTCGATCATGCCCAGGATTTGCTCGCGCAGATTGTCGGATTGCAGAATACGACGGCGCTGCGCGTAGATGACCTCGCGCTGCTTGTTGACCACGTCGTCATATTCCAGGATGTGCTTACGGATGTCGAAGTTGTAGCCTTCCACCCGCATCTGGGCCTGCTGGATGGTCTTGCTGATCATGCTGTGCTCAATGGGCTGGTCTTCAGGCACGTCCAGCCGCTGCATCAGGTTCTTGACCCGCTCGCCGCCGAAGCGGAGCATCAGCTCGTCTTCCAGGGAGAGGTAGAAGCGCGACTCCCCCGGGTCCCCCTGACGCCCGGAGCGCCCCCGCAACTGGTTATCGATGCGGCGAGCCTCGTGGCGCTCCGTGCCCAGCACAAACAAACCGCCAGCAGCCAGCACCCGCTCCCGATCTTCGGCGCATTCCCGCCTGGCTTCGGCCAGCGCCGCCTGCCATTGCTCTGGCGTGGCAGCGGTGATCTCGATGCCCTGTTTGCGCAGCTTCTCGCGGGCCAGCCCCTCCGGGTTGCCGCCCAGCATGATGTCCACGCCGCGCCCGGCCATGTTGGTGGCGATGGTAACCGCGCCGGAGCGCCCGGCCTGGGCGATGATGGCCGCCTCCCGGAAGTGCTGCTTGGCATTGAGCACCTCGTGGGGAATCCCGGCCTTCTCCAGCAGCTTAGAGAGCCGCTCCGATGTTTCGATGGCGACCGTGCCCACCAGAACCGGCTGCCCCCTGGCGTGCAGCTCCTTGATCTTTTCCACCACCGCGTTGAACTTGGCCCGCTGCGTCATGAAGACCACGTCTTCATGGTCAACGCGGATGACCGGTTCGTTGGTGGGGATCACCGTCACTTCCAGGTCGTAGATTTTCTCGAACTCCTCCGCCTCGGTCGCCGCCGTGCCGGTCATACCGGCCAGCTTCTCGTACATGCGGAAGTAGTTCTGGAAGGTGATGGTGGCCAGCGTCAGGTTTTCCCGCCGGACCTCGACCCCTTCCTTGGCCTCGATGGCCTGGTGCAGCCCCTCCGAGAAACGCCGCCCGTGCATCAGCCGCCCGGTGAAGGCGTCGACGATGATCACCTGCCCGTTATCCACCACGTAGTCCTTATCGCGGTGGTACAGGGTCACCGCGCGCAGGGCGTTATCCAGGTAGGGGATCATCTCCGCGTAATCGGGATGGTAGAGCTGCTCGATGCCCAACCAGCGCTCGATCTTCTCGATGCCTTGCTCGGTCAGGTAGGCCACGCGATCCTTGAGATCGATCACGTAATCGCCGTCCGGCTCCTCTGCCTCCACGCTTTCCTCGCTGCTGGGGCGCAGCCGCTTCACCATGTCGGTGAAGGTCCGGTAATACTCGGAGGGCGGGTCCGCCGTGCCGGAGATGATCAACGGCGTGCGGGCCTCGTCGATCAGGATGTTGTCGATCTCGTCGACGATGGCGTAATGCAGCTCGCGCTGGACAATCTGGCTCAGGTCGGTCACCATGTTGTCGCGCAGGTAGTCGAAGCCGAACTCGTTGTTGGTGCCGTAGGTGATATCGGCCAGGTAGGCGTCGCGGCGCGAGACCGGGCGCAGGTTCTGGTAGCGCTCGTCGTCGGAGTTGTACTCCGGGTCGTAGACGAACGATCCCCGGCTGGGGTCTGCCGCCGCGTTCTGGATCACCGCCGCCCTCAGTCCCAGGAAATGATAAATCGGCCCCATCTGCTGCAAGCCGAACTTGCTCAGGTAGTCGTTGGGGGTCACCAGGTGCGCGCCCCGCCCCAACAGGCCGTTGAGGTACAGCGGCAGGGTGGCGGCCAGCGTCTTGCCCTCGCCCGTCTTCATCTCGGCGATCTTGCCCTGGTGCAGCACAATACCGCCGATAAGCTGCACGTCGAAGTGCCGGAGGCCGATGGTGCGCACCGACGCCTCCCGCACGACGGCATAGGCTTCTGGCAGCAGGTCGTCCAGCGTCTCGCCGTCGGCCAGCCGCGCCTTGAATGCATCCGTCTTGGCCCTGAGTTCGGCATCGCTCAGCGCCTGCATCTCCGGCTCCAGCGCGTTGATGGCGTCCACCACTTCGCGGTGGCGGCTCAGCTCGCGCTCGTTGGGGTCCCCGAAGACCGTTTTAACCAGCTTGTTGAACATATACTTTCTCAGCCTCAGCCAAACACCACAGGTATTGCCAACGGCTCCCAAGCGCCTTCCCTGTAGTATAGAAGACGCCTTATTGAGGCAGATTATAACACACTCGTATCACAGCGATACCGTCCGTCTTTGCCCTCATATCCGCTCCTAACACGCCTGCGGAGCGGGCCGGAAGCCCACCCGGCGCGCCATTGACGCCCCCTCCCCCTGCCATTACAATATACGCACTGAATCGCTCGTATTTTCTTTCCGAGGACCGAACGTCAGGCAGCTACCATGCGTTACCACATCTGGACCCTGGGCTGCCAGATGAACGTGGCCGACTCCCAAAGGCTGGCCTCCGAGCTGGAAAGGCTCGGACACCAGGCCGCAGCCCGCTGGGAGGAGGCCGACATCTGGGTGCTGAACACCTGCGTCGTGCGGCAATCCGCCGAGGACAAGGCCTACGGGCGGCTGAACATGCTCAGGCCGCTCAAGGAGCAACAGCCCGACAAGATCATCGGCGTTATGGGCTGCCTGGTCGGCGTGCGGGATGCGCTACGGCTGCGCCAGCAATTGCCCTTCGTCGATGTCTTCATGCCACCCTCCGAGCCGGGGCCGATGGTGGCCTTCCTGCGCGACCGCCACGCCGAAGCGGAGGCGCTGGAGGCTCAGGCTGCCGAGCGCGCCGGGCGCGAGGCATTGCAGGACGGCGACCTGATCCTGCCGCTGCACGAGCGGGGCAGGCTCATCAGCGCGCACGTGCCGGTGGTCTATGGCTGCTCGCACGCTTGCAGTTTCTGCGTCATCCCCTTCCGGCGCGGCGTGGAGCGCAGCCGCAGCGTGGGCGAGATCGTGAGCGAGGTGCGCAGCCTGGCCCGCCAGGGCGTCCGTGAGATCACCCTGCTGGGCCAGATCGTGGACCGCTACGGCAAAGACATCCCGGACGGCCCGGACCTGGCGGACCTGCTGCGCGTGGTGCACGGCGTGGCCGAAGCAGAGGGGCTGGCGCGCATCCGCTTCCTGACCAGCCACCCGAACTGGATGACGGACAGGCTGCTGGACACGGTGGCCGAGCTGCCGCGCGTGATGCCCCACATCGAGGTGCCGATCCAGGCGGGCGACGACGACGTGCTGGCCCGCATGAAGCGCGGTTACACCGCCGACGACTACCGCCGCCTCATCCACAGGATTCGTGCGCGCATCCCGGACGTGGCGATCAACACGGACATCATCGTCGGCTTCCCCGGCGAAAGCGAGCAGCAGTTCCAGCGCACCTATGACATCCTGGCCGAGCTGAAACTGGACAAGGCCCACATCGCCAAGTATAGCCCGCGCCCGCAGACTCTCAGCGCCCGCACCATGCCCGACGACGTGCCGGAGGAGGAAAAGGAGCGCCGTCGCCAGGCGCTGGACGACCTGCAGAAGCGAATCGTCGCCGGGATCAACCGGCGCTTCCTGGGGCAGCGGTTGCCTGTGCTCTTCGAGGACCAGCACAAGGGCAAGTGGCGCGGACGCACGCCGCAGAACAAGCTGGTCTTTGTGGAGAGCGCGCGCGACCTGCGCGGCCAGGTGGTGGAGGTAGAGATCACCTGGACCGGCCCCTGGAGCATGCAGGGCCGCCTGCCAGAAACAGCACATACCGCCGACTCAATCGAGGTGCTCCCCCTGTCTGCGGCGCGCTGAAACCGTGAACGCGCGCGTTCGAGCATGCAATGGGATGGCTCACGCCTCCCCTTTTTTCTTATCAATGCCCCACTCACACGCGCCAGTTGCCCAGCACGCGCGCGCCCGTCGCCATCATGCCAGCGCTACCGCCAAGGACAAGCCCCCACACCGCCGCGTTGACGATCCCCTCGCCCCGCATACCCGGCAGAAAGCCCATCGCCCCCAGGATTATGGCCCCAACCAGCGACCCCAGCACCAGCCACCTGGCAAAGGCCCAGAAGCCCGCACGAATTGCCTCAGATCACCCGACGGCGAAAACCACATGCTGCGTCCCTCCCATCCCATCCTGCGCGCTCATGGAATTGCCCAGATGCGCCGGTTTCATTATTGCATTGCACGGTTTAACGCCACTGGATAATAAACCGCTTTATCCTGCCCCTTGGGTAATATTTGGGATAAAATTGGTTTAAGTTTGGGTTACCTCGTAGGAGAACAAGAGGATGGTCACATTCAAGGACATCCTGGCCGCCCGCCAGCACGTCTACCGCCACCTGCGCCCCACCCCGCTCACCTTCTACCCCGGCCTCAGCGCTCTGCTCGGCGCGGAGGTTTACATCAAGCATGAGAATCATCAGCCAGTGGGAGCCTTCAAGGTGCGCGGCGGGGTCAACCTGGCCGCCCATCTCTCGGAGGCGGAGCGCGCCGCCGGGTTGGCAACGGCCAGTACCGGCAACCACGGCCAGAGCATCGCCTTCGCCGGAAAGGTTACCGGCACGCGCACCATCGTCGCCATGCCGGAGCGCCCCAACCCCGGCAAGGCCGCCGCCATCCGTGCCCTGGGCGCAGAGGTGGTCGAGCACGGCCCGGACTTCGACACGGCCCGCCTGTGGATTCAGGAGCGGGCAGAGCGCGAAGGCATGCGCTACGTCGGCCCCACCGACGAGCATCTCATCGCCGGGGTGGGAACCTACGCCCTGGAGATCGCGGAAGACCTGCCGGATGTGGACGCCATCCTGGTCCCCGTCGGCGGCGGCAGCGGGGCCTGCGGCTGCTGCCTGGTGGCCGCCACGGTGAACCCGGCCATCGAGGTTATCGGCTGCCAGGCAAGCGGCGCGCCCGCCCAATACCTGGCCTGGCGGGGCGAATACAGGGGCGACGCGCCGATGCGCACCTTCTGCGAAGGGGTTGCCACCCGCGTCCCCTTCGAGAACACGCAGGCCATCCTGCAAGAGCACCTCAGCGACTTCATCCTGGCCGATGACGCGGAAGTCTACACAGCCATCGTGACCCTGCTGGAGCATACCCACAACCTGGCGGAAGGGGCAGGCGCGCTCCCCCTGGCTGCTGCCCTGAAGATCAGGGACCGGCTGGCGGGGAAGAAGGTGGTGCTGGTGATGAGCGGCGGCAACCTCAGCCTGGACCAGTTGCGGCAGGCGCTCAACACAGTTTGATTGGCGCAGAAGCGCCGCCCGGTGCTAGAATCGCCGCGTAACGGTCGGCCCCGGCGGCAGCGCCAGGCCATCGCCTGTGAGGAGGCGCGTTGATGATGCGCAGATTTTTCGGGCCACGGGTCAGTCTGGCCATCCTGATGCTCTCGCTGGGGACGCTGGCGTGTAACCTGGTGCAAAACCGCCCGCCGACCCCTGTCGTCACCGCGACCTCGCCCGCTGGCGCCCCGACCGTGACCATCAACAGCCCCACCAACGGCAGCGAGGTGGTGCGGGGGCAGGAGGTTCTGGTGCAATCCACCGCCCAGGACACCATCGGTGTCACCCGCGTGGAGCTGCGGGTCAACGGCTTCATCGTCAACACCGTGCCTTCCGAGTCGCCGCTGGGGGACAGGCAGTTCTCGGTTATCCAGCCGTGGACGCCCCTGGAAATTGGACCGGCCACGCTGGAAGTGGTCGCCTACCGGGGCAGCATTGCCAGCCAGCCCGCTCGCGCCACGGTCAACGTGCGCGCCTCGGCTGCCCAGATCACGGCTACTGCGCCGCTTCCGCCTGGGGTGACCCTACCCCCACCGCAGGACACTACCTGCCGCGCCCGCGTGGAGGTGCAGGGGCTTAACTTCCGCACCGGGCCGGCCACCAACTACCCGATCATCCGCGTGCTGACGCTGGGCAACCTGGTGCAGATCGTGGGCCGCCTGGGCGACAATAGCTGGTGGCAGGTGCGGGATGGGATCAACATCGGCTGGATCAGCTCCGCCTACACCAGCGAAAGCGGGGATTGCAGCCAGATTCCGGTGGTGGTTCCGCCCCCCAGCCCCACGCCAAGGCCCGCCACAGCCACGCCGACCACGCCGCCGACCAGCACCCCGGCTCCCGGCACGCCAACCCCCACGCCGAGCGCCACCCCTGTCATCCCGGACCTGGTGGTGAGCGCGATCACCGGACCCACCGTGTTGCAGCTCAACCAGACCGGCACCGTGGGGGCGCGCTACGTGGTGACCGTGCGCAACCAGGGAACCGGCAACAGCGGGCAGTTCACCACCAGCTTCAAACGGCCCGATGGCGCGGTCGTCCAACTGCCGATTGTGGTGAACCTGGTGCCCGGCCAATCGGTGGATCTGGAGGTGGACGTGCTCTTCGAGCGGTCAGACAACTTCCGCCTGGAGGCGACGGTGGACAGCGGCGCTCAGGTGGCAGAGAGCGACGAAGGGAACAACGTCCGCACGCTGGACGTGGTGGTGACCAACCCGCCCGGCGGGGGTTCATAGACCTCGGTGGCGATGCGCGCGCGCCGGCCCTGGCCGTTGGCCGTCCTGCCCCTGCTGGCCCTGGCCCTGCTGGCCTGCAACCTGATCAGCGGCTCAGCCACGCCGCAACCGCCCTCCCCGCCGCCCAACGTGGCGCCGGGCAGCGCGCCGACCATCACCATCCTGTGGCCGCCGGACGGCAGCGAGTTCGTCGTCCGGCGCGAAGTGGCGGTGCACGTAAGCGCCACGGATGGCGCGGGCGTCACCCGCGTGGAGCTGCGCTCCGAAGGCAGCGTGCTCAGCAGTGTGCCCTCCCCGGAGCGCAACGGCCAAGCCAGCCTGCAGGCCATTCTCTCCTGGACCCCCACGCGCAGCGGCGTCCAGCAGTTGGAGGCCGTCGCCTACCGCCACCGCACGGCCAGCGCGCCGGTCCCCTTGACGCTGCTGATTCGCCAGCGGGATAGCGAGGTGCTGGCCACGCCGGTCCCCTTTGGGGTCAGCGCCCCAGCCGCCCCCGCGCAGCCGGGGACCGCCTGCCAGGTGCGGGTGGACATCAGCAACCTGCGCTACCGCACCGGGCCGGGAACCAACTACGATATCCTCGGCCTGCTGGACCTGGGGGAGGTGCTCTCCGTCACCGGCCAGAACGCCGCCGGGACCTGGTGGCAGATCAGCCGCGCCGGGCAGACGGCCTGGGTGTCCGCAGACGGCAGCTACAGCACGGAGATGACCAGTTGCGCGGCAGTCCCCATCGCCGACCCACCGCGTTGACGGCAGATCGGAGCCGCTATACAATGAGGGCGCTATGATTACTTCTGTGCTCTTCGTGGATAGCGACGCCGAGGCCCTGGCCCGCATCAAAGCGGCCATCGAACAGGCGGGAGATTACGAAGCCAAGGTCTTCGTCACCGGCAAGGCCGCCCTGGAATATGCGTCCCGCCACCCTCCCGCCCTGGCAGTGATCTCCCTCAACGTGACGGATGTCTCCCCGCTAGCGCTGGCCGAGACCCTGCGCCACATCCGGCCCGGCCTGCCGCTCCTGCTGCGCGTGCCGGATGAAGCTGATGAGCAGGACACCGGGGCCATCGGCCCGAACGCCGTGGTGCGTGGCCCTTACACCGCCCGGACCCTGCTGCCACTGCTGCAAGAGGCGTTGCGTTCGGGGCCGTCCCAGGAGGGCGAAGCAGCCACGGCTGCGGCGGAGCCTCCGGAAGAGAGGCTGCAAAACGCCGCCCCCCCTGAGCAGGAAGGCGCGCAGGAGGAGCACGACACCCGCTCCGTGCCCACCGTCGACTCGCCAGCGATGCGCCAGTACCTGGCCACCGCCGATCCGCACGACGATGCCGCCACCTTCGGCGAGGTCCTGGAATCCCTGGAGCCTGACATGGCGGACCAGCAGGATGACACCTTCAAAGCCCTGGTGGACTCGCTGCGCGCGCCGGTGGAGAAGACCTCACTGCCGGAGCGCCAGCGTCGCCCGCTGGCCAGGCTGAGCGAGCGGGCCACTGCCCCCGACGAAGACGACGCCGCCCCTCCAACTGAGGCCCCAGCCGAATCTGAGGAAGTCTTCGCCCGGCTAGCCGCCGAGGAACCCCCACTGCCCGCCCTGGAGGATACAGGAACCGTGCGCGACCTGATGGGCATCGCCAACCCGAATTTCTCTGCCGAGCCACCCCCGGACGGCGTGGACATCCCGGACGATATGTTCCCGGACGCCTCGGAGTTACCCCTGAGCGAGGCCGAGCGAGAACTGCTCCGCGAGCTGGCTGCCGCCGGTCCGCCCAAGGCGGAAAGTCGGCAGCAGGGCAGGGAAACGCAAGAGCCACCCGACGAAAAGCTGATCCCCATGCCAGAGCCGCTCAAGAACCGGCTGGAAGCGGACGACCCCGCCTCCCCGGAACCGCCTGGCTCGTCGCAGCCTGAGGCCAGCGGCCCACAGGACGCGCCGGAGGGCCAGACGGATGCGGCGACCCTGGCCGTTCAGTTGACCCAGCACACGCTGGAATCCCTGGCCCAGGCGACCATGCTGCTGCGCGACGGGAAGATCGTGGCCTCTGCGGGCGCGCTACCGGAGGGCGACATGGAGGCCCTGGCAGCCATGATCGACTGCGCCGCTGTGCTCCAGGATGGCGGCATCAAAATGCGCTTCCTCTCGCTGCCCCAAACGCGGACCAACTACATGGTCGTCTCCACCCCAACGGTGGAAGACATGGTGCTGGCCATGGTCTTTACGGAGGACGTGCACCTGCGCAACGTCCGCCAGCAGACCAGAGAGATGTTGCAGGCCCTGATGGTCGCCGCCCGCCAGGAAGAAGAAACGCCCCCGGCGGGTCCGGAGGACGCGGCGAGCCTCCCGGCAGCGCCCGCCGCCGACGCCGAAACCGGCGTGGAGGCCGCCCCTGAGCCAGCGGAGGCAGAGGGCACTCCCCCGCCCGCCGGGGAAGCGGCGGACCAGCCCGCGCAGGCGGGGGAAGCCGCTGCGCCCGGCAACCACGGGGCCGCCCAAGCCGCCCCTGCCGTCGACCCGGAGACGCTGGTCAAGTATGCCTGCGTCTGGCTGCTGCGCGACCCCCAGGCAGCGCTCGACTCCGAGCTGATCCAGGCGCTGCCCGACTGGCTGGAAGCGAGCATTACAGCGCGCCAGTGGCTGGCCGAACAGGTCGATGCGCAGCCCACGTACATCAGCGTGGTGGTCAGCATACCGCCCGGCGAGGCCCCCTCCGAGGTCGTGCAGGCCCTGATGACCGAGACGGCGGAGCGCATCCTGACCGCCCGGCCCATCCTGGCCGCCAGCGCCAGCGAGCTTTGGGCGGACGCCTATTACGTGGTCGCGCCGGGCCGCCCCCTGAGCCAGGATGAAATCGAGGATTTCATCAGCTACCAGCGCAAACACTGACCGCAAAGGTGCACCCAAGCTGAGGCTTATGTCCAATTCCAAACGGCCCACATTGATCATGATCGACGGCCACGCCGTCGCCTACCGCCAGTACTACGCGCTGCCGGTGGAAGCCTTCAGCACGCGCCTGGGCGAACCCACCAATGCCACCTACGGCTTCGCCCGCACTTTGCTGGACGTCCTGGAAAAAGACAGCCCCGACTACCTGCTGGTGGCCTTTGACCAGGGGACCAGCAACCGCGACAAGCTCTACGCCGAATATAAGGGCACCCGCGACAAAATGCCGGATGACCTGCGCACGCAGATGGACCGCATCCGCGAGCTGGTCCAGGCCTTCAACATCCCCATCCTGGAGGTTGAAGGCTACGAAGCGGATGACATCCTGGGCACGCTGGCCGCCCAGGCGGAGGGCGAGGGCCTGGATGTGCTGATCGTCACGGGAGACCGCGACCTGCTCCAGCTCGTCACGGAGCACACCCTCGTCCGCCTGCCACCAGGGCGCTGGACCAAGACCGACCAGCTTTATGACCTGCGCGCCTTCCGCGAGAAATACGCCCTGGAGCCACGCCAACTGGTCGATCTCAAAGCCCTCATGGGCGACGCCTCCGATAATATCCCCGGCATCAAGGGCATCGGCGAAAAGACAGCCACCCAACTGCTCCAGACCTACGGCTCCCTGGAGGCCATTTACGAGCACCTGGACGAACTGCCCGCCGGCCAGCGCAAGAAGCTGGAGGAGGGCCGCGAGATGGCCTTCCTCAGCCGGGAGCTTGCCCGCATCCGCCAGGACGTTCCGGCCAGGCTGGACCTGAGCGCCTGTGTGGCGCAGGACTACCACCGCGACAGGGTGGCCGAGCTTTTCCGCACCCTGGAGTTCCGCACGCTGATCACGCGCCTGCCCGACGACCGGGAAAGCGCCCAGCCGACGGGCAAGGCCGCCCAGTTGGCCCTGTTCGAAGCAGAGGAAGAAGCAGAGACAGCGCCGGAGGCCCCGCCCGCCCCGGAAACGCCGGAGGCAGGCATCCGCGAAGTGGTCCGCACAATCGTCGTGCAGGACGAGCCTGCGCTGCATGCACTGGTCCAGAAGCTGCAACAGGCCAGCGCCATCACCTTCGACGTGGAGACCACCAGCACGGACCAGATGCTGGCCGACCTGGTGGGCATCGCGCTGGCCACCGACCCGGACGAGGGTTATTACATCCCGGTGGCCCACGTTTCCCCGGCAGGCAAGGGCCAGGACCCGTTGCTGGAGGAAGCCAGGCTCGACCAGCTCCCCCAGGCCACGGTGATCGAGGCATTGCGTCCAACGTTGACCGACCCCGGCATCCCCAAATATGCGCATAACAGCAAGTACGACCTGGTGGTGATGCGCCGTCACGGCATCGACGTGTCGCCGATCCGTTTCGATACGATGGTGGCCGAATGGCTGAGCAACCCCGCCAGCCGCAACAAGGGCCTCAAGAACCTGGCTTTCATCCGCCTGGGCGTGGAGATGACCCCCATTGAGGAGCTGATCGGCACGGGCAAGGGCCAGATCACCATCGACCGCGTGCCCATCGAGCGGGTGGCCCCCTACGCCGCCGCCGATGCCGCCATCACGCACCGCCTGGTGAGCGGTCTGCGCGACGAGCTGGCGCAGAAGCACCTGCTCCGCCTCTACGAAGAGCTGGAAATGCCCCTCGTCCCGGTCCTGGCGGACATGGAGATGGCCGGTGTCCTGCTGGATGTCGATTACCTGGGGACCATGAGCAGCGAGCTGGCCGAGCGGCTGGCCCACCTGGAGCGGGAGATCTACGCCCACTCCGGCGGCTATGGCGAGTTCAACATCAACAGCCCCAAGCAGCTCAACGACGTGCTCTTTGGCAAGCTCCAACTGCCGGCGGAGGGAGTCCGCAAGACGACGCACGGGTTCTCCACCTCGGCGGATGTGCTGGAGGATCTGCGGGATGCCCATCCCATCGTCCCCCTCATCCTGGAACACCGCGAGCTGACCAAGCTGAAGGGCACTTACGTGGACGCCCTGCCGCAACTGGTTCACCCCCAAACCGGCAGGGTGCACACCAGCTTCAACCAGACCGGCACCGTCACCGGGCGCATCAGCAGCGACAACCCCAACCTGCAAAACATCCCGATCCGCACTGAGGTGGGGCGGCGCATCCGCCGCGCCTTCATCGCCCCCGCCGGGCATGTCCTGCTCTCGGTGGACTACAGCCAGGTAGAGCTGCGGGTGCTGGCCCACATCAGCCAGGACCCTACCCTGCTGGAAGCCTTCCGCCAGGGGCAGGACATCCACCGCACCACCGCCGCAGCGGTGTACGGTATCCCCTTCGACCAGGTGACTTACGAGCAACGCCGCTTCGCCAAGAGCGTGAACTTCGGCCTGCTCTACGGCATGGGCGCGTTCCGCCTGGCGCGGGATAGCAACCTGACCCTGGCCCAGGCGGAGGCTTTCATTGCCGCCTACTTCGAGCGCTTCCCGCGCGTGCGCGCCTACCTGGAAGAGACCAAAGCCAAAGCCGCCCGCCAGGGCTACCTGGAGACCCTGTTGGGCCGTCGCCGCTACTTCCCGGAATTGCAGCAGAACAACCGCGCCAAGATCAGCGCCACCGCGCGCCAGCGCGCCGAGCGGCAGGCCATCAACATGCCCATCCAGGGCACCGCCGCCGACATCATGAAGCTGGCCATGATCCAGGTGCATCAGGAGTTGCAGGCGCAGGGGCTGCCAGCCCGCCTGCTGCTGCAAGTGCACGACGAGCTGGTGCTGGAAGTGACGGAAGCGGCCCTGACCACCGTGGCGGCCATGGTGCGCCAGACCATGGAGCGCGCCTTTAGGCTGGATGCGCCGCTGCGGGCGGACGCGCAGTACGGCCCCAACTGGTTGGACATGCAGGAACTACCCAGGGAGTGAGGCAGGAGGCCCGAAATTTCCTCTTTTGCCAGCCAAAAACGTCCGAAATTCTCCGGAAAATCGTTTGGGTTTTTGGAATTTGTTGTCTATAATAAAATAGCAGTGCTGCACATCTGCGGCGCACCGCCGCATGCCAGGCCTTTTTAGGGCCTAACGCCGTAACCGAACCGTCTGTCAGAGGCACCTGGGTACGAAAGGAGTTGTACAGCAAACGACTCTTTTTCCACGCTCGCCGAGGCAGGGAGGTCGGCTGGTCGATTACCCCCCCACTACATTTACTCTGGATACTCTGGAGGAGAAACTAAATGTCCAATCGGATCAAGAATACCCTTCGGGCTTTGCCTGCGCTTACGCTGGTGCTGGCGATGGTTCTGGGCATCACACCTGGCCTGGCACAGGAAGCCGAGCCTATCACTTACTACTGGAGCCAGGGCGACGCGCTGGTCTCCACGCTGGACCCCCAGGTGGCGACCGATGAAGTCTCCATCAACTTTATCGAGAACCTCTTCCTGGGCCTGACCAACAACAACCCGCTGAACACCTCCGAGCTGACGCCGGAGCTGGCTACCGAGTGGAGCTACGACGCCGAGACCTTCACCTGGACCTTCACCATCCGCGACGACGTGCCGTGGGTGCGCTGGAACCCGGTGACGGACGAGGCGGTCGAGGTTCGTAAGGTTGTGGCGGGCGACTTCGTGACCGGCGTCCACCGCGCCTGCGACCCCAACAACACCTCGCTCTATGCAGAAGTGGTGGCGGGCGTGATCGCAGGCTGCGAGACGGTACGGGCCATCGATCCGGCGGACCTGACCCCCGAATCCTTCGAGCAGGTTGGGGTGGCTGCCCCGGACGACACAACCCTGACCATCACCCTCAGCGGCCCCTTCCCCTACTTCTTCTCCATGACCTCCCTGTGGACGCTCCGTGCGGTCCCCGGCGAGGTGATTGAGGAGTTCGGCGGCGGGTTCAACACCGACTGGACCGAGCCGGGCAACCTGGTGACCAACGGCCCCTTCGTCATGGACGAGTGGGAGCGTGGTGTGCGCCGCGTGCTGCTGCGCAACCCCCTGATCCCTGCCGACCTGGTGGGGCCGGGCAACGTGGAGCGCGTGGTGGACCTGGTGATCGAGGACGCGGGCACTATCGTCGCGCTCTACCAGGACAACCAGCTTGACCGCTCCGGCGTCCCTGGCGCTGAGCTGCAAAACCTGCTGAACGATCCGGAACTGTCCCAGACGGTGGTGCAGTTGGTGGAGCCGGTCGTCTACTACTTCGCCTTCGCCCATGACAAGCCTCCCTTCGACAACGTGCACGCCCGCCGTGCCTTTAGCGCGGCCTTCAACCGCGAGCTGTTCGTGCAGGAGGTTTACCAGGGCCGTGGCTACCCCATGATGCACTGGGTGCCGCCGGGAATGTTCGGCGCCCTGCCCCCCAATGAGGTCGGCATCAACGCCGAGGGCATCGGCTACGATCCGGAGTACGCACGGGCCGAAATGGAAGCCGCTGGCTACCCGAACTGCGAGGGCTTCCCGCCCATCGACATCGTCGTCTATTCCTCCGCTGCCGCCTGGGCTGAGTTCCTGGCCGCCGAGGTGGAGAACGTGCTGGGCTGCGACCCGAACCTCTTCACCATCGAGCCGCAGGAGTTCTCCGTGCTGCTGCAGACCGTGGACCGCGCCACGCCGACCGAGGAGCGCCCCAACATGTGGACGCTGGGTTGGGGGCCGGACTACCCGGACGCCAACAACTGGTTCTACGATGTGGGCATCCACTGCGAGGCGCAGAACGACTTCATGCGTCCCTGCTCTGAGGTGGATGACCTGATCCTGGAGGCCCAGACCGAGGGCGATCCGGAGCGCCGTATCGAGCTGTACCGGCAGATCGAGGAGGCCTTCTTCGGCTACGACGGCGAGTTCCCGATCATGCCGCTCTACGGTCGCGCCCAGTATATCCAGCTCAAGCCCTGGGTTGACGCCCCCATCGCCACCGATGGCATCGTCGGCGGTTACCACTTCGACTGGTGGAGCGTTGACCAGGCTGCCCAACTGGAGGCCCGTGGCGGCTAATTCCACAGCCACAAAGTAGCAGGCATCCGTGCCTAACGGATGCCTGCCTCAGCGCCCGGTGGTTGGCAAGGCCGAATCACCGGGCGCTTGCTTTCGTGGGCCAGGGTCCTATGCTATACTCATCTCTGCCATCCGAATTTAACCATCCATTTACTTCATACCTTGAAGAGAGTCCGACAGTCCGATGAAACGCGATTTCGTTGACCTCACCGAGTGGTCTGCTCAGGAGATCTGGGATCTGCTGGAGCTGGCCATCTTCCTGAAGCGAGAGTGGCGGAGCGGCGGTAACCGCCCGGTTCTGGCCGGCCAGGTGTTGGGCATGGTCTTTCAAAAACCGTCCCTGCGCACCCGTGTCTCTTTTGAGGTCGGCATGAAGCACCTCGGCGGCGATGCCGTCTACCTCAGCCCTGCCGAGATCGGGCTGGGCAAGCGGGAGAGCACTGCCGATATCGCCCGCGTCCTCTCCGGCTACGTACAGGGGATCATGGCCCGCGTGTTCGACCACGAGCACGTTGTGCAACTGGCGCGCCACGCCACGGTCCCCGTGATCAACGGCCTGAGCGACTATAACCATCCCTGCCAGGCCCTGGCGGATATGCTCACCATCTACGAACACTTCGGCAGGCTGCGGGGCCTCAAGCTGGCCTTCATTGGCGACGGCAACAACGTCGCCGTCTCGCTGCTGATGGCCAGCGCCCTGCTGGGGCTGGATTTCAGCATCGCCTCGCCGCCAGGGTACGCGCTGCCGGAGCCAGTGCTGGCCAAGGCCAGGGCGCTGGCCGGGGCAGCCCCGATCACCATCGAAACAGGCCAGGACCCCCGCGCTGCCGTGGCCAACGCCAACATCGTCTACACGGATACCTGGGTCAGCATGGGCCAGGAGACCGAAGCCGAGCAGCGCCGCGCCCAGTTTCAGCCGTACCAGGTCAACTCGGCCCTGCTGGAACAGGCCGCGCCCAACGTCGTCGCCATGCATTGCCTGCCTGCGCATCGGGGCGACGAGATCACGGACGAGGTCTGTGACGGCCCCCGCTCGTTGCTCTTTCCGCAGGCAGAAAACCGCCTACACGCCCAGAAGGCCCTGCTCGTCCGTCTGATGGCCCCCCGCTAACCGGCGGCCCGTTCTGCGGCAGGCATGTAGTCGAAGGTACCATGGCCGGGAATCGAGAAATCTACGAAAAAGCAATGAACGCCGGGCACAACGCGGCCTGGGACCAGCAATGGGACAGGGCCATCGCCGCCTATGGCCGTGCCATCCAGGAATTTCCGGAAGACCCGGACGCCCACCGCAGCCTGGGCCTGGCCCTGCTCCAGGCGCGCCGCCTGGAAGAAGCGCTCAAAGTGTATACGCGCGCCCACCAGCTTGCGCCGGACGATCCCATCCCCCTGGAGAAGAGCGCCGACGTGCTGGAGCGCATGGGCCGCCTCCGCGAAGCGGCCCAGCAATACGTCAAAGTCGCGGATATCTACATCGGCCAGCGCGACCTGGACAAAGCCATCGGCAACTGGGAACGCGCCACTCATCTCACGCCGGGCCTCATCCAGATTCACGCCAAGCTGGCCACCGCCTACGAGCGAACCGGCGAGACCAAGAAGGCCATCCGCGAATACCTGACCCTGGCCTTCAACTTCCAGCGCATCAACGACACGGAAAAGGCAATCCAGGCCGTCCAGCGGGCGCTCCGCCTGGACCGGGATAACGCCCAGGCCCTCAACACGCTGCAAGCCCTGCAGTCGGGCACACTGCTACAGGCTCCGCCTGTGGAAAAGAAGCAGCCCGCCGCCGAGCAGCGCCACGACGCCTTCGACATCAAGCCCATCACCACAGAGCGCGAAGTTGGGGAGGCAGACGCGCGTGGGCCGATTGGCGAAGCCGAGGAGGAGGCCCTCACGGAGCTGGCCAGCTTCGTCTTTGAGGGCGGGGCCTTGGATACGGGCAGCGCCCATACCATCAAGGCCATCGAGCTTCACCGCCAGGGGGAGGTTAAGGCCGCCCTGCAGGCCTACCAGCAGGCGCTGGACGCCCGCTTCTCCCACCCGGCTATCTATTTCTGCCTGGGCGTGCTGTTGTTGCAGCAGAAAAAATACAAAGAGGCGCTGGAGCTGTTCCCTCAGGCGCTGGAATCGCCCAAGCTGGCTGCCGGCGTGCACCACGGCATGGGCCAGGCCTACATGGCGCTGAACAAGCCGGTGCAGGCCTCGCAGCACCTGGTGGAGACGCTGCGTCTGGTCGATTTGAGCCTGGCCATCAACACCGAGGAGCGGGAGCAGCTCAGCGCCGTCTACCACGACTTGCAGAGCAGCCTGGCCCGCAGCGACAAGGACCAGCTCGTGGCTATGAACGAGCGCTTCTTCAGCCTGCTGACGGGCGCAGACTGGAAGCAGCGCGTGGCCGAAACGCGCCGCCAACTGGAAGAGACCGCCCGTACAGAAGGCGTCACCAGTCTGGTGGAGCAACTGGCCGAGGGCGGCGAGGAGCTGACCCAGTCCGTGGCCCGGATCGACCGCTATATGCGGGAGGGTTACCTGACCCTGGCCATGGACGAGGCCCATTATGCGGTCCAGATCGCGCCCACCTACCTGCCCATCCATTTGCGCATCGCCCAGATTCTGCTGGCCGAGAATCGGCTGCAAGAGGCCAACGCGAAATACCGCCTGGTGGCGGAAACCTACCTCATCCGGGGCCAGACCGACCGTGCGGCTCAAATCCTGACCGAGGTGCTGCAAGCCGCGCCGATGGACCTGGCTGTCCGCAGCAGTCTCCTGGACCTGTTGAAGAAGGAAGAGCGCTGGGACGAGGTGTTGGAGCAATACATCGACATGGCCGACGCCTATTACCAGCTTGCCGACTTCGACATGGCCCGCGATACCTACGCCGAGGCCTATCGCCTGGCAGAGCGCCTGAGCGCGAACGCCGAAAAGGTCGTCCATATCCTGCACCGCATGGCCGATATCGACGTGACCCGCATGGATTTGCGCCAGGCTGTGCGCACCTACGAGCAGATCAAAGCGATGTCGCCCCAGGACGAGCGCGCCCGCAAGGCCCTGATGGACCTGAACTACCGGCTGAACAACAGGGTGGAGGCGATTAAAGAGCTGGACGAACTCATGCGCCTCTACGCCCAGCAACGACGCCCGGACCTGATCGCGCAGGTGCTGGAGGAGCAGGTTGCGCTGTATCCCAACGAAATGGCCCTTCGCTCACGCCTGGCCGCGCTGTACGCGCACATTGGACGCCGGGAGGAGGCCGTCGAACAACTGGATGCCCTCGGCGAGCTTCAGCTTGATGCTGGCATGCACGCCGCCGCTGCCGGCACCATCCGCCAGATCATTGCCCTCAACCCACCGGGCATAGAGGACTACAAACGATTACTCAGCCAACTGGGGGGCTAGCGCGCTTCACCTGCAATGGAAATTCTCTGGGCTTTTGACAACTTCACGCTCGTCTCTTTGCTGGATATCCTGCTGGTCGCCCTGCTCTTCTTTGTGGCCAGCATGCTGCTGCGCGGCACACAGGCCATCTCCCTGCTGCGCGGCACGATGGTCGTGCTGATCCTGATCGGCCTGTTCACCAGCGTGCTGCAACTGGTGGCCCTCCGCTGGCTGCTCAGCCACGTGGTCACTGGCGCGGCCATTGCCATCCCGGTCATCTTTCAGCCGGAGCTGCGCCGCGCCCTCACGCGCCTGGGGGGGATGCCGCTCTTTGGCCGCCAGCAGGCCCGCACCCAGCAGCAACGCATCATCGACGAGATCTGCATGGCTGCCGACCGGCTGGCCGAACGACGGCACGGGGCGCTGATCGTGCTGGAGCGCAGCGTCCACCTGCAGGAATACATCAACACCGGCGTCCCTTTGTACAGCGAGGTCACCCCCCAGCTCCTGCTGACCATCTTCTGGCCCAAAACCGAGCTGCACGACGGCGCGGCCATCCTTTCCGGGAACCGCATCGCGGCGGCGGCCTGTGTGCTGCCGCTGTCATCCGGCCACCGCATCACCGACCGCAAGCTGGGAACCCGCCACCGCGCCGCGCTGGGCATCAGCGAGGTCAGCGACGCGATCTGCGTGGTCGTCTCGGAGGAAACAGGGCAGATCTCGGTCACCAATGGCGGGCGCATGATCCGCCGCCTGGACAGCAACCGGCTGCGCACCATTCTCACCGCCTTTTACGGAGACGATGGACGGCGGCAACCCCGCCGCTTCTGGTCACCCTGGTTCAACTGGCTGCGCACGCAAGTGGCCCGCCTCACCTCGGTGGAATAGCGAAAGCCCATGCGTCGCGCTTGGCACTTCCTGGCGGATAACCTGATATGGCTGGCCGGGTCGCTGATCCTGGCCATGTTCGTTTGGATCGCGGCCACCATTGAGCAGAACCCGGTGGAAGTGCGGCGCTTTCCCCAGCGCATCCCCATCGAGATCGTGACCGACGAAGGGATGATCGTCACCAACAACCCCGCCAGCAGCGCCCAGGTGGTGCTGCGCACCCAGGCCGCCGTCTGGGAGATTCTGGAGGCGGGGGATATCCACGTGTTTGTCGACCTGACCGGTCGGGAGCCGGGAACCTACACCGTCAACACCCAGGTGGAGGTGGCCGCCGCACGCCGCGTGGTGGTGGAGGACTGGCAGCCCCGCCAGATCACCGTGGCCATCGACCGCGCTGCCGAGGTCCTGGTGCCGGTCAACGCGGACATCCGCAGCCTGCCCCCCACCGGCTTCGAGGTCGCCTCCATCGCCTTCGACGTGCCAGAGGTGCGCGTCATAGGCCCCGCTTCGCTGGTCGAGCGCGTGACCACCGCTGACGTTCGCCTTCAGCTCGACGACGAGCGAAACCTCTTTACGCGGGAGATGCGCCTGACTCCGGTAGACGAGGAGGGCCGCACCGTGCCCAACGTGACGCTCAGCCCGGAGAACGTGAACGTGACGGTCAACATCCAGCCCCGCGAGGACTTCCGGGAAGTCTTCGTCACCCCAAACATCGTCGGCGAGCCAGCCCCCGGCTACGTGGTGTACGGCATCACCTACGAGCCGCAGACCATCCTGGTCAGCGGGCGGCCCAGCGCGCTGGAGCAACTGCCCGGCACCGTGCTGACCGCGCCCATCGACCTCAGCGACCAGACCCGCTCCTTCAGCCGCACCGTGCCGGTCCAGTTGCCCCCTGGGGTCTTCCTGCCGACCGAACAGAACATCACGGTCACGGTGGAGATCGACACCCTGACGGCCAGCCGCCGCTTTGAGCACCTGCCCGTCCAGGTGCAGGGGTTGGAGCCGGGGTTCGAGGCGGTCATCGCGCCGACGGAGGTCACGCTGCTCATCACCGGCCCGCAGCCGATCCTGGATACGCTCACCCCCGGCGACATCTCCATCGTGGCCGATCTCTCCAATTTGCCGCCCGGCAACCACCAGGTGCCCTTGCAGGCCGTCATCAACCGCGAGGGCCTGGAGACGGCAGGCAAGTCCGTGCTGCCCCCCATGCTGGAGGTGCAGATCGCGCCGGAGAGCGCCGGGACCCCCACACCCACAGCGGCGGAATCGCCCGCCCCCACCCAGGCCGCCTCCCCAACAGCCACCTCGCCAGCCACCAACGGCGGAGATACCAGCTTGCGGACGGGGACAGGCCTGGCCCCCACGACCCGCCCTTGATTGCCGCAGGGGTGGCGGTTACAATCGCCCGGAAAGGTTGTTCACAAACCCACACCCATGGCACGCAAACCCCTCGTGGCGCTGGTTGGGCGCCCCAACGTTGGCAAGTCAACCCTCTTCAACCGGCTGGCCGGTGCACGCCTGGCCGTGGTGCACGAGATGCCCGGCACCACCCGCGACCGGCTCCAGGCGGATGTGGAATGGGGCGGTGTGGAATTCACCGTGGTCGATACCGGCGGGCTGGAGGTTTACCAGCCCAAAGGCGCGCGCGACACCGCGCCCCTGGCCGAGGGCAGCATCGACTTCGTGCCGCAGATTCGCGCCCAGGCCCTGGTCGCGGTCGAGGAGGCGGAGCTGGTGGTGATGCTGGTGGACGCCACGCAGGGCATCACCGCCGCCGACCAGGAAGTGGCAGAGGTGCTGCGGCGCACCAACAAGCCGGTCATCGTGGCCGCCAACAAGGCGGATAACGACCAGCGCCGCGCCGATGCCATCGAGTTCTACGGCCTGGGCATGGGGGAGGTGTTCCCCGTCAGCGCCATGCACGGCACGGGCACGGGCGACCTGCTGGACGCCATTGTGGCCACCCTCAAGAACGCCCCACCCCCGCGCTATGACGTGGAGGAAGACGAAGGCACGCTGAAGATCGCCATCGTCGGGCGTCCCAACGTCGGCAAGAGCAGCCTGCTCAACAAAATCCTGGGCCAGGAGCGCGCCATCGTCAGCCCGCTGCCCGGCACCACCCGCGACGCCATCGACACGCGGCTGGTGTGGGAAGGCATGCCGGTGCTCCTCATCGACACGGCGGGCATCCGGCGTCGGGGCAAGATCGCCCCCGGCGTGGAGAAATACAGCGTGCTCCGCGCCCTCAAGGCCATCCAGCGCGCCGACGTGGCCCTGCTGCTCATCGACGCCACAGAGGGCGTCACGGCCCAGGACACCCATATTGCGGGCTTCATCCTGGACGAGATGAAGAGCGCGGCCATCGTCGTCAACAAGTGGGATGCCGTCGAAAAAGACACCTACACCATCAACGCATACACCGAACAGGTCCGCCGCGAGCTGAACTTCATGCCCTACGTGCCGGTGCTCTTCGTCAGCGCCCTCACCGGGCAGCGCGTGCACCAGGTGATCCCCACGGCGGCGCGCATTCAGGAAGAACGGCTTGTCCGCATCCCCACCAGCGAGCTGAACCGGATCGTGCGGGAAGCCGTGGAGCGCCACGCGCCCCCCTCCAAGGCAGGGAAGCGCCTCAAAATCTTCATGGCCCAGCAGGTGCGCTCCGACCCACCGGTCTTCCTCTTTCATGTCAACGACACGCGGCTGGTGCACTTCAGCTACGAGCGCTACCTGGAAAACCAGATCCGGCAGCACTACAGCTTCCTGGGCACGCCGATCCGGCTCAGCTTCCGCCCCCGCGAAGGCAAACTGAAATAACCAAACACGGCGGGTGGGGTTCCCGCCGTGCCAGTCTGCCGGAGCGGTTGCGTGTCAGGCCAACCCCAATAACTCATACACCGTCACCGCCCCCTGGCGGCCCTTGACCTGCATCGGCCCCAGCAGCCTGACCCGCGCCTGATCGCCCAGGCACTCCACCACACTTTCCGAGACCAGGATTTGCCCTGGCGCGGCGCGCTCCTGTAGCCGTTTGGCCAGGTTCACCGCGTCGCCAATAGCCGTGTAGTTCATGGCCCGCGACGTGCCGATGTTCCCCACCACGGCCTCCCCGCAGTGAACGCCGATGCCAAAAGTCAGCTTCTCGCCATTGCGCTGGGCGTTCCACTGGTTCACGGCCTCTCGCAAGGCCAGCGCCGCGTCCACGGCGCGGTAGGGATGATCCTCCTGGGCTTCCGGGGCGTTGAAAAAGGCCATCACCGCATCCCCCAGGAACTTATCCAGGGTCCCCTCGCGGGCCATGATCACCTCCGCCGCCAGCCGGAAGTACTCGTTCAGCAGCTCCACCACCTCCTCCGGCCTGGCGCGCTCGCTGAAGGTGGTATAGCCGCGCAGGTCGGCGAACAGGATGGTGATGGGCTGGCGCACACCCCCCAGGCGCAGCGCTTCCGGGCGGTCCAGCACCCGATCCACCACCGAGGGCGCGACATAGCGCTCAAACGTCTGGCGGATCTGCTGCTTCTCCCACTCCTTGACCTCCTCAAGAAGGGCGAAGTTGCGCGCGTTCTCGACCGCGATGGCCGCGTAGTCTGCCAGCGCGCTCAGCAGCGCGCCATCGTGCTCGGTGAAAACCTTGGAGTCCGGCGAGACGTTGTTCACGCCCAGCACGCCCAGGACGCGCTCGCCGATGAGCAGGGGCATATAGAGCACGGCATGGGGCACATCCGGGTTGCCGGACCGGGCAGGGGCCAGCTCCTCCGGGGTCAATACGGTAGGCTGGCCGGTCTTCACGGCGTGCTCGGCCAGGCTGTCCTGCATCTCGATGTACAGCGGTCGGGCGTGCCCATCGCCCTGGCGCTTGGCCGCCCGGCAGATTAACTTGCCGTCCTCCAGCAGGAGCAGGCAGCCTTCCTCCGCGCCGGTGACATAGGTGGCCGCCTCCACCGCGCGCGCCGCAAGCTGGTCGATCTCCAGCAAGGCGGTGACGCTCTTGCCCATCTTGTAGAGGACGTTCAATTCCTTGATGCGCCGCTGTAGCTCCCGATTGGAGATCAACAGACGCTCGGTCAGGGCATCTTTCTCGTTGCGCAGCCGGGTTTCCGTCAGGCTGCGCTCGATAGCGCCCAGCATCTCCTCGACCGTGTAGGGCTTCTTGACGTAGTCCTTGACCCCCATGCGGAAGACCTCCACGGCGATCTCTTCTGACCCGTGGAAGGTCATCAGCACGACGGGGATGTTGAGGTTTTCCCGCGCCAGGGCATGCAGGACCTCAATGCCGTTCATGCGCGGCATCTGCAAGTCCAGCAGGATCAAATCCGGGCGCTCGGAGAGGGCTTTTTCCAGCCCCTCACGGCCATCACGAGCCACCAGGGTGCGGTAGCCATGGGGACGCAGAACATAATCGACCACAAAGTCGCGGTTCTCACGACCATCGTCCACGACAAGAATGCGTTCGCCAGCCAAGGGATGAATGCCTCAAAACCCACCCTGTTTATGATGATGGAGTATAGTGCAAAAGGACGGGCCACGCCATACACCACAGGCAGCGGCAGGGCAGACAGCCCTGGCTCAGCCTTAAAAATTGACGATTGCTAGGGCGATTTTCGTACAATATAATGAAGTTAATTGCTTGCGCAGACCGGAACAAAAGGCACTGCATTGGAACGGTTGGAACCCCACTCGCCCCCGGCAGCTACGCGCACGCCGTCCCCTGTGGACGCCCCGTGGACCGGACCAGACGTGGAAAGCCTGCCCCGCCCGCGCACAACAAGGCGCAGCCTGCTGCGTGAGATACTGGACACGCTGCTGATGATCGTGGCCATCTACACGCTGATCAACCTGCTCACGGCCCGCTTTGTGGTGGAGGGCAGCAGCATGAACCCCAACTTCGCGTCCGGGCAGTTCATCATCGTCAACCGGCTCAGCTACCTGTTGGGCGAGCCGCGTCGCGGGGATGTGGTGGTCTTCGCCTCCCCGGATGAGCCGGGGCATGACTTCATCAAGCGCGTGCTGGGGCTGCCCGGCGAGACGGTCGCCGTCCGCGACGGACTGGTGTACGTCAACGGGGAGCCGCTCTACGAGCCGTACATCAGCGCGCCGCCGACCTACCGGGGGGAGTGGACCCTGGGGGCGGACGAATACTTTGTGCTGGGGGATAACCGCAACAACAGCCGCGACTCGCACGCCTTCGGCCCGCTGCGCAGAGACAAGATCGTGGGGCAGGCCTGGGTGGTTTACTGGCCCCTGGAGGATTGGGGCTTCGTGCCGCACTATGATTACGACGCCCCCCCGCCCCACACACCAACCCCGCCACCGCAAGCCCCGGTGACGGCGCAGGCGCCAGCCGCAGCACCGCTGCCTTAGGATCGTTACCATCGAGTGGAGGATCGTTGTATGTCCCAGGAGAATCACTACACATGTCCCCATTGCCAGATAGGACATCTACACCTGCGGTTGGTGACCTACGTGCAGATCTACAACGGGACCCTGGTCAGCGTGCCCAACACCCCGGCCTGGGCGTGTGACTTCTGCCACACCATCGAGTACGACGACGAGTCATTGACGCGCATTGAAGCTCTGGTCGGGCAGGCCGGCCCCCCGCCCAACCGCCACCGCGCCCGGCAGAGCCAGGACCTGCGCGCCAAACACCGCGCCTATCCGGCGGAGAGCTAGCCGCCCTGTCCGTGGCAGCCGTCTGCCCCGGTCCAGGAGGCAGACGGGGAGACACACCGATTCTTTGCGCGCCGGTCCGCCGCCTTCCAGGCCCAAAAGCCTGGGCAGGCACAGCCCTCCGGCGCTGCCCGGCCTGCAAAGCCGAACGGAGTGAAAAAGAACACGATGACCATCAATCTGTGGCACGGGTTGATGCCCGGCCCCAAAGTTCCCGACGTGGTTTACTGTATTGTGGAGATCCCCAAGGGCAGCCGTAACAAGTACGAGTACAGCAAGACGGCTGGCGTCATCAAGCTGGACAGGGTGCTCTACAGCCCCCTGCACTACCCCAGCGACTACGGCCTCATCCCGCAAACCTACTACGAGGACGAGGACCCGTTGGACATCCTGGTGATGATCAACGAGCCGACCTACCCCGGCTGCGTGATCGAGGCGCGGCCCATCGGCATGTTCCGCATGTTTGACCGCGAGATGCCGGACGACAAAATCCTGGCCGTGCCCGCCACAGACCCCATCTTCGACGAATACCACGACCTTACCGACGTGCCCAAGCACTTCTTGCAGGAGGTCGCCCACTTCTTCCAGACTTACAAGCAACTGGAAGCGGACGGCAACATCGTGCCCAAGGGTTGGGTCGGCGCGGAGGCGGCCAAGCAGGCCATCCTGCACGCCATCGAGCTGTACCGGCTGAAGTACCCCCCGACTGGCGTATAACGGCGAACTGGTCTATGGTACAGGGGGAGCCTGCGACCACCCCGGCACACATCCCGACTCCATCGGCGCGGGTGGCCCACAGGATGCACCCGTCCTTCCCTGGATAGCAGGGGGCAATGATCACCATGGAAGCGGCTGTGCCACCCTCGCTCGAACCTGATCAACTTCTGGCCCATATCCTTGAGCACGTCCACAACCTCATCCCCTTCGACAGGGGTAGCCTGCACCTCCTGGACGCGGGGCAGAACCTGCTGCTCCCCCACAGCACGTACCCGGAGGACGGGCACGCCCCCGCGCCCATCGCGCCGGGCAGCGGGATCGTGGGGCGTGTCGCCGGGACGCGCCAGCCTTTGCTGACCACCAGCCCGGAGGCCGACGGACCCGCACCAGCGCCGGAGGAGGGCGGGCGCTCCGTGCTGGCCGCGCCCCTGCTGGTGGGGGGCCAGCTCCTGGGCGTGCTCAGCCTGGAGCGGCTCCACCCGCCGCCCTTCGAGCCTCACCATCTGCGCCTGCTGGAGGCCATGGCGGCCCCGACAGCGCTGGCGCTGCACACCGCCCAACAACACCTGGCCCTGCGCGCGCAGAACGCGCGGCTGGCTGCCGAGCGTCAGCCGCTTGAGGCCCACCACGCCATCAGCCGACTGGCAACGGCGGACATCCCGCTGGAAGACCTGCTGAGCCAGGCGGCAGCCCATCTGGCCGCGCTGGTCGGGGCCGATGCCTGTGCGATCACCCTGTGGGACCGGGAGCAGCAGCGCCCGCGTCGGCTGGCAAGCTACGGCCTGGACCCGAACGGCTCCCCTCCCACGGCGGAGCGCCCGGCCAGCGTCCCTTCGCTGACCGAGCACATCATCGCCACCGGCGAGACGGTGATCCTCAACGATGCCCAGGCGCTCGCGGAACCGCCCACATCGCTCATCCCGGACTTCAAGGCGCAAGCCGTCCTGGGCGTGCCCCTCGTCGCCCATGGACGCCGGATGGGGGCTGCCCTGCTGCTGGACCGAGCGCCCGGCCAGCGCTTCGGCCAGGCAGATGCCGAGCGGATCGGCCCGCTGGCTGCTCAGCTTGCCCTGATCATCGACAACCACCTGCTGCGGCAGGATGCGCGGGCGCGGCTGGCGCAAACCTCGCTGCTGCTGGAGACAGCGGCCATCGTCGCCTCGTCGCTCGATCTGGACGACATCCTGGCCCGCGCGCTGGACCTCGTCCGCTCCGCCTTAGGGGTGCAGCACGCGGCCTTCCTGCTGTATGACAGGCATACCCGTACCCTGGTCGCCCGGCCCGGAGCCAGCTTTGGGGGCGGGCTGCGCTTCGCCGTGGACGACCCGGACAACCTGATCGCCGCCAGCTTCACCACGGGCGCGCCCTGCCTGGCCAACACGCCCGACGCCGTGCGCCTGCCCGCCGCCCTGCGCCAGCAGTTGACCGTGGAGAACATGCTCTGCACGCCGCTGCGCGTGCAGGACCACGCGGTAGGCGTCCTGGTGCTGGCCAACCGCACCGGGGGAGGCTTCACCTACAGCGATGGGGAGCTGCTGGCAGCCGTGAGCAGCCATATTGCCGCCGCCGTGCGCAACGCGGAATTGCTGAGCGACACCCGCGCACGGCTGCGCGAAAGCGAGGCCCTGCAACGCATCGCCGTGATCACCAGCGCCACGCTGGACCTGGACGACATGCTCACCCACGCCATGCGCGAAACGGTGGCCCTGATGCAAACCGAGGCCGCCCTGCTGCTGATGCCCGACCACAGCGGGCGTCGGCTGGTCGCGCACCGCCCCTCTGCGGTGGGCCTTTCCCCGCGCGTTGGAGGGCTGGGCTGGCCGCTGGACGGGCACGGTCACGTCATCCACGCCTACCACACCGGCAGGCCCTTCACCAGCAACACGCAGATCGACGACGCCAACCTGGAGGACACAGCCAGCCTGGGCCTCGCCGTGCGCAACGTGATCAGCTATCCGCTCAACACGCGGGAGCGCACGCTGGGCGTGCTCTGCCTGCTCAACAAGCAGGGGCGGGGCTTCGACGAAGGCGACCTGGAGCTGACGCGGGCCATCGCCAGCCAGGTGGCGGTCAGCATGGAAAGCGCCCAACTGTTCGCCGCTGAGCGCGCCCGCGCCGACCTGATGACCGTGATCAACCACATCGGCCAGGAGCTGAGCTTCCTCTTCGACCTGCCCACCCTGCTGCGCCGGGCTGCCCAGGGCATCCACGATCTGATGGGGTACGAGGCGGTTTACCTCTTTCTGCTGGACGAGCGAGGCGAATCCATCCACCTGGCCGCCAGCGCCGCCGCCGACCCGGCCCTGACCCTGCCAGCCGGCAGCACCCTCCCCCTGGGGCGCGGCGTCGTGGGGCGGACCATCCAGACCGGACAGCCGCAGAACGTCCCCGATGTCCGGGAGGACAGCGACTTCCTGTGGCCGGAGCCAGACGTGCCGGTTGCTTCCTGCCTGGCCGTCCCGCTGCGCAGCGGCGACAGGACGCTGGGCACTCTGCACGTCGCCAGCACACGGATCAGCCATTTCAACCCGACCGACGAGGCCGCCCTGCAAACGCTGGCCGCCCAGATCGCCACCACCATAGAAAACGCCCGTCTGTACCACCAGGCCCAGCGTCGGCTGCTGGAACAGGGCATCGTCCACCAGATCGGCCAGGAGCTGGTCGCCACGCTGGATTACAACGAGCTGGTCAACGCCGTGGTCCAGCATATGGCCAGAGCTTTGGATACCTCCAGTTGCTCGGTGCTGCTCTACGACGCCGGGCAGCAGCACGTCAATGTTGCCGCCATCTGCTACTCCCCGACCGAGGCCGAGACCATCCCTGTCGCGCCAGGGCAGGCCGTCCCGCTGTCTGAGGACCCGGCCCTGCGCGCCGCCCTCGAATCGGGGCTGCCGGTGGTGCTGAACCGCGACGACCCGGCCACACCGCCCGCCGACCGCGCCCGCCTGGCCGCCGGCGGCCAGTTTGCCCGCCTGCTGTTGCCGATGGTCGCCCACGAACGGACACTGGGCGTTGTCGAATGGACGGAAAGCCGCGCCCCACGCAGCTTCGCCCCGGAGGACATCCGCCTGGCCAGCACCCTGACGACACAGGTGGTCGTCGCCCTGGAAAACGCCCGCCTCTTCCGCCAGATGCAGCGCCAGGCCCGCGACCAGAGCTTTCTGCGCGAGGCCACCGTTCGCTTCAGCCGCGCCATCGTGATGGAGGATCTGCTGCCCCAGATCGCGGCGACGGCTGCCACGGCGCTCGGCGCGGATTTCACCGCCGTCTCGCTGCTGGAAAAAGGCCGGCTACACATCAAAGCGACACATCCCCCCGACGCCGCCCTGCCCCCCCTGTTCCTGGAGCGCCTCTCCGGGCCGCTGGAGCGCTTCCCGGCCCTTGTGGAGGCGCTGCAAAAGCCGCAGACGCTGGTCATGCAGCCCGGCCACGGCTCCGACGCGGCGGCCCAATCGCTGGCGGCCCTGCTCCCCGACTACCACGGCACGCACCTGCTGACGCCCATCTTGCAGCGCCGGGTGATGATCGGCGTCATCGAGGCCGTGGTCGCCAGCCCCCTGCACCGCTTCGACCAGGGGGGGATCGAGCTGATCGAAGGGCTGGCCCAGCAGGCCGGGATCGCGGCGGAAAACGTCCGGCTGATCGAGGAGCTGGAACAGCGCGCCCTGGAGCTGGCAGAGGCCAACCGCCTCAAAAGCGAGTTCCTGGCCAGCATCAGCCACGAGCTGCGCACCCCGATGAACTCCATCATCGGCTTCTCCGAGACGCTGCTCAGCGGTATCTACGGCGCGCTGGACGAGAAGGTGAGCAACCGCATCGAGCGCATCCTGCGCAACGGGCGCAGCCTGCTGGCGCTGATCGACGACCTGCTGGACATCGCCAAGATCGAGGCGGGCAGGCTGGAGCTGGACACGCAGGCGGTCGCCCTGGCGGATGAGATCCAGACGGCGCTCTTCGCCTTCGAGAGCCAGATCACGGCCAAGGGGCTGGCCGTAGAGGTGGAGGTCCCTGCGGACCTGCCACCCGTGCAGGCCGATCCACTGCGCCTGCGCCAGATCGTCAACAACCTGCTCAGCAACGCGGTCAAATTTACGCGCGAGGGCGGCATCACCATCCGGGCCGGGCTGGAGGCCGGGCAGCTCCCCCGCGTCTGGTGCGCCGTCACGGATAGCGGCATCGGCATTGCGCCGGAAAACCACGCCATCATCTTCGACGAATTCAGGCAGGTAGACGGCACCACCACCCGCGAGTACAGCGGGACGGGCCTGGGCCTGGCCATCACCAAAAAGCTGCTGGAGCTGATGGAGGGGGCGATTGCCGTGGAAAGCGAGCCGGGCCAGGGCAGCACGTTCACCTTCTGGCTGCCGGTGGCCGGTGTGGGCGCGCCCCCGCCGGAACAGGCCCGGTAGACGCCATGCTGCCTGGGCCAGCCGGGAAGCGACACCCGTAGAGAGCCAGAGAACGAAGCCATGAGCCTCGGAGCGTTGCAAGACTTTATCACCATCACGGCCAACATCCTGACCCTGAGCGCGGTCGTCGGGCTGATGCTGGGCGTCATCCTCCAGCCCCGCCGCGAAAGGGCAAACTGGTACTTTGCGCTGTTCCTGGCGATGCTGGGGCTGTGGGCCTATGCCTCGCTGATGCTGCGCATCCCCGGATTGGACCTGTTGGGGCGAACCCAGGGCTTTTACCTCTACCTCACCGGCCTGGGGCTGACGCCCATCACCTTCTTCTTCGCCGTGCTGGCCTTCTGCGGCATCCGCACCCGCCTGACCCGGCTCTTCTCCGTGGCCGCGCTGCCTGTCACAGGGATCACGCTGGTCCTGTTGTGGAGCGGGTCCCTGGTGGCCGTGAATGAGGCGAACATCCCCAGCGGCGCGGACTTCGGCGTGATCCTCTCTAACTTCCAGATTCTGCCCGCAGGATACGTGGCTCTGATCCTGCTGGTCTCCTATATCCTCATCGCCTTCCTGTACCTGCGGGCCAACCCCGCCCAGCGCAGCAGGCCGCTGGAGCTGCCTGCCCTGCTGTTGCTGGTCGGCTACGCCGGCAACTTCATCGAGCCGCTGAGCAGGCTGCCCTTCGACACGCTGATGGCCACGGCTGCCGCCTCCCTCATCGGCTACACCGTCATCAGCCACCAGGTCTTCAACCCGCTGAGCGAGATGAACGAACAACTGCGCCTGGCCAACCGGGACCTGCGCCGCACCGTGAACGCGCTGGCCGCCGAAAAAGAGCGGGCCGAAAAGCTCAACGCCGAGCTGAGGGTCACCAGCGCCTACAAGAGCGAGTTCCTGGCCAAGATGAGCCACGAGTTGCGCACCCCGCTCAACTCCATCGTCGGCTACAGCGAGCTGCTGCTCCAGGGCATCTATGGCCCGCTCAACGAAAGGCAGGTCGACCGGCTGAGCAAGATTCACCGCAATGGCCGCGACCTGCTGGCGCTGATCAACGACATCCTCGACCTGAGCAAGATCGAGGCCGGACGCCTGGAGCTTTCCCCCCAATACGTGAACCTTCAGGAGGAAATCGAGGGGCTTCTCGGCACCATCGAGCCTATGGCCCAGGAGAAGGGCCTGCAACTGACTGGCACGGTGGAGGAGGCCCTGCCCGCGCTTTACGCCGACCCGCTGCGCGTCCGCCAGATATTGACCAACCTGCTGAGCAACGCCATCAAGTTCACCCGGCAGGGGGGCGTAAGCCTGAGGGCCTGCCGGGTAGAGGTGCTGGGCGGGCGCAGCCCACAGCTCGACCTGCCCGCCCAGGGTTGGCTCAGCGACGGGCAGTGGGTGCTCATCACGGTCACCGACACCGGCATCGGCATCGCGGCAGAGGACCATGCCCGCATCTTCGACGAATTCCGCCAGGTGGATAACACCTCCACCCGCGAGTTCGGCGGCACCGGCCTGGGCCTGGCCATCACCAAGCGGCTGGTGGAGATGCACAGCGGGCGCATCTGGCTGAGGAGCGCCGTGGGCGCGGGCAGCACCTTCTTCGTCGCCCTGCCGGTCACCAGCAAAGAGGTCCCCCAACCCCGCCCAACGGCCCCCCAGCCAGCCCCAGACGGCGACAGCCCGTGCGTCCTGGTCATCGACGACAGCCAGGAGGCCATCGACATCCTCAGCACCTACCTCCGCGAGGGCGGCTACCGCACCGCCCACGCCACCGACGGCCCGACCGGTATCGAGCTGGCCCGCCAGCTACGCCCCGACGTGATCACCACAGACATCCTGATGCCCGGCATGAACGGCTGGGAGGTGATCGACCGGCTGAAGGCGGACCCCCTCACCGCCGCCATCCCGGTGATGATCGTCAGCATCGTCGACCAGCAGCCCATGAGCATCCCGGTGGGGGTGGCCGCCCATGTCAGCAAGCCGGTGGAGCGCCAGGTCCTGCTGGAAACCGTCGAGCGCCTGTGCCACAGCGGGGCGCTGGAGCACCCGATTCTGGTGGTGGACGACCACGCCCCTGACCGCGAGTTGCTCAGCGAGATGCTGCGCTCCGCCAGCTACCCGGTGGAAACGTGCGGCGGGGGGCAGGAGGCCCTGGAATGGCTGGGCCAGCGGCAGGCCAGCCTGGTGCTGCTGGACCTGATCATGCCCCAGGTCAGCGGCTTTGACGTGCTCACCCACATCGAGCAGACGCCCGCCCTCAGCAACCTGCCTGTGGTGATCGTCAGCGCCAAGGAACTGACCCCGGACGAAGAGGCTTTTCTCAAGGGGCGCATCGCGGACATCATCAAAAAGCAGCAGTTGCAGCGCAGCGATCTGCTGGCCCGCATCGCGCGGGCGCTGGCCTGAGGGGACGACTACCGCTTTCGCCCGACCGGGGCTAAAATGCGTGGTAATATATCAAGAGGCCGTCACCTGACAGCGCGGCGCGGATCGCCTCAAACGCCTGGAGCATGGGATGGTTCTCTCCCCGCAAACGATCATCGTCAGCATCGGCCACAGCATCAATGCCCTCATCTGCGTGGCCCTGGCGATGCTGGTCCTGGGGCAGGCCCCCCGCCTGCGCAGCAACCAGCTCTTCGCGCTGATGATGCTGTGCCTGGGCGCTTACAGCGCGCTGAACGTGTTCGGGCGCTTCCTGCAGCCGCTCCAGATCGAGCCGAAACCGGTTTACGAGCTTACCCTCGTGCTCTACCTGGCCTTTGTCACGCTCTTGTTCTTCTTTGCGGCGGATTTCGCCAGGCTGCGGGGGCGCGCCGCCAACCTGGTCAAGGGGCTGGGCGTGGCCGCCAACGGGCTTTCCATCCTCGCCGTGTTCAACGAGCAGTTCTTCCGCGCGGTTTATCCCCTGCCAGATGGCAGCGGCGGCTACAACTATACCCCTGGCCCTCTGTTCGTCCCCGTCGCGCTCGCGCACCTGCTCTACCTCTTCCTGATCATCGCCGTGCTGTACCGCTCCAGAGAGCCGCGTGCCCGCCTGCTGTGGCCCGCCGTGGCGCTGATCATGGGCGGTGTGGCGGCGCTGGCGCTGCGCCCGCTGCTGCCGCTGCCGCTCAACGCAGTCTTCCTGGCCCTGGCCGCGCTGTGGATGGGCTATGTGGTGCTCCGCCACCAGCTCTTCAATCCCCTGGCCGCACTGAACCGCGAGCTGGCCGCCACCAACAAGCAACTGGCCGCCGCCAATGCCCAACTGGCCGAGGCCAGCCACCTGAAGGGGCAGTTCCTGACCAGGATGAGCCACGAGCTGCGCACCCCGCTCAATTCGATTATCGGCTATACCGAACTGGTGCTGGAGGGGCGGTACGGCCCGGTCAACCAGAGCCAGCAGGATAGGCTACAGCGCGTGATCCGGAACGCGCGGCATCTGCTGGGCCTCATCAACGACATCCTGGACCTGAGCAAGATCGAGGCAGGGCGGCTGATGCTGGAGGTGGCGGAGCTTGACACCAGGGCCTTGCTGGAAAGCGTCCTGGCTACCGTGGAGCCGCAGGCCAGCGAGAAGGGGCTGCGCATCCACCGGCGCTTTCAGGACGCGCCGCCCCTGCGGGGCGACGAAACCCGCATCCGGCAGATCTTCCTGAACCTGCTTTCCAACGCCATCAAGTTCACGGCGGAGGGAAGCATCACCATCCAGGCCGACCCCAGGCCGACGGACGGCCTGGCGCACTTCCAGATCAGCGACACCGGCATCGGGATTCCCAACAGCAAGCTCGACCTGATCTTCGAGGAGTTCCGACAGCTCGACGAAAGCTCCACACGGGAGTTTCCGGGGTCCGGGCTGGGCCTGACCATCACGCGGCACCTGGCCGAATTGCACGGGGGCAGGGTGTGGGCGGAGAGCCAGGTTGGCGTGGGCACGACCTTCCACCTGCTGCTGCCCGCCGTCGAAGCGCAACCACCCTCCGGGGCACAACTGGCCGGGCCAGGCGAGGCCGAAGCCCGCAGGCCCAGGCTCATCCTGGCCATCGCCGGAGACACAGCCACGTTGGCCGCCTTCCGCAGCCAGCTTGCCAGCGATGGCTACCGCGTGGTGGGGGCACGCAGCGAACCCCAGGCCCTGGAGCAGGCCCGCAGGCTGCACCCCGACCTGATCCTGCTGGACATGGTGACACCCGGCATGGACGGCTGGCAGATGCTGAAGGCCCTGAAGGCCGATCCCTTCACCACCCACATCCCGATAATCCTGGTTGGGGTTGTGGATGAGGAGCCACGCGCGCTCTCCATGGGGGCCAGCGACATGGTGGTCAAACCTGTGGACAGGGCACTGCTGCTGGATGCCGTGCAGCGGACGCTCTCCCAAACAGATCGCCCCCCGGCCCCCATCCTGGTTGTCGATGACAACGAAACCGACCGCATGCTGCTGAAGGAGATCCTCGCCAACGCCGGCTACGCCGTCGAGGCGGTGGACAGCGGCCAGGCCGCCTGTGTGTGGCTGGCCCAGCACCGGGCCAGCCTGGTGGTGCTGGACCTGATCATGCCCGAAATGAGCGGCTTCGATGTGCTGCAATTCATCCGGGAAAGCCAGGCCCTGGCCGACTTGCCCGTGCTGGTCGTCACCGCCAAAGACCTCAGCCCACAGGAAGAGCAGTTGCTCCGCCGCCAGTACGCCGCCCTGGTTGAAAAAGGCGACCTGGCTCAAGGGTATTTACTGGCCGAAGTCAAGGAGTCGCTCAAACGCTATGAGTAGCCGTCGCATCCTGGTTATAGAGGACAACGCCGACAACCGGACTCTGATCACCGACATTCTTTCGGCCCTGGCCTATACGGTCATCGAGGCCATTGACGGGGAGCAAGGCGTGGCCAAAGCCGCCGCAGAGCGGCCAGACCTCATCCTGATGGACCTTTCTCTGCCCCAGATGGACGGCTGGACTGCCACCCGCCAGATCAAGGCCAACCCGGAGTTGGCCCACATCCCGATCATAACCCTGACCGCACACGCCATGGTGGGGGACCGGGAAAAGGCCCTGGAGGCCGGCTGTGACGACTACATCTCCAAACCGATTGACCTGCGGGAGCTGCAAAACAAACTGGCGCAGTTCCTGGGCTAGCATTGCGGGGGCTTATGATCACCGTCCTGGTTGCCGAAGACAACCCTGAAAACCGAAAGCTCATCGAAGATACCCTGCAAAGTAACGGGTATCGCCTCCTCTATGCCCGCGACGGCCATGAGACGCTGGCCGTGGCCCGCGCCCAAAACCCAGACCTGCTGCTGCTGGACATCAACATGCCGGGCATCAACGGCTTTGAGGTCTGCGCCCAGCTTAAAGCGGACCCGGCCACAGCCCAGATGCCGATCCTGATGATCACTGCCCTCAGCGACATCGAGGACCGGGTGCGGGGGTTGGGGCTGGGGGCGGAGGACTACATCACCAAGCCGTTCAGCCCGCGCGAGCTGCTGGCCCGCGTGGAGGCCCACCTGCGGATCAAGACGCGAACCGACCAACTGGCAGCCACGCAGGCCCAGATCCGCCGGATGTTTGAGCGCTTCGTGACCCCCCAGGTGGTGCAAAAGCTGCTGCAGAACCCGGACCAGGTGAAGCTGGGGGGCCACCTGCAAGAGGTCACGATCCTCTTCGCCGATCTGGAGGGGTTCTCCGCCGTTGCGGAACGCGCCGCGCCGGACCGGCTGCTGGAGGCGCTGAACCGCTACCACAGCCTGCTGGTGGAGCATATCCAGCGGGAGGAGGGCACGGTGGATAAATTCCTGGGCGATGGCATCATGGCCCTCTACAACACGCCGCTGGCCCAGGCGGATCATGCCCTGCGCGCCGTGCGCACGGCGATCAACATCCGCCAGGCGCTCCCGGCCTTCCAGCAGCAATTCGATCCTATATTCCGCCTGGAGGTGAACTTCGGCATCCACACCGGCGAGGCCATCGTCGGTCAGGTCGGCACGGCGGAGTTGATGGAGTATACGGCCATCGGGGACGCGGTCAACCTGGCCAGCCGCCTGCAATCGCTGAGCGCGCACGGCCAGATCATGATCAGCCGGGCGACTTACGAGCGCATCAAGGGGGGTGTCGTCGTGCAGAGCCTGGGAACCCAGGCCATCAAAGGCCGCGAGACTACCGTCGAGCTCTTTGAGGTGCTGGAGCTTTCGCCATGACCAACCCGCACGTACTGCTCGTGACCCCTGCCGACGAGGGGGCGCTCTCGCCACTGCGCCAGGCGTTGCGCGGCGCGGGGTACGCGCTGCGGATCGTCCCCAGCGCCGAGGCGGCCCTGCAAGTGGCCCGCCAGAACCCGCCGGTCGCCGTCATCCTGGATGTCGATATCCAGTCCAAGAACGACCTGCTGCTCTGCCACTGGCTGCGGGCCGACCCGGCCACCGCAGCGGTCAACGTGCTGGTCACCGCGCCCACACCCAAACAACGCCTGGTGGCGCTGGAAGCCGGCGCAGACGAGCTGCTGACCTCGCCGCTGGACTGGGTCGAAGTGCAGGCCCGGCTGCGCACGTTACAGGCCGGGCAGGCCCACCAGCCCCGCCCGCAGGAGCCCCCTCGCCCCACACCAGACCTGCTGCCCGGCGCAGACCTGGCGGACATCTCCGACGCCATCGACATGCTGAACCACGACCTCAACAATCCGCTGGGGGTTGCCGCCAGCAGCCTGGAACTGCTGCGGGAGTACGCCCAGGATCGCTGGCAGGAGAACCCGCAACTGAGCGAGCAGGAGATGCAACTGGCGGAGAATGCCCTGCTGGCCTGCCGACGCCTGCTCTTTCTGATCAACGACATGCTGGACCTGACCCGAATCGAGGCGGGGGTCTACCCCCTCAACCTGGAGCCGCTCGACCTGGTGGGGGCGGTCCGCGAGGTGTTGGCCGAGAACGCCGCCGCCATCGCCCAAAAAGCGATCACCGTCACGCTGGAGGCGGCGGACTCCCTGCCGCCGGTCGTCGGCGACTACGGATTGCTCAAGCGCATCTGCAACGCTTTGCTGGACAACACCCTCAAATTCACCCATGCCCAGGACCAGGTGACTTTCTCCGTGCAGGCGAAAGACGCGCATCTTGAGCTGCACGTGTGCGACCATGGCCGCCCCATCCTGTCAGGCTACCAGCACAGCATCTTCGAGCGCACCCGGCAGTGGGACGCCCGCCAGCAGGGCAGCCGCACCAGCGTGGCGCTGGAGCTGCCCTTTGCGCGCACGGCAGCGCGCAGCATGAGGGGCGACCTGGTTGCCTGCAGCGACCCAACCGGGCAGACGACCACCTTTCGCCTGGTGTTGCCCCGCGCAGAAACAGCATGAGTTGAGGAAGTACAGAATACGAAGCGTGTATAGCTGGTGAGCGTTAGGAGCCTATGACTGAACACGAATTCCCAACCCCAAACGTGTCCCCTCAGGATATCGAGGATTACTTCGACCGCTACGGGTGGTCGTTCTCCCGCCTCAAGGACGAAACCTGGCAGACCGGCTTTCGCGGCAACGTCAGCAGTTTCCGCATTATGGTGCAGCTCACGGACGACTGGCTCTATTTCGTCATCAACCCCTTCGTGGTAGGCCCGCAGCAGCCGGAGAAGCGCCTGAAGCTCTACCATCACCTGCTGCGGCTCAACCAGGAGATCAACATGGCCAAGTTCGGCGTCGACCGCGACGGCGATGTCTTCCTGGCGGTGGAGCTGCCCACCGAAGGCTTCGCCTACAGCCACTTTAAGGACGGCCTGGACGCGCTATCTCACTACGCGGACACGCGCTACCGCGATATCTTCGAGCTGGCGCATGGCGAACACGCCGAGACGGGCTACACCCTGGAGCTGGACGAGCCTGACGCCGCCGATGATCAATCCGCCGACCCGTGACGGGCAGGCCGCCGCTATTTTCAATTCCGGGCGGGCACGGTATGATCCGGCGGGCCGACCGCGCCTGTGGTCTGCCTGGCCGGGCAGCATGCCCGGCTACAGCGGCGCGAGTCGGCTGCACTTCGCAGCGATCAAACGTAAAGGCAAATTTACCGTGAGCAACACATACCCCCCGGATGAGCACCGCCTGCGGGCGCAGATCTGCGAGATCGGGCGGCTGATGCACCAGCGCCACTACATCGACGGGTCCAGCGGCAACATCAGCGCCCGCCTCGGCCCAGATCGCATCCTGGCGACGCCCAGCGGGCTGGCCAAGGGTTTTATCTCCCCCGACCAGTTGATCGTGGTGGACATGGACGGCCACAAGGTGGGGCCAGCCACAGAAGCCAACCGCGACCTGCAGCCCACCTCCGAGCTGCTGATGCACCTGGAATGCTACCGGCAGCGCCCGGATGTCAACGGAGTCGTCCATGCCCATCCACCGACCGCCATCGCCCTGACCATTGCCGGGGTCAGCCTGCAAAAGTGCATGATCCCGGAGGCCATCGTGAAGCTTGGCCCCATCCCCACCACACCCTACGCCACCCCGGCCAGCGCCGAAAACCGGGACGCCATCAAGGGCCTGATCGCCGACCACGACGTGATCATGCTGGCCTACCACGGCTCCCTGACGGTAGGCCCTGACGTGTGGGACGCCTACCTGCGGCTGGAAAGCCTGGAGCACACCGCCGAGATCATCTATCGCGTGGAGCGGCTCGGCGGCGGAGCGCCCCTGCCGGCGGAACAGGTCGATAAGCTGCTGAACCTGCGGGACAAGCTGGGCCTGATCCGCTCCCAGGACGAGGCGCTCTACTACGAGCACTGCGGCGGCTGACCCCGGCTGACAGAACAGGCCGCCGAAGAGGCCCCGCCGCAGGCCGTTCTTCCCGGCGCGGCCCTGGCCGAATCGAACCTTGACCACCCCCTGCGGGCATGGTAGACTAGCGTCCGTTCATGAGGCGCTGGCACGCCCCCATCGTCTAGAGGACCAGGACGTGGCCCTTTCAAGGCCAAGACTGGAGTTCGAATCTCCATGGGGGCACTACCGGGGATAGGCTCTGCAAGGGGTTGCCGGGCCTTTTTTATTTGCGAGTCCTCGCCTGCCCGCGCCCCATGGGCGGATTTTTGCCGTGGGGGAACCCCGCAGCCAGCCGGGAGGAGAGCAAATGTCCTTTGCGCCGCAGTTCTGGACGACCCACGTCGGCAGCATGCCCCACACGGAGGCCGAGGCCGTGTGCCAGAAGCTGATCGCCCTGCTGGACGTGCCCGCCTGGCCCCAACTGCCCCGCCGGGACTTCCGCGAGAGCATGTACGTGCAGTACAGCGCTCCCCTGCCCGCCCTGGTGCTGGACGCGGACAGGGAAAAGGCCTTCTTTGATACGACCGGCGACCTGACCGCCGCCTTGGAGACCTTCTACACCCACTACCTGGCCGAAGACGTGGACGCCTTCGCCCTGCCCCCCACCCACGCCGTGGGCTTCTACGCCATGCAGGAGGCGCTGCAAGACGCCCCCGGCGATTGGGCCAAGGGCCAGGTCACCGGGCCGATCAGCTTCGGCCTGACCATCACAGACCAGGATTTGCGGGCCAGCCTCTACCACGAATTGCTGGCTGACGCCATTGTCAAGAACACGGCCATGCAGGCCCGCTGGCAGATTCGAGCGCTGCGCGCCCGGCGGCCCCAGGTAATCCTCTTCGTGGACGAGCCATATATGGCCTCCTTCGGCTCGGCCTTCATCAGCCTGAGCCGTGAGCAGGTCCAGACCATGCTGGATGAAGTGTTCGACGCCATCCATGCCGAAGGGGCGCTGGCCGGGGTCCATTGCTGCGCCAACACCGACTGGTCCGTCCTGCTGGAGACCACGGTGGACATCCTCAACCTGGACGCCTATGGCTACCTGGAAAACCTGGCCCTCTACCCAACCGCCCTGCGCGCCTTTCTGGATCGCGGCGGAGTCGTCGCCTGGGGCATTGTGCCTAACAACGAGACACTTCTGGAGACGACGGCTGAACAGCTTGCGCAGCGTCTGCGCGAGGGCCTCAAGCTGGCGAGCGACAGGGCGCAGGCGCGCGGCGTGCGGATCACCTTTGACGAGCTGGCCACGCGCAGCCTGCTGACGCCGAGCTGCGGCCTGGGGTCGGCCACCCCCGCCCTGGCGGAGCAGGCCCTGGAAGTCCTGGCGCGCACGGGGGACCTGCTGCGGCGGGGATAGGCCCTCCACACCCCCTCTGCCAGCCAGGGTCAACCACCCCCACCGCATTGTGATAGTCATCACAATAAGCCGAACACCTTCCTCACTTGACAAATGTAATCAATTTTCACGTCATGTGGTGAAAATTGTCACTTGCACATTTGCTCACAATCACCCACGATATAAGGTGAACAATTTACCCAGCCAGGATTATTGAAACCGCCCAAGTTGGTCTGTTCGTTGGGGTTATGTTCTTGTTCCGTTTCCTGTCTGTCGTGCCGGCGCAGCAACAGCGTCCGGTCCGCCCGCCTCTCTCGCCCCTCTTCGCCCACCAAATATCCGGCCAACTACAAAGGCAAGCGCCTATGGAAACCCTAACCCTCAATCTTCCGGCCATGTACGGCGATCATCACGTCATCGAAGTCCGGAACATCTTGCTGGCGCTCCCTGGCATCGAAGAAGTCTACGCCAGCAGTTGTTTTCACGTCGTGCAGGTGAAGTACGACCCGGCCCACATTGACCCCAATGCCATCTCCGCCAGGCTCGAGGAAGCCGGGTACTTGCAGGACCTGGAAGTTCCCGTGGAAACAGGGGACATCGCTTATAGCCAGGACGGTAAGCAGAAGTTCTTCCGCCATACCGCTGCCTACCAGCAAACCCGGCAGGTGGTCAGCTTCGCGCAGCGGGTGAGCTACAGCGGTCGCCCTCTGTGGCCCTGCCCCGGCATGGGCGCCCTTCGCCAGCCGGACGACAAATAACAGGGGAAAATGAAGATGGCCAAACAAAAACGTTCCCTCGAACAATACAGCACAGACCCCGCCGCCCAGGAGATGCTCGCCCGCGCCGAGGAGCTGGGCCTCAGCACCGCCTTCAGCCGGGCCGACGCCCTCTCGCCGTGCAATATCGGCGGGGCGGGCATGTGCTGCAAGCTGTGTGGCATGGGGCCGTGCCGCTTGACCAACGACGGCCAGACCGGCATCTGCGGCGCCACCATCGACACCATCCAGGCCCGCAACCTGATCCGGGCCATCGCCGCCGGGGCCGCCGCGCACTCCGACCATGGGCGCGACATGGCCTTCACGCTCAAAGCCGTGGCCAATGGCGAGGCGGAAGGCTACGTGATCCGCGATGTCGCCAAGCTGCGCACCATCGCCGCCAAATACGGCATCCCCATCGAAGGCCGCGCGCCAGAAGAGATCGCCAACGACCTGGCCGACCTCTACATCGCGCAATTCGGCCAGCAAAAAGGCCAGGTGGCGCCGGTCATCCGCGCGCCGAAGAAGCGCCAGCAGTTGTGGGAAGAGTTGGGCGTGATGCCGCGCGGAATCGACCGCGAGGTGGTGGAGGCGCTGCACCGCACCCACATCGGCGACGACCAGGAGGCCAGCCACATCCTCCAGCATGCCGTCCGCACGGCCATCGGCGACGGCTGGGGCGGCAGCCTGATCGCTACCGATATCTCGGACATCCTCTTCGGCACGCCCGCGCCATTGCTGGGGCAGGCCAACCTGGGCGTCCTCAAAGAGGATATGGTCAACGTAGTCGTGCACGGCCACGAGCCGACGCTCAGCGAGATGATTGTGGCCGCCTCGCAGACCCCGGAGATCATCGAATACGCCCAAAAAGCAGGCGCAAAGGGCGTCAACCTCTCCGGCATCTGCTGCACAGCCAACGAAATCCTGATGCGCCAGGGCATCCCGGCAGCCGGCAACTTCTTGCAGCAGGAGCTGGCCATCCTCACCGGCGCGGTGGAGGCCATGGTGGTGGACGTGCAGTGCATCATGCAGGCCCTGGTGGGGCTGGCGCAGAACTTCCACACCCAGATCATCACCACCTCGCCCAAGGTTCGCATCAAGGGGGCCACCCACATCGAATTCGACGAGCACCGCGCGCTGACCATCGCCAAGGAGATTCTGAAGGTCGCCATTGACAACTTCAAGAACCGGGGCGAGACCCACATCCCCGATGTTCGCGAAGACCTGGTCCCTGGCTTCTCCCACGAATACCTCAACTACATGCTGGGCGGCAGCTACCGCGCCTCCTTCCGCCCGCTCAACGACGCCATCATGAGCGGGCGCATCCGTGGCGTGGCAGCCATCGTCGGCTGCAACAACCCCCGCAGCCAGCACGACTTCCTGCACACCTACGTCACCCAGGAGTTGCTCAAACAGGACGTGTTGATCGTGGAGACCGGCTGCGGGGCCATCGCCAACGCCAAGCGGGGCCTGATGCTCGGCGAGGCCGGGCTGGACAAGGTGGGGCCTGGCCTGCGCGAGATCTGCGAGACGGTGGGCATCCCACCCGTGCTGCATATGGGTTCTTGCGTGGACAACAGCCGCATCCTCACCGTGCTAACACAGATGGTGGAGGAAGGCGGCCTGGGCGACGATATCGACCAGATTCCCGCCGTCGGCCTGGCCCCGGAATGGATGAGCGAAAAGGCGCTCTCCATCGCCACCTACTGCGTGGCCTCCGGAGCCTACGTGATCTTCGGCGGGGCCAACCCCATCAGCGGCATGCCCGACCGCGTGGCCGACAGCACCCTGGTGGAAAAATACCTCAGTGAGGGTTGGGAATCGCTCTACGGCGGCAAGCTGGAGTTCGTCAACGACGTCGACGAGATGATCCGCCGCACGCTGGAGCACATCGACAAGAAGCGCGCTGCGCTGGGGCTGCCAGAATACGACCCCGCCCGCTTTGGGCGCAGCGGCGACGCCCGCATTCGCGAACTGGAAGAGCTGCCCCTGGCGGAGCGCCAGGCAGCCCTTTACGGCATGCCGAACAGGTAGGAGGTACGCCCTATGTCCCGATATATTGCAACCCGCGCCATACGCGGTGCCAACGCGCTCGTCACCGAAGCGGAGTTGATGCTGCAAAAGGCCCTGGCGGAAAAAGGGCCAGAGACACCGGTATCCTTCCCCAATACGGCGTACTACCTGCCACTGATCCTGGGCATGACCGGGCAACAGGTGGAAACCCTGGGCCAGCTCCAGCCCGTGCTGGAGCACGCCCGCCAGCTGCTACACCCCGTCCCTTCCCACAAGCACTGGACCCCCTACCTGGGGGAGACACTCGACAGCGGCATGGCGACCCTGCTGGCCGCCGAAGCCATCGAGGCCATTCGCTTCGTCTACGGCTTGCAGCCGGAGAAGATGCCCGGCCTTGAGCTGGCGGGGGGCACGGCCTACTCCAGCAACGGGGACGCCCTGGTCGGCCACCTCAACGGCCCCATCGATGACATCCAGTTGCGCTCGTGGGGCATTCAGCTCGTGGACGGGCGCATGCCGGGCTTCGCCGCCATCGTCGGCGCGGCCAAGTCCAACGAGGTGGCCGTCAAGATCGTGCGGGAGCTACAGCGCCGCAACATCCTCACCTTCCTCTCCGGCAACGTCAACGGGCGCAGCATCATCCACCAGTTGTTGGAGGAGGGCGTGGAGCTGGGCTACGACACCTACACCGTGCCCTTCGGCACAGATACCATCAGCGCCATCTATGCGCTGGGCTTCGCCACGCGCTCCGCCCTGACCTTCGGCGGCATCAAAGCCGGGCAGGCGCGGGACATCCTGCTCTACAACCGGGAGCGCGTCTTCGCCTTCGTGCTGGCCCTGGGCGAGGTGGATGACCTCAAGTACGCGGCGGCAGCGGGGGCCATCAACTTCGGCTTCCCCGTCATCGCCGATACGGTCATCCCGGAGATTCTGCCGACGGGCATCACCACCTACGAGCACGTGGTCAGCATGCCCTTCAACGAGATCGAGGGGGCAGATGACCTGGAGCGCGCCGAACGGCTGGTGCAGAAATGCATCGAGGTGCGCGGCGTCAAGGTGCGCGTGGCCGACGTGCCCGTCCCCGTGCCCTACGGCTCCGCCTTCGAGGGCGAAGTGGTGCGTAAGGCCGATATGCGCGTCGAGTTCGGCGGCAAGTACTCGCGCTGCTTCGAGTACCTCTACATGGCCGACCTGGACGACGTGGTGGACGGCAGGGTAGAGGTGGTCGGCCCCGGCTTTGAGGAGGTCGAGCCGCAGGGACACATGGACCTCGGCATCGTGGTCAAGGTGGCCGGGCGGCAGATGCAGCTCGACTTCGAGCCGGTGCTGGAGCGGCAGATCCACTACTTCGTCAACGGCGCGTCGGGCGTCCAGCACATCGGCCAGCGCGACATCGCCTGGATTCGCATCTCCAACGCCGCCGCCGACAAAGGCTTCACCCTGGAGCACTTCGGCAAGATTCTGCACGCCCGCTTCCACGCCGACTTCGGCGCGATTGTGGACAAGGTGGAAGTCACCATCTACACCGACCCGGACGCGATACAGGAGTGGCTGGCCAAGGCCCGCGAGGCCTACGACTTCCGCAACAAGCGCCTGGCGGACCTGACCGATAACGCGGTGGACGAGTTCTATTCCTGCACGCTGTGCGTGCCACCACAACAGGATGTGATGCTGCCTGATGGCTCCTTCCTGCCAGTTGAAGAATTGGTCGAAAAAGCGGTTGACGAGGGCTTGCGACCTGTGCTGACTTTTGCCGATGGTCATCTGACCAGCCGCAGCATGGGGGAGCTTTTTATCAACCCCGCGCCCAAACAACTGGTGCGTGTTGCCTTGCGCAACGGCAACGATCTAACCCTGACCGCCAATCACAAAGTGCTGTCAGATCGCCCTGAAGGACTGACCTGGGTCCCGGCGGGCCAGCTTGAGGCTGGGGACTATCTGCTGGATGTTCTGCCAGACGTGACTCCAGGCGACACGCCGTCGCTCTACATCGTGGACTACCTGCCCGATGACTACAAAGTAAGCGATAACGAGTTCTACCGTCGTTTGCGCCAGTGGACACTGGCCCAGTTTGGCAGCTTGAAGGATGCCGCCAAGCGCTTCGGCATCCCTTATCGGCGTCTCTATAGTGCCCTTTACCCGTCCCAGAAAGTCTCACATCAACGCCTCACCCTGGGAGAGATCAAGGTCGCCCTGGCCGCGTTGGGCCAGGATTGGGAAGCCGTCAAGGGCACGCTGCGACGCTTCCAGAGCAATGCCACTCTCCAGCGCGCCCGGCTGGATGCGGACATCCTCTACGCTGCCGGGCTTGTGGCCTCAGATGGTTGTGTGCGCTGGCGTGGCCCAGAGGGGCGCAGCGGGGTCCTCGTACAGTTCACCAACACCGAAGCCACCCTTACGGCCCGCTTCGCCGATCTCTTTGATCGCCGATCTCTTTGATCGCCCGCCAACCGAGCGAACTATCTCACCTCAGACATCCCGCTCTGGCGACCTGGTGATCAAAGGCCGCCGGAAAATAACGGTCTCTGTGATGGGCAATACGCTGTTTGGCCGCCTGCTCAATGGGCTGGGCATTGGCCTGCCCGATCACCAACAGAAATGGACAGGCTATGTCATCTCGACTCTGCCATCTGATCTGGTGGCCGCCTTCCTGCGTGGCCTGTTCGACGGTGACGGCCATGTGTCGGGCCAAAAGGTTGTTTTCACCACCCGCACCCGCCTTGAAGCACGCCACATCCATCTGTTGCTCAAGAAACTGAGCATTGCCTCCTACATCAGCCCGATTACACGAGGCTACCAGGTGGCAACCAGCGCCGATAGAGACACCATCCGCTTCCGTGAGCGTGTTGGCTCAGAGCACCCGGCCAAGCGCGCCCGGCTGGAAGTCATTGCCGCCCGCGTTGACTCGCGGCACGTCGTTCGCAACGATGCCGTGCCGCTGGCCTGTGGGCGTCACCTGGCTGCCTTGTTGGAAGCCTATCCTGTGCCCGTGACCCGCCTGCCAGTTGACTACAAGACGCTTACTGCCTGGACAAGTGGTGAGCGCCGTCCCAGTAAGGATAAGCTGGCTGCCCTGCTAGATGCGCTCGCTAACACTGTCCCGGCTAACGATCCAACCTATAACGTCCTGCGTACCTGGACTCAGACCGATGTGCGCTTCCAGAAAGTTGAGGCGGTGGAGCGCGTGCCCTGCCAGAGCGACCGGGTATACAACTTCAGCGTTGACGAAACGCACAACTATGTCGTCAATGGCGTCGTGGTGAAAAACTGCCAGTCCTTCGCCCCCGATCACGTGTGCATCGTCAGCCCGGAGCGGCTGGGCCTGTGCGGGGCCTACAACTGGCTGGACTGCAAGGCCTCCTACAACATCAACCCCACCGGCCCCAACCAGCCCATCAAGCTGGGCAAGTGCCTGGACCCGGTCAAGGGCTACTGGGAGGGGACCAACGACTACGCCAAGATCGGCTCGCACGGCTCGGTGGAGCAGGTGGCCATATACTCCATCATGGAAAACCCCATGACGGCCTGCGGCTGCTTCGAGTGCATCGTGATGCTGATCCCGGAGGCCAACGGCGTGATGGTGGTCAGCCGCGAGGATACCAGCATGACCCCGGCAGGCATGACCTTCAGCACCCTGGCCGGGATGGCGGGCGGCGGGCTGCAAACCCCCGGCGTGATGGGCGTGGGCAAGTTCTACCTGGTCAGCCCCAAGTTCATCTCGGCGGACGGCGGCTTCAAGCGCGTCGTGTGGATGAGCAGCATCCTTAAGGAAACCATGGCCGAGGAATTGCGGGCCGTGGCAGAGCGCGAAGGCGACCCGGAGCTGATCGAGAAGATCGCCGACGAGCGCAGCGTTACCACTGTGGACGAGCTGCTGGCCTGGCTGGAGGCGCACAACCATCCGGCGCTGGTGATGGACCCGATCTTCTAGGAGGGAGGGGAAGCGCAAGGCGCTGATGACACCACACACGCTGGTACGCGATCTGATGACGGTTGGGGTGCGCACCTGTCCTGTGGGCACCCCCATCGTCAAGATCGCCCGCCTGCTGCTGGAAGAAGGGCTGGAAAGCGTGGTCGTGCTCGACCAGGAAGGGCATGCCGTCGGCGTGGTGAGTCAGGACGAGCTGGTGCGGGCCTATGCCCATGGCGACTGGGAGAACCTGACCGCCGAGGATGTGATGCGCGACGGCGTGCCCCAGATTCCACCGGACATCCCCCTGACCGCAGCCGCCCAGTTGATGCAGGACCAGGGCGTGCGCGCCTTCTACCTGATGCACCATGCCGGTGGCATCGAATATCCTGCCGCCACGATTTCCTACAGGCATTTCCTGCGCCACCTCACTGCGCAGGAGGGCGACGACCTGCAAGACCTGGGCATTAAGGCCGCGCGGCAGTCGCCCCTGGAGCGGTTTGTTCAAAAGCGGGACGCAGCACGACGTAGCACCCGGTTTTCTGATCAGGAGTGAACGCTATGCCCGTAGAAATTCCGAAGGAAAAATGGCCTGGGGCCGTCCGCACCGTAACCCTTGGCGCTACCCAGGCGGAAGGCGGCACCCGCTCGCGCACTGTCACGGTCGGGGGCCAGAAGACCCTCCCCTTCCTGCACTTCGAGGGGGAGATTCCCCACCGCCCGGTCATCGCCATGGAGATCAAGGATCGCCTGCCCGATGACTGGTCGCCCTTGCTGCTGGAATTCTGGGGCGATACGGCCAGCGACCCCGCCGCCTGGGCCAGAGCCGCCGAGGAGGCCGGGGCCGACCTCATCGTCCTGGCGCTCAGCCTGACCGACGCCGAGGGCCAGCCCATCACGGCGCAAAAAGCCGTGGCCGCCACCAAAGCCGTGCTGCACGCCAGTGGCCTGCCGCTGATCGTCTTTGGGCCGGGCCAGGCCGAGGTGGACAACGAGGTGCTGGTGGCCGTGGCCGAGGCCACCAAGGGAGAGCGCATCGCCCTGGGCATCTGTGAGGACAAAAACTACCGCACCATCGTCGCGGCGGCCCTGGCCAACGATCACCTGGTCACCGCCCGTACGGCCATGGACGTGAACCTGGCCAAACAGCTCAACATCCTGATCAGCGACATGGGCCTGCCGCTGGATCGCGTCCTGATGGACCCCACCACCGGCGCGCTGGGCTACGGCATGGAATACGGCTACTCTGTGATGGAGCGGCTGCGCCTGGCCGCCCTGCAGGGCGACTCGATGACCCAACTGCCGATGATCGTCACGCCCGGCTTCGAGGCGTGGAAGACCAAGGAAGCCAAGGTCGGCGACGGCGTGCCAGAGGCCTGGGGCGACTGGCTGGAGCGGGCCATCACGTGGGAGACGGTGACCGCCGTCGCCCTCATCGAATCCGGCGCGGATATCGTGGTGCTGCGCCACCCGGAAAGCATCAAGCGTGTGCGGGCCGCCATCGACGATCTGATGAGCGTCCCGGAAATGGCGTAGCGGCGAGGAGGAAACGATGGCCCTCTCTGGTATTCAAATCTACAAATTGCTGCCCCAAACCAACTGCAAAGACTGCGGCTTTCCCACCTGCCTGGCCTTTGCCATGAAGCTGGCCGCCAAGCAGGTGGAGCTTTCCGCCTGCCCCCACGTCAGCGAGGAAGCCAAGGCGCAGCTCTCCGAAGCCGCCGAGCCGCCCGTGCGCCTGGTGACGCTCACAGCCGACGGCTACGAGGCCAAGGCAGGCAACGAGGTGGTCCTCTTCCGCCACGAGAAGACCTTCTACCACAAGCCGGGGCTGTTCGTCCGCGTGCGGGATAGCGAGCCGCCGGAGGACATCAAGGCCAAAGTGGCCGGGGTGGAGGCCTACTCCGTGAACTACGTGGGCATGGACCTCACGCTGGACGGCTTTGCCGTGGAGGCCGCCTCCGGCGACGCGACAGCCTTCGAGAAGGCAATCCGCGCCGTGCGGGAGGCCAGCCAGCGCCCGTTGATCCTGATCAGCCGCGACCCGGACGTGATAGGGGCCGGGCTGCGCGCCGTGGACGGCGAAAGCCCCCTGATCTACACCGCAGATGCCAGCAATTGGGAGGCTATGGCCGCCCTGGCCAGGCAACACAACACCCCCCTGGCCGTGACCGCCGACTCTCTGGACGAGCTGGCCGACCTGACAACACAGATCAAAGAGACAGGCGTCAACGACCTGGTGCTGGACCCCGGCGCGCGCGACCTGGGCACGGCCCTCATCCGCAACACGCTGATCCGCCGCCTGGCGATCAAAAAGAACTTCCGCCCGCTGGGCTACCCCATCATCGCCTTCCCCGGCGATGTGGAGGACCCGGCCATGGAGACCGTCCACGCGGCCCAGGCCATCGCCAAGTACGCCGGTTTCGTCGTGCTGGATCACTTCTCGCCGGAGCGGGCCTACGCCCTGCTGGTGCTGCGGGAGAACATCTTCACCGACCCGCAAAAGCCCATCCAGGTGCAGCCGGGCCTCTACGAGATCAACGCCCCCAAGCCAGAAGACCCGGTGCTGGTGACGACCAACTTCAGCATCACCTACTTCAGCGTCGCCAACGAGGTGGAAGGCTCCGGCCTGCCCGCCTGGCTGGTGGTTACCGACGCCGAGGGGATGAGCGTGCTGACAGCCTGGGCAGCGGGCAAGTTCGACGCGGAGCGCATCGCCAAGGCCATCAAAGGCTTTACCGTCGAGGAGAAGGTCAGCAAGAAGCGGGTGGTCATCCCCGGCCATGTGGCCGTGCTCTCCGGCGAGCTGGAGGAAGAGCTGCCTGGCTGGGAGATCCGCGTGGGGCCGCGCGAGGCAGTGGACCTGCCAGCCTTCATGAAACAGGCCCTCTAGCCGCACAGCGAAAGGCATCCTGTGTCCGACCCAACACGGCTTTCCCCACGCCTGCATCCCCGCGCCAGCGAGTCCCGCTGCCGCCACTGCCCCCCGGAGCGCGTCTGTGCCTGGGCCTGTGTGCAGGGCATGGGCATCCCGGACGTGGTGATCGGCGCGGCGCTTGCCCTGGAGGGCGTGTTCACCGGCGTCGATCCCGGCAATGAGCCGACGCGCCAGGCGCTGTGGGACTGCTACAACACCGCGCAACCAGCATGACATCGCAGACGAGGTGAAGGGCATGGCCGAACACACTGTTATCTTCGACGTGGCCCCTGAAGCGGTGCGCGTCACCACCGGCACGCTGCTCTCCGAGGCCGCCCACCTGGCGGCGGTGAACCTGCAACAGCCGTGTGGCGGCCAGGGGCGCTGTGGGCGCTGCGCTGTGGTGGTGCGCGAGGGCGCGGTGCGCCGCCGCAGCACGCTCCGCCTCTCCAGGGAGGACATCGCAGCGGGCTACGCCCTGGCCTGCCAGACTGTGGTGGAAGGCGATGTCGTGGTGCACGTGCCCCCGCAGGAGAAGATCGAGCGGCGGC
>FWWM01001283.1_pt1 | contig 76631 bp, 69 predicted proteins | sample 2228351 | NCBI WGS metagenome assembly FWWM01 (sample SAMEA103939774, study PRJEB20133) | metagenome | reverse complement strand
GAGGAGGCCAGGGGCCGGCGGCCCTGCCCCCTCCCCTAATCCCACCTTCAGGGAGTGGATCGGCGCAGGCGGTTAATTGGCAATCCTGCCCACCTCCCTTCCAACGCCTGGGAGGCTCCCGCCATGCCCCGGGATTTGCCCATCGGCAACGGTCGGCTGCTTCTTTGCTTCGACTGCTCGTATGCTATCCGTGACCTGTATTTCCCCCACGTGGGCCAGGAAAACCACGTTATGGGAAACTTTTGTCGCCTGGGGGTGTGGGCGGCGGGACGCTTTGCCTGGGTGGGGGCGGAGTGGCGCCGGGAACTCCTCTATGAGCCGGACACCTTGGTGACCGATGTCCGTCTTTACCACGAGGACCTAAAGCTCCTGCTGCGCTGCCGGGACGCGGTGGACTTCCATGAGGACGTGCATCTGCGGGAGGTGGTGGTGGAAAACCTGGACCCCGAAGCCCGGGAGGTGCGCCTCTTTTTTACCCTGGATTTAAACATCTCCGGCAACAATGTCGGGGACACCGCGGCCTTGGATCCCAAGACCGGGGGTGTGGTGCATTATAAGGGGGCCCGCTACTTCCTGGCCAACGGCTGGGGCGCCGGCACCGACGGCCTGGACCAGTTCGCCGTCGGGGAGAAAGGGGTGGCAGGCAAAGAGGGAACCTTCAAGGACGCCGAGGACGGAGTGCTCTCCGGCAATGCCATTGCCCAGGGCTCGGTGGACTCGGTCATTGGGGTGACCCTTAAGATCCCTGGATTGGGGCAGGAAACCGCCTATTTCTGGCTGGCCGCGGGCCAAAGCTGGCAGGAGGTGCAGCGCCTGGACAGTCTGGTGAAATCCCGCCACCCGGCCCGGCTCCTGAAGCGCACCGGGGATTACTGGAGGTTGTGGCTGAAAAAGGAATCCCCGCCCTTGGGAATGTTGCCGGCCAAAGTGGGGGAACTTTATCACCGCAGCCTTTTGATTCTTCGCACCCAGACGGACTGGCAGGGCGGCATCCTGGCGGCCAACGACTCGGATGTCATTCACTTCAACCGGGACACCTATTCCTACATCTGGCCGCGGGACGGCGCCTTGGTGGCCCACGCCCTGGATCTGGCGGGGCACCCCTCCGCGGCCCGCAACTTCTACCGCTTCATCGCCCAGCGCCTGGAGCCCGAGGGCTGCCTGCTGCACAAGTACAATCCCGACGGCACCCTGGCCTCCTCCTGGCACCCCTGGTACGAAGACGGCCAACCTCAGCTTCCCATCCAGGAGGATTCCACCGCCTTGGTGCTCTGGGCTTTGTGGCATCATTTCGTCTCCTATCGGGACCTGGATTTCATCAAGCCCCTGTACCGGCCTCTCATCAAAAAGGCAGCGGACTTCATGTGCCAGTATCGGGAGGCGGCCACGGGGCTGCCGGCCCCCTCCTATGACCTGTGGGAGGAGCGCCGGGGCATTTTCAGTTTTACGGTGGGCGCCGTTTTTGGGGGCTTGGCCGCGGCCGCCCTGTTTTGCATGGTGTTTGGGGAAGAGGATGTGGCGGAGCGCTACCGCCGGGTGGCGGCGGAGATCCGGGACGCCGCCTCATTACACCTGTGGCGGCCGGAGCACCAGCGCTTCTGCCGCATGCTGCGCCGCACCTCCGGCGGCGACTGGGAGGCGGACATGACGCCCGATGCCAGCCTCTGGGGCCTCTTTGCCTTTGGCCTGTATAACCCGGACGATCCTCGCATCACCACCACCATGTCCACCTTGCGGGAACGTCTGTGGGTAAGCCAAGGCACCGGCGGCCTGGCCCGTTATGAGAACGATCCCTATCACCGGGCCAGCCCGGACCTCACCGGCAACCCGTGGTTCATCTGCACCCTGTGGCTGGCGGATTACCTCATCGGCCGGGGAGATGAGGCCGGGGAGCAGGAAGCCCTGGCAATCCTTTCCTGGGTGGCGGACCGCGCCTTGCCCTCCGGCGTCCTGGCGGAGCAGCTCAACCCTTTGACCGGCGAACCTTTGTCGGTGTCGCCCCTTACCTGGAGCCACGCCACCTATGTGGCCACGGTGCACCGGTTGCTGAAGCACCTCAGCAAAAAATCCGCCAAGCCCGAAGCCATGTGGAGCTACGCTCCCTACCAGCGCCCCGAGGACTGGATTGAGCGCCTCTATTCCCAGACCTGCGACTCCATCCATGGAATTTGCAAAATGTAGGACTCTGGGAAGAGCGGTGCCGAACAGTTGAAAGAGCCGGCTCGGGGGAGGGGGCCAGGGAGCATGGCCCCCTTCCGTCAGCGGGTCTCCGGCATCAGATAAATTTGGTGGACTTCTTGGAACCGGGTCACCAGGATGAACTGCTCCACGGCGATCTTGAGGAGGGCGCAGGCGGGTTGGGCTACGAAATCCTGGAGATAGGGGTGTTTCGCCAGGTAAAGCTCCAGATACGGCAGGCGTTCCCGGCCCTGGAGCTCCCACACCCGGCCCAGGAGGGTGACCGCCGCGGCCTCGGTGAAATCCCGGGGATCGTTGCTGCGGCTGTCCACCAGGAGCGCCACCCGGGGGTCGGCCAACAGGTTGGCGAACTTGCGGGTGGCCCGGTTGGTGGCCAGGACCACCTGGCTTCCATCATCCGTAGCCGCAAAGGCCATTAGATTGGCATACGGCTGCCCCTGACTTTGGGTGGCCAACACCGCCAGGGGCTGAGAATGCAGCAGGCCCCGGATCACCGCCAGCAGCCGCTCTTGGTCCGCCATAGCTCCGCTCCCCTCCTTGCGCCCTTGAGGCTGCCCTGCCTATGGCAGGTTGGTATAGTATAATAGAGGCCGTAGAACCGACCCAGTGCACCCGAGGTATCCCTGATGCACACCGGGACATCCCCTGCGGGCCTGAGCAAGGCGGCCGAAGTGCAGCGTCATTTCACCGCCGTGGCAGCCCGCTACGACTTGGCCAACGACATCCTAAGCTTCGGCCTGCAGCGGTCGTGGAAGCGCCGGGCCGTGCGCCTCCTTGATCTGATGCCCGGGGCCTGGGTGGCCGACATCTGTGGCGGCACCGGCGACCTGGCGCTTTTGGCGGCTCAGCGAGTGGGGGACACCGGGCGCCTCCTCCTGTACGACTTCAATCGGGACATGCTGCTCAGGGGCCGGGACAAGGTAGTCAAGGCGGGCCTGCAAGGGGTGATCTTCCCCGTGCAGGGGGACGCGCAGGCCCTGGCTCTGCCGGACCGTTGTCTGGACGCCGTGATGGTGGGCTTCGGCATCCGGAACCTGACGGACATGGCCGCGGGTTTCCGGGAAATGCACCGGGTCCTGAAACCCGGGGGCCGTCTCCTGTGCTTGGAGTTCTCCCAGCCCGTCTCCCCCTGGTTTCGCACCCTCTATGACCTTTACTCCCACTTGGTCATTCCCCTGGCGGGAAAACTCCTGGCTGGCAGTTTCGCCGCCTATTCCTATCTCACCACCTCCATCCGGGCCTTCCCCGACCCGGAAACCCTGTCTGTCCTCCTCACCCGGATCGGCTTCCGCCAAGTTGCCTACCACCGGCTCACCAACGGCATCGCTGTTGTCCATGTGGGTGTAAAAGGTTAACGGGCGGGGGGAAGCGGGCCTGGCCCCCGCCCTCCCCTGCCCTTTTTTCGCGGCCTTTGCCCCGGTTCGGGCCGGCGGCCCCACGGGTTACCGTAATCCCCGTAGAAGGGCTTGGGCTTCCTCGGGCCCCCAGGACCCCGCCGGGTAAAAATGCAGGTGGCGGGCCGGGTCAGGGCAGGTTTCGCAGGCCTCGATGATGGGGTCGAAGTAGGCCCAGGAAAGCTCCACCGCGTCCTGCCGCCAGAACAGCATCTGGTCCCCCTGGATGACATCTATCAGGCTCTTTTCGTACGCATCCATGATGGGGCCCCGAAAGTTTTGATAGTAGGGGAAATCCATGGTCACGGGACGGAGACAGAGCAGGGCGCCGGGGTTTTTGGTCTCAAAGGTAAGGGTGATGGTCTCCTCCGGATGGATGCGAAGAATAAGGCGATTGGGCTGGATGGTCCCCAGGTGGGCGGAGCGGAAAAGGGAGTGGGGCACTTCTTTGAACTCGATGACAAGCTCGGTGACTTTCCGGGCCAGGCGCTTGCCGGAGATCAGCGAGAAGGGCACCCCCTGCCAGCGCCAATTGTCGATGTGTACCTTCAAGAGGGCAAAGGTGGGGGTAAGGGAATGGGGATTGACCCCGGGCTCTTCCCGGTAACCCACCAGGGGCCGTCCGTCCAAGCTGCCGGCCGTGTATTGACCCAAGAGCAGCGTTCCGGGCGGGAGCGGCTCCTGGATGGGCCTGAGGGAGCGGAAGACCTTGGCCTTTTCATCCCGCACCCGTTGGGATTCAAATAGTGAGGGCGGCTCCATGGCGATGAGGGCCAGGAGCTGCATCATGTGATTTTGGAACATATCCCGCAGCACCCCGGTTTCTTCGTAGAACCCGGCCCGGTGCTCCACCCCCAGCTGCTCGGCGGCGATAATGCCCACCTGGGCGATATAGTTGCGGTTCCACAGGGGCTCAAAAATCGCGTTGGCAAACCGCAAGATGAGAATATTCTGCACCGTCTCCTTGGCCATATAGTGGTCGATGCGGAAGATCTGCTCTTCGGTAAAGCCCTGTTTGAGAATGCGGTCGAGCTCCACGGCGCTGGCCAGATTGCGGCCGAAGGGCTTTTCCACCACGATGCGGGCCCACCCCTGGCCCCGGGCGCCCTCCTCCGCCATCCCTGCCTGGCTCAAGAGCTGCGCCACCTCCTGGTAAAGGGAAGGGGGAACCGCCAGGTAGAAGATGCGGTTACCCTGAGTGTGCTGGCGCGCTTCCAGCTCCAGGAGGAAGTTGTTAAGGAGTACGTAGCTGGCCAGGGAGGTGTAGTCGATACTCAGGTAATGCAGACTGGCGGCAAATTCGGCCCAAGTGTTCGGGTCCACCGGCATCGCCGCCTGCACCTGGTCAGCCATGCGGGCCCGGAAGGTGGGGGTGTCCAGATCGCTGCGGGCGCAGCCCACCACCAGGAAAGGACGGGGGAGCGCCCCGTGGCAGAAAAGATTGTAAAGCGCCGGCAGGAGCTTGCGGCCGGTGAGGTCGCCGGAGGCCCCGAAAATCACCAGGGTGCAAGGGTCCAGAGGCCCCTCGAAGAGACAGGCCTCCAGGGGCAGACCCAGGTCGGGAGCCTGGCCATGCACCTGGACCTCAAGGTGAGCAGGGCGGCCAGGCTGGTCTTCCTGACTCATACGACCCTCCGGAAAGGAAAAACGCGCCCGGCTCCCTTAACAGCGGCCGCCACCCCGCTCCAGGCTGGCCCGCAGGCGCCGCACGTTTTCCCGGATATCTTCCTGATTGAAAATGCCGGAGCCGGACACGATGACGTCGGCCCCGGCCGCCACGATGGCGTCGATGGTGTCCACTTGCACGCCCCCGTCCACCTGGAGGAGGACCGGCAGACCCAGCTCATCAATCATGTGGCGCAACTTACGGATCTTGGGCAAGGTGGCGGGAATGAATTTTTGGCCACTGAAGCCGGGGTTCACGGTCATCAGGAGAACCATGTCCACCTGCGCCAGAACCACCTCCAGACTGCACAGCGGCGTGGCAGGGTTGAGGGTGACGGTGGCCTTGGCCCCCAGCTCCCGGATGCGGGCCAGTTGGCGTTCCAGATGGACGGCCGCCTCCACGTGCAGGCCCAGCCAATCGGCCCCGGCTTCCACATACGCCTCCAGATAGTGCTCCGGGTTGCTGATCATCAGGTGGACATCCAAGGGCAGCCGGGTGGCCCGCCGGATGGCCCGGATCACCGGCGGTCCGATGGTGAGGTTGGGCACGAAATGACCATCCATGACATCCACATGGATCCAATCCACCCCGGCCTCTTCAGCCCGACGAATCTCCTCGGCGAGGCGCCCGAAATCAGCGGACAGGATGGAGGCGGAAATGAGGCGTTTCATAGGAACAATCCTTGGATCTGCGAATCCCCGGCGGCAGCGGGTTGGTTTCAGGCCTTTCCGCCTTTGAGCATACCGCGTTTTCCCCTGCCGCCGAAAGTGATTTCTGAGCAGCCCAGGGCCGCCACTAAAAGGGGTGCGGAAAGAACAGGGTCTGCCCTGCCCTATCCCCTGCGCCCTTCCTCGGCAAGCCCCACCGAAGTGAGCAAGCCGGCAGCCGGCCGGTCCGCCAGCCAGTAAACCTCGCCGGCAGCGGGACGGATCAGGCGGGCCGGCGGGGGCAGAGCCACCGGGCCGCCTTCCAACACGGCTTTCAGGGCCTGGGCCTTTTCCGGGCCGCTCACCAGGAACACCACCAGCCGCGTCCGATTGAGCACAGTGGGGGTGAGCGTCACCCGGAAAAACTCTTCTTGTGCCCGCTTGACCGGCACCACCCAGGCCTCCGGCGGCGGCTCCTGTCCCGGAAACAGGGAGGCGGTGTGGCCGTCTGCTCCCAAACCCAGCAAGGCCATGTCAAACCCCGGCTGCCCCTCCCCCAGCTCTCTGCGCAGCAGCTCCTCATAGCCACGGGCGGCCGCCTCCGGGTCACCCAGGCAGAAAATGGCGTGCACCTGCTCCGGCGGGAGGGAAACCTGCTCCACCAAGCGCTCCCGGACCAGCCGATAGTTGCTCCTTCGGTCGTCGGGAGGCACGCAACGCTCATCCCCAAAGAACAGGTGCATCCTTTCCCAAGCCACCGCCTCCCTCAGGGGCGGACTCCCCAAGAGTTCATAGGTGCGGGCGGGGGTTCCGCCGCCGGAGAGGGCCAAAAGAACGCGCCCTCGGGCGGCCAGAGCGGCTTTGGCCTGCTCCACCACCAAGGCCGCGGCGGCCCGGCTCAGGGCTTCCAGGTCTGAAAAGACCTTGAGCACGCCAGGTGGGGTAAAAGCCGGGAGGATCACTCCTCCGGCTCCCAGTCCGTGTGGAAGGTGCCGGGTCGGTCCAGGCGCTCGTAGGTGTGGGCTCCGAAATAGTCCCGTTGGGCCTGGATGAGGTTGGCTGGCAACCAAGGGCTGCGGAAGGCATCGTAATACGCGAGGGAGACCATAAAAGCTGGGGCCGGCACCCCCCAGGCCGCAGCCTGCTGCACCACCGCCCGCCAATCGGCTTCACAAGCCTTGACCGTCTCCCCCAGCCGGCTGTCCAACAGCAGGTTGGGCAGATCGGAGCGCACCTGAAAGGCAGCCCGCAGGTCTTCCAAAAGCGCCGCCCGGATGATGCAGCCCCCCCGCCACACCCGGGCCACGGCCTCCAGGTTCACCCCGAAATGGTAGGCCAACGAGGCTTGGCGAATCTGGGCCAGTCCCTGGGCGTACGACACCACCATGCTGGCGTACAAGGCGTTTTCCAACTGCCGGAGAAAGTCCTCCCGGCCCACCCTGCCTTGGGGGGACGGGGCGCCCAGGTGGCGGGAGATTTCTTGGCGCTCCTCCCGGCGGCTGGAGAGGTCCCGCATGGTCACCGCCACGTCAATGGTGGGCGTGGGCACCATGAGGTCCATGGCATCCCAGGAGGACCATTTGCCGGTGCCTTTGGCTTGGGCCGCGTCAACGATGAGCTCCACCAAGGGTTTGCCGGTGAGGGTGTCCTGGCGCTGAAAGATCTTGGCAGTGATCTCCAGCAGGAAGGAACTGAGCCGTCCGGCCTGCCAGCGTCCGTACACTTCGGCCAACTCCGGAGCGGTGAGTCCCAGACCTCGCTTCAGCAAGTCATAACTTTCCGCCAGGAGCTGCATGAGGGCATATTCGATGCCGTTGTGCACCATTTTGACATAGTGGCCGGCGGCCCCCGTGCCCAGATAGGTGACGCAGGGTTCGCCATTCACCTGGGCGGCGATGGCGGTGAAAAACGGCTCCACCCGGTCATAGCCCTTGCGGGAGCCTCCCGGCATGAGGCTGGGTCCGAAGCGCGCCCCCCGCGCGCCCCCGGAGACCCCCAGGCCAAGATAGAGAAGATCTTTTTTGGCCAAGGCCCGCTCCCGCCGAATGGTGTCAGTGAAGTGGGAGTTGCCGCCGTCGATGAGCAGGTCGCCGGCCTCCAGGAATGGAAGCAGGTCCCGGAGCATCTGATCCACCGGCGGCCCGGCCTTGACCATGAGGAGAATGGCCCGGGGCCGCCTCAGGTGACCCACAAACTCCCGCAGAGTCAGGGCGCCCTTGAGACGCCGTCCGGCGCCCTCTCCGGCCAAAAACTCCTGGGTCTTCTCCGGTGTGCGGTTGTATACCGCCACCGGAATGCCGTGGTCGTCCAGGTTGAGGACCAGGTTGCGGCCCATGACTCCCAAGCCCGCCACCCCGATCTCACAGCCCTGATACAGCATGCCGTTCCCCTTGGTGGTTGGTGGTGCCATCAGAAAAGGGACTGCGGATCATCGCCTCGTGCCCCCGCTCCGGAACTTTTCCCCCTGATCCCCCGAGCGGATATAGAGGGTGAGGGAAGGGAACGCGCCGGGTTTCTTCAAACCTCCCCTCGCAAACCTTGGATCTCTCAGCCCCGCGACTCCGGGGCGCGTTCCAGTTGCGCCACCTTGGCCAAGCGCCGCCGGTAGCGTTCCGCGCCCCGGAAGCGGGCGGCAAGGAAGGTTTTCACCAGCTCCCAGGCCAAGGCGAAGCAGGTGACCTTGCCTCCCAGGCAGAGGATGTTCATATCGTCGTCTTCCACTCCCTGGCGGGCGGAATAAACCTCGGTGATCAATGCGGCCCGGGCCCCCGGCACTTTGTTGGCGGCGATGGAAGCTCCCACGCCGCTGCCGCAGATGGCCACGCCCCGCTCCACCTCGCCGGCGGCAACGGCCCGGGCCAAGGGCACCACAAAATCCGGGTAATCATCGTCCCCTGCATAGTCATAGGCGCCGAAATCCCGCACCTCATGCCCCAGGTTGCGGAGTTCCTCGGCCAGCTGCTCCTTCAGTTGAAAGCCGCCGTGGTCGGCGGCAATGCCAATGCGCATCGATGGATCCCCTTCGGCCTCGGATCATGCCCCCGCCAGAATGGCCTTCACCTTCCGAACAATGGCAGCGGCGGAAATTTCCTCCAGCTCCAAGAGTTCCTGCGGGGTGCCGCTTTGGGGCTTCTTTCGCACCGCCAATGAATAAACCGGCGTCGGAGTGGTGGCCAGGGCACTCATCACCGCCTCACCCAGGCCCCCCTCCGGATAGTGGTCCTCCACGGTAAGGACCGCCTGCGTTTCCGCGGCGGCCTGGGTCAGGGTGGCGACATCCAGCGGTTTGATGCAATAGAGGTCAATGACCCGCAGGGATATGCCTTCCCCTTGCAGCACTTCATAGGCCTTGAGGGCTTCAAACAGGGTGATTCCTGCGGCCACCACGGCCACCCGGTCGGCGTCGCTTCGCCGCAGGACCTTGGAGCCGCCGATGGGGAAGGCCTCCTGGTTCTGGTAAAGGACCGGGGTGGCCTCCCGGGTGGTGCGGAGGTACACAATGCCCGGATAGCGGGCCGCCTCCTCCACCAGCTTTTCTGTGGCCACGGCGTCGGCCGGGTAGAGCACCACCCCGCCGCGCAGGGTGCGAAACATGGCCAGGTCTTCCAGGCCCATCTGGGAGGGTCCGTCGGCGCCGATGGAGACGCCGGCGTGGGAGCCCACGAATTTCACCTTGGCCCCGGAATATTGGCTCATGCGGATTTGGTCGAAGGCCCGGGAAAGGAAGGCAGCAAAAGAGGAAACAAAGGGGAGCTTGCCCCGGCGGGAAAGTCCCAGTCCCACCCCCACCATATTCTGTTCGGCCACGAACATTTCGAAAAAGCGTCCCGGCTGGGCTTCCTTGAAGATCTCCGCCATGGTGGAGTTGCTCACCTCCCCGTCCAAGCTCACCATCTGGGGAAACTGAGGGAAGAGGCGGGCCAACGCAGTGCCATAGGCTTTGCGGGTGGCCACCTTCTCACCGGCCGTATAGGAGCAGGGCGGCACCGGCGCGGAGGAAGGGGCGGGTGGCCTGAGGTCCTCCGGTGGCGCCAGTTCCCCCCGCACCTCATGGTCCACCGGTCCCAACTCCGCCAAGGCGCGTTCTAACTCTGAAGGGCCCAGAGGCTTACCATGCCAGCCGTTCACGTCCTCCAAGAAAGAAACCCCTTTGCCTTTCAGGGTGCGGGCAATGATCATGATGGGGCGGCCCGCCCCCCGGGCGGCTTCCTGATAGGCCGCCAGGATGGCCGGGAAGGCGTGGCCGTCAATGACGAAGGCTTCCCACCCGAAGGCGGCCAGACGCTTTTCATAGGCGCGCAGGTCGTGGCCGTACATGGTTTCGCCCCGCTGGCCTAATCGGTTGACGTCCAGGATGCCCACCAGGTTGTCCAGCCGGTAATAAGCGGCCAAGGCCACCGCCTCCCAGACCGAGCCTTCGGCCATTTCACTGTCCCCCAACAGGACGTAGGTGCGGTACGGAAGGCGATCCAAATACTTGGCGTTCAAGGCCATCCCCACCCCGATGGAGAGGCCTTGCCCCAGGGAGCCGGTGGCCGCCTCGGCATAGGGGAAGGCATCGGTGGGATGGCCTTCCAGTGGCGAGCCCAGCCTGCGGTACGTAGAGATGAGCTCCCCCTCGGAGAGCCGCCCGGCTGCCACCCAGAGGGCGTAAAACAACGGGGAGGCATGACCCTTGGAAAAGATCAGCCGATCGTTGTTGGGGTGTTGAGGGTCAGTGGCGTCATAGCGGAAATGACCTCCGAAGAGCAGTCCGGCCATGAGTTCCACCGCCGAGAGCGATGAGGTGGGGTGGCCAGAGCCGGCTTCGGTGGTGCATGCCAAGATGAGATAACGCAGATAGGTGGCCAGTTTTTTCAGGTGCGCCGGGTCGGCGGGCATGAGCGCCAGGTCTCCTTGGGGCGGTCTCCAGTCAGTTCGGCAAGAAAGGGGAGCAGGAACATTCACCCCTCATGGCTAATATAACGCACCGCCCGGGGGAATCAACCGGGCCGCCAAAAATCACCCCATCGGCGTGAGGTTGCGCCCCGGCCAGTCAAACGTCCTGCCTGCACTGGCGTTCAGGAACCGGTTGCGATACCTATCTCTCAGCCGGCCGCCCATCCTGGGGCGGCAGCGGCATCGCGGACCGCAGTGACGGCGCCCGGATCTATTTTTTCGAAATCTTAAGGAGGCAACATCCATGGCCACCACCATCAATTTGAAACAGCGGGAAGCCAAGCGCCTCACTTTTACGGTGCTTGCCAACGGGGCGGCGGTGGACCTCAGTGCCGCCAGCCTTTTTTTCGGCGTCAAGCAGCGCAAGGAGGATGCCGTCTTTGCCTTGGCCAAAAATGACGGCGATTTTGACAAATCCCAGGCCCAATCCGGCCTGGTGGCGGTCTTTCTGACGGCCCAGGACACCGACTTGGCCCCCTGGGCTTACGTGGGCGAGTTGCAGGTGAGCTTTCCCGGTCCCCAGGCCGCGGTGCAAAAGAGCGCCGACCTCATCATCCAGGTGGAGCAGGCGGTGATTTAACAGGGGCGTGGGGGCGCCAACCGGCTGACCTTCCCATGATGCCCTCCCCTTCTCCCGGCCAGATTCCTATTCTCCGCCAGGGACCGCTGGGTGGCGGGGTTCGGAGATTTCGCAACGGGCTGTGGAATAATCCAGCGAACAGCAGTGGTCGAGTTGATACAAGATGTAGGTCAGAACCAGCGAACCCAAAAACATCCATAACGGCCCGAACAGCCACATGGCCGCCACGACGGACAGGTAGTAGGCCCGCATGCCCAGGGTATAGTGCAGCATGCCCAGGTCCAGGGTGTGGGCGATGAATCCCGGGGTCAGGACGGGATCGCAGGCGGCCGGCACATTGATCAGGAAATTCACCTGGTTCAGGTAGCGGATGGCCAGGGTGAAAGTAAAAAAGGCGAAGAAAAAGTGCAGACTGAGCAACATGAGTTTGACGAGGAACAAGGTCTGCACCCGGGTGAAAATAGCGGTCAGCTCAAAATTCAATTCGGCCAGCAGTTCGGCTCGGAACAGAAAGCTCAGCAACCCCAGGCCGATGAGCATGGCGGTGGAGGCCAAAAAGCTGGCGGCCATGATCCAGTTGCGCAGGGTCTGCACCGAGAGAATGTCCCGCCGCTCCTGAATGATGGATTCCACCCACATGCGCCTCAGATGTCGGGTCATGCCCAGATAGGTTTGCAGCGGCGCCTGCCGCACCTGAACGGCCCAATAAAGGTGATACCCGGTGAGGACCACAAAGGTGGCCGTGGGGTAGATGATCTCTGACCAGGGCAAACCGGTCATGGAACCCTCCTGTCAATGCGGGGTTGCGTCCGGGGACGGAGGTCCAAGGAAAAGCCTGTGGCAGGGGCCGGCGGCTCCCCGTCCCCCAGGAGCCGGCCGGCTCACCTCTTCACCGGTCACCCTGACCGGCGCTTCCGGTTATCATCCCACCCAGTCAATGGCGGCCGGGTTGAACTCCGGGCGGCCCGCTTCCACCTTCCCGGCCTGCTCCCGGGACCAGACAGGTTCAGCAAACCCGGCCACGATTACTGCATGGCCGGGGCCGCCGGCCCCTTGGGGAATTTCCTCCAACCGGAGATACCTTCCACCCCACCAGAGGGCCAGGGCCCGAGCCTGGGGTTCAGTCAAGGGAGTGTGGTCGGCCATATTCCCTCCATTCCGGCCCCCTGATCCTCACCGCCTGACGGCCGGGCGATCCTTCAGGTCAGCGCCAACTCCAAGCGCATGATGTCATCCCGGCGCTTCACGGCGAAGCCCAGACGCTTGGCCAGGTCCAGCATGGGCTGATTCTGGGGGAGAACGTCGGCATAAAGGCGTTTTACCCCCTGGTCCCGGGCAATGTCGATGGCTCCCTGCACCAGCCGGGGGCCCAAGCCTTTGCCCTGCCAGGGGTCGGCCACAATAATGGCAAACTCCGCGGTCTGGCGATCGGCATCCATGACCAGGCGGCTGACCCCCATCATGACCTCCGGCCCCGGCGGCTGGCCCACCGCCATCAAACCGATCTCCCGATCGTAGTCGTTTTGGGTGAAGCGGACCAGCATCTCATGGGTCCAATTCTTGATCAGCCGGAAATAGCGAAAATACAGGGTGTCGTCCGAGCATTTCTGCAGAAAATCGAACACCAGGGGCTCGTCTTCGGGCCGCATGGGGCGAAGCAGCACCGGGGTGCCGTCCCTGAGCATCCAGGGGCTCTCATACTGGTTGGGATAGGGGGCGATGATAAGATGGCGGGGGGCCGGCGTGCTGGAGGGCTGAATAGTCATGTGGGCGTCCACCGCCACGAAACGGCCCCCGATGACCAGGAGGGGGTTGACCTCCAGGGCCACAATTTCGGGAAAGTCCGTGACCAACTGGGAAAGCCTGACCATGATTTCGCCCAAGAGCTCCAAATTGGCCGGCGGGAGATCCCGGAAGCCCTGGAGCACCCGGTAGACCCGGGTCTTCTGGATGAGGCTGAGGGCTAGATGCAGGTTCAAGGGCGGGAGATCCACCGCCCAATCCCGGAGCACGTCAGCCATCATCCCCCCCAGACCAAACCGCAGCAGCGGCCCGAAATCGGGATGATGCCGGCACCCCAACAGCAGCTCGCAGTCGGGCTCCGGCTCCTGGGTCTGGACCGTGACCCCCAACACCTCGGCTTCCGGATGACGGGCCTTGACCGCCGCCATAATGGTTTCGTAAGCCGACGCCACATCCTCAGCGTGGTGCAGGGAAAACCGCACCCCTTGCACCTCGGACTTGAGGCTGACATCCGGGGAGTGGAGTTTCAGGACCACGGGAAATCCCAGGGTTTCCGCCGCCCGCACCGCGTCGGCCGCAGTGGCCGCAGCCACCGTGAGGTTGGCGGGAATGCCGTAGGCCGCCAGGATGGCCTTTGATTCCAGCTCCGTCAGGTTCCATCTCCCCTCCCGCAGACAGTGGTCGAGATACGCCCGGGCCTGCCGGGTGTTCACCGCGATCTCCCGGGGCAGACGGGGTGGGGTTTCCTGGAGCACCCTGAGGCGGCGGGAATAGGAAAACATTTCCATGAAGGTGTCCACCGCCTGCTCCGGGGTCTCCAAGGTGGGAATGCCGGCCTCGTTTAAGATTCTCAGGCCGCCGGCCACGTCATCCCCTCCCATCCACACCGCGAAGACCGGACGGCCGGGTTTGACTTCAGCGGCCACCGCCCGGGCGGTGTGAGTGGGTTCGGTGAGGGCCAGGGGACTCAAAATGATCACCAGGCCGGCGAACTCCGGGGCCTCCATAGCAATGCGCACCGCCTGGGCATAGCGTTCCGGGCTGGCGTCCCCCAACAGGTCGATGGGATTGCTGCGGTTCCAGTGGGGCGGCAAAAACTGGTCCAGCCGGGCCACCGTCTCCGGTCTTAAGACGGCCGGCTCTCCGCCCCAGCGGGCCAGAGCGTCCACCGCCATGAGGCCGGGTCCCCAGGCATTGGTGATGATCCCCAGATCGCCCCGCGCCGGGGGAGGCATTTTCCCCAAGGCCTCCGCGCAGCGGAACAGCTGGCCCACGGTGTCCACCCGAATGATGCCGGCTCGCCGAAAGGCGGCGTCATAGGCGGCATCCTCCTCCTCCAGGGCGTCGGTCAAGTGGGCGGCCTGCCGGGAGGCCACGGGCCGGCGTCCGGACTTGACCACAATGATGGGCTTGACCCGGGAGACGGAGCGGGCGGCGCTCATGAATTTGCGGTGCTGGGTGAGGTTCTCCATGTAAAGAATGATGCTGCGGGCCGCCTCCTGATTGCCCAGGTAGTCTATGAGGTCGGCGAAGTCCAGGTCGCCTTTGGAGCCCACGCTGATGAAATGGCTGAAGCCGATGTTCTTTTGGGTGGCCCACCCCAAAATGGAGCTGCACAAGGCCCCGCTTTGGGAGATGAAGGCCAAATTCCCGGCTTTGGCGCAGTGGGGGGAAAAGGTGGCGGCCAAGCGGGCGGGCGGGCAGAAGATGCCCCAGGAACTGGGGCCCAGATAGCGGATGCCGGTGCGGCCCGCAGCTTTCCGGATAGCGGCCTCGATTTGCTCCCCTTCCGGTCCCACCTCCCGGCCGCCGGTGGACAGGATGATGGCCGACCCCACCCCGGCGCCGCCGCAGGCCGTTATCACCTCCGGCACCTGGGCGATGGGCACCGCGATAATGGCCAGGTCAATGGGCTCCTTGACCTCCCTTAGGTCGGGATAACAGGCCAGGCCCAGAATCTCTTCATATTTCGGATTGATGGGGAAGACTTTGCCCAGGAAGCCGTAGTCCAGGAGATTTTCCAAGAGGGCCCGGCCGAAGCTGTCCACCTTCGGACTTGCTCCCACCACCGCCACGGATTCTGGCTTGAACAGGGCATCCAGCCGGTGCCGTTGCATATCTTCTCCTTATGGGCAATCCAGGAGCCGAGGCCAAGAGGCGGCCTTCCCTGCGAGGGAAAGCGTGGGGTTTGCCACCTGGTTGAGCAACCGGCCTCCCTCTTCCTGGCATTGTATCGTGGGAAGGAGCTGGGCGGCAACGGACAACTGCCGGGGCATGCGTCGGTTGCGCACCTGGAGTGCTTAAAAAGGATAAGAAAGAAATTGGAAACCCGAAGCGGATTTTCTGGCCTCCCTCTATGGAACCATGGTAATGAAAGAGAAGTACCTCCCCCTGGGAGGCGGTCGTCGCGAACCCCCGGGTGGCTGCCTACTCCCGCCGCGGTTGGTTCATGGAAAAAGTCTCCGGGCCGGCACCGGGGGTTGGTTGCAAATTCTTGCACGAGGTGGCCGATGGCGCCCCTTGAGCTCATTGCCGCTGGCGTGGCCCAAACTTTGGCGGCGGCTTGCCGCTCCCAATCCGACGCCGCCGCAGTGCTGGAAGCGGTGCAGGGCGCCTTGCTCCTCATGGACAATCTCTTGCGGCGCTTTGAGATGGCTTCCCCCTTGCCCCGCGCCATTGCCTGCCGGCCGGGCTGCGGCTTTTGCTGTTACAACCAGGTGGAATTGACCCCACCGGAGATCATGGTCATCGGGCACTTCATCGGCACCCGGTTTTCCCACCCCCAGCGGCAGTGGCTGGCCGCCAATGTGAAATTCCGGTGGAGCCGCCAGGCGGGACTCAGCAAGGTGCAGTTGGCCGCCCGCCGTCGGGAGCACCCCTGTCCCCTTCTGGTGGAAGACCGCTGCATGGTGTATCCGGTGCGGCCCCTCACCTGCCGGGCCATGCATGCAGTGGATGAGCAGACCTGCCGCACCTCCCTGGAAACCGGGGAGCTCATCCCGGACCAATACTACCAGGAACCCCACAACCTCGCCTTGGCCATCAGCCGGGGGCTGAGGACCGGCGCGGCCCAGGCCGGCCTGCAGGCTGATACCCTGGGATTGGTGGCGTCCTTGGGCGAATTTTTCCTGCGGGAGGACACCCTAGCCCGGTGGTTGGCGGGAGAAGTGGTGTTTGCCGGGAAAGGGCCCTGAGCCGGAAGAAGGGAGGCAGGTAGGCGGAGGGAGGCAACCCCCCAAGAGAGGCCCGAAGAACCCTCAATCTTCCGGGAGGTCGGCTGGTTCCTCAAAATCCGATGGCGCCGCCAGGATTTGCCGGGCCCGGAAGGCGTCCGCGGCGTCCACCAGGAGCCTGACCCCCCTGATGAACTGGAGCGGCGGGTAGGCCCCCCCGGCATCGTCGGCCAAAATGAGGCTGTCGATGCCCTCCTCGGTCAGGAGTTGGGCGGCCATTTCCGCCAGGAGCCGGCTGGGAAAGGTCTCCACCACCACTGCGTTGTCGCGCTCCACCCGGATACCTCCGTCATGATCTTTTCTTAGGGGGCCGTTGGAGCCTCGCCCCACCCTCCCAGCCCCCTCCTGCCTGGGTCGGGAAAAGACCAGGAGCCTGCAGTTGAGACCGCTCCGCCAGCCCCTCCCCTCCCTTCTTTACTTTCCCGGTTCCGCGGTCACCGGCAGCTCCGCACGGGAGGCCCATTCGCTCCAGCCCGCGTCGTAATACTTGACATTCCGGTAGCCCAGGAGTCGTTTGAGGACAAAGAAGGTCTGGCTGGCCTGATGTCCGGTGCGGCAGTGCACGATCACCGGCGTCTCTTTGTCGGGCAGGATTTTGGCGTAGGCCGCGGCCAATTCCGCTATGGGTTTGAAGCCTACGCTTTTCTCGTCGGTGGCCACGTCTTCGGTGAAGGGCCGGTTTTGGGCGCCGGGGATATGGCCGGCCCGCGCCTCATCGGATTTCCTGCCGCTGAAATAATCCGCCGGCCGGACGTCCAGGATGACCGGTCGGCCCCGGCGGCTGGCCTCCAGGACAACTTGAGCCGGCACGGTGAAATCATCGGCCCCGGGAACCACCGGATAGCGGCTGGGCATGATGGTTGGCAAGGCGGTGGTCAAAGGGCGCTTCTCCGCCAGCCATTTGGGAAGGCCCCCCTGGAGCACAGCATAGCGCCGATGACCCAGACGCTCCGCCGCCATGCCCGCCAAGGTGGCGTCATGCAGCTTGTCACCGGCGGCCAAGACCACCAGATCGGAGGGGGTAATGCCCATCAGGGAGAAATGGGCGGCCAGAAGTTCGGCGGGCAGCAGCATGGAGGACACCCCGCCCACCACCCCCCGCAGGCTTTCTATGTTGAGGCACACCGAGCCCGGAATGTGACCGGAGTTATACTCGGGCTGGCTCCGGAAATCAATGATTTTAAGCCAGGGCTTCCCCAAGTTCTGCGCCAGCCAGGCCGTGTCCACCAAGCCCGGCAGGGAGGCCGGCAGCTCCGCCGGGGCCGGCGCCGAGGGGGCAGCCGCCACCGGGGGGGCAGCCCCGAAGTAGGCCCGCCAGGCGTTGATCCGGGCGGCAGTCTCCGGGGACACCGGCTCGTCCCGCAGGGAAACCGGCTTCAGGACCCGCTCCCGAAAGCCGTTGAGGCCGTCCGTGAGGAGATAAACATTGGTGAAACCCTGGCGAGCCAGGGAATCCCGGGCTTGGGCGGCGTGGGTCATACCGCCGGAATAGAGGACGATGGTGCCCTGATTTTTATAGGGAGCCAGCACCTCGCTGAGGCGGGACAGGGGCGCATGGATGGCGCCCCGGAGGTGAAAGACCCGGTATTCGGCTTCAGTGCGCACGTCCGCCACAATCAAGCCCGGAGTTCCGGAAAGCAGCCGATCCGCCAGTTCTTCCGGCTCAAAATGATCCTGACCGGCTTCCACCTGGCTGAGGAGCGCCGTCTCCCCTACCCGGGGGGCGGCTGCCAGCGGGGCCTCACCGGGAAGGGGGGCGGCAAAATAGGCCACCATCCCCACCCCTGCCAGAGCCAGGCTGTAGGTGGGCAGGAACCGTCCGGAGAGGTAGGCCCCGCCTTCCGGCGTGCGGCGGCGCTCCACCAGCTCGCATCCCCAAAATACCGCCACCGCCGCCAGGGTCAAAAGCAGGGCGAAGCCCCCCTGACTGAATCCCACCAATTGGTAAAGAAACACCACGCCTGCTTCTCCCCACGTGGAGAGAGGCTGCACCCAGGTGTACGCCTCATTGAAAATCAGGCTCCCCAACAAGCCGCCTCCGAGGAAAAGCAGCGCGTCCAACTTGCCGGAGGCGGCGCCCACCGCGGCGGTGCCGGGGCACCAACCACCCATGACAAACCCCACGCCGAAGAGGAGGCCGCCCACCAGATGGGCCCCATACACCGTGGGCAGATAATACATCTGCTCCGGGGGAAGGAGGCCGAGGCCGGAGAACAGCACCAGACCCAGCATGGCGGTAATCATGGCGCTGAACATCACCTTCACCACAGCCATGTCAGTAAAATAAAAGACCGCCGTCAGCCGTCGGGAGCTGCCGAACCCGGCCCGCTCCAAGGCCGCCCCAAAGAGGATCCCCAGGATAAAGGCCGCCCCGAAGGCAGCGGGGCTGTCCAGTTGATCGGTGCCGTAAAAGGTGCTAATCATGCCATTGCCCCCGGAACCAGCCAGCCGCCGCATAGCCGCTCACAAACAGGCTGGCCATGAAGATCAGGCTGCCGGCCAGCAGCAGGGCCCCCCCGCTCAGGGCCTGGCCGGAGGTGCAGCCCTGGGCCAGGCGGCTGGCGAAGCCCACGAACACCCCGCCCGCCAAGGCCAACCCGGCTCGCCTGGCCACCGAACACCTTGCCCCCCGCTCCAGGGAGATCCCCAGGCGACCACCGGCCAGAGCCGACAGAAATCCCCCCAGGAAGATGCCCAGGAACATAAAAACCAGGTAATACCTGAGATAATGGGGGCCCCAGGCGCCGAAATAGGGGCTGGCCTGGGTGTGAGCCGGCGCCAGGACGGCCGACAGTGCCGCCGCCACCCTGGCCAACCCGCCTGAAGCTCCGAGGCCGGCCCCCAAAACGGCGTAGGACGCCAGCAGCACCAAGCCCAAAAACACCCCGGCCAGATAGGGATTCATGGGACTTTTTTCACCGCCAGTCATGTCAGCACCCCGCCGATTTCTTTTTAGGTCCGGCCGGCGCCGGGGTCCCGGGCGTCGGGGGCGCCGCGGGCCCCGGGGCCGGGGCTTTGGCCGCCGGCGGCCCGGAAGCAGTCGGAAACTCGGTTTCGCTCCAATAAGCCGCCAAACCACCGTGCAGCACCTTAATGGGCCGGGCCGTCTTCTGACTCAAAACCCCGCCCACCGCCATGGCCAAAGTGCCATCCCGGTCCACCAGGATGAGGGGCCCCGGGCCGCTTAAAAAGGCCGGATTCTTGATGACCTCTTCAATGTCCACGTTCACTGCGCCGGGCAGATGGTAGTCGGCAAAGGCTGCCGGAGGGCGGATGTCCACCAGCTCAAAGGTGCCTGGCAGGTCCAAGAGCAACCGTTTGAGCTCGGCCGCGGACAGGCGCTCCGGCAGTTTCACTTCCCGCCGGGGGGCGGCGGGAGCCGGAGGGGGCACCGCCGCCGCCGTCATCCGGGCCGCCTCGGCCCCATAGGTGGGCAACCCCGCCGCCGCCCAAGCCTCGCTGCCGCCGTCCAGACTGGCCACCTTCTTAAACCCCAGGCGCTCCAAAATCCCCACCGCCATGCTGGAGCGGAAGGCGGAATTGCACACCGTTACCACCGCCTGGGTCGGATCCAGCTTTACCGGCGCCAGCTCCGCCAGTTGGTCCAGGGGGAGATTCACCACCAACCCAATGCGCAGGCCCATCCACTCCTGGGGCAAGCGCACATCCACCAGGAGAGGGGCATCCCCTTTTTGCATCTGGGCATGAAGATCCTGGGGCTTCACCAACCCGGAGGTGGCCAGCGGCAGCCCAGCCTTCTGCCAGACCGCCATATCCAGGCCCTGCACCACATATCCCACCCGCTGCAGACGCCGCCACGCCTCGGCCACCTGCTCAGGGCGGCCGCACACCACCACCCGGGAGCCCCAGGGGCACATGGTCCCCACCCAGGTTTCCAGGCGGCCCCGCACCGCGATGTTCAACGCATTGGGAAGGTGCCCGGCGGCATACTCCCTGGCATCCCGCACATCCACCACCTGCACCTTGGGATACTCCAAGAGACTGGCTTCAGGCTTCAGCATCATGGGACCGGCCTGCCAATCCACCAGCTCCGGCCCTTGCCGGTTCAGCGCGGCGTTGTGCTTGAAATACTGCGGCGCGGTGGGCAGTCCCTCCAACACTGCAGCGATGAAGTCACTTTTGCTGCGGTACTTCAGATAGGGGTTGGCCTTTTTTTGCGCGCCCAGCGTGGAGGTGGGCTCATCGCTCAGATGTGCGCCGCAAAGGGACCCGGCGCCATGGGCCGGGAAAATGGCAATCTGGTCCGGAAGCTTGGCCAACTTGTTGGTCCAGGTGTCGAAGAGCATCCCGGCCAAGGCGGCGGCGGACAGCGTTCCTCCCATGAGGTCGGGCCGGCCGACGCTGCCCACAAACAGGGTGTCGCCGGTGAGCAGCACGTGGGGCTCGCCCGGCTTATTGCGGTTGGCCACCAAGCCGCAGACCCCTTCGGGGGTGTGGCCGGGGGTCTCGAGAATCTTCACCAGGGCTTCCCCCACCTTGATGGTGGAGCCTTCTTTCAGGCCCTGATGGGGAAAGGCGTCGCCGCTCTTGGCGCTGGCATAGATGGGACAGCCGGCACTTTTGGCCAACTCCCGGTGCCCAGCCACAAAATCGGCATGGTTGTGGGTCAGCAGCACCCCGATGAGCTTCACTCCCTGCCGTTGGCACCAGTCCAGGTACACGGCGGCATCGCGCCCCGGATCCACCGCCAGGGCCTCCTTGCCGCTCACCAGCAGATAGGAATAGTGCGAGAGGACCGCCAGATTGAATTGCACCAGCCGATAACCGGGATACGTATAAATGTTGACCACCTGATAGGTGGCCGCTTCATCGCCATGACTGGCTGACTCGGCATCCTTGATGGCCGCCGCCCAGGCCCAAGAGGACGCCATCCCCATCAGGCCGCACAGCATGAGAATTCCCCACCATCGCCCTTTGATCATCCGTCTGCCTCCTGTCCGGAAAACGGGAACCTCCCGGCTCCTTCTCCGGCTTCTTTGGCTGTCAACCATGATTATCAAGAAAATCGCCGGAAAAGCAATGCCGCTGTGAGCCATGGTGCTGAGTTCAGGCTGCGGGGCGCCAGGGCCGGGCGGTGCTAAGCCTGGGGTCGGGCAGGCGGTTTGTTCCGCCTTGCACCTCCTGACCGCTGGGCACGGCTCCCTTTCTTGCTCCGAGGAGATTCCTCCGCCAGGAAAACCCCGGACTGGAATGCGAGCCCCCAGAAGTGATACGATTGGGATGGAATAATCGTACCCTTTTCATTGGAGTGCCCCATGCGGTATTTGGACATGACGCCGTATCGCCCCTTTCGTCCCATGGGAAAGACCTGCCGCACGCGGCCCATCCGGGACAAGCGCCTGGTCTGGGTGAGGCCGGAACCCCGCCCCACCCGGGACGGCCGCTTCCTGGGCCGGGTGCTCCGGGAGCGGGACCTTGCCGCCGCAGCGGAACTCTGGCGCCAGGCATATCCGGAAATTTACGGCTCGCCCCACGATTTCCTCCTTTTTCCCGAAGAGATCCCTCCCCGGGTGGCCGTGGAGGAGACCTGGGAAACCGATGCCGCCAGCAAGCCCTGCCTGATGCTCCTGGCGGAAGCAACGGCCACCGGGCGGCTGGCGGCCGCCACCCTGATGACCAAGTTTGACCGGAACCTCCAGATTGAATACACCTTCGCCGCCACCCACCCGGACTTTCGCCGCCAAGGCCTGATGAATCTTTTGGGGGGCATGATGCACCGCATCTCTCTGGCCTCCGGAGCCGAATACCTGACCACCTTTCTGGAGACCTGGCACACCATCACCCAAACCAAGACCTTGAAATTCGGGGAAGGCTGGAAGGTGGCGGGCATCTTTCCCGGCAATTTCACCCGCTGGGCGACCGACCAGCAAGAATACCGCGCCTGTGAGATCTATCTCTATAAGTTCATCAATGAGGGAGAGCGCTTTGCCACCCAACCCAAGGAATGGCACTTGCACCCCCAACTCCTCAAGCTTTGGCAGGTGCTGGAGGAGATCAACCGCGACCAGGAACGCGAACCTTAAATGAAGGAGGGGAATTTTCCTTCGGGCGGGGAGGCGGCGGCCCAGGGGCTCTCCGGGCGGGTGCGGTTCCATTGTGGAGCCTTCAAGCCACGCCGCGGAAAAGCAAGTGGCAACGGAAGCCCCATTTCGTCGTTGTGCCTGGGAGATCTTGGCAAAGCTTGGCGGGAGAACGGCAAAAACCAGTCGTGGCGGTCCCCCTCGGGTGTCCGGACGGTGGGCAAGGGGGGGATAGTCCTGCCCCATGGATAAGGCCTCTTCGCCTTAGCCGGCTGCGTACCTCAGCACCGGCGGCGCGGCCCTGGCTTAGGCCAGACCCAGCACCCGGGCCAGCTCCCGGCTGAAGGCCTCCACCCGATACGGCTTGCGGATCACCCCCCGGAAGCCATACTCCTGGTAGCGGTGCATGATGGGGTCGTCGGCGTAGCCGCTGGAAACGATGGCCCTGGCTTCCGGGTCCTGCTCCAAAAGTTTCCCGATGGCCTCCTTGCCGCCCATGCCCCCGGGAATGGTGAGGTCCATGATAACCGCATCATAGCCGCACCCGGCGGCGCGTGCCCGGCCGTAGAGATGCAAGGCCTCCTCCCCATCCAGGGCAAACCCCACCTCATAGCCCAGATGCGACAGAATGCGGCCGGCCACCGCGCGCACCGTTTCGTCATCATCCATAACCAGGATGCGGCCTCGCCCGGCCACCGGCTCGCCGGCCTGCGAGGGGCGCACCGGTGCCTCTTTGACGGTGGCCGGCAAATAGAGAAAAAACACCGATCCCTTTCCCAGCTCGGAAGCCACCGTCATGTAACCTTCGTGGTTTTTCACGATGGAATAGGCGGTGGCCAGACCCAGGCCGCTGCCCCTGCTTTTGGTGGAAAAATAAGGATCAAAGATCTTGCTGAGGTAGGCCTTGGGGATGCCCACCCCCTCATCATGCACTCCGATCTTGACATAGCAGCCGGGTTGCAACGGCAGGCCGCTGCCCGGGGTCAACTCGACATTTTCGGCCGTGATCCGCAAAGTGCCGCCGCTGGGCATGGCCTGCACCGCGTTGAGGACGAGATTTTGCACCACCTGACTGATCTGGGCCGGGTCCACTTCGGCCGGCTTCAAATCCGAGGCCAAGTCGAACACCGCCCGCACCTGGGACCCCCGGCAGGTGAAGTTGGCACTCTCCCGGATGATCTCCGCCAGGGAGGCGATCTCCTTCACAGGGGTCCCCCCTTTGGCGAAGGTGAGCAACTGTTGCACCAAATCCCGGGCTCTTATGGCTGCCTGTTCGGCTTCGGCCAAGCGGGCGAGGACCTGATCCCCATCCCGGAAAGAAACCCTGGCCAGGGAAAGGTTGCCCAGAATGCCGGTGAGGATGTTGTTGAAATCATGGGCGATGCCGCCGGCCAGCAGGCTCAGGGAGGAGAGCTTTTCAATCTTCAGAAGTTCCCCTTCCATCTGCTTGCGGGCGGTGATGTCCCGAAAGACCAGGACTACGCCCAGTACCTGGCCGCGGTCAACAATGGGGGCGCTGGAGGCGGCCACGCTCAAGGCCCGATGATCCCGGGAAAGCAGCATGGTGCTGTTGGCCAGCCCCACCGTTTGCCCGGTCCTGATGACTTGGGCCACCGGGTCTTCGCAGCGGACCCCGCTTTGCTCCTGGTAGATGGCGAACACCTGGCTGGCGGGCCGCCCCAGGGCCTCGGCCTGGGTCCAGCCGGTGAAGCGTTCCGCCACCTGGTTCATGAGCACGATGCGGCCCTCGGTGTCGGTGGCGATAACCCCGTCGCCGATGGAACGCAAGGTCACGGCCAGCCGTTCCTTCTCCTGAGCCAGCTGCTCCTCCATGGCCTTCTGGTTGGTGATGTCGAAAAAGACCCCGATGACGTGATCGGTTTCCCCTCGGTCATTGAGGATAATCTGGCCCCGATCCTGAACCCAGACCAAGCGGCCATCCCGGTGGCGGATGCGGTAGGACAGCACATAGGAGCGGGTGGTTGCCGAGGCTTGGGCCACCAGCTGCTCCGCCTGGACTCGATCCTCGGCCCATAGCAGATCCCACCATTTCAGGCCGCCATGAGCAAAAGCCTGCCGGGGATAACCCGTGAGCTCTTCCACTTCGTCGTCAAAGACCTCCAGACTGCCGTCGCCATACCGTTTAAAGACTACCCCGGGGATATTACCCACCAGCAGGCGGTAGTTCTGCTCACTTTGCCGCAGGGCGGCCTCGGCCCGGCGACGCTCGGTGCCATCCACCACGTGCTGCACCGCCAGGATGACCTCCCCCTGATCATCTTTTATGGGGAAGGCGCGGATTTCCCAAATGCGTCCGTCGGGGGAGGTGCGCTCCACCTCTCGCGCCTGTCCCCTGGCAAACACGTCTTTCAGATGGCAGGTTTTGCAGGGACTGTGGTGCCCGGCAAAAATTTCATAGCAATAGCTCCCCTCCCGGCCTTCCGACGCCATGGGCGGCAGATTGCGCCAATTGCTCATCACCACCTGGAAATCCCGATTGAGCACCAGAATCAAGTCATGGAAGGCATTGAAGGTGCTGGTCAGGAGGCGCTGCAAGCGTTTTTGCTCCGCCTCGGCCTCCCGGCGGTGGGTGAGGTCCGCCACCATCAAGTGGGCCTGTCGGAACCGCCCCTCCTGGTCCACGGCCGCCTTGGCAGTGGCTGCCACCACCAGACGGCGGCCATCCCGCCGCACCAGCTCCAGCTCGGTCTCAGCAAATTCGCGGCCGCTTTTGAGGGCGGCAAAGGCCTCCTGGAAGCAGGCCGCCGAGGACGGCGTCAGGAAGCTGCCGAACCAGCGACCCAAGACCTCCTCCCGGCGAAAACCGGTCATATCCAGCCAAGTTTGGTTGACCTCCAGGAACAGACCCTCTCCGTCCAGGGCCTGGTAGCCCAGGGGCGCCTTATCATATAGCAGGCGGAAGCGCTCCCGGCTCATTTTCAGCGCTTCCTCGGTGCGCCGATAACCGCTGATGTTTTCCACCAAGCCGAGTCCCATCTGCGGCTGGCCGCTTTCGTCCCGCATCAGGGAAACACTCAGCCGCACCCACACCACCTGGTGGTCCTGGCGCAGATACCGCCGTTCCACCTGAGAAAAATCCTCCCCCCGGGCGGCCGTCTCCGCTGTGAGGGCGGCGAACTCCTTCTCCAGGTCCAGTCCATGGCCCTGCATGGTCCGGAAGAAATGATTGGCCTCCAGAATATGGCCCTGCGGCGAAATCATGGCCAAGCCCAAACGCGGCGAGGAGAACACCGCCTTGAGCCTGGTTTCCAGCTCGTGCCGGGCGGCCTCAGCCTGCTTGGCCGAGGTGAGGTCCAGGGCTACCACCGCAAAGCACTGGCCACCCTCCAGTCCCGCCGGCAGGGGCAGCGCCTCCAGGGCCAGCCAACGCCTTTCCCCCCCGGGGCGGGCCAAGCGCAGCTCTATGGCCCCCGGTTCTCCCTCCTGCAGGCGTTGCCAAAGGGCGGCAAGAACCGCGCGATCCTCAGGAGGCGCCTCTGCTATCCAGGACCAGGGGTCCAAGATCAAGCTTGCCCGGGAACGTCCGACCAGCGCTGCAAAGGCCTCATTGACATAGACCGCCGCCTGCTTCCCGTCGCGCTGGGCCACCATCACGAGGGCCACCCCCATCTTTTCCACCAGCCACGGCAAGGCAGCCACGAACTGCTGACCTGCCGGCAGTCCTTCCATAAATCAGAGCCTCCGTTGCCGAAGTGGCCGGCATGCCGCCGCGCTTCCCAGGCCCGCCATAGCGGCCGGGGATATTCCTTCTATCGGCTTGGGGCGGGAAAAAAGTGAACCTGCCTGGCCGGTTCGGGGCAGCGCATGTTCCCGGGTGCCCGCCCGAATCATATTTCCTAACTTGACATGCCGAACGGCAATATGGTTAAAGCATAAGGAATCGGCGCCAGGACTTGAAGAAGCGGGGGTGCAGGCGCTGCACCGGCCAGGGTCTGGCGCAGGGAGGAAGCCGGGCGAGGAGTGTCGGGACCTAGCAGCCGCGGCCTCGCCCACCGGAGGGAATATGGGGTTGGTGTTCCGTTTGGCCGCGTTTGCATTGGCGTTGGCATTGTTCTGCCCGCCGGCCTGGGCTGGAAGCCGGCGCCTCCACCCGGAGAGTTGGTACCAGGAGAAGTGGTGCCGGGAGCGCCGCGGCACTGTGGAAGCCCGCCTGCCGGACAAAACCCGCTGCGACTGTCTTACGGAAACACATGCGGTGGAATTCGACTTTGCCCCCAAATGGGCTGAGGCCATCGGCCAGGCGCTGTATTACAGCCTGCAGACCGGAAAGCGCAGCGGCATTGTCCTCATTCTAGAAAAAGAAAAGGATTACAAGTATTGGTTGCGCCTTAACTCCACCATTCAGCATTTCCAATTGCCCATCGACACCTGGATGATGACCCCCCATGATCCATGAGGTCTTTTCCCCCTGAGTTTTGACGGCCGGCGGGAAAAGGATTCTCCCTTCGTAAGGCCGGGGACGGAAAACACCTGCCTCCGGCCGCACCTTCAACTTGCCCGGCACTCCTTCAGAATTGATTGTTCCCACACAGAAAATGGGGTAACATGCCGAAAGCGGAAGAAAGCCGTAGAGATTGGCGGGCAATCCATGAGGCCGGACGGGGAGGGTACCCATGGAATACATGCTTATTGTCAGGGAGGCGGTACGGACGGTCTGGACGGAAACCAGATATGCCTTGGGCACCGCCTTTGACCGCCTGTTCGAAAACCCCATCCTTCTCTTTTTCCTGGTGTTGGGGGTAGCCGTCACAGCCATCCTCATCTTGAGGTTGAAGTAGGCGCGGTGGGCCTCGTTTGCCCTGCCCTGCGATCCTCTGGAAGGGCCGACGGCTCGGCTCCTCCTTGGCTCCGCCCTCTATCCCAGCCCGATTTTCCTTCTGAGCAGGATGAAAACCTGATAATATAAAACGTGTTTATACCAATTCAGGTGTAGGCGGCCGGTGGAACGACGACAGGAGTCTCATATCTGCCCGGGTTGCGCCTGTTTGTGCGACGACGTGGACCTTGAGTGGGAGGGCCCTGAGCTTCGGGCGGTGAACAATGTTTGCGTCTGGGGCGCGGCCAAGTACCTGGGCCACAAGAAGTTTTCCCCCGGTCGGCTTCGTCGTCGGCTCACCACTTTTAAGGTACGGCACGGGGACCGGTGGCAGCCCGTGGCGTATGAGGCGGCCCTGGGCAAGGCGGCGGAACTGCTCACCCGGGCCCGGCGGCCGGTGGTTTTCGGCCTCACCGGCGCGGGGTCTCGGGCCCAAGCTGTGGCCCTGACCCTGGCCCGCCGGCTGGGGGCCCGACTGGAGCCCGCTGATCTGGCGCTCATGGCCCCGTTCTATCAAGCCCTGGCTCAGCAGGAGATCTTCTTTGCCCCTTTGGAGGCCATCCGGGACGGAGCGGATACGGTGCTGTATTGGGGTGCCAATCCCCTGCACTCCTGCCCCCGCCACCTTACGCGCTACGCGGTTTTTTGCCGGGGGCGCTTCACTGAACGGGGGCTGGAAGACCGCCGGGTGGCGGCGGTGGACCTGTACCGCACGGAGTTGGCCAAATTCTGCCGTTTGTTTCTCACCGTCACCCCCGGCCAGGAGCTGGCCCTGTTGGAGTCGCTGACCGCCTTGGCCACCGGCGCCGGAGGGGAGCGAGTCAAAGGGGCCGCCCAGTTATTGGACTTTCTCTCCCAGGCTGATTTTGGGGTCATTTTTGCCGGCCGCGGCCTAAGCTACGGTGGGGGGGCGCCGGAGCGCTTCACCCTGCTGGCCGAGTTGACGCAGGCCCTGCGCCGCACCACGCGGCTGGCGCTCTTCCCGTTGGCCACCGACTTCAACAGCGCCGGGCTTTACCACCTCCTGCTGATGGAATTGGGCCACCCCGGAGCCCCGGATTTCTCCGGTTTCGGCGCCCTCTCCTGGGCCGACGCCGAGGTGGATTGGCGCCAAGTGGACGCCATCCTGGTCACCGGAGCCGACCTCCTTTGGCTGCTTTCGGAAGAGCAGCGTCAGGACCTGGAGCGGCGCCGGGTTCCCGTGGTGGTGGTGGGGCCTTATGCCGACCATACCGCCAGCCGGGCTGCGGTGCTCCTGCCCTGCGCTCTGGATGGCATTGAAACAGCGGAAATCGCCTATCGCATGGACGGCCTGCCGCTGGTCCTGAAGCCGGTGCTGCCCCCTCCGGCCCCGGCTGCGCATACCGTGCTGCAAGACTTGGTGAGGATGCTCTGAATCTGCCTATTTCCAAGAGGTGAGGCATGTCTGAGGAAACGCCCAAATATCCCGTGGTGACCCTGGAAACCAATGCGGGCCCCATTAAACTCGAACTGTGGCCGGACAAGGCCCCCGTCACCGTGGAGAACTTTCTCACCTATGTCCGGGAAGGCTTCTATGACGGCCTGATCTTTCATCGGGCGGTCCACAATTTTGTGGTCCAAACGGGAGGTTTCGAGCCGGGGATGGTGTATCGCCAACCCACCCATCCACCCATCAAGAACGAAGCAGATAATGGCCTGCAGAACAAGCGGGGCACCCTGGCCATGGCCCGGGCCTACCCCATTAACAGCGCCGCGGCCCAGTTCTTCGTGAACCTGGTGGACAACCCCAAGCTGGACCACAAAGGCCCCGAACCGGTGAATTTCGGCTACGCGGTTTTCGGCCGGGTGATCTCGGGCCTGCATCTCCTGGAAATCCTGGCCACCAAGCCGGTGACCATAAAGGAGCAGCACCAGAATGTGCCGGTGGAGGACCTCGTAATTCTCAGGGCCACGGTGGACGAGGGCTAAAGGAAAATCGGAAGAGCGGCAGCCCTGGAGGCGGACGGATCCTTAGGCGGCAAAGATAGGTTGAGGCTGGGATGGCGTTATGCGCCTGAAAATCGCCGGCGGACATCTCTTTGATCCAGCCACCGGCTTGCACGGTCAGGTGGGGGATCTGTACATCGCCAATGACCGCATCGTGCCGGCTTTGGAGCGAGTGGACGAGGTGTGGGAGGTCCAGGGCCAAGCGGTGGTGCCGGGCGGAATTGCCCTTCGGGCTCCGGTGGCCAGCTTCGGGCTGCATCTTTTGGGACTGCGGGGCGAGGCGCCCTCTCCCCGGGCGGCCGGGGAGGCGTTCGCCCGGTTGGGATATACCCATGTCCATGAACCGTATCTCACCCTGACCACCGCCCCGGCGGTGCACCATCATCTGGCCGGCCTGGCCGTGGTGGATGCCTCCGCCTCTTTGGTGGTGAACCTGCGGGAACTGGATCTGGCCTTTCAGGAGGAGGCCAAGCTTTCCGAAGTGGGCACCTCCCTGGAGCACCTTTTGCAGCGGAGCCGTTGTCTGGACTTCAGGGTGGTGGAGCCCTATGTGCGCTACCACCAGGACTACTATGCGCATCGCAGCCTGGATCCGCCGCGGACTCTGGCCAGGTTGGCCGCGCTGGCTTCCCAACTCGGCCGGCGCTTCACCCTGGAGGCCGGGCCGGAGCTCCTGGGCGGGGCCCTCACGGCGCCGGAGTGGTTTCACCTGTCCGGATTGAGCCAGGCCCTGGTGGGCGAGGCCCAGACGGAAGCCGCCGTTCACCTCCTGGAAGCGGGGGCCACAGCCGATCTGGGGCTGGCCCTGCCGGGCCCTCCCCAGACGCCGGTGCAGGTGGATCTGGGATGGTTTGCGCCTTGCACGCTCAATGCCCGGCCAAGCCAGGAGGGAGTCCGTCGCGCCCTGGGGCTGGCCCTTGCCTATCCTGGCCGCGGACTGGCGTTTTCCCACTTCGGGGCGGTAGCCCGGCTGGAGTCCGACTACCCCCGGCTCTTTGCCTGGCTCTGGGCTCCCGGGGCCAGGCCGCCGGAATGGCGTCAGGCCCTTCCGGAATCCCAATGGTCCCTGTCGGATTGGGTTTTCGCCACCCGGACCCTGCCGGCCCAAATTTTAGACCTTCAGGACCGGGGCCGGCTCAGTCCCGGAGCCCGGGCGGACGTGGCCCTCTACGACTTGCCGCCGGAGGAAGCGCGACCGGAATGGGCGCGCTTGCTTGGCCGCTGCCGCACCCTCATCAAGGCCGGTGAAGTGGTGATCCGGGACTTTCTTATGGTGAAGACGGACGTTGCCCGGCACACGCTCTTCCGGCGCACCGGGGCCCCGGAGACCGCCCTTGTTCAGCAGCTTTGCCAAGCCCGGAGCTTACGGCCGGAGAACCTGTGGATGGCTGCGGAATTGGGCGGGCCCTTTGCCGGGGTGTAAGTCATGACCACTGTCGCGGAACTCCTGGAATTTCTGCCTCGGACCGACTGCGGCCAGTGCGGCATGACCTGCGCCGAGTTTGCCGCCCTGCTTTGGCAACGGGACCTTTCGCCGGCCGACTGCCCGGTCCTTAAGGAGCCGGATTATGCCGGGTATATCGAGGCGTTGGAGGAACTCCTGGCGGCGGCGCCGGCTGCCGCCCGCGGCATGCGCATCGATGCGGAGCGCTGCAACGGCTGCGGCATTTGTGTCGCCATGTGCGAGCACCACTTGGCGCAGGTTCCGGAAATCCGCTTGGGCCGCGGACCTCGGGCTCAGGACCGGGTCATTTTCCGGGTCGTGAACGGCACCGTCCAGGTGGTGGCGCAGGATCTGTGCGTGCGTTTCCTCCAAGCGGCCGAAAAATGCAGCAAGTGTGCGGAACATTGCCCCACCGAGGCCATCAGTCTGAGCTGAGGTGAAGAAGGCGAATAAGGATCGCCTGACCTGCCTCTGGCATGAGTGTCATGAGTGAGCGGCTGAAACTTCACGAACTGGATCCCTGGTTTCTGGAGGAAGTGGCCCGGGAACCCGGCTGCCAGCATCTCAGGCGTTGCTTTGCCTGCGGCGTCTGCACCGCGGTATGCCCGGTGAGCGCCGTGGAACCGGATTTTAGTCCCAGCCTCATCATCCGACAGGTGCTCTTGGGCCTGAAGGATCAACTTCTTTCCTCCCCCCTGCTTTGGCAGTGTGCCCGCTGTGCCAGATGTTCCTTTCAATGTCCCCAGGATGTTCGGTTTCTCGACCTCATGCAGGCCTTGCGCCGTTTGGCGGTCCGGGATGGGTATGTGAGTGAGGCGCAGGCCCAACGGCTGGAGGCGGTGGAACGCGCCGTGGCGGCGCTGCGCCGCCGCACTCTGGCGGCCCTTATGCACCCGTCCGACTCCGCCGCGGACCAGGACGAATTGGTGGCCGCCATGCTGCGAAGTTTAGGTGACCCGCAAGGCAGGGAATAACCATGAGGCCCGGAGCTCTTCCCGCTGCTCCCCCAAGGGGGCCTAAACTCCCCGGGGCGCCCGCAAGGATCCCCCGCCCGGAGCTCCTCCTCCCAGGGAACACCGGTCAGCCCTTGCCGTCGGCGGGCGAACGCCGGGACCAACTCCGGGTTGGAACTCCTGCGCCTAGTTCCTCTCCCACCTCCCTACCCATGCCGCCATGCCAGTAACCACCCCCCTTTGCCGAGTGACCAGCTCCCGGGTGCTGATCGTGGGAGGCGGCATCGCCGGCCTGGAAGCGGCCTTGGGTCTGGCGGAGATGGGCGTGCCCGTCACCTTGGCGGAGCAGGGCCCCTCCCTGGGGGGGCTCATGGCCCAGTTGGACAAGACCTTTCCCACCAATGACTGCGCCATGTGCATCCTGTCGCCCCGCATGTTGGCGGCGGCTCGCCATCCCCTTATCGAGATCCTGACGCTCACCCGGCTTCAGGCCCTGGCCGGGGAGGCGGGAAATTTCCTGGCCTCCTTGAGCCGCCGACCCCGGTATGTGGATCCGGCTCGCTGCTCCGGCTGCGGGGAATGCACCCGGGTATGCCCGCAGACCCTTCCCGACCCGTTTAATCTGGGGCTCAGTCAAGGGAAAGCCATTCGGCTTCCCTTTCCCCAGGCCATCCCCCAGGCTGCGATCCTCTCCCCGGAGGCCTGCCGACTCTTCCAGGGCAAGCCCTGCCAGGCCTGCATTGCGGTGTGTCCCGCCGGCGCCATTGACCTGGGCCAGCAGCCGGAGACCCTGCTGCGCCCGGTGGGCGCCGTTATCTTGGCAACCGGGACCCAGCCGGCGCCGGTGGCGGACTTTCCGGGCGCGCACTTGCCCGAGGTGTTCACCAGCCTGGAGTTCGAGCGCCTCATGAGCGCCACCGGGCCGCTGGCGGGGCAACTGGTGCGCCCTGCGGACGGGGCCCCCTTGCGACGGCTGGCCTTTCTGCAATGTGTGGGGTCCCGGGATCTGCGGCACGGCGCCCCCTATTGCTCGGCGCACTGCTGTCTGGCCAGCCTGAAGGAAGCCGTGATGGCCATGGAGCTGAGCCCGCCGGGGCTTCAGGCGGTGATTTTTGCCATGGATCTCAGAGCCCCGGGCAAAGGGCAGGAAGATTACCTGGAGCAGGCCCTGGCCAGAGGGGTGCAGGTAATCCGTTCCCGCGCCACGGAGGTCAGGAAGGGGGAGCCCCAAGGGGTGGTGGTGCGCTATGCCGACCACCGGGGCAGAGCGGGGGAGCTTGCCTTTGACCTGGCGGTCCTGGCGGTGGGGCAACGCCCCGGAGGAAATCTCCCCGATCTGGCCCGGCGTTTGGGACTTCTCACCGATCCCTATGGTTATCTTTGCGCCGACGGCCCGGAACCCTGGCAGTCTTCCCGCCCGGGGGTATTCATGGCCGGCGCGGCCCGGGAACCCGGCGACATCACCGAAGCCATCACGGCGGCTGGGGCTGCCGCGCAGAGCGCCGCCACCCTGTTGGCCCTGGGACCCCGGGTGTGGCCGACGGCGGGGCGACCACTCCCTTCTGACCAGCAGGGCGGGGAGAGCTGCCGCATCGGAGTGTTTTTATGCCACTGCGGAACTAACATTGCCAAAACCGTGGACCTCAGCCGCTTGGCCCGTGAGGTGCAACTCCTGCCCGAAGTGGCGCTGGTCTCGGACTTTTTGTTTGCCTGTTCCGGGGACGCCACGCAGCACCTGAAGGCGGTCATCAAAGAGCACCGCCTGAACCGGGTGGTGGTGGCGGCCTGTACCCCCCGCACCCATGAAGCGGTGTTCCGGGAGGTCTTGGCCGAGGTCGGCCTCAACCCGGGATTTTTAGCCTTCGCCAATATCCGGGAACAATGCGCCTGGGTTCATCAGAGGGATCCCGCCGGGGCCCTGGCCGCAGCCAAAAGCATTGTAACCATGGCGGTGAGCCGGGCCAGACAGCTTCGCCCCATAGCGCGGAAATCCTTCCCGGTCATTCCCCGGGCCTTAGTGGTGGGCGGCGGCGTGGCCGGAATGAAAGCTGCCTTGTCCCTGGCCCACCAGGGTTTCCATACGTATCTGGTGGAACGGGATCGGCACCTGGGCGGCTTGGCCCGGCGCCTCTTTTTTACGCTGGAGGGACCCGACCCGCAGAAACTGTTACAGAATCTGGAAGCGGCCGTTTTCAGTCATCCCAATATAGAGGTGCGGACCGGAAGCGAAGTGGTGGCTGTCCGCGGCCAAGTAGGCCGGTTCGTCACCCGCATTCGCACTCCCCACCGCCGGCAACCGGAAATCCTGCTGGAGCATGGGGTGCTGCTGGTGGCCACCGGAGGCCGGGAATTTCTGCCCGCCGGCCGCTTCCTGTATGGTCGGGATCCGCGGGTGCTCACCCAGCTGGAGCTGGAGGAGCGCCTGGCCGAAAGGGACCCGGAACTGGCCCGGCAGCGCACGGTGGTGATGATTCAATGCGTCGGTTCCCGGGAGCCCGAGCGGCCTTGGTGCAGCCGGGTGTGTTGCTCCGAGGCCTTGAAAAATGCTATTCTTTTAAAAAAGTGTCAGCCTCTTCTCGAGGTTATGGTGCTCTACCGGGACCTCAGGGCCTATGGCAGGCGGGAGAGCTTTTATCAGGAAGCCAAAGAATTGGGGGTCCGGTTCCTGCCCTATGAAGCCCAGCGTCCGCCCCGCATCTCGGCCACTCCGGGAAGGCCCCTGACCGTTACCCTATGGAACGAGCTTCTGGGACAAGAGGTGCCGTTGTCGGCCGATTTGGTGGTGTTGAGTACCGGCCTGGAACCTTCCCCGGGCAGCGCCGAGCTGGCTCGCCTTTTGGCCCTGCCTCTGGCTCCCGGAGGGTTCTTTCAGGAAGCCCATCCCAAGCTCAGGCCGGTGGAAACCTTAGTGGAAGGGGTCTATCTCTGCGGCCTCGCGCATTCGCCCCGCAGTCTGACCGAGACCCTGGCCCAAGCGGAGGCAGCCGCCCTCAAGGCCGGCGGGCTGTTGGCCCACTCCGAACTCCTGAGCGGCGAGGTTTACGCCCAAGTGGAGCGCCGCCACTGCCGCCGCTGTCTCAGCTGCATCGGCCTTTGCCCATACGGCGCCCTTTTCCTGGGGGCTGACGGCCGTCCCCAGGTGGCGGTGGAAGCCTGCCGGGGGTGCGGAGTATGCGCCGCCGCCTGCCCGGCCCGGGCCATCAGCCTGAGCCGGGAAAGCGAATCCGAGATTATGGCCCAGATCCAGGCCGCTCTGGCCGGCTGACGCCAACCGCCGGAGCCGCCCGGCTGCCCAACTGTTATGGATATGGAAGGAGAGCCTCCCATGAAAGAGAGCTACTGTGGGCTATGCGATGACTGCCAACTGGGCAACCGGGAATTCCTGGACACCGTCCGCCGCCTGAAGGAATTCGTGGACCGCTTTCGGATCAACTGGTGGTTGCATTGTTTCCCCGCCGCCGAGGGTTTCGATTTTCCGGAGTTCCGCAAGGGCCTGGAATGGTTCCTGGCCCACACCGAGTGCCCCGGCTGCAAAGGCGGCCGGGGGCTGGAGCTCTGCCCCATCCGGACCTGTGCCATGTCCCGGGGCTTGCCCCAGTGCTCCCACTGTCCGGATCTGGACGGCTGCGACAAGTTTGATTACCTCATGGTGGAATTTCCGGATGTCAAAACCAACCTGCGCCGGAAACAACTCAGGCTGAAGGCCCGGGAATTTCACCTCAAACTGCAGGGCAATTCGCACTAGCCTGCGGCCGGCAGATGTCGCCGCCCGCCCTGGCTTGAGGTTTCATGGAACGCCTGCCGCCCCTGACCCTTCGGAGAACCGAGCGCTCTCTTGACCTGATTCTTAAACTCTTTGCGGAAGAAGTGCGCCTCCATCTGGACCTCAAGGCCTGCATCCGCTGCGACGTCTGCTCTCTGGTTTGTCCCAAGGAGGCGGTGTGGCTGCTGCCGGGCGATGATGAACTGGATATCGTCATTGATCCCCGGCGCTGCGTCCTGTGTGAGGTCTGCTCCCATTTCTGCCCGGCGGCCGCCATCACTCTTACCTATAACCAACAGGCCAAAACCATTCTGGCGGACCAGGGGGCGCTGGCCCCCTTTTACCCCAAAATCGAGCTGGACCCGGAAAAATGCCCGGCGCCCTGCCCACCCCTCCATGCCGGCGAAGCCCATTGGTGCCGCAGCCTGCAGAAGTTGGTGGCCAACCGCCTCAGCGAGTGCCCCAAGCACTGCCACCGCTGTCTAACCGCTTGTCCCCGACAGGCCATCGTCCTGGATGAGGTTCTGGGCTGCACCAGACCGGAGCCGGACCAATGTTTGCGCTGTCGCCAATGCCTGGCCGCCTGCAACACGGGGGCCATCCAGGTGACTCCGCAGTTCCGGGGCCGGGTGCATATTGACGACCACAAATGCCCGCCGGATTGTCAGAAATGCATCCGTCTCTGCCCGGTAGCAATGATCGTTCGGGAGGGAACCCGGGTCTTTCTCAAAGCCGAAACCTGCAGCCTCTGCGGCATCTGCCAGGCTATCTGCGACCGGGAGGCGGTCACCGTCATCCGGGAGGAGGTGGTGGCCGAACCGGGAGAGTACTCCCATGCCTGGGAACGGGCCGTGGCCAGGCTGCTCAGTCAGGAGCGTTGAGCATTGCAGGGCGGAGAAAAAACGAAAAACCCCTCCGCCCTCCCGCAAGACTAACCTTGCCTCACACTTATGTCCGAAGAGCTGCGCATCGGTCTGTATATCTGCCATTGCGGCCTGAACATCGCCGGGGTGGTGTCCCCGGAGGAGCTGATGCGCCGCGCCCAGTCGCTGCCGGACGTAGTGGTGTGCCGCCATCATCTGTACACCTGCTCCGAGGCGGGCCAGCACGAAATCGCCGGCGATCTCAAGGCGGCGGGGATCAACCGGGTGGTGGTGGCGGCCTGCTCCCCCAGGATGCATGAGCTCACCTTCCAACGGCTCCTGAAGGAACAGGGGCTCAATCCCTATCTCCTGGAAATAGTGAACCTGCGGGAGCATTGCACCTGGGTGCACGCCCATGAGCCCGAGGCCGCCTTGGACAAGGCCCTGGAGCTTATCCGCATGGGGCTGGCCAAAGTGAGAATGGCCCGCCCCCTATCGGACCGTCTGGTGCCGGTGGTCCGGCATGCCCTGGTCATTGGGGGCGGGGCCGCAGGGCTTAAGGCCGCCTTGGAAATTGCCGAATCCGGGCATCAGGTGACCTTGGTGGAGCGCCGGCCGCTGTTGGGAGGGCTGGCGGCGCGGCTGGACCGCACCTTTCCCTTCGGCCGCCGGGCCGCCACTCTGCTGGGCCCGCTCATGGCGGCGATCACCCTCCATCCCCGCATCCAGGTGCACACCGAAACCGAGCTGGTGGCGGCCAGCGGACATTTGGGGAACTTCCGGGTAAGGCTCCGCCGGACGCTTCCCTGGGTGGGGGAGGCATGCGACCGGTGCGGGGTCTGTATGGATGTCTGCCCTGTGATGGTGCCGGATGAGGGTCAGGCGGGCTTAAGCGTAAGACCGGCCATTTACCTGCCCCCCTCCAACCTGTTTCCGCCCCGGGCGGTGGTGGACCAACAAGCCTGCGACCGGTGCGGCGCCTGTGTGGCCGCCTGTCCCCAGGGCGCCATTGCGCTGGATCCCGGCCAGCAGGAGGTGGAACTCACCGTGGGGGCCATGGTGGTGGCCACCGGGGCCCTGCCGTTTGACCCGAAGGAAGGGCGCTACGCCCCCTGGCTGGCCACCCCCGCCGTCACCACCACCCTGGCCTTGGAGCGCCTCCTGGCCGCCGACGGCCCCACCGGCGGCCAACTTATTCTTCCCTCCGCGGCTGCCCTCCCCCGGGACATTGCCTTTGTCCTGTGCGTCGGATCCCGGGAAGAAGAGGGCTTTTCGGGCTGTTCCCGGATCTGCTGTCCCACGGCCTTAAAGCAGGCCTTGGAGCTCAAAAAGCGCCTGCCCGAAGCCCGCCTTCGCATCTATTACCGGGATATCCGCACCCCCAAAAAAGACTGGGAAGCCCTCTATGAGGAAGCCCGGGAGGCAGGGGTGCTCTTTCTCCGGGGGCAGGTCCAGGAGGTAGCTCCGGCCGAGGACGGCCGAGTCCTGATCCAGGCCTACCAGGAGCTTTTGAACGTGCCCAGCGAAGACCGGGTGGATCTGGCCGTGTTGGCGGTGGGCCTGCGCCAGGGCGCCGGAGCCGGCCTGCGGGAAATCCTGAAACTGCCGGTGGGCGAGGATGGCTTTTTTCTGGAGGCCCACCCCAAGCTCAAACCCTTGGAGACGGTGATGGACGGCATTTTCCTGGCCGGCGCCTGCCAGGGGCCCAAGGACCTGACCGAAACCTTTACGCAGGCCACGGCCGCGGCCGCCAAGGTCTTGAAGTTATTCGCCCATGAGGTCATCACCCTGCCGGGCCTGGTGGCGGAAATTGACCCGGAGCTCTGCGTGGGCTGCGGGGTCTGCGCCCAGGAATGCCCTTTCCAGGCCATTCGCATGGTGGGGCGGGGGAAAAAGGCCAAGGCCCGGGTGATAACAGCAGCCTGCAAAGGCTGCGGGGTCTGCGCCGGGGCCTGTCCCTCCGGTGCCGCCAGCGCCCTGGGTTTCACCGATGCCATGCTCCTGGCCCAAATCGACGAAGCTTTGGCCCAGGCCCCCGAGACCAAAATCCTGGCCTTTTGCTGCTCCTGGTGTTCCTATGCCGGGGCGGATTTCGCCGGCGTGGCCCGGTTGGCCTATCCCCCCAATGTGCGCATCATCCGCACCATGTGCGCCGGCCGGGTGCACCCCAAGCTGATTCTCCACGCCCTGGAGCAAGGAGCCGGAAAGGTGCTGGTATCCGGGTGCCACCCGCCGGGGGACTGCCACTACGTGGCCGGAAACCTCAGGGCCGAAGCACGGATACAGAAGCTGAAAGAGCGGCTGGAGGCCCAGGGGAAGGATTCGGACCGGCTGCATCTGGCCTGGATTTCCGCCACCGAAGGGCGGGCCTTCCAACAGCTCATCGTCGAGTTGGCGGCCGCCCTGCCTCCGGCCGCCCCTGCCCCGCCCTCCCCTATCCCCAACGGCAGGGTGGAGAACGCCGGGAGCCGGGAGGCATGAGGTTGCCGGTCTTACGGTCCGCGGTTTCCGAGCCCGGCTTCCTCCCGGGGAGCGGCGGACAACCGTGGGCCTTCAGGGAATGCGGCGCATGAATGGTGAACGTTCCATATGAGCTCTGTCCTCCTCTGTCCCTGCCCGGATCTGCGCCTGGACCTTCAGGAGCTTGGCTCCCGCCTGAGCCGGGCCGGTATCCGGGTGCGCCTGGCAGCACCGTTGTGTACCCCGGCCGGGCTCCAGGACCTGGCTGCGGCGCTGGCCGGTCCCGAGGAGTGGCTCATCGGGGCCTGCGGATCGGAGCGTGCCGCCGATTTTCTCACCCCCTTGGCACGGGGTCCGCTTCCGTCCATGGTAGATCTCTTGGCGGCGGCTGACCTGGAGGAAGCCGTCGCCCTCCTCACCCTGGGCATGGCGGAGCCCGGGGGCTCCCAGGCCGCCATAGCGCCCCGCTCCCAGGAGGTGCTGGTGGTAGGAGGGGGCATCGGCGGGGTGCAGGCCGCCCTGGATTTGGCTGACGCCGGGCTGCAAGTCCATCTCTTTGACGCCTCTTTGTCCATCGGCGGCACGATGGCCCAGTTGGACAAGACTTTCCCCACTCTGGACTGCTCCATCTGCATTTTGGGGCCCCGGCTGGTGGAGGCGGCCATCCACCCCAAGATCGAGCTCATCACCTGGGCCGAGCTCACCGGCATCCACGGAGGGCCGGGGGATTTCACCGTGGAGCTGGTGGAGAAGCCCCGCTATGTTGACATGGGCAGGTGCGTGGGCTGCGGGGCCTGCTCCGAAGTGTGCCCGGTCTTTCTGCCCAGCCGCTGGCAACTGGGGCTCAAATCCCGCAAGTGCATCCGCATCGTCTTTGCCCAGGCGGTGCCGCTTAGGGCCACTTTGGAAAAAGAGTATTGCATTGACTGCCGCCTCTGTGTGGCGGCCTGCGAGCGCCAGGCCATTGATCTGGCGGCGGAACCCAAACCCCGCCGTCTGCAGGTGGGAGCCATCATCCTGGCCACCGGAGCCCGGCCCTTCAACCCCGCCATCAAAGGGGAATACCTCTACGGCCACGACCGCCGGGTCCTCACGGGTCTGGAGTTCGAGCGTCTGGTGTGCGCCACCGGGCCCACCGGCGGCGCTCTGGTGGGACCCGACGGCCAGCCGGTGAAGCGCCTGGCCTTCATCCAGTGCGCCGGTTCCCGGGACCGCCGTTTCCTCCCGTATTGCTCCGGGGTTTGCTGCGCCGCCTCCCTGAAGCAGGCCATGGTCGCCCTGGAGCACGACCCTGACCTGGAGATCACCATCTTCTTCAATGACATCCGCACTTCCAGCAAGGGCGCCGAGGAGCTTTACCTCAGGGCCCGGAAAGCCGGCGTCCGTTTCGTGAAAGGGCTGCCGGGGCGCGTGGAGCCCGACCCTGCCGGCGGGGTGGCGGTGCTGGCAGCCGCGGCCGGCGGCGAGGTCCTGCGGCTGACCGTGGACCTGGCGATATTGGCCGTGGGTCTGGCCCCGCCGGGGGAAGAACCGCCTTTGGACGGAGCGTTGGCGGCCCGGGACGCCTTTGGCTTTTACCAAGGCCGAGATCCGATGCTGTCCCCGTTGGACGCCCACACCCCCGGAGTCTTCCTGGCCGGCACCTGCCAGGGACCTAAAGACATTGCCGAGACCGTCTGTCAGGGAAGCGCCGCCGCGGCCCGGGTTCTCCGGTTCCTGGCCCGGTCCGGCCGCCGGGACTGACCTCAGAGGACCCGTCCCCTTCCTTGACAGGTTGAGACGCTTCTTCTATATTGAATAAGTAGTGAAAAGAACAAGTTTTTGGCCCTCGGCAGCCGGCTTTCCGGCCCAGGCGGCTTTTTCAGGCAAAACATCCCGGGCTACCGGAGGTGGGTATGAGCAAGCTGAATCTCAATGAAGAAGCACGCACCGCTCCCAGGACCGAGCGGCTGCCGTTGGTTTTGGAAATTTTACCGGGCCAGGCCGCCGAAGGCTTGGTGGCCATTTTCGAAGCAGGGGACTACGAAGGGCAGGACCTGCGGGATCTGTGCCAACAGGTCTTGACGCGCCGGGACTTGACCTTGGAGGAACAGTTGATTCTGGAGGATATTAACCGCCAGCTTCAGGGCGGCAAGCTCCTGGTGAGGGGCCGTGACCTGCCCCACTCCCCGCAGGCCGCCGCCACCGTGGAAGAAACCGAAGCAGGCGAACGCTACCTTTACGTGGCCGTCAGGGCCATCAAGCCGCAGGAAGGAGGTAAGCCATCACCGGACTGAGCGGCACGTTTACGCCTCCGTGGGGTCCGGATCCAGTCCTGGTAACGGCCGACGGCGTCCTCTGCTTCCCCCTGCTCCTGGACCCCGAGGTGATCCGTGACCTGGGGGGCCTTTCCTTGGGGGAGGCGGCCTCCCCTGACGCCTTGCCGCCCGTGTTGAGGACCCACGACCGCCTCTTTGTCCCCGCCCTGCGGTTGCCTTCCCTGTTGGACTCCAGTGAATTTCTGTGGCCGGACTATTGCCGGGCGTTGACCGCGGCCTTGCGTCAGGAGCTGGGGTTGCCATCCCCAAGCCCGGTCCTGGACGAGCGACTGGCCATCATCCTTTTCGGCGTCCTGCCCCATTTCGTCCGCCTGTTTCCGCCCACCGCCGCCAGCCGTCCCCGGGAGGAGGAACTCCTCGCCGCGTTGGCCGGGCGTCTGGACATCCCCCACCGCTACCATCAGGAGGCCGCCGCCCGGTTTTCGGAAGCGTCCCTCCTCCGGCAGGTGGAAGCCTTGTCTCCTCTGGCCGTTCCCGTCGCCCCCCCGCAAGGGGTGGTGGATGCGGCGGAGTTGACGCATTGGCTGCACCGGGCCCTGAAGGCGAAGCTGGCGGCCCGGGAGCAGAACGCCCTGCGCCGCCTTCTGGAAGAGCGGCCTCAGGATGGGGAGGCTTGGCAGGCGCGCACCGCGCTGCTTCTCTATGTGGCCGACCGGGGCGCCCTGGAATTGGACGGCTTTGGGTTCTGCCGCCTTCCTCGCCACCCCGGCGAATATTGGGTCTACCGACGCACCGGCCCCTATGCCCTCAAGGACTATTACGGCCGCCCCTACCTGTTCCCCGACTGCCGGGTGGCGGTGGCCACGTGCGGGCGTCTGCGACCGGTGGTGTTGGAGCCTTACAAACATCCGTTCCTGCGGTGGCATGGCCCGGGACAGGAAATCTGCCTGCCCCGGGATTTCCAGCCGGCTTTGGCCTTCAGCGCCGCCAATGTCATCGCGGCCTTGGAGACGGGGCTGACTACCCTGTTCTACGGTTACAACCCCCGGCGCCGCAATGGCTATCACAGCCTGGACCGCATTCACCCGGAGCCGGAGATCGCCTTTGACGAGTATCGCCTGGCGCCGGATGACCCTCGCATCGTCGCCGGCCTGGTGGAGGTGAAAAATTACTTTGCCTGACCTGAAAGACCTTCTGAGGCGGAGACGGGCCGGAAAGCGGCCGGAACCCTGGACCTTCACTCCCTTTGCGGTGGTGGGCGGCTTGGTGCAGGAGGGCCACCTGGGGGAGGATTGCCTGTCCCCCGCCGAGCCCCGGTCGTTTTCCGACCTGGCAGCCCTTTTTCCCGGAGGTGAACCGCGACCCAAGCCCGCTTGGCAGCCGCCCCTGTTTCCCCTCCTCACGCCGGAGGCTTACCGGCTGACCGAACGTCTTCTGGCCCAACTGGGTAACCCGTACCTCGGCTTCGCCCGGGACCAAGACGAGGTGCGGTTGTCCCTTTTCCTGTACCGGCGCCGCCCTGACCTGGCTCCGGAGCTTCTCCGGCACCTCCACTTCGCCACGCTGCTGGCCCTGGAATTCCTGCGGGCCGAGGTGCGGGACCTGGAGCCCGCCAAGGAATGGGATGAAATGGAGACCGAACATGCCGTGCGGCTGGCGGCGGCCTGGCGGCGGCTGGCCCGTTGGGAGGCTCGGGTGAAACGCCTTGGCTTGCATGAAGGAGTTCCCAAGTCATGATGGACGGCATCATTGACGCCCGGCGCCGCCGCCTGGAGGCCAAACTGGCAGATTTTCGGGAACGCCAAACCGAGGCGGCCCTGGCCCATATTCTGGAATTCAACCATACCCCCGCGTCCCTCAAGGCTGAAATGGACCGCTTTGTCATCGGCCAGGAACCCGGCAAAAAGCTCATTGCCACCGCCATCGCCTATCATTACCGCCGCCTGGCCACGGCTCTGCGGAGCGCCCGCGCCGGGGGACTTACCGACCTGGAAAGCGCCCTGAAGGAAACCCGCACCCCCAAGGCCAACATCCTCATTATCGGCCCCACCGGGGTGGGCAAAACCTATAGCGGCGAAACCGTGTCCCACTTGGTGGGGGTGCCCTTCGTGGTGGAGGACCTGACCAAATTCAGCGAAACCGGGTATGTGGGGCAAAACACCCAAGACATCCTGGTGGACCTGCTCATCGCCGCAGGCGGCGACCCCCTGGTGGCCCAGATGGGCATCGTTTATTTGGACGAACTGGACAAAATCGCCGCCGAGGCCAGCACCACCCGGGACGTCTCCGGCAAAGGGGTGCAAAAGGGGTTGCTGCGGCTGGTGGAGGGCGTGAGCAACACCATCGAACTGGGCAAAGAACGGCTGAGCATCTCCACCCGGCACGTGCTGTTCATCGCCGGCGGCGTTTTCGAGGGCCTGGCCGGTGTTGTCAAAAAGCGACTGGCCAAGCAGAAAATCACCGGCGAGTGGCGGGAGATGGTGCTCACCGACGACCTGGTGGAATTCGGCATGGAGCGCCAGCTCATGGCCCGCTTCCCGGTGAAGGTGGTATTTCATGGTTTGAACACCCAGGACCTGAAGGACATCCTCACCAAAAGCGCCGACAGCCCGCTCTTGGCCTATAAAAATGACCTCAAGGCCTGGGACATCGACCTTTCCTTCAGTGATGAGGCCCTGACGCTGGTGGCCGAGCGGGCTCGGCAGGAGGGAGCCGGGGCCCGGGGTTTGGTGAGCGTCTTGCACCGGGTGCTCTTTGAGGATATGTTCCGGTTGCCAGGAAGTTTCACCGGCCCCCTGGAGGTGGACGAATCCTACGTGCGGGAGCGCCTGACATGAGGTTCCGTTCCCTGGGCGACCTGAAAAAGCCGGGCGTGCTGGAGGTATCTCTAACCGCCCTGCCTGAAGAGGTGCTGATCACCCCTTTCGCCTTCTCCAAGGCCTTTGCCATCAATGAGGCGGTGCAGCGGCTGTTTCAGGGAAGTTTCGAATGGTACGGGTTTACCCTGGCCCGACGTTCGGAACCGGAGCTGGTGGTGGACGTGGGCCTGCCCCAGAACGACGAAAATTTTGCCGAGTTCACCCGGGTGGGAGCGGAGCGCATCGCCGCCTTTCTGGAGACCTTGCCTCCGGAGCTGGTGGTAAACGGGTGGGTGCACTCCCACGGCGACCTGAACTTCCAGGAATTCTCCGGCACTGACGCCGCCAACCAAGCCACCGTGCTGGATTACGTCACCACCCTGGTGCGCCGGCCCTTGGCCAAGCGGGAGGTCTTGATCCGGGATCTGGCTCTGCTGGCGAAAAGCGACTTCACCATGGAGGAGCTGGCGGTGGGCAGCGTCACCCTGATCACCGATGCGCCGGTGTCCGAGGCCCGCATCCGGGAGACCGTGCTGGGGGGGTTCTGCTATGCCCTGGTGGTGGGGGACGGCGGCTGGCACCGCCAGGAAATTCACTACAAAACCCGAGGGCTCCTCACCGGCGTCACCGAGGTGAGCCATCGGGAGGCCGAGCTCAGGGTGGTGGCGGCCCCGGACATCCCGACTCTGGAGTTGGCCGTGCTTCAGGAAGAGGTGCGCCAGAAAATCAACCCCCTGCGCTACAAGCCGGAGAAGCTGGAGCGGGTGTAACCCTGGACATGAGCGAAGGATGGGTCCGGAAACTGCTCCGGGAAGCTCCCCTATGAAACCCGCGGCGCCTTTCCCTCAAATAGCGGTCCCATGAAGGGCCTCAGCCATTCCGAACGTTTGGATCGGCAGCTGCGCATCCCCGGTTGGAGTCAGGAGACCCTGGCCCGGACCCGGGTGGGAGTGCTGGGGGATGCCGACCGGCTGGCCTCCGTCTTTGTCCTGGGGGCCGCGGCCCTGGGAGTGAACCGGCTGACGGTGTTGGCTCCCCGGCTGGACCCTGTGCTCCTGGAGGCCGCCCGCCGCCTCAATCCCGACCTTTCCCTCGCTTTCCTGGAGGGTTATTACACCCACCCCGCCATGGGCCGGATCTTTGAGGGTTGCCAGGTGTTGGTGGACCTGAGCCGCTACGGGCTGGCCACCAAGCTGGCCCTGGAGCAGGCCCGGAAGACCGGCCCGCCGGTGGTGCGAGCCTGGCTGGCAGGCCAGGGTGAGGCATTGGAAGCCCGGGCCTTCACCTACCTGCCCGGCCGGGAATGGCGGGAGCTGGGGTCCCTCCTCAGTCCCCACAGTTTTCCGGGCCCGGCTCCCGACGACGGCGCCCTGGCCCTGGTGGCCGTCGGCGCGGCTCTGGAGGAGGTGAAAAACGTACTCATGGGCCGTCCCTGCGCCAACACGCTTCTGACCTGTCCGCAGGGGTCAAGCCCACCCCTTGGCCTGGAATTGCCCCTGCTGGTGGTGGGCGCCGGCGCCCTGGGAAACTTTGTGGGTCTGGGTCTGGTGTGGTCGGGCCTGAAGCGCCTGGTCTTCATGGACCCGGATGTCATTGAAACCACCAACCTTAACCGCCAGGTTTTGTTTTACGAGGCAGTGGGCCGCTCCAAAGCCCAAACCCTGGCGGAACGCCTGAACCGCCTGTGGGGCGCGCAGGCCGAAGCCCGGACGGAGTATTACCGGGGCCATACCGACCTTGCCCCCTATGCCGCCGTGTTTGACTGCGTGGACAACTTCGAGACCCGCATCGCCTTGAGCGAAGCGTGCGCCCGGCAGGGCAAGCTGCTGGTGAGCGGCGGCGCCGGGGTGGAGGCCGGTCAGGTGGTGGTCTATGACCCGCGGGAGGGCGGCTCCACCCCCGCCCAACTCCTGGGTCTGTATGACATTGTGCGTAGCCGGGGGCCCCAAGAGGCCCGGCGCACCCGGGAATCCTGCGTTTATCAGCCGGACCCGGCGGTCATTATGACCAACATGGTCATCGGCGGCCTCATGGTGTTGGCCGGACGCCAAGCGTTGGCCTATGGATCGAAGGCGACGTTTTTTTACGAACAAGGGCGTCTGCTGCTGTAGGCCACAAAGATTGCCGGCCACGAGCGGTCGGTCCCCGGGCCGGTACCCAGCGGTGGCCCGGGGCAGGAAAAAAACTGGCGTTGCCCGGCTTATTGTGCTATCGTGCAAAGAGGGATAAAATATCAGAAATCCAGGCGGCCTCCGGGGGAGCGTATGGAAAAGGAAGGCCCCAAATCCTCCATCGGGTTTGCCCCCAAAATCGGCGAAGATGAACTCAGCCGGATTTTGGATTTAAAAGAGACCCAGGAGTTCAAAGGTCTTTTGGTCACCTTTGCCAGCCGCTACCGCAAGCTGGGCTGGGCACTGGTGGCCGTGGATCTGGAGACCGGGGCCGAGTTGGCCCTTGATTTCAGCCAGCCGCTGGAGGTCTGGTCCCAATACCTCACCCGGTTCACCACCAAGGGTGTCCAAGTGGGCCTGGGGGTCAAAACCGGCACCACCTCCCGGGTGTTCGTGGTGGAAGCCACGACCAACAGCCCCAGCCTGGGCCTGATGGTGGGCGACTGGCAGTCCGACTGTCGGGCGAAAAATGACCGCGGTCTCGAACGCCATTTTTACACCCTCCCCCCCGGTTGCCGGCTGCCCACTGCCTCCATTATTCACCAGGAGGAAAAAATCCTGGTATATGGAGAAGGCTCCTGGGTCTTTGCCCCCCCCACCCGGGAACCGGGGTTTTCCGAGGCCTGGCACTGGCAGACGCCGCCCTGGGTGAAGCAGCCCCGCCAGCCCCGGCCCCTGCTGTGGCAATACTTAAAGCGGCACGTGGCCGGAACCCTGGGGGCGGTTAAACGGGAAGAACCGGAGCTTCCTTCCTGGGAAGAGATTTATCGCCTGGTTTCCCCTTGCGCCACAGTTCTCCAGGCGCTCCTGGCCCCCGCCGACCAACCCGAGGACTACTACCAAAACCTGATGAAAGCGGCCCTGGGAGTAGGTCTCAAAGACCAGCAGCTGCTTTTGGGCTTATTGTGGCATGCCCCGCACGGGGACGCCCTCCATCACCCCGACCGTTGGGAATATCTCCAGGAGCTGGTGGCCGAAGGACTGCGGCAGGACGCGGCGGCTCCCACCCCTGCCCCCTCCCTCTCGGAACCTTTGCTGTTTTTAGGGGAGCGGGTGACCGTGGAGCGATGCCGCTATGAGGCCATGCTCTTTGAGCTTCGCAAACTGGCCACCAAGGTGACTGAGATGGAACAGCAGCTGGCCCAGTGGGGCCAGGGGTTCTTCCCGGAGCAGGAGCCGCTGGAAGCAAGGGGACCCACCTGTTTCGACAAGTTCGACTCCCATTCCCTGAGCTTTCTCCACGAGTGGACCGACTTGGAGCGCCAAGTGGCGGAGCTGGTGGAAAGCATTCTGCCCACCGCTACCCCCGAGGAGAAGCGGAGCAAGCTTTCGGAATCGCTGGCTGCGGGAACCGATAAAGGGGTGTTAGCCAACTGGGACGCGGCCATCCGCCAGAAGATGGCTGCAGAGCAGCGGTCCGATGAGATGGCCGAGGCCATGGAAGAGTGTTTGCTGGAAAATCCTGATATTGCGGCGGATGACCGCAAACGGGAGATGGTTCTTTACTGCCTGAAAAATTACGTCAATATTCACCCGGACTTTGTGGATCGGCCGCCGCGGGAGCGTGTGGCGGAAGCCCTCCGCCTGGCCCGGGAATTTTTGGGCCGAGCCGGCGCCGAGTCGGAATAACCTCGCCCTCATGGGCTGCCCAAGGCGGCCCGGTGCCGCTGGCGCTGCTCTTCGGCCCACGGGTTCAAGGCTCTCGCCGGGCTGATGAACCCGGCCCAGGGCTGCGGCAGCCTCTCCTCCGATCAAGCCGGCTGAGCTCCCTTCTTACAGCCGGGCGGGTTTTCCAGACCAAACCCTCCTTAGAAATGCTCCTTCAACCCCTTCAGCTTATGGATCAGGGCGTAGACCAAAAAGACCACCGCCACCGCTTCGCAAGCCAATAAAAACCAGTAAAACCCATTAAGAATCATGTGTTTTTTCCTTACCCCGGCCCACCGCTTCCAGGGTTCCTGGGGTCCTCGGTCCGTCCTCCGCCACCGGCATTTATCTGTTCAGACAAGCGGACCGCTTCAGTAGCTTTCCCCGGAAAATTGCAAGGGCGGTGCCACCCGCGAGGTTGGGGCTGAAAACCCCAAACTGGCCTACTTCTCAAGCCCCCCGGGCGGCCGCCCCTGACTCTGTAAGGTATATACTTTTAAAGATTTTTCTGGGCCTTGCACACGGCCAGTATAGACTAATAAACCGGACTGGCGGTCAGTAAAAAATTTCTGGGCAAGAATCGGTTTGTTCAATACTTTGTAAAAATCTCTTTTCTTGTTTCAAAGGCGGAACATCCGCCTCCTCACTTCCTGGCCCCCACCACATCCTTGGTCCCCACAGCATCCAAGACCATGGGGTTCCTTCACCAGGAGCGCTGCCAGGACCCGGGCAGGCCTTGGGGTCCTCCGGGGACGGAGGGCGCATCCTCCACCCAGGGGCGATCACTGGCCCGGAAATAATCCCGGCGCCCGATTCCCACCAAGCGGCCGCCCTGAAATATCAGGGGCGTAAACCCGCCCCGCACGGTGTTGCTCCCTTCATAGTCCATGTTATGGGTGCGATAGAAAAGGAACAGGAAGCGTCCCCGGGAAAAATCCCCCTCCTCCTGAACCGGCGGATGGCCCATTACGGCCTCCACCTCGGCCTTATTCATGCCCAGCTTTACATCCTGCAAGCGAAAATATGACTGGAAAATGCGTTCCTGGGGCCATTGGGTCAAAAACCTTTCGCCGCATCCCCCCAGCAGGACCAAAACCAAGGCCAGCAAATACCACCGTTTCATCACATGCCTTTCCGGCTAGAAGCCCCTGACCCGGGCAACTCTGCCCGGGGCCGCCCTGACCATGTCCTTTCTGCGGCCGTGTGCTCGCACCCGGGATTCCCCGCGGTCTCACCGGGAGCCGAGAAGCTTGGAGGGTTTCCCGGAAGAAAACGTCGGCCTGCCTTATTGCGAATATAAGACCCCTGGGAAAGGGCGTCAACCGAACCGGGCCAAATCCCGACAAACAAAGACATGGCGCCCCGGCGAGAAAAAATCGCAGGCCGCCCGGCAAAACGGGAACATGGTTTTAGTTCGCCGCTCCAGGAGCAAAGGCCTCCTCCTCGGGAGGCTGAACCGCCCGGTTTCCTCCCTCCTTGCCTTTGAGGGCGGAGGGAAAACTCCCTGGAAACCAACGCTTCACGGCCAAATGGGAGCGTCCAACTCCGGAGGTGAGACGGAGATGCGCCGGTCCGGAGCGCAGCGCCTCTGGTGCGTCCTTCGCCCTTTTGAATGGCGTGGACTTAAAAAGGAGGAGGTTCCAGGAGCTGGTCGGGCAGCGAATGGTTGGCTACTTCCTGCCCCAGGGCCCGCTCCCGATAAAAATTTTTCAGACGTTGGCGGATTGCCAGACCCTCCCGCCCCATGTTGGCCAGAATGCGCTCAGTCAAGGGACTCAGATCCTCGTGGGCCAGCACCTCGGTCCGCTTGTTGCGCTTCATGATCGCCTCCTCCCAACCGTTTCCCGAGAAGCTTTCAAGTTCGGTGCCAACCCATCCCCGGTTTGGGGCAGCGCTTAAGAGGCGAAATTTAGGGGGTAGGCTGCTCCACCAGGCCGGCCAGGCGGCAAAAATTTCCCCAAAAGCCACGGAACCATTGGCCCACCGCGGCCTCCTGGGTGCGGGCCGCGGCCAGGATGGCCTCGGGGTCGGCCCCGGAACCGCTCAGGGCCCAATCCGCATCGGCCGCCAGCCACCGGGCCACATCCTCGGGAGCCGCGTGGTTGTCAAATTGCAGACCCAGGACCTCGGGATGGTGGGCCACTCCCAAGGCCTCCACCCGGGCCGCCTGCGAGGTGGCCAGAATCCGCACCCCGTGTGGAACGGGCAGGTGCACCCCCTGGCCATGCCACTTGAACATGGGAAAAGACGACGGGAGGCCATGAAAGGCCGGATGGGCCCGGCCTCGGGGAGTGAGCCGGCCGGTGACATAGCCCACGGACTTCCGCGCCAGCGGCCCCACCCGGCAGCCCAACACATGGGCCAAGAGCTGATGTCCCAAGCAGAAGCCGAGATACGGGCGGCCGGCCGCCAAGACTTCCCGGATGAGGGCCTTCAGCGGCTTCAAATAGGGATATCGATCGTCTTCGTCCACATTGGGAGAGCCCCCCAGCACCACCAGGGCACTGAAGGAATCCGGCTCCGGCAAGGGTTCCCGCCAAGCCTCCACCAGACGATATGCAAGGCCAAGGTTGGCCAAACCCCGCAGCAGGTGGCCTCCTGGCTTTTCCCAATCCATGTGCTGAATAATGGCCACGGGTTTTGCCGCCATACACCCTCCAGGACAGAAGTTTTGCCGTTGCTGCCTGCCGACTTCCTTTCCCGTCCGGGAAAATTATGCTACATTCCCCCTTCGGGACAGGAGACCGAACCGCAGTGTTGGTGGAGATTCAGGCTGGGGTGAAGTTTTATCGCTTTCCCGGGCTGGCCGGGCTGCCGGGGCTGGTGCACGGCGTTTTCACCCGCCAGGGGGGGTTGAGTCGGGGGCCTTTTGCCAGCCTCAACGTCAGCTTCAACGTAGGGGACGATCCGGTGGCGGTGCGGGGGAACCGGAACCTGCTGACCCAGATTCTGGGCCTGCGGGCGTTGGCCAGCGCCAGTCAGGTGCATGGCGACGAGCTGGCCGTCATCACCAGCCTGCCCGCCACTCCCCCCGGCCCCGAGCGCCTCGCTGCCGATATCCTCATTACCCGCCAACCGGGGGTGGGCCTCCTCATCAAGCAGGCGGACTGCCAAGCCGTGCTGCTTTACGACCCGCGCCGCCGCGTAGCGGCCAACGTCCACTGCGGCTGGCGGGGTCAGGTGAGGAATGTCCTGGGACGGGCGGTCCACGCCCTGGTGGAGTTGGGTTGCCGGCCGACGGACCTAAAGGCCGGCATCGGCCCGGGCTTGGGGCCCTGCTGCGCCCAGTTCGTCAATTACCGGCGGGAGTTTCCCCGGGAGTTTTGGGGCTATCAGGTGCGCCCGGATTATTTCAATCTCTGGCGCCTCAGCCGGGACCAGCTCCTGGCCTCAGGTCTGAAGCCGCATCACATCGAATGCGCCGAGCTGTGTACCAAATGCCGGGCCCAGGACTTTTACTCCTTCCGCCGGGAAGGCCTCACCGGCCGACAGGCAGCGGTCATTGCCCTGGTTGAGCCGTAGCCGCACCCCCGGAAGCAGCCCTGGGCTGAAGCGGAGCAGCCTGGCTCCCCACCCCTTCACCCCTCCCCTGCAACCCTGGGAGGGGCGGGAATGAGAAAGGGGACAGGGGATGCGGCCCTGGCCCCTTCTCTGCCGCCAACCGCCTCCGCCGGACTACGCCTGGGGAGGCGTCTCTTTTTTGGTGATTTTTTCCTTCAGGCTGCAGTATAGCTGCTTGCCCTTGTCGATGGCGTTGTTCACCTGGTCCGGATACTTTACGCCCACCACCGCGCCGGCGGCGAAACACAACAGCCCGAAAATCAACATGCCCATGTCGTCATCCTCTCTTGATCCATAAAATATCGACCATCCGGTTGCACTGTCATCCTCATGCCGGCCTTTGCAGCCGGTCCAGGGCCTCCCGGGCCAGCTCCCCCACCGTGGTCTGTCGGAAGTTGCCCTGATCATACAGCCTTAAGGCTGCCTCGTCGCGGGCCAAGGCTGCCAGTCTCTCCCGGGCTTCCACAAGGAGCAAGCGCCCGGCACACCATGCCGCCAACCCCCGAACCTCGGGATCTTCATCGGTGAGGCAGGGAAGCACAAAGGGGCCCACCATGGCCAGCGCCCCGGGATGCACCTCCGCCAGCCTTCCCACCCCCCACAGCATGGGCGCCCGGGAAAAAGCCTCCTCCAAGAAGCCGCAGAACATGGGAAGGATGTCCTGCACCACGGCCAAGTTGTGGCGGCCGATTTCCCCCAGGGCAGCGGCGGCCCCCCAACCGATGCTGGCGGAATCCTCGTTCAGCAGCCACAGGAGGCGTCCTATTACCTTGTGAATTTGCCGCGGATGGGCTGCGGCCACATGGCCCAACCCCTCCAGAGCCCGCCAGTGCAGGAGTTCCCCGGGGTTATAAAGGTGCTGGAGCAGGAGGCGCACCACCATACCCTCCCGCCCGGCCAGCGCCGCCAAACCCGCGAAGTCCCCTTCCTGGAGGAGGGTGTTGACGCGGTCCCGCAGCGCCTGCTGATTGGTCATCGGCCTCATAGGTGAAAAATTCCGCACTTTCCAGCCTGCGGGGTGGGAGTGAAGCCAAGGGCCTCAGCCTTTACCCCCTAGCTGCTCATGCAACTCCTTGCCCAGGGGTCAGGAAGGGATAACAAGGGGGCCATCTCCCCGCTCCTTCCCTCAAAACCCTCCCGAGCCGCCCCCCTAAAAGGGAATGTCATCCTCCGGGGGCGCCGCGTCCGGGCTTCGCCACTCGGCTTCGGGCTCCCGTTCCGCACCCCGGCCGCCACCCAGCATGCGCAGGTTGTCGGCGACAATTTCATAGGAATAGCGTTTGACCCCTTCCTGTTCCCAGGTATCCGAGCGAATCCTGCCTTCAATGTACACAAGCCTGCCCTTGGCCAGATATTGCCCACAGATTTCCGCCAGTTTGCCCCAGGCGGTGATGCGGTGCCACTCGGTGCGCTCCTGCTTCTGGCCGTTTTTGTCGGTGAAGGTCTCCGAGGTGGCGATGCGGAACTTGGCCACCGCGGTGCCGGCGGCAGTGTAGCGCAATTCGGGGTCGGCCCCCAGGTTGCCCACCAGGATTACTCGGTTAACGCCCCCAGCCATGCTTCCTCCTTCGGGGCCTGAAAGCTCCCCATTCCCATATCACAAAACGCCGCGGCCGGGCAAGTGCAAATTCTCACAATCATGTGCCCTTGCACTTCTCCCGCCGTGCTTATCCGGCTTCCTGCCAGTCCAGCAGCCTGAGCTCCGGCACCAGCTTCCCCTGGAAGTACCCTACCCGGGGGGTAAAGGCCACCCCCAGGAGTCCTTCTCCCAGAGGCCGGCCGACGCCGTCAAAGAAGATGGCCTCCTGCACGCAGTCTTCCTGGGCCAATTGTACTTTCACATGGCGCTCCCCGATCAGCCTGGTGTGCAGACACCTGACCTGGCGGGCCACCAAAACCGGCTCCGGGTTTCCGGGCCCGAAAGGCCTTAGGAGCTCCAAATGGGCAAAAAATTCCTGGTTCATTTCCCCCAGCGCCACTTCGGCATCCACTTCCAGGGCGGGGAGAGGCGGCTCAGCCCCCATCTGGCGAAAAAAGGCCTCCTCCAAACCTGCCTGCAACGCCGGCAGGTTCTGCTCCGGGATGACGAAACCCGCGGCTGCCGCATGGCCCCCGTATTTGAGAAACAGGGTCCGGCAGGCGCTCAGACCTTCAAACAGGTGGAAGCCCTCTATGGAACGGGCCGAACCCCGCCCCTGGCCGCCCATGAGACTCACCAAGGCCACCGGCTTATAAAACTCCTCCACCAGTCGGGAGGCCACAATCCCCAGCACCCCCTGGTGCCACCTCTCCCCGGCCACCACCATCACCGGGCGCTGGTGAAGCCCTTGGTCCTTAATGATTCTCAGCGCCTGCCGCAGAACCTCTTCCTCCAAGGCCTGCCGCTGCCGGTTCAACAGGTTGAGTTGATGCGCCTGCTGGCGAGCCTGGGGAAGATCGCTCGCCAAAAGCAGCGCCAGCGCGCCCCGGGCCCGGCCCAGGCGGCCGGCGGCATTGAGCCGGGGGGCCAGCCGAAAGCCCAGGTCCCGAAAGGAAACGTGCCTGCCGTTCAGGCCCGCCACTTCCTTGAGGGCCAGGAGCCCCGGGCGGCGGGTCTCTTCCATCACCCTGAGGCCCTGGCGCACCAGGATGCGGTTTTCCCCCACCACCGGCACCACGTCGGCGGCGGTCCCCAGGGCCACCAGATCCAGATAATTCCTCAGGTTAGGTTCGGCGCGCCGGGAAAACCAGCGCCGCCGCCGCAGCTCCGCCCTCACCCCCAGCGCCAGCAAAAGGGCCACCCCGACCCCGGCCAGCGGTTCAAAGGGATGCCCGGCCCCGGCCCGCTTCGGGTTCACCACCGCCAAGGCCGGGGGCAGCTCCTCCGGCACTTCGTGGTGATCCGTGACAATCACTTCCCACCCGTGGGCCTTGGCCCACGCCACCTCCTCCCGATCGCTGATGCCGCAGTCCACCGTCACCAGCAGTCGCCCCTGTTCCCCCATCCCCTGCAAGGCCGGCACATTCAGGCCGTAGCCTTCGGTGAGGCGATCCGGCACGTATGACTGGCAGCTCGCTCCCAATTCCCGCAGGTAAAGATGCAGCAAGGCAGTGGCGGTGAGGCCGTCGGCGTCGTAATCCCCATAAATTACCACCGGCTCCCGGGACATGACCGCCTGGGCCAGCCGGGAGGCAGCCAGTTCCAGGTCAGGCAGGTCGAAGGGCGGGCTCAGACGAGTAAGGGACGGGTCCAGGAAGCCGGCCAGGTCGTCGTCCGCCGTCAGCCCTCGATTCGCCAACAGGCGGGCCACCAGCCGGGGGAGCCGATGCCGGCTGCACAGCTCCCGCTCCTGTTCCGGCCGCCCCGGCCGCAGCCGCCATACTTTCCGCCGCATCCGCCCTCCATTTCAGACGTTCAGCAAGGGTGCGAGGCCCCGGCCAACCTTGGCCCCATCCATCCGGGAGCGGGGCTGGAGGTGAAGGAAACCTCAAGAAGCCCGGTGCCCCGACCCGCGCTTTGCTACTCCACCGTCTCCCCGGGTTTCAGCGTGAGGAGGCGGATGTCTGGCAGGTCTTTCAGGTGCGTGGCCAATTCACCCGGGGTGCCGGTGAGCACCGGGAAGGTGCCGTAGTGCATGGGGATGACCCAGCGGGGCTTAAGCAGCCGGCAGGCGTAGGCCGCCTCGACGGGATTCATGACATAGTGGCTGCCGATGGGCAGCATGGCCAGCTCTGGACGGTACAGCTCCCGGATAAGCTCCATATCCCGGAACACCGCAGTATCTCCGGCATGGTACACGGCAAAGCCATTGGGAAAGCGAATGACAAAGCCCACCGGATCGCCCGCCGCCACCATCTGCCCTTCCACTTCGGCGGTGGACGAGTGCACCGCCTGGGTCATGGTGATGGTCAGGCCCTTATCCGTGAAAGAACCGCCTTTGTTCATGCCCACCACTTCGGCCACGCCCTGTCCCGCCAGGATCTGGGACAGCTCGTGGATGGCCACCACCTGGGCCCCGGTATTTTTGGCCACCGCCACGGTGTCGCCCACATGGTCCCCGTGGCCATGGGTCACCAGGATAAGGTCCACCGGTCCCACCGCCGCCACCGGTGTGTTCAGGAGCGGATTGCTGAGCCACGGGTCGATGAGGATGTTGACTCCCTGCCCGGCAAGTTTGAAGGCAGCATGGCCATAATAGGTAATTTTCACCCCACGACCGATCTGTGCCGCCATGTTCTCCTCCTATTTGTGTGCGGATGGTAAAGAAGCGGGGAGGGGGCTCAGGCCCCAGGCCCCCACCCTTATTCCCCTTTGGGGCCGGGAGGCCGGGAACGCCAGCTCCCCCGTTCCGCCCGGCAGCATTACTGCCCCACGATGCGCTCCAGGGCCTCCAGATTCTGCCGCATACCCACCGCGATGAGGGTGTCGCCCGCCATCAGGGCCGTCTCCGGGGTGGGGTTGAAGAGCATTTCGCCGTCGGCCCGCTTGATGGCCACCAGGATAAGGTTCAGCTCCTTCCTAATGCCGGTGTCCTTCAGGGGCACGCCAATGAGGGGCGAGCGCGTTCCCACCGCGATCTCCTCCATGCTCCACTCCACCCCCTGGTGCATGGCCAACTCCATAAAGGTCACCACGGTGGGCCGGAGAATGGACTGGGCCATCTTGGTGCCCCCCATCTCATAGGGGGACTCCACCCGGTCGGCCCCGGCCCGGAGAAGCTTCTGCAGGGCCCCCGGCTCTTCACCCCGGGCCACGATGAACAGGCGCGGGTTGAGGCTGCGGGCCGTGAGCACGATATACACGTTGCCGGCATCGGACCGCACCACCGCCACCAACCCTTTGGCCCGCTCGATTCCGGCCTCCAGGAGCACCTCTTCCCGGGTGGCATCCCCGGCCACATAATAGTAGCCCGAGTCCTCCAGCCGCGCCAGGGTCTCCGGATGGTTTTCCACAATCACCAGAGGGACCTTGGCCTGGGAAAGCTGCCGGGCGATGATCTCCCCGATGCGGCCGTAGCCGCAGATGATATAATGGTCTTTGAGCTGTTTCAGGTATTTTTGCAATTTGCGCTTTCCCAAGGCCTCACGGATTTCCCCTTCCACCACCACCCGGGCGAGCGCGCCCACCACATATAACATAAGGCCCACCCCGCCAAGGATGAGCAGCATGGTATAGACCCGACCCAGCGGCGACAAGGGGCGGACCTCCCCATATCCCACCGTGGTCAGGGTGATCACGGTCATGTAAAAGGAGTCGAAAAAGTTCCAGCCTTCCAGCCAAACATACCCCAAGCTGCCGAACAGCAAAGCGGCACACAGCAGAGCACTCAAAAAACCTAATTGTTTCAGAGTCATCTAAGCCGCCGGGAGACCGGGCCGTTCAGCCTTGGATCAGCGCCTCGGCGGTATAGGCGTCGATGATGAGCACATTGAAATACTTCCCCTTGAGACAGGCCCGGATGGCCTCAGTCTTTTCCAAGCCGCCGGCCACCGCAATGACATAGCGGTCGGGGCGCTTGGCCCGCTCCCGGAGATCCAAGGCCCCCACCCCGATGACCCGGCGCACCAAGGCCCTGAGGTCCGGATCGGGGGAGTCCGTGAGCGGCTCCCCTTGGGCATTGATGGGGGTGTGGTTGATTTCCCCCACCACGCCCTTGGCCGCCAGGTCCTCAGCGGTGAGCCCCAGTTCCTGGGAAGCCAAGGCCCGAAAGCCCGGGAGTGGTCCGGTGAGGTAGCCGATGCCCAACACCATGAAATCCACCTCCCAGATCTCCCGGTAGCTCTTCAGCAACTCCGGGTTGGCCGCCATCTGCCGTTCGTACTCCTCTTGGGACAGACTGGGGATGGAGGGCAGATTGATGGCGGTGGCATCGGGATATTTGGTGCTCATCATCCCCACCAAGGCGTTGGCGGTGAGGCCCGGCATGGTGAGAATGGAGGTCAACGTCAAGGGGTAGATATGCAGGCCGGTGAGCCGTCCGGGCTCCAGATAGGTAATGAGGTAATAAATGGTCTTGCCGCCGGACAGGCCGATTTTGGCCCCGGGCGGCACCACCTCCTCCAGGTAGTACGCCCCTTCCCGGGCCACGGTGCGTTGAATGGCGTCAAAGTCCCGGGCGCCGGGCTCCACCACCCGGACTTCTCTAAGGTGCGGGAAGCGCTCCTTCAGTTGGTCTTCCAGGTCGCTGCGCCGGGGAATGGCGGATTTCTCGAAGATAAAGGCCATCACCTGGGGCAAAGTGGTGTATTCCATTTCATGCAATCCCAGGCGATGCGGCTCAAAGGGGCCATGCCGCCGCATGTAGTCGGCGATGCGGTTGGCCTCCCGCCGGGCCTCATCAAAGGCCACATCGCTGAACAGGTCCACCGGACCGATCAACCGTCCCTCGCTGATCTGATAGCCGGCGGCAATGACCCGGGGCGGGCCGTCAAAGCGGATGGGCCGGGCATCGGCGAACCCCACCGGCATCAGCGGCCCGTGGTGGGAGCCTCGCATCCAACCCTCCACCAGGTGGGGGAAGGCGAAGGGCTCCATAGCCTCTCCCACCGCCGGAAACCCGGACTGACAGCGGACAATGAGGACCGGGTCGTCTTTGCCCACATAGCGGCCGGCAATCAGGCCCAGCTTCTGGGAGGAGGCCACCGCCGCCACCTCGTTGTCCCGCTTACGATAAACATTTTCAATGACATAGCGCCCGGTTGCCCCCACCAGCACCAGGAGGTCATACATGTCCTCCGGGCAGGACAGCAGCCATTCCTTGTTTTCAAAGACGTCCAGGACCCGGAAGCGGAAGCCCCGGTGCATGGCCGGGTCAATGACCAGACCGGCGGTGTTGAAAGGGTCGGCAAACATGCGGAACAGCGGCAGGTTCCAGGCCCCGGGGGAGGTCTTGTCGGCCATGAAGATGACCACCGGTTCGCTGGGCCGCTCCACAAAACAAACCTCCGCCACCCCCGGCCCCATTCCCTTTACATTTCCGGAGAACGTGTCGGCCAGGAGGTCTTGGCCTGCGCCATAGAGTTTGAGCTGCTTGGCCAAGCGGGTCAGGTCCAGGAAGGTATCCCAGGCAAACTGGTGGATTTCGGCGGCGTTCTCCCCCCGCCGGTGGGTCATGATGAGTTCGCAGTCGTCCCCCACGTTCAGGACCTGACCATCCACCAACAACCCCCGGTCCACGGCTTTTTTCAGGTGCTCTTGAGCCAGAGCCAGCATGTCTGGATGGGAGGTGCTGTGCCCTACCCAACCACCCACGTCCGCTTTGATTACCGAAAGAGTGATTCTCTCAGTCGCCATGGTCCCTCCTTTTTGCCGCCCTCCGGCAAAATGTCATGGTAACCTGCCGCGGGTTGTGGTAATCACATGGCCATGCAGGCCAAACCTCTTCTCTGTTTTCTCTTGGGTATTGGGCTCCTTTTCCTCACCGGCTGTCGAACCCTGGCGTTGCCACCGCCGCCGGCCGGGGTGGCCTTCGAACCGGGGCAATATATCCGCGAGTATTACGCCGCTCCTGACTTCGATCCGGCCCGCCACCGCTACTACCTGGCTCCCTTTGCCCTGGGCCAGGTCCAGGGCGTGGAGTCCGCAGGGTTCGCGGCGATTTTCCAGGCTGAGCTGGCCAAGGCCTTCGCGGCCAACGGCTTGGCCTTGGGCGGCGCCCAATCCGAGTGCCGGCTGGAAGGCATGGTTCACCGGGTGGCCCTCTCCTCGGCGCTGCGCTTCCTCAGGGGCCGGATCTCCGGAGAGATGCAGGTGGCAGGCACCATCACCCAAGGGGACCGGGTGGTGTTTGCCTTTCGGGACGCCCTCCGCCTCTCCTCCCCCCTGGCCCCCGGCCCCGCGGCACCCAAGGAGGCCGAACTTCTGGTGCGCCAACTTTCCCGGGCCTTTGCCCAGCGTCTGCTGAACCAGCTCCTCCTTTACGGTTTGGCGGCCTCCGGATAGAGCTCGCCAAACACGCGGATCACCAACAGAGGCCGTTTTTCTATGTTGGTGAGGACCTCAATCTTGCCGGCGTATTTGCCAGGTTGACTTTCCTGATTGGTGACCGTGAGCGCGTACGTGTTGCCAGGTTTCTCCACCTTGAGGGCGACCGCCAGGCGCTCCGGCTGGTTGTTCCGGACCTCCCTAATTTCCAGCGGCATGGCCATGTGGGAGACCAGGCGCACCGTTGCCTCATGGCGCTGGTTTGGCGACCCCTTGAAACGGATAATATGGCTGGGCAGAATCTCGACCACCGGGCGGGAGACCCCTGTCAAGGTGAGGACCACCTGGGGATTTTCCGGGTCATCGGTGCGGATGCGGGTCTTTTTCTGGAACTGTTTCACCACCGAAAAGGGCTTCAGCTTCAAGGTGATCTTGCCTTCGGCGCCGGGGGGGATTTCCTTGTCGAAAGCAGGCACGGTGCAAGCGCAGTCCGGATCCACCTCCAGGATGTTGAGGATGGCCTGGCCGGTGTTTCTGACGATGAAGGTGTGGGCTTGCTCCATGTCCTGGCTGAACTCCCCGAAGTCGTAGCTGGTTTCCGGGAACACCGCCTGCGGCCGCTCTTGGGCGGCGGTGGAGAAAGGCGCCGTGAGCCACAACAGCAATATTGCGCAACCTGCCAAAACCTGCCGTATTTTCACCATATTGTCCATGGATGAAGGGGTAGGGGGAATTTGGGAATCCCTCCGGGGCGATGCCGGAGCGGATAATTTTTCCCATGATACCACAAAACAGCGGCAGCCGGTTAGGGAAAATCATCCCCCCAGCCGCGGGGTTGCCCCTTGAAGGGATTCTCCTGCTGGCCAGATGTAATATAATGGACCGATACTTATTCGGCATGCCGGCGGGTGAGGCTGCCAGGCCTGCACCCTGCCCTCCCCGCGCCGCACATGAGGTGGGGCTGGCAGGGTTGTTGCCCATTTAGCCTTGGCCGTCGCCCTGGAGCATGCAAGGAGAAGCCACGCCATGACCCCCATGAGCCGGGTGGAACGCAGCACCAAAGAGACGCAGGTGGACCTGACCCTGGAGTTGGACGGCCGGGGGCGCGCCGACATCGCCACCGGGATCCCCTTTTTCGACCACATGCTGCACCTGTTTGCGGCCCACGGTTACTTCGACTTGACCCTCAGGGCCCAAGGCGACCTGAATGTGGATCAGCATCATACGGTGGAGGATGTGGGCATCTGCTTGGGACAGGCGTTCCGGGAGGCGGTGGCGGCCCGGCCGGGCATTCGGCGCTACGGCTATGCCCGGGTACCCATGGATGAGGCCCTGGCCCAGGTGACGGTGGACCTCTCCAACCGGCCGTTCCTGCACTTTGCGGTCTCCTTCCCCCCTGGCGGCGCCGGGCTGGATCCCCAGCTGGTGAAGGAATTCTGGCGAGCGGTGAGCGTCCACGGCGGCCTAACCCTGCATCTGGAAGTGCCGTACGGAGAGAACACCCACCATATTATGGAAGCCATTTTCAAAGCCGCCGGCCGCGCCCTGGACCAAGCCACCCAGCCGGAGCCCCGGGCTGAGGGCCCGCCGTCCACCAAAGGAGTGTTGTAAAAGGAGCTGTCTGCAGGGACTGCACCGGGCCCCCCATCCCCTGGGCCAGATGACTTCCCCAAAGGGGGAGGCAGGAACGCGGCGGCGCTCCCCTCCCAGGCAGGCCTTCCCCGCCTGAGGGGGAAGCTTACGATTTCACCCGCCAAAGCGTTCCTTTGGGGGTATCCTCCAACAAAATCCCCTTTTCCGCCAACTCTTGGCGGATGGCATCGGCCCGGGAGAAATCCTTGCGTTTCCTGGCCGCCGTACGTTCCGCAATGAGGCGCTCGATTTCTTCCGGGGCCAAGGCCAGTTCCCCGGTCTGCTGGCGCAGGAGCGTGACCATCTGACGGGGTTCGGCCTGCAAGATGTTCAGTACTTCGCCAAGTTCCTTCAGTTGAGTGCGCACCTGGGAAAGGAGCGCCAAGTAGGCGGGATCGGAAGCGGGGTACTCCAGCAGGCGGTTGGTGAGACGTACCGCATCAAAAAGGTAACCCAGAGCCTGCGCGGTATTCAAGTCATCGTCCAGGGCCGCATCGAACCGCGCCGGCAGCGTGAAGAGGCGCTCCACCTCCTCAGCGCTGAGGCAGGCGGCGGTGAAGTCCGCCGGGGGCGGGCCCAAAAGGGCCGGTTGTCCTGCCAACACCTCCTCCAGGTGGGCCAAAGCGGTGTAAAGGCGCAAAAGCGCCACGGCGGCTTCCCCCAAGGCGGCATCGGAAAAGTCCAGCGGGCTGCGATAATGGCCGCTGATGAGGAAAAAACGCACCACTTCCGCCGGGAAACGGGCCAGCACCTCTTTCACGGTGAAGAAGTTCCCCAGGGACTTGCTCATCTTTTCCCTGTCAATCGTTAGCAACCCGTGGTGCACCCAGAAGCGGGCAAAAGGCTGGCCATTGGCCGCCTCGGATTGGGCGAGCTCATTTTCGTGATGGGGAAAGACCAAGTCCCGGCCGCCTCCGTGGATATCCAAGGTCTTGCCCAGGTATTTCATGGACATGGCGGAGCACTCGATGTGCCAGCCGGGGCGCCCCGGCCCGAAAGGGCTCTCCCAGGCAGGCTCGCCGGGCTTGGAGGCCTTCCACAGCACAAAATCCAGAGGGTCTTCCTTGGCTTCGTCCACCTCCACCCGGGCCCCGGCCGCCAAATCCTCCAGGCTCTGCCCGGAAAGCTTGCCGTAGCCCGGAAACTTCCGCACCCGGAAATAGACGTCGCCGCCCCCTGGTCCCTGGTAGGCGAAACCTTTGTCCCAGAGCACCCGGATCAGATCCAACATCTCCGGGATATGGTCGGTGGCCTTGGGCTCGATTTGGGCCGGCGGGATCCCCAGGGCGGCCATGTCCTCCCGGAAGGAGGCAATGTATTTTTCCGCCACCTGGTCCCATCGCAACCCGGTCTCCCAGGCCCGCCGAATGATCTTGTCGTCAATGTCAGTGAAGTTGCGCACCCAGGCGACCTCGTAGCCGCGGCGCCGCAGATACCGGACCAGCACCTCAAAGACCACGGCTGAACGGGCGTGCCCCAGGTGGACGTCATCATAGACCGTCACTCCGCAGGCATACAGACCCACGCGTCCGGGGGTCAAGGGCGAGAATTCTTCTTTCTTCCGACTCAGTGTATTGTAAAGCAGCATGCGTGCCTTCCCATCGGTGGGTGGAGGAAGGGACCCAAGAGGAGCGGCCCCTTTGCCCTTTCCCCAGCTTTTTCCGCCCCCGCTGAAGGGGAAGCTGAAAGAGGACGGGGAAAGACGGGCAGGAAGCCCGGCTCCCTCAGCCCCTATCCGTACCCCTTAGGGGGTTGACAAAATCCCCGAGATAGGCGAAGTCTTTCCCAAGCCGGCGGCTGCCGGCAAAGTTTTTTGGGGGAGAATCATGGCCGAACCCATCAGCAAAGTTCCCAAAAACGCCCGGGAGGTGATATTCCTCTCGCTGTCCGAATTCAAAGGCCACCGTCTCATTGATATCCGGGTGCACGTCCCGGGAGATGATGAGGATACCTGGGTTCCCACCCGCAAAGGGGTCTCTTTGGCGGTAGCTCTGTATCCCGCCTTCAAGCAGGCCCTGGCCCAAGTGGAAAAGGCCCTCCTGGAGCAGGGCCTCTTGGACCCGGAGGATCTGGAAACCGCTGGTTAGCAGCCGATACACTCCCGCCCCAGCAACACCCCCGGCGGAAGCCCCGCCCCAGCCCGCTCCTCCCGCGATCCGTCAGGCCAGCGCGGCCTTGGCTCAAGCCGGCCCCGGCCTTTCCAAGCGGGAGCAGCACGGCTGTATTGTAATTCATATCGTGACACTCTGCAAAGAAAATGCCTGGCAGAGAGCAATGAAGATAATTATTCGCTGAAAGGAAAAATTATTATTTTAATTTTCCGGCCTCCTTGATTATTGAGCGCGGCAAACTATCTTTAGGAAAAACCTTACGCCTCCTCAGGCCGGAAAGGAGTAAAGCATGAAAAAATACGCCGTCCTGGACTATTCTCACCTCTTGGGCATGCCTGGCTTCAGCGACACCCTCCTCAACAACCATTTCACCCTCTACCAGGGATACGTCACCAACACCAACAAGGTGATGGAGACCTTGGCGAATATGCTGAAGGAAGGCAAGCAGGGGGACTACGAGGCCGCGGAACTGCGGCGCCGCCTGGGCTGGGAATGGAACGGCATGCGCCTGCACGAGCTGTATTTTGAGAATCTGGGGGGCGACGGCGACCCCACTAAGGCGCCCAGCGTCATGGCGGCCGCGGCAGCCCTGTACGGGTCGTTCGACGCCTGCGCCAAGGATTTCATGGCCACCGCCACCATGCGGGGCATCGGCTGGGTGGTGGTGTACCAGGACATCGCCCAAGGTATCATTTTCAACCAATGGATCAATGAACACGATGTAGGTCACCCCGCCGGTCTCAACCCCATCCTGGTGCTGGACTGCTTCGAACACGCCTTCATGATCGATTACGGTCTGAAGCGGGCCGACTATGTGGCCGCGTTCATGAAAAACATCAAGTGGGAAGAAGTGGAAAAGCGCTTCGTGAAGAAATAGCGCCCCTGGGAGAGAGCACCGGGGAAGCCCGTCTTCCCCGCTCTCCCATCCGTCTTTCCTTTGCCCCCTGCCTCCACAAATTCCTTTACGCCGCTTTTTAATTGCGATATGTTCAAGCTGGCCGTCCCGGCGGACGGCTTTTTTGCGTAAGGGAGGAAGGGGATGCAATTTACCACCGGTTTGGTGTACGACGACCGTTATCTTTTGCACGATCCCGGCAGCTGGCATCCGGAACAGCCGGCCCGGCTGAAGGCCATCATCAAGCGCCTGAAATTCTCCGGCCTCATCAATGATCTATTGCCCATCTCGCCCTGGGAGGAGGCCCTTCCCTGGGTGGAAAAGGTGCACGATGCCGCCTATATCAAACGCTTTCAGCAGGCCTGCGCCAAAAAGCAGAGCATCTTCATGGTGCCTGACTGCGGCATCTGCGAGGAATCCTACCATATCGCCCTCCTGGCCGTGGGCGGAGTGTTGGCCGGAGCCGAGGCGATCATGCAGGGGCAGGTGGAAAACGCCTTTTGCGCCGTCCGGCCGCCGGGCCACCATGCCGAATACAACCGGGCCATGGGGTTTTGCTTTTTCAACAACGTGGCCATCGCCGCGGTCTATCTCCTGGAGCACCACGGCCTGGAGCGGGTGGCCATCGTGGACTGGGACGTGCACCACGGCAACGGCACCCAGCACCTGTTTGAAGAGGATCCCCGCGTCTTTTATCTCTCCTTGCACGAAGACCCGGATTACTGCTACCCGGGCACCGGCCGGCGAAAAGAGCGGGGACGGGGCAAGGGCGAGGGCTACAACCTGAATCTGCCCCTGCCGCCCCGCAGTGGCGACGCCGAATACCTCGCAGCCCTGGAGCAGGAGGGCATGCCCCGCCTCCGGGAGTTCGCCCCCCAGTTCCTCCTTCTCTCCGCCGGTTTTGATGCCCACCGCCTGGACCCGCTGGCGCACCAGAAGCTTACCCGGGCTGGCTATGCCGCCATGGGCCGCCTTTTGAAGGGCCTGGCCCAGGATACCGCCCAAAAGCGTTTCATGAGTGTCCTGGAAGGCGGCTACAATCTGGAAGTCCTGGCAGACTGCGTGGAGGACCATCTCCGTCTGCTCATGGGCCAGGAGCTGAAAAAACCGGAAAATCCCGAGGAAACCTGAGCGTCGGCGGAAATTCCTTGACAACCGTGAATTTTCCGTGCTATGAGAGGCTATTTTCTGGTTCGGGCGATGCTGGCAGTGTCTGGGGAGTTTGTCTTAAGGACGTAAACAGGGACGGTTCGGCGGCCGCCGACCGTTTTTTTATGGCCTGCCCCACTCTCCATGCCGGCAAAGGCTGTGGTGATTTATGTCAGGAGGAGGTATGCGCTACACCGGCAGGGTCAAGTGGTTCAATGAGGCCAAGGGCTACGGCTTCATCCAGCGGGACGAAGGTCCGGACCTGTTCGTGCACTACACCAACATCATCGGCAAGGGCTTTCGCACCCTGAAGGAAAATGATGAGGTGGAGTTCGAGGTGAACGAGGGCCCCAAGGGCTTGCAGGCGGTGAACGTCAGCAAGATTTAGGGAGGAGGGCGAGGGCGGGACCGCACGGTTTCCACCGCCCCCCCTTTCTCCCAACCCTCAGAACGAGCCCGGCGACGGCGAGGTTTCCACCTTCGCCGTCGCCGGTTTCGCGTTTTCAGGAGGTAAGGTCTGTTACCCCTGGCCCTCTGCCCCCAGGCCGATCTCTTCGTCCGTCAGGTAGCAGGCAGGATCCGGGGCCCAGAGGTCGCCGGTCACGGCCTCGGCCCGCACCCGGAAGTTGCCGGCGCAGACCTGGAGCCATTGGCAGCGGGCGCAGCGGCCGGTGACAAAGCGCTTTTTATCCTTGAGCCGGGCCATGAGCGGATCCCCAAGATCGGTCCAAATGGCACTGAAAGGCCGCTCCCGCACGTTCCCGAAGGAATAGTGCCGCCAGAACTGGTCGGCATGCACCGATCCGTCCCAACTGACGCAGCCGATGCCCCGGCCGGAATTGTTGCCCTCGTTCATCTTGAGGAGCTCCAGCACCGTGGCGGCCCGGGCCGGATCCTCTTTGAGGAGCTTCAGGTAAAGGTAGGGGCCGTCGGCATGATTGTCCACCGTGAGGACCTCCACTTGCCGACCGGCCTCGAAGAGGCGCTTGGTACGGGCGCAAATGAGATCCACCAACGCCCGGGTCTCGGAGTGGCTCAGGGCTTGGTCCAGAAGCTTGCTCCCCCGGCCGGTGTATACCAGATGGTAGAAGCAGATGCGGGGGATGTTGCAAGCCTCCACCAAGTCGAAGATGGCCGGCACTTCCTGATAGTTCAGGCGGCTGACGGTGAAGCGCAGGCCCACCTTGAGGCCCGCCTCCTGGCAGTTTTGCACCCCCCGCATGGCCGCCGCAAAGGAGCCCGTCTCCCCCCGGAAGCGGTCATGGGTGGCTTCGGTGCCGTCCAGGCTGATGCCCACGTAGGAAAGGCCCAGAGTCTGCAAACGGCCGGCCACCTCACGGGTGATGAGGGTGCCGTTGGTGGAGATGACAGCCCGCATCCCCAGACTGACGGCCCGCTCAATGAGGGCCATAAGGTCAGGCCGCATCAATGGCTCCCCGCCGGAAAAAAGCACCACCGGCACCCCGAAACCGGCCAGGTCCTGGAGCAGGGCCAGCCCTTCCTCATGGGTGAGCTCATCGGGGGCGGCTTTGGCCGTGGCGTGGGCATAACAGTGCAGACACTTGAGATTGCAGCGCTTGGTGACGTTCCAGACCACCACCGGCTTTTTGTCGGCGGAAAACTGCAAGAGGTGCGAAGGCAGCTCCTTGGCTTGCCGGGCCCCGTGTCCGTAACGCAGCACATCCCCGGCCTCCACGGCGCCGCAATACAGTTTTGATATTCCGACCATGCGGTCTCCTTACGTTCCCTGGCCTGGCGGGGCTAAGGTCTTCAACTCTTAGAGGCCCCCCCACTTGCTAATCGTGATGGGGGCCTTTGGGGGATTCCAGGTCTCCTGCTGCCCTTGCCTCAACCTACCGGACTTCCCCCGATTATTCCCGGAACAAGGTTTTCTGATAATGGTTCCGGATGAGTTCGTTCAGGTACGCATCCAGATCCTGGATGGCCTCCCGGGTAAGCAGGAACACATCCTGGGAGGTGCGGTCCCGCACCAGTTTCAGGGCGTACTCCAGGTCCTTGGCCAGTCCCTGGCAGACCTGCCGGGCCGGGATCTGGCGCGCCGCCGCCTGGGTCAAAATTTCGTCGGTGGCCTCGTCGTCGAAATGGATCTCGATAAGGTGGTTCTCAAAAAATTTTTCCTCAAACTGGCGCACCTCCTGAAGCCGACGGGCCAGCTCCTCGAAGGCCCCCTTCAGATCGTCCCAGAGGAAGTACTGATCCAAGATGAGGTTCACCCTAGCGGCGGTGAGGGGAATCTGGTAGAGGGTAAGGATTTCCTGCTCCCGGCGGAGTATGGACTGCTGGAGCAGTTCCCGCTCCCGCCGGGCGGCTTGATTGTACCGCTCCTGCCAAGCCGGATCGGCGGGGTTGGTCAGCAGGCGCTCCAGCTCTTCCTTGGGATGCCGCACGATTTCCGGGGTGACCACCAACTGGCGGATATCGGTGGAGGGCAGCCGTTTTTCAAAACCGATGAGCACCCGCTCAATGACGCTCACCAGCCCCCGGGCACCCGTCTTATGCCGGGCCGCCTTCTCGGCCAGAAGCCTCAGGGCCTCATCCTCGAATTTGATGTCAATGCCATAGGCCTTAAAGTCCCGCTTCTTACTGTTGATAATGGGATTGTTGGGGTTGGCCAGGATCTCATAAAGGTCCTCGGCGGTGAGTTCGTCCAGGACGGCGATCACCGGCAAACGCCCCACAAATTCTGACTCAAAGCCATATTTGATGAGGTCCTGGGCGGTGACCCGCTTCAGAAGCTGTTGGTCGTGCTGCTTGGTGGTGGCTTTGACGCCGAAACCGATTTCCTGCTTGGCCAGGCGCTCCTTGATAATTTTGTCCAAGCCGTTGAAGGCGCCGCTGACGATAAAGAGGATGTGCCGAGTGTTGAGGGTGCGTTTTTCCTTTTTCCCGGTGCGCCGGTAGTGTTCGATGGCCTGGATCTGGCTCACCGGGTCGTGGGCCACCTTTAGGTCCACCTCGGTTTCTTCCATGGGTTTCAGCAAAGCCCGCTGCACCCCGGTGCGGGAGACATCGGGCCCCCACCAGGAGTTGGAGGAGGCGATTTTGTCGATTTCGTCCAGATAGATGATGCCGTATTGGGCCAGTTCCAGGTCGTCGTCGGCGGCATGCACCAAATCCCGCACCAAATCCTCCACATCCCCGCCCACATAGCCGGTCTCGCTGAACTTGGTGGCATCCCCCTTGACGAAGGGCACCCCCAGCTTGCGGGCGATTAGCTTCACCAGGTAGGTCTTGCCCACGCCGGTGGGACCGATGAGGATGATATTGTTCTTGATGGAACCCACACCGGGGTCCGGCTCGCGGCCCTGCTCCAGAAAGTGGCGGATACGGTTGAAATGGGTGCAGACCTTGGTGGCCAGGATGCTTTTCGCTTCCTCCTGTTTGATGACGTACTCGTTTAAATAGGCTTCCAATTCCTCGGGTTTGAGGGCAAAGTTGATGCGGCTGAGCCTGCCGCTTTTGGCACGCTCCCGGGATTGTTTATCGTCCCCATGGGACGAATGGCTGGCAGTCACGGTATCAAGGCTCCCATTATCGGCTGAAAATACCCGCCTTTCCCGTCCCGCGGCAAGGCCCCCGGGGCCGCTGGGAAAAGCGGCGGCGCTGATGTCTAACCATGCACTATTGTATATTATATGCAGCGGCGGGGGCGGCCGCAAGTCAGGTCCCCGGGCCGCAGTGCCCCGGAACGCCGGACCCCGCGCCGGAAGCCGCAGGGGTAACCTCCAGGCCGAAAACGGAGGGAGGCTCCCCTTCTCCAAACCTTCCAGCCAGGCTAATATTTTTGACGAAAATCGGGTAGAATATTTTTAGCACCGGCTCCTGAAGCATATTTCCCCTCCTTTGGGGGGTCAGTAAGAGGGCATATACGGACAGGTTTCTCAGCGAATTGGCCCAACCCCGGCCCGATCCCGGGGGCGGCGCGGCGGCGGCGTACGGAGCCCGGGTGGCATTGGCCTTGCTTCTCAAGGTGGTGCGCCTGGAGGAGCGCCGGCTTGCGCCCCTTGAACAGAAGGAAAATCCCGGGGGAGATCTGCTGGTCGCAACCCTGACCCTAGCCCAGGACCTGGAGAAATTGCAGATCGCGGACGTGCAGGCCTATGAGCGCTTTTCCCGGGCCCGCCAAAGGAAGGCGGCTGATTTGCCGGCCGCGGTTATCAACGCCACCGAGATCCCTCACCGCATCGGGCGGGCCGCGCTGCAGGCCCTGGCTTTGGTGGCCGCCGCCGGTCGGCACTGCCGCCGGCATTTGGTGGCTGATCTTAAGGTGGCGGCGGAACTTCTGGCCGGAGCCGGGCGGGGGGCGGTGGCCATCGCTCTGGCCAACCTCCCCTGGCTGCCGGCGGAAGAATCCCGGCAGTCCTGGTACCGGCGCCTTCAGGAAGCGCTGGCCGGGCTGGAGCACCAGACCGCGGCAACCCGTGCGGTCCTGGCAGACCGTGTGGCCAAGGAAGGCCCATGATCCTCTTGGCCGCTGACTGCCTGACAGCCACCAACCCGGCGGTGGCCCGGGCCCTGAAGACTCTGGACCCGGCCCCTTTGCAGGACTTGGCCCGGCGTTGTCAGGCGGCTGGGGCCCAGTACCTGGATCTGAACCCCGGCTATCTTCCGGAGCGACACTACGACCGCATGGCCTTTCTGGTGGAGGCGGTACAGGAGGCGGTAACTCTGCCCCTGATCCTGGACAGCCCCCAAGCGCCGGTTTTGGCCCGGGGATTGGCCGCCTGCCGGCAAAAGCCCATTTTAAGCGCCTTGACTCTGGAACCCCGCAAGCTGGCCGAAATTCTTCCCCTGGCAGTGGAGCATGGCACCGACCTGGTGGTCCTGCTTTTGGATGAGCGGTCCTTTTCCCCTCCCGGCCTGGAAGAGAAACTGGCCTTGGCGGTGGAGCTGCGGGACCGAGCGGAGAGCGCCGGTCTGGACCAGGAGCGCCTCATCTTCGACCCGGTGCTCCCCAACCTGAGCTGGCCCGATGCCTTAAGCCGCACCGGGGAAGCCATCCGGGCCGTCCGGTGGCTGGCCGGCGGCCAACTTTTCGGTTTCCCGGCCCGCACCATGGCCGGCCTCTCCAACCTGAGGAGCGGCCTGCGAGCGCAGTATGCCGTGACCCTGGACACCTTGGTGCTGGCCCTGTTGGCCGGGGCCGGCTTGGACTTTGCCCTGGTTGATGTATTGCAGCCGGAAATAGCTGCCGCCGGCCACGTCATCCGGCGGCTCGGCTAAGAATGGCAGGCAGAAGCCGGGGAAGGCTGCCCCGCCCCTCCCCCTTTTCATTCCACCGGTTGGGTGGAGTTGAAGCGATCGGGGAAGGGAAATATTGTAAGTGAGGAATATGCCATCAATAAACCCTTAGGCAATCTCATCGGACTCAGACATGAACAGCTCCGGCGGCTGGAGCGCCTCTACCGCCGTCGGGTGCCGCCCCGGGACCTGTTGTCCCCGGAGTTGGCCCGTCAGGTGGCAGAGCTTGCCCACGATCTCCATCGCCAGGTCGGGGTGCTTGTGGACCGTGCCGGCCAAGTCCGGTATGTGATCGTCGGGGATGCCAAAGGCCTGGTAATCCCCCCTCTGCCCCGGGAACGGGGAGCCCGGGGGCGTCTGAAAGGCCTGCGCCTGATTCACACCCACCTGGACGAAAGCCCCCTCAGCCAAGATGATTTCATGGACCTGGCGCTCCTGAGGCTGGATGCGGTGGCGGCGGTGGCGGTGACCTCGGCCGGCTTGCCAGCCGCCGTGCAAGCGGCTTATCTGCTGCCCCGGGAAGTGGACGGCCGCGGCTGGGCGGTGCTGGACTTTGCCCACGCCGCCCGCCTGGACCTGGATTTCGCCGCCTTGGTGGAGTCCCGGTCGGAAGAACTGGCCCGGGCCGGGGAAGCCGCCGCCCAAAGCGGCCGGGAGCGGGCCATCCTCATCGGCGTCACCGGCAGAAACCGGCTGGCCGCAGAGGAATCCCTGGCGGAACTGGCGGAGCTGGCCCGCTCCGCCGGCCTGGAGGTGGCGGCCACCATCCTCCAGAAGCGGGAGCGCTTCGATCCCCGGTTCCTGATGGGCAAGGGTCGGCTTTCGGAGCTCATGCTCCAGGCCCTGCAACTGGGCTCGGACCTGTTAGTGTTCGACGCCGAGCTCAGTCCCTCCCAAGTGCGCTCCATCACCGACTTCACCGAGCTCAAGGTCATTGACCGCACCCAGCTCATCCTGGATCTGTTCGCCCAGCGGGCCCGCAGCCGGGAGGGCAAGCTCCAGGTGGAGATGGCCCAGGTAAAATATCTTCTGCCCCGCCTGCGGGGCCGGGATGACTCTCTCTCCCGTCTCACCGGCGGCATCGGCGGCCGGGGACCGGGAGAAACCCGCCTGGAGATCGACCGGCGCCGGATGCAGGAACGGCTCCATCGCCTGCAGGCGGACCTGGAGCGGGTGCGGGCCGAACGCCGGGTGCGCCGGGAGGGACGCAAGCGCCAGCAGCTCCCGGTGCTTTCCATCATCGGTTACACCAACGCCGGCAAGTCCACCCTGTTCAACGCCCTAACCCACGCCCAGGTGCTGGCCGAGGACCGTCTGTTTGCCACCCTGGATCCCACGAGCCGGCGGCTGCGTTTCCCCAGGGAACGGGAGGTCATCATCACCGACACCGTGGGCTTTATCCAAAATTTGCCCCGAAACCTTCTGGAAGCCTTCAAGGCCACCCTGGAAGAGCTGGAGGACGCCGACCTGCTCATTCATGTGATTGACCTCTCCAATCCCCGTTTCATGGAAAACATTCAGGCGGTGGAGGGGATTCTTGCGGGGCTCCACCTGGACGGCAAACCGGTCCTGAAGGTCTTCAACAAGGCGGATCTGGTGCCGGCCAACCTGGCGGCCCTGCAATGCCGCATCCATGACGGGGTGGCCATTTCGGCTCTGGACCCCGGAACGCTGCCGCCCCTTATCGCCCGGCTGGAAGAGAAGGTGGAGGAGCTTGCCACCCGGCCACCGGACCCCCCGGCGTGGCGCCGGGCCGCTCCGGGCGCAGCTTTGGATGGGTGAATCCAGCGAGGACGAATGAGAGGCCGGCGGCCGAGAGCGAGGTTTAGACCCGCTTGGACGGCCTGGAGGGCGGGAAGGGCGAACGCCGCTTCCCCCGGAAGCTCACGCCCGGACCATAAGCAACAAAGGCGGCACACTTTCCACAACCCAAGTGCAGGCTGCTGGGTAGCCGGCACATCATCAAACTGAACCCAGTGCTGTCCGACACGATTTTTGCGGATAAGGCATCTCTTACAAGGACATCGCCCCCTACCCTTGATGTTTTCGGCCCTGAGAGAATAGGAGGCGCATCTCAAAATGACCTCCGGACATGGAAGAGCCTGCATCTCCGGCTCCCTCCCCCTGTGATGGGGGAGGGCTGGGGTGGGGGTGGCGAAATTATTTGTAACGACGCTGACTTGCTTTATTCGCCCCTCCCCCAACCCCCTCCCACCGTGGGGAGGGGGCTTAAAAACGCGCTCGCGCAAAATCCCTGCCGGACAGCACTGTACACTCTTGATAATTTGCCAAGGGAAGATGCCCACCATCCGTCCCCAAGCGCAGTCCTGAGGAGATCCTTTCTGCGGCCATGGTGGCTGGCGAAGGGATCGTGTGATTCAGCCCCCGTCCGCCCTGTGTGGCTTTTTCCCGCTATGGAACCGGCTGGCCTCCAGCCCGGTATTTTCCATGAACCTCTGGTGGAGGATCATGGTGGGGAGAACACGGCGGCCGGCCAATGTGGGGACAGGGAGCGGGCGAGGTCGGGCAACAGATCGGTGATCCGTTTCTCCCAGGTGTGGCGTTCGCGGACCAGGGCCGCGCCGGCCTGGGAGAGGCGGTCTATCTCATCCTGCGGCCCCAAAAGGTAATGCTCCATCTTTTCCGCAAAATCCTCCGGGGTGACGGCCACGAAATTCTCCCCATCCCGAAAGCCCAGGTCTATGAGGTCCGGAGTGGGCTCGGCAAAGAGGACGGTGCCGCAGGCGGGGATTTCAAAATACTTGGCCAGCGTATATTGATAAACGGAAGCGCAGGTGAAGCAGGCGCGGAGCCGATTCAGGGTGCGGGCGAAGGCTTCGGCGCTGTGGCCGGTCCGGCCGCCCACCCGCAGTTTTTTGAAAACCTTCAGGCGTGGTTGGCGGAGGAGATAATCCCGCACCTGTCGGCGGAAGGGATAGACCCCGGTGGTGTGAGCCCCCAGGCAGGCGATATCATACCGGCGGCGGCGCCCCTGGGGCTGGAAAATTTCCCCCGGAACCGCCCAAAAACTGGTCAGGATTGGCAGGTTGGCGTCCCCCAGCCCCGATATGACAAACTCCCGGCCGGAGGGATAGGGGTTGACCAATAGGGCGGGTCGGAGCCGGCGATAGAAGGCCCGTTTGGTCTCGAAGACGGGTCCTTCCCGGAAAAAGTCCTGGGGGTCGCCCACAAAGGCCGCCACCGGGATGTCCAGTTCCTCCCAGCCCACCAGCTTGTAGGTGTAGCTGCTGCTGTAGACCAACCAGATCCAGGCGGGCGGTTCCTGCGGAAAGAGCCGGGCCGCAATCTTCCGCAGGTCGTAGCCAAAATCCTGAAACGGGAAGCGGTCGGTAAGCCAAATGGTGGAGAAGCGCCGGCCCAGCTCCAGGTCCCGGTAAAAGTTCTGGTTGCGCTTTTCCATGCCCAGCATGAGAAGCCCGGGCCGTTTCCCCGGGGGAAAACCCAGCCGCCTGAGCCCGGTCCGTTGCTGCCACCATCGCCAGAGTATGTTCATTGCTGACCTTGCACCCTCAGCTCACCGATCAGGGTTTGGCGCATGCGGGCACCTGGGGGATCTGAGAAAAACATTGCCATCCAGGGCAGGAGCTACCGTTCTCCATGGAGCTGCACATGTTTCCCGAAAAGCCCTCCTCCCCTCCAGCCCCGGCCAACGGCGCCCGCCACGGCCACGGGAAAAACCCTGGGGGTGGCCGCCTGGAAGTTATCGGTGGCTTTCTTGTGAGGGCCATATCGCGCGGTAGAATTTGAGCAGGGATTCGCCATAGCGCTGCCAGGTGAAAGATTCTATGTACCGGCGGGCAGAACGGCCCATTTCTGCGGCAGCTTCTGGATGATGGTAAAGGTAGAGGAGTTTTTCCGCAAGCACCTCCGCATTGCGAGGCGACACCAGAAAACCATCCAGGCCGTCCCTGACCACGGAACCCGCCTGAGGCGTGGTGATCACCGGCAGCCCGGCCGCCATGGCCTCAAAGGTAACCTTGGCGGCGCCCTCGTCCAGGGAGGGAAAGCAAAACACGGTGCTGGCGGCAAACAGAGAGGCCGGGTCCTTCTGAAACCCCATGATCTTAACGTCGGGGCGGGCGCGGTAGGGCGCCAAAAAGGGGGTCAGTTCCTCGTGCACTGCGCCAACCAGGATGAGTTCGGCCTTTTTCAGCTCCAGTCGCTGCCAGGCTTCCAGGAGATAGAGCACGCCCTTGCGAATACCCAGCTGGCCGACGAACAGGACCCGAAACACCCCGTCCGCCCGGGGCTTAGGGTGGAAGCGGACCACATCCACCCCGCGCAGCATCAGGACCAGCTTTTCCGGGGGGTAGCGGCGCTCCCTGAAGGTGTCATATGCAAATTGGGAGGGCAGCAGGATAAAGTCGGCGCTCTCGAACTCCTGCAAGGCCCGCGTCTTTTCCCAGGTCCAATGATCCCAGGATTTCAGCCAGGGGTGAGGGGCCGGCGGCCACGCCAATCCCCGGGAGGCGTATTCCGCCGCCATGATGGCCAGGCTCGCTTCGGGATGGCAATAATTGCGCTCCACCACCGCCACGGCGCCCACCTCCCGCGCCGCCCTGAGGGTTTCCAGGCATTCGTGGGTCCAGCCATGTACCACCGCGGCACCGTGGCGCCGGATATAGCGGGCGGCGGCGCGGTCCAGGGTGGACCGCTTCATGGAGTAGTAATATCGGGAGGGCAACCAGGAAAACAATTTGCAGGGCTGGAATCGCACCAGATAAAGGCAGGAGGCAGGCAGGTCGGCCAAGCGGTTGCGGAAGGCAACGGCTTGCTGCAGCAGGCCCGCCCCATGCACGGCGGCCACCGCCCGGCCCGCCACTTCCGCCAAGCCCACGCCCCCCAATGCCGTGGCGATGGCATAGACGATTCCCTTGTCCACTGGTGAATTATCCCGGGCCCACGTTGCGTGCCAAATCTTCCAGCCTACCAGGAAGGATCAATCCGTTGCCGCACCAGTTCGTCATAGAGAGCCTGAACCCGACGGCCGAACTGCTCCAGGGTGAAATGCTCCGCCACCCGCTTTTGGGCCGCCTCCCCCAGCTGCTTGGCCTGCGCGGGGTTGCCCAGGACCTCCTCAAGACACCGCCGGAAGGCTTCCCCGTCGCCTCGGGGGAAAATCAAGCCGTTGACGCCCGCTTCCACTGCTTCCAGATGCGCTTCGTGGTCGCTTACCACCACCGGCAGGCCGGCGGCCATGGCCTCCAGCAAGGCGTTGGGAAACCCCTCTTTGAGGCTGGGGTGCACAAAGACATCCATGGCGGCCAACAATTCGGGGATATCCCGCCGATAGCCCAGAAAGGTGACGCGCTTCTCCAGCCCCTGGGCCCGCACCAGGCTGCGAATTTCCTCCTCGTGGGGGCCGGCCCCCGCCACCAGCAGCGTAAAGGGAAGTTCAATTGACAGGCTTCCCAGGCCGGCCAGCAAGGCGTCAAATCCCTTATCCAGATGCAAGCGGGACACCAGCCCGATAACCCGGGTTTCCGGTGAAATCCCCAAATTGGCGCGGCTCTGGGAACGCCAGCGGGCAGCCTGAAAAAAATGGGATCCCACCCCGTTGTAAATAACCCGCACTTTTTGGGGATCAAGGCCGTGCCAGGAGACCACCTGGTTCTTCACCGCCTGGGACACGGCGATGTGGGCCTGGGTAAATTTCCCCAGCCAGTGGCTGAAAAGGCATCGGTGGCGGAGGCGCCGATGGATCAGGGAATGCTCATGGTTGACCAGGATGGGCACCCGGGCCAAAAGTCCGGCCAGACGGGCGTACAGACCGGGGTGGTAGGCCGAGCCGTGCACCAGGTCGATGCGGCGACTTTTCATCAAACGGTAAAGCTCGGCCACAATGCGGGGGCGGGCTGCTTTGCCCTTTAAGCCGAGAACCACCACCTCAAAACCGGCCTGGGCGATCTCCCGGCCGATCACCCCATCGTTTTCCAGGGCGCAGACAATAATCTCATAGCGCGCCGGATCCAGCTGCCGACAGAGGTTCAACACCCCCTGCTGAACGCCGCCAAGATTGAGGCCGATCACCACGCGCAAGACCCTTATGCGACGTCTCATGCCAGCCCCTCGTCCAGCCCGCCTGCGGTCCCCTGCAATGGCATTCCCTCCGGTGGCCTGCCGCGCACCGGTCTTGGCCATCCGGAGTGGCGGCAACCTCAAGCGGGCAGGCGTAAAAATCCCACTGCAGTTGAAACATATCTCTTTCAGGAGGGGATGACAACGCTTTTCCCTTATCATTGAGCCGAGGGAGTGGGAGGCCTTTTGACCATTGCGCCGCGGCCTGCAAATCAGGGTGCACCATGGGGTGCTGGGGCCCGTGGGGTCGCCACCGGGTTCTGAAGGATGCGCAGGTTGCGGCCGAAGCTTTTCTTCTGGTTCCTGAGGCCCAGGCGGGGAAAGAACTTGCCCCTCACGTTAAGATTCTGCAGGTT
>FWWM01001271.1_pt1 | contig 77007 bp, 82 predicted proteins | sample 2228351 | NCBI WGS metagenome assembly FWWM01 (sample SAMEA103939774, study PRJEB20133) | metagenome | reverse complement strand
ACGCTTTTTCTGCTATGATGTAGATGGGTATGGACTGAATCGTGGATTCCGTGAAAAGCGCCAGCTCGCAAAGGTGGGGGTCTGGCATGCTGGCCCCGGATGGACTCCATCGAGAGAGGCAACGTGGCTGCTTGGGGCACAAATGGTGACGCCAGCATCTGGACGTCTTCCGTCCGGGGCTGGCGTTTTGTTATCCAGCGATGGTGAGAGGACCCGATGCAAGTCTTCGCGCGAACTCCCATTGACTTGGACAGGGTGCGTGTTCCTCGCGGTCAGGTCTACCTGATCCCCGAGCGCTGCAAAGGCTGCAAGCTGTGCGTGGATTTCTGCCCTGAACAGGTCCTGCAGGTGTCCAACAGCATCAACGGCAAGGGCTACCACTACCCGGAAGTTGCGCCCGGCAAAGAGAATGCCTGCGTCCACTGCGAGTTCTGCACTATGATCTGCCCGGAGTTCGCGATTTTCACCCTTGAGGCGTAGCCATGAGCTCATCCGGCGTCCTGACCGGCAAGCACTTCATGCACGGCGACCATGCCTGCGCGGAGGGGGCCATTGCCGCCGGTTGCCGTTTCTTCGCCGGCTACCCCATCACCCCCTCTACCGAGATCGCCGAACGCCTGGCCCGCCGGCTGCCCGAAGTGGGCGGCGTGTTCATCCAGATGGAGGACGAGCTGGGCAGCATGGCGGCCGTCATTGGCGCCTCTTGTGCCGGCGTGCGCGCCATGACTGCCACTTCGGGACCGGGATTCAGCCTCATGATGGAGAACCTGGGGCTGGCGGTGATGCTCGAGGTTCCCTGCCTGCTGGTCAACGTGCAACGGGGATCGCCTTCCACCGGCTTGCCCACCCTGCCGGGCCAGTCCGACGTGATGCAGGCCCGCTACGGCTCTCACGGCGACTACGGCGTCGTCGCCTACTCGCCCTGGTCGCCCCAGGAGATGTTCGACCTGACGGTGCTCTCCTTCAACGTGGCCGACCGCTACCGCGTACCTGTTCTGCTAATGGCTGACGAGGTGGTGGGTCACATGGTGGAGCGGGTGGTTATCCCGCCGGAGGATGAGCTCCCGCGTTGGGAGCGGAAGCGGCCCAGGCAGAAGCCGGGCGAGCCCTTTGAGCCTTTTCGGGCCGAGGATACCGATCTGGTGCCGCCCATGGTCCACGCGGGTGAAGGCTACCGCATCCACTACACCGGCCTGACCCACGACGAGCGCGGGTACCCCGACATGTCGCCCGAGACCCATCACCGGCTGGTCACCCGGCTGGTGGAGAAGGTGCGACGCAACGCCGACCAGTTGATCCGCACCGATGATTACCTCCTGGACGACGCCCGCATCGTGGTCATCTCTTACGGCTGCACGGCGCGAGTGGCCCGCCGGGCGGTCGCCGAGGCGCGGGACCGGGGGATTCCGGCTGGGCTCCTGCGCCTCATCTCCCTGTGGCCTTTTCCGGAGCGGCTGGTGCGGGAACTGGGGGCTCAGGCGGACGCCTTCGTGGTGGCCGAGATGAACCTGGGGCAGATGGCCCACGAGGTGGAGCGGCATGTGGCACAGCCCGTTGTGGGCGTGTTCCAAGCCGGCGGCGCCATGATAGAACCGGAGGCGATCCGGGAGGCGCTGGAAAGTGTGGCGCGAGGAGAGCACATCTGATGGGTGTCGCAATCGCCGTTGACAAACATCCTCTAGATGACATAATCCGGTCGGATCGCATGCCCCACATTTGGTGCCCGGGCTGCGGCATCGGCATCGCCATGCGCTGCTACGCCCAGGCGATCCTGGAGTCGGGGATTCCGGTGGATGACCACGTGGTGGTGTCGGGCATCGGGTGCACCGGGCGGGTGGCCGGGTACATGAACATTGACTCATACCACACTACCCACGGCCGGGCCATCCCCTTCGCCGTCGGCCTGAAGCTGGCCAACCCCCGGCTGATGGTCACCGTCTTCAGCGGCGATGGCGACCTGGTGGCCATCGGCGGCAACCACCTGATCCACGCCGCCCGGCGCAACGTGGACATCAAGGTCATCTGCGTCAACAACTTCAACTACGGGATGACCGGCGGCCAGCTCGGCCCCACCACGCCCCATCACGCGCGCACCACCACCTCGCCTTACGGCAACCCAGAGCTGCCCTTCAACCTGCCTTACCTCATGGCGGCAGCCGGTGCCAACTTCGTCTCCCGCTGGACCACCATTCACGTGCGGCAGCTCAGGCAGGACATTCTCTACACCTTCAACAAGCCAGGCTTCACCTTCATTGAGGTGCTGGCGCCGTGCCCCGTGGGCTTCGGCAGGCCAAACAACATCCCGGACGGGCTGGACGAGATGTGGCTCTACCGCCAACGGTGCGTCCTGGGCTGGGATGTCCCCCTGGATCAGTTGGAGATTGACCTGCGGGAAGATCAGCCCATCCACGTGGGGCGGTTCATCGAGCGCGACCGGCCGGCGTATCAGCCCGTGCGACTGGAGACCGTGGCATGAGGAAGGAGATCCGCATCGCAGGCTTCGGGGGACAGGGCGTGGTCCTGGCCGGGTTCATCCTGGGCAAGGCCCTGGCGCTCTACGAGGATTTGGAGGCCGTGATGACCCAGGCCTACGGCCCGGAGGCTCGCGGTGGCGCGTCCAGCGCCAGTGTAGTCGTCGCCGACCGGCCCATCGCTTACCCCCTGGTGCAGCATCCGGACATCCTGGTGGCCATGTCCCAGGAGGCCTACACCCGCTTCCGCCCTACGGCCAGGCCGGATGCCATCGTCATCATTGACGAGGACCTGGTCACGCCCCTCCCGGACGATCACCCTCACCGCGTCCCGGCCACCCACCTGGCCGAAGAGTTAGGCCGCCGAATCGTAGCCAACGTGGTGATGCTGGGGTTCTTCACCCGGGTGACCGGGCTGGTGAGGCGCGAATCCATGGAAAAAGCGATAGAGACAACGGTGCGGCCCGAGACGGTGCCGCTGAACCTGAAGGCCTTTGCAACAGGGTATGAGTATTCCTCAAAGAATGACCGCTGACGGCCAACCGTGGACCGCCGATGCTTGACGGCGGCGGCCGGCTGTCTGCGGTCGGCGGTCGGATCACAGAGGTCAAGGAGCAATGACTGTGAGTGACTCGGTGTTGGTCATCGGCGGTGGCATTGCCGGCATCCAGGCCTCCCTGGACCTGGCTAACGCCGGCGCCCGGGTGTTCCTGGTCGAACGCGAGCCCACCATCGGGGGCAAAATGGCGGTCCTAGACAAGAACTTCCCCACCCTGGACTGCTCCATCTGCATCGAGGCTCCCAAGATGTCGGAGGTGGACCTGCACCCCAACATCGAGGTGCTGTCCCTGGCCGAGGTGGAGAGCCTCGAGGGTGAGCCGGGCGACTTCCGGGTGCAGGTGCGCCAGAAGGCGCGCTTCGTCACCGATGAGTGCACCCGCTGTGGCGAGTGCACTAACGTGTGCCCGGTGGTGCTGCCCAACGAGTTCGACTCCGGCATGGCGGCCCGCAAGGCCATCTACACCCCCATCCCTCAGGCCGTGCCAGGCGCCTACGTCATTGACATGGACCACTGCCTGAACGACCCGCCCAACTACATCCCTTGTGTCCATTGCTACGAGATCTGTCCCCCGAAGTGCATTGACTTCCTGATGCCCAGGGAGCGCCGAGTGACCCTGGAGGTGGGCGCCATCATCGTGGCCGCTGGCTACGACACCGTGGACCCCTGGCGGCTGCGCGAGTTCGGCTACGGCAAACACCCGGACATCCTCACGGCGCTGGAATTCGAGCGCCTGATCAACTCGGCCGGTCCCACGGGTGGCGAGATCGTGCGCCCGTCCGATGGCCGGCATCCGAACAACATCCTGTTCGTTCTCTGCGTGGGCTCCCGGGATCGCCGCTTCTTCCGCTACTGCTCCCGCTTCTGCTGCATGTACTCCATCAAGCACGCCTACCAGGCCCTGGACCACGGCATTCGGGACGTCATCGTGCTCTACATGGACGTGCGCGCCTACGGGAAGGGCTTCGATGGCTTCTGGGAGCGGGCCCGGGAGGCGGGCGCCCGTTTCGTGCGCGGGCGACCGGCGCGGGTTGAGCCTAACGGCGCGGGGCAGATCCGCGTCGTGTACGAGGACACCGAGTGGGGGGTCAGGGTCCAGCAGGACTTCGACATGGTGGTCCTGGCGACGGCCGTCTCCCCGCCGGCGGGGCTGCCGGAGCTGGCCCAGCGCCTGGGGGTGGAGCTGGACGCGGACGGGTTCATCAAGGCGCTGGAGACGCAGGGAGGGTTGGTGATGACCACCCGGCCCGGCGTCTACGCCGCCGGCTGTGTGGCCGGTCCCAAGGACATCCCGGACAGCGTCTCTGAGGGCAGTGGCGCGGCAGCCCTGGCCCTGAGCCACCTGACCCGGCGGCACTGGCCCAAACCGCCCGTGGTGGAGCCGGTCGAGGACATCGAGAGGCCCCGGGTCGGGGTCTTTGTGTGCCACTGCGGGAGCAACATCGCCGGCGTGGTGGACGTGGAGGAGGTGGTGGACTTCGCCAGGACCCTGCCCGACGTGGTCTACGCCACCCATCAGATGTTCTCCTGCGCCGGCAACACCCAGAAGGAGATCGAGGAGGCCATCCGACGCGAAGGCATCAACCGCGTGGTGGTAGCGGCCTGCTCGCCCAAGACCCACGAGTCCATCTTCCGCGGCGTGCTCATCCGCTCGGGGCTGAACCCGTACCTGCTGGAGATGGCCAACATCCGCAACATGGACTCCTGGGTGCACAAGGACGACCACGTGGCCGCCACCTACAAGGCCATGGACATGGTGTGGATGGCGGTGGAGAAGGCCCGCCGGCTGGTCCCGCTGGAGGTCACCCACCTGCCGTTGACCCAAAGTGCGCTGGTAATCGGCGGGGGCATCGCCGGCATGACGGCCGCCGCCGCCCTGGCGCGGCAGGGGTTCGAGACGCACCTGGTGGAGAAGGAGGAGCAACTGGGCGGGCTGCTCCTGCGGCTGAGCCACATCTCCCCGGCCGGCATCCGGGCGCGCGACCTGGTGGAGGCCAAGGTGCGTGACCTGACCCGGGCGGGGGTTCACGTCCACACCCGCACCACGGTGGAGACCATTGGTGGGGTGGTGGGCAACTTCCACGCCCGACTGAGCGACGGTCAGGAGCTGCAGGTGGGCGCCATCGTGATGGCCACCGGCGCCGAGCCCTATCAGCCAACGGAGTTCGGTTACGGCAACCACCCCCGGGTGCTCACCAATCTGGAGCTGGAGGCAGAAGCCCGTTTTCTCCGAGAAAACGGGCTTCTCGACGATGCTAAGCGCATCACCTTTGTCTCCTGCGTGGGTTCGCGCCAGGGGAATGCCGGCTGCTCGCGCTACTGCTGCACCTCGATGATCGGCCAGGCGCTGCGGCTGCGGCAGATGGGCAAGAAGGTGCGGGTGCTGTATCGCGAGATCCGAACCTACAGCCGAGGAGCGGAGGAGCTGTACGAGGAGGCCATGGGTGCTGGCGTCCAGTTCTTCCGCTACGATCCCGATCGTCCACCTCAGGAAGCCATAGCTTTCCGAGATGGACATGTCGAGTTCTACGATCACCTTCTGGGGACCGAGGTGCGCGTTCCGACAGACCTGTTGGTGCTGGTGGTGGGGTTGCGCCATGGCGAGGATGGGTTGGCAGAGCAGTTGAAGCTGGCGCGCAGCGAGGACGGCTCACTGATGGAGCTGCATCCCAAGCTGGGGCCGACGGAGACGGCCACTCAGGGCATCTACCTGGCCGGGACGGCCCAGGGCGCCAAGGACGTGCGCGAGTCCATGGCCCAAGGGATGGCGGCGGCTGCCAAGGCGGGAGCGTTACTGGCCCGGGGCGTCATCGAGAAGGAGCCGCTGACCGCTCGGGTGCACGCGGACCTGTGCATCGGCTGCATGCGCTGCGTCAAGGTCTGCCCCTACGGGGCCATCGAGCAGATCGGGCCGGCGAAGGAGGGCACGGTGCGCATCATCGAGGCGGCGTGCATGGGCTGCGGGACCTGCGCTGCCGAGTGCAACTTCGACGCCATCGAGATGCCCTACTTCACCAAGGAGCAGATCCTGGCCCAGATTGATGCGGCGCTGGCAGATCGGCCGGAGGAGAAGTGTCTGGTCTTCACCTGCAACTGGTGTTCGTACGCCGGGGCGGACCTGGCCGGCATCGAGAAGCGCCAGTACCCGCCCTCGGCCCGGATCATCCGCACGATGTGTTCGGGGCGCTTCGAAGAGGACTTCATCGCCCGGGCCTTCGAGAAGGGGGCGGGCGCGGTGCTCATCACGGGCTGCCGGCTGACGGAGACCGGCTCCGACTGCCACTACAACTACGCTAACCGGCGGACGTGGGAGCGCTTCAAGTTCTGGCAGCGCAAGTTCGCCCGCAAGGGGATTGAGCCCGAGCGCCTGCAGTTGCGCTGGATCTCCGCGGCCGAGGGCAAGGAATTCGCCGAGAAGATCGCCGAAATGGACGAGATAGTGCAGGAGTACGCGCGGAGAGTACGCCAGCCGGCGGGGATGGAAGCGTAGTTGTCTCCTCCCCCTCGTGGGGGAGGGCTGAGGAGGGGAGAAAGGCTCCTCTCCCTTTGAGGGGGAGGCCGGGAGGGGGTGGGCCGTTGGGGAGAGGAAGTCGGTTATCCCCGTGAATGGGAGATGCACATGTCCGAAGTAGAACCGCTGGTGATTGACGATGCCCTGTGGGAAGAACTCGTTGAGTTGACTGATGGGGCGGCGCTGTGCTACAGTTGCGGCGTGTGCACGGCGGCCTGTCCTTGGGGCCTGGTCAGGAGGGAGCCGCTGACCGTACGGACCTTCATGCGGCGTGCTCAGGTGGGCCTGCTTAACGGCGACGAGAACGTGTGGCTGTGCACCACCTGCGCCCAGTGCGAGGCCTACTGCCCTCGAGGCGTGCCGGTGACCGACGTCTTCCGCGCCCTGCGCTACGTCGCCTGGGAGCGGCGCCAGACCCCGCGGGGTCTGCCGTCCCTCCTGTGGTCCCTCTACTGGGACCACAACCCCTGGTCCCAGCCGCCGTCCCGGCGCTCGGGCTGGGCGCGCGACCTGAACCTCCCGGCCTACGACCCCCAACAGCACGAGCTTCTCTTCTACGCCGGCTGCACCTCGTCCTACGACCGGCGCGCCCAGAAGGTCGCCCGGGCGCTGGTGCGCCTCCTCCGCGCCGCTGATGTGCCCTTCGGGGTCCTGGGCGACGACGAACCCTGCTGCGGCGAGGCGGCCCTCAGCCTGGGCCACAAGCCGTACTTTCAGGAGATCGCCCAGGAGACGGCCCGGGTGTTCCGGGAGAAGGGCGTCACCCAGTTCATGACCGTCTCCCCTCACTGCTACGACGCCTTCCGCAACCACTACCCGCCGGTCCATGAAGGCTTCCAGCCCCAGCACTACACCCAGTACCTGGCCCGCCTGGTGGACGATGGCCGGCTCAAGTGCGACCGCGCATTGGGCCTTAGGGTGACGTTCCACGATCCCTGCTACCTGGGCCGGCACAACGGCGAGCTCGAAGCGCCACGCCGGGTGCTGGAGGCGCTGCTCGGCGTCGAGTTGGTGGAGATGGAGCACTCGGGCGTGGATGGGCTGTGCTGTGGCGGGGGCGGCGGGCGCATGTGGCTGGAGACGCCCGCTGGCCAGCGCTTCTCCGACGTCCGCGTGCGTGAAGCTGCCGCCACGGGCGCCGACGTCCTGGCCACTGCCTGCCCCTTCTGCATTGCCTGCCTGGAAGACAGCGTCAAGGACCTGCGGGTGGAGGGGCTGAGGGTGATGGATGTGGCGGAGATTGTAGCTCTGGCCGTGGGGGATGCTAGTGACAAGTGACAAGGGATAAGGGACCAGTGCCGCTCTTCTTGGTCCCTGGCCCCTTGTCACTAGTCCCTGGTCCCCTATCCCTACCTGGAGGTTCTGATGGTCGCTTCCCTTTACGGCCCTGACCAAGAAGCCAAAGTCATCTGGGTCCTGCTGGAACACGACGAGGGGGCGCTGGAGGGGGTGTCGCTGGAGTTGTTGTCCAAGGGACGGAAGCTGGCCGATGCTGTGGGCTGGCGGCTGGCCGGGCTGCTCATCGGTCATCAGGTGTCCCACCTGGCTGGCGAGGCCTTCGCCTGCGGCGCGGATGAGGTCTGGCTGGCCGAGCACCCGCTGCTGGAAGCTTTCAGCGTGGACGGCTACACCCAGGCGGCCTTCCAGGCCATCATGCAAGGCAGGCCCAGCGTGTTCTTGAGCGGCGCCACGCCCAACGGCCGCGACCTGGCCGGGCGGCTGGCGGTGCGCCTGCGCACGGGCCTGACCGCCGACTGCACCGACCTGCACATTGATGGCGAGGCCGGCGGCGTGCTGGTCGGCGAGGTGACCGGCTTCGGCGGTGGGGTTTTGGCCCTCATCCAGTCGCCTCACCACCGGCCACAGATGGCTACGGCGCGCCCGGGCGTCTTCCCGCCGGCCGAGCTGGTCCCGGGCCGGCAAGGCGCCGTGGTCGAGGTCCCGGTCGAGCTGACCCCGGACGCCATCCGCACCCGGGTCGTCGAGGAGGTGAAGGGGGCTGGCGTTGACCTGACCCGCGTTCCTGTGCTGGTCATCGGCGGCCGGGGCGTTGAGGGCCGCTTCGACCTGCTGCGCGAGTTGGCCGACCTGCTGGGGGGCGACGTGGGTGCTACGCGCCCGCCGGTTGACGAGGGCCACGTGGAGCGCCAGCGCCAGATCGGCCAGACGGGCGTGGTCTGCCGGCCCAAGGTGGCCATCGTCTGCGGGGCCAGCGGTGCCTTCCAGTTCGTGGTGGGCATCCAGGAGGCGGAGACCGTCATCGCCATCAACTCCGATCCCGAGGCGTCCATCTTCGACTTCGCCGACTACTGCGTGGTGGGGGATGTGTTCCAGGTGGTGCCGGCGTTGGCCGAGGCATTGCGCTCAGTCCGCGAGGTGGCTCATGGGTGAAATGCACATCGTCGTGTGTGTGAAAGTCGTCCCCAAGCCGGAGGAGGTGCGGGTGAACCCGGAGACGCGCCTGCTGGATCGGGCCGGCGCGCGGTCGGAGATCAACCCGCCGGACATGAACGCCCTGGAAATGGCCTTGAGCCTGAAGGACCGGCACGGCGGCCGGGTCAGCATCGTCTCCATGGGGCCGCCCTTCTTCGAACCCTACCTGCGGGTCGGGCTGGCCATGGGTGCTGATCAGATTTACCTGCTCAGCGACCGCAGGTTCGGCGGGGCCGACACCCTGGCGACCACCTATACCCTGGCCAGGGGGATCGAGAAGCTGGGTGGCGCCGACCTTATCTTCTGCGGTGAGGAGTCGTCTGACGGGGCGACGGGGCAGGTGCCGCCCGGCCTGGCCGAGTGGCTGGGGGTCAGCCAGATCACCCTGGCGACCGAGGTGGAGGTTGACCCGGCCCGGCGGGTCGTCCGGGGCCGGCGCGAGCTGAGAGGCGGCTATCAGGTGTTGGAGGCGCCCCTTCCGTGTGTCGTCTCGGTGAAGAGCAGGGCCAATGAGCCACGGTTCATGGACTACCGCATCAAGCCCTGGGCCTTCGAAGAGGCGCGGGTGACGGTGTGGGGCGCCGACGACCTGGGTGCAGAGCCGGACTTCATCGGCCAGGCCGGCTCGCCGACGTGGGTGGCAGGGCTGGATCAGGCCCCATCCCGGGAGCGCAAGCGCCGCTTTCTTGATGGCCCGCCCGACCAGGTGGCCCGGCAGCTGGCAGAGCTCCTGCGGACGATCGTCTGAGCGACTATCCGGGTGGGGCAGTTTGCCGTGTTCTTGGCGGCCCACCCCTCTCAGCCTACCCCTCATGGGGGGAGGAGGTGAATGTTTACAGAGCATGAAAGCAGAGGTCCTCATCATCGGCGGTGGGGTCATCGGGGTATGTGCGGCCTACTACTTGAGCGCCGCCGGCCACGGGGTGACCCTGATAGAGAAGCAGGGCGAAATCTGCCCGGTGGAGGCCAGTTCCTATGGCAACGCCGGGCTCATTGTCCCCAGCCACTCCATCCCCCTGGCAGCACCCGGCGTCCTCGGCCAGGGGCTGCGCTGGCTCCTGGACGCCGACAGCCCCTTCTATATCAGACCGCGCCTCGATCCCGAACTCATCCGCTGGCTCTGGCGGTTCCGTGGCGCCTGCGCCGAGGGCCCCATGCGCCGGGCCATCCCGGTGCTGGCCGACCTGGGCAGGACCAGCTCCCACCTGCTGCGAGAGTTGGTCACGTCCGAGGGGCTGGACTGCGGCTATGACGAGAAGGGCTGGCTCCTGATCTACCAGGACCGGCGCGCCTTCGACCAGGCGGTGGAGGAGGCGGAACTCCTGCGCGAGTTCGGTATCGCCTCGGAGGTGCTGGACGGCGACGGGGTGCGCCGGAAAGAGCCCAACGTCCTGCCGGCGGTGGTCGGCGGGGTGTACTTCCCGGAGGACGCCCACCTGATCCCCCATCGCTTCGTGGGCGAGCTGGCCCGCCGGGCCGCGAGCCGGGGAGTCCGGCTGCAAATCGGCACCGAGGTGCTGGGGTTCGAGACGGCTGGCCGCCGGGTCTCGGCCGTGGTCACCACCCGGGGCCGCTTCACGCCCGAACAGGTGGTCTGGGCGGCCGGGGCCTGGACCCCCATCCTGGCCCGGGGGCTGGGCCTGCGGCTGCCCATTGAGGCTGCCAAGGGCTACAGTGTCACCGTCAGGCGTCCTGCCATCGCCCCCGGCGTGCCCCTCTATCTGGGCGAGCGCAAGGTGGCGGTGACGCCCATGGGGCCCCTGGTGCGTTTGGGCGGCACGCTGGAGCTGGCCGGGCTGGATTTGACGGTGAGCCGGCGGCGGGTGGAGGCCATCCTCCGGGCGGCACGGGAGTACCTGCCTGGCATGGCGGAGCTGGAGCTGGTGGAGCTGTGGCGCGGCTTGCGGCCGGTGACGCCGGACGGCCTGCCGCTCATCGGACGCAGCCGGCGGGTGGAGAACCTGATCGTGGCGTGTGGTCATGGCATGTTAGGCGTGACCCAGGGACCCGTGACGGGCAAGCTGGTGGCGGAGATCGTGGCCGGGACGATGCCCAGCGTGGACCTGGGACCGCTGCGGGTGGAGCGGTTCGGGTGAGAAGCCGGGAGAATGTGTGGTTGTAGCGATGGCCGCAGCTCTCCCGACCGAGCCTCTTTGGGATATGACAGCGAATCGGATAGATTCACCGAATTCGCCTGGCCAGATTCGCCAAATCCTCGCGATTCGCTGTTCGCTGTCATTAATGAAGAGAGAACGGCTCCTAGTAAGCCACGCAGCGTAAGCGCCTGACTGTCGGCACACAGGGAGCGGGTTGCGCAGGGGAGAAGACAATAGGACGTCGGACCTCGGACCTTGGACATCGGACGTCAAACCTCGTTGTTGACAAATCTCCACTTTTCTGCTATGATAGCAAGCGCAGAGACACCCCACGAAATGGAGGGTTTGGCCCCTGACAGGCCTCAGCCAGGTTCAGAGTCACGAAGCATGAGTGAACTGAGAGCATCGAGGATCCCGAGTCCGAGCTAACCAATCGTCACTACGGAGTTCATCGTGACCTCCTGCCGCCGATTATTGGCACTCGTTAGTCCACATCCTCTATCCTGCCGGGTGTGGGCCTGTGACGCAACCTCGTCACCGCCAACTGCCACGCCCTCACTCGTGGGGTTGGCGGTTTGCGTTTCCTCAGCCTAAGCCTTTCCCCCAGAAGTGGTCTGGCCCTTGTGACTGAGAGGAGGGGTACAGGATCACATACGAACAGCGATAAGCCGTGGCCTAGAGATGGGCTGTGGGAGGGTGCTGTCACCGGGTCTATAGTGCGCCAATTTGGCCGAATTGCAGGAGGCGGCTCAGAAGCCAGGAGGTGTCCATGGAGATTGACTACATGGGGCTGGAGATGGCCTTCCAGCGGGACATGATGGATGAGGCCACCTATTGGTTGGATAAGGAGACCGGCAAGGTATTGATGTTGGACGATTGGTCGCGGGAGCAACTGCGAAAAGCACGGGGACCGGACGACCTGACCCACGCCAGCCTGCAGGACCTGTGGCCTTTGTGGTGCTTGGTGGGCTGGGAGTACGAGTGGTGGGATGAGGAAGAGGAGCCCGGGCCGTGGCCGGAGCCGCCGCCCAGGGTGACCATGGAGCGCTACGTGCAGGTGCCGCGCATCGAGAGCTACGAAGCCTACAATGACATGGTTGAGTTCGCGGCCACCGTGGACGATCCCCACCTGAGAGAGCTGTTGGAGCTGGCTCTGGACGGCAAGGGGGCCTTCGGCCGCTTCAACTCTGTGCTGGCCCGCTACCCTGAGGAGCGCGAGCGCTGGTTTGAGTTCAGCGACCGCCGGCTGCGAGCGCGGATTGACGAGTGGCTGGAGAGCATTGGGGTGCGGCCAAGCATGGCCAAGTGAAGGAGAAGCACATGACAAGTGAGGAGATTCGTCTCTGGCGAGAAAAGGTGCTCGAACCAGTGTTGCGGGGCGAGCCGGTAGACGAAGCGGAGGCCCAGCGCGCTGGTGGCCTGGCTCTGCTCAGCGCTGACACGGACAAGATCAAGGAATACGTATTCGAGTCGGCGAAGCTGCCGGAAATTCGTGGAGCGAGTATGATCCTGGACGGCTTGAACCAGGGCTGGCCCGACGATGAGGGCCCAAACATCCGCCAGTTGTTTGCCTCTAGAGGCTTGCCCGTCAGCCGGGAAGACGATGAAGCTGACCGCAGTTGCATAATCTACGCGGGCGGGGCAGCCTGCTGGCTTTGGTACCAGTAGAGATCAATGGGCAACCAATAGCCGAACGGCTGACACAGGAGATCGAGGCCCTGTACCCGCGAGTGACCGGGGCAGCGACGATCACCTGTGTCTGGCGGGAAGTAGCACCGGTCGAACTTCAAAATGGATACCGATCCGAGGGTCTGGACCATACTGCGCTCTTGGCCCTGCGAGACAAGCTGACCGAAGGCGAATGGCAAAGGATTGCCGGCTACTATTATGAATGCGGTGAGAACAGTGATGAAGTTACGCCCGAGCAGTTCGCCCGCCGTGGCAATTTCGGGCAGGTGATGGCTTTGCAGAGCATCGAGTTGCGCAAGGCGAAAGAGGAAAAGGCGGTGGGGCCATTGTTTGAGGCTGTCCCCTTTGCCCGGCGCTGTGGATCGTGCGAGATTCGACCAGCCAACCAGTTCGATCCAACACCCCCGCCCGGTCGTTACCTGTGCCATGTGTGTTATAAGAAAGCTGGCACAGGGGAGGAGGCGGTGGAAGGCAAGCCCTCAGAGCGACGAGCGCGCAAATCCCGCTGGAATAGAGAGTTCGCTGAGCGATACGGGGTCTTGGCGGAAGCGCCCAGTGACCTGGAAGAAATCGCCTCGCCAGCTGGGGGTTATATTGGCTTCATCTACGCTGATGGCAATGAGGTGGGCACCGCTGTGGAAGCCTCGATCAGCTTGTCCGAGTATCAGAAACGGTCAAGGCTCTTAAGCAAGGCTGTGCGCCATGCTATGTACGAAGCAGCATATCGCCATCTGGCAACGGTTGGCTACGATCGGACCTTTGAGATCATTACCATCGGTGGTGACGATGTGCTACTGATCGTGCCGGGGAATGTAGCTCTCCCCCTGGCTGCTGAGATGTGCCGATTATTTGAGGAGCAGCTAGCTAGGTCCGACTTCACCGCTGCCTGCGGTCGGCGGGCTACCATGTCGGCCGGTGTGGTCATCGCCGATCACCACAACCCGGTCTACTTCCTGCGCAACCTGGCCGAAGAGCTGCTGAAGAGCGCCAAGAAGCGCGCCCGGGAACTGGCTGCCGATTCAAGCGAGGGTGCACAGGGAACGGTGGATTTCTTAGTGCTTAAGTCACAGAGCATGGTGGCTACTACAGTGGGCCATTTGCGCTCCATGCCCCCTACCGTTTCGCTGACCATCTCAACAAGACCACCACGCTTCTGACGCGGCGGCCATTCACCCTGGACGAGGTGGACCGGCTGGTGGATACCGCGCAAGCGTTGGACGTCTTCGGCTTCCCAGGGAGCCAGCTCCAGGGCCTGCGAGAGATGCTGTATCGGGGACGGATGCAGGCCACCCTGTACTATCTGTACCAGTATGCCCGGGCGAACCGGGAGCGGCGGAAGTTATTGACCTGGATCGAGGAGCAATGGGGGATGCGGGATGTCCGCAATCCGCCGCCGTGGGTCCACCTGGGCCGCAAGCGGGGTTTTGACCGCTATGCCACCCCCTGGCCGGACATCATTGAGATCCTGGAGTTCATTCCGAGGCCCTCAGCAGAGAAAAGTCGCTGGCTAAGGGAACAGATTCTCGATGAAGGAGGTGAGGCCGTTGAGAGTGGAAATTGACCTACAGATAACTTTTAAGACGCCCTTTTGTATTGGTTCGGGGGCCATGGCCGATTCACTGGCCAAGAAGCCGATGCTGAAGGATGCACGTCGGCGGCCCGTATTGCCCGGCTCGACCCTGAAGGGGCGGCTGCGCCATGAGTGTGAAAGAGTTGTGCGGGCACTGACGCAGGACGACGATACTGTATCTGCGCGATCCCTACGCCTCACCACAATGCGTTCTGGTGGGCGAGTGCAAACTGCGCGTCGGTGACGACCCCGATGCCAAACCTATCAGCGTTGAAGAGGTCAACCAACTGTGGCGTAAGGTCGAGCAGATCAGAGCGCGGGAAGAGCAGGCAGCCCACGATTTCGGGATCACCCTGAAACTGTTCGCCCAGGTGATCAGCAACACCACCCAGGCCGACCCTGAGGCGAAGACAGCCGCCCAACGGTACGGCATCGAATTGATCACAGCCTACCTGCCAGGTAACTGGAAGCGACGGGCCGACTGGAAAGTAGACAGCGTGCAACCCATTAAGTGAGGGGGCAGTTGGCACCTGAGACACGTACTCCCACCGAAGACAACTACGTGGACTGGATCCTGCTCGATATGGTCCTTTACCTGCGCAACGTGGGCTTTACCGTCTTCACCTACTCTGTCGGGCAGCGGCGGGAGGGCGATATCCCCTTCGACCGCATCGTTGTCGCCGGCACGAAGGCAGTGGCGTTGCAGTTCAAGCGGCCGTATCGGCATGGACTGGGCTTCCGCTGGCGACTGGACCAGCATCAGCACCTGCAAATGCGGCAATATAACTGGATCTACTACTGTCTGCCCACCTTCGACGATCCGACCCGACAGGCCGAGGCACTTCATCACTGCATCTTTGGGGAACCTGAATTCGAGTACCGTCCTGATCTCGACTGGACTCTGTTTACCCGAGAAGGTCAGCGCTACTCAACGTGGGGGCCATTCGTCGAGAATCTACGCCGTTGCCCGGTGGGCAAGCTGATCGCAGAGAGCAAGTCGGATATGGAAGAGTTCCTGCGGGTGCTAAATCAACAACCGGAGAAGGCAATCACAACTTTACACGAAGCAGAGCGGGAGCCACATGTTATCTGGCCAGTGCTGGAGGGTCAGCAAAGGTCGGAACATGGCTGAAGGGTCCAGACAATGCTTCTCCTCAACTTCTCCCACCCCCTCACCCACCAGCACCTGGCCCGCATCACGGCGTTAACGGGCGAGGAGCCGAGGGTGATCGAAGTTCCCACCCAGCTCGACCACCAGGTTCCTTTCCCCGAGCAGTGAGGGGCTGGTCACCAACAGGTGGATTGACAAAGCGGGAGCCTTGGGTTAAGATAAATCTGGTGAGGTGAAAGTGAAGGGTGAAGGTGATATCCAGCTCTATCTGGATCGAGCTCATCTGGACCTGGAAGCGGCCGAGGCCAACATCAGAGAGGGCTATCATGCAGTAGCAGTGACTCGTGCTTACTACGCCATTTTCTATGCTGCTACCGCCCTGCTCCTCAGCAAGGGGATCTGGCGAAGCAAGCACTCGGGCGTAATGGCCGCTTTCCGCCAGCATTTCATCAAGCCGGGTTTGATCGAGGTGGAGTACAGCGACATCTACGGCAACGCTTTTGACACCCGGCTCGACAGCGACTACGATATGACGGCCACGATAGACAGGGATATTGCCGAAGACGTCCTGAGCGATGCCCGGCGGTTCGTTGTCAGGGCAGAGAGATACCTTCAAGAAGCAGGTGCTCTATGAACGAAGACGCTCTGGCGCATCTGAGGGAAAACGAACAAAAAGCCCTGATCGAGTATGAAACTCGGCTCCATCAGCGCTACGACGGCCTCATTGTCTCCATCATTCTCTTCGGTTCCAAGGCGCGAGGAGACGCTCGTGAGGAGTCCGATGTGGACCTTTTGGTGGTAGTTGATAGCGATGATTGGCGCTTGCACAAGGAGCTTCGCCGCCTGGCGGCCCGGGTCTCTCTGCAGTATGACCTTATCCTCTCTACCAGGATCATGAGTCGGGCTCATTTCGACGAATTGAGAAAGCGGCGGACGCTGCTTTTCCAGAACATAGAAAGAGACGGCATAAAGCTGGGATGATACTCCTCAACTTCTCCCACCCCCTCACCCACCAGCACCTGGCCCGGATCGCCGAACTGACGGGCCAGGAGCCAAGGGTGATCGAGGTGCCCACTCAGTTCGACCACGAACGGCCCTTTGTGGAATAGGTGGTGGAACTGGTGGACGAGATCGGGCTGTCGTCGGTGGAGTGGCAGACGAAGCCGCTGATCATTAACCCACCCGGCTACGCGCCGGCTGCCGTGGAGCTCCTGGCCGAGCTCCACGGCCGGATGGGCCACTTCCCGGCTGTGCTGCGCCTGCGCCCGGTGCCCGAAAGCAACCCGCCCCAGTACGAGGTGGCGGAGATCATCAACCTGCAAGCCGTGCGCGACCAGGCCCGGGAGCGAAGATAAGACCCAGGACCAAGGGACAAATGACCGACCGTGCTACCCTGAGCCGCTTCCTTCACCTGCTGTTCACCCTCGGCTCCCGGCCCACCTGGGAGCTCATCGGGGTGTTCTGCCTGGGCGTGCTGTTTCTCTCAGTAGCCTCCAACTGGGTCTACGACGTGGCTCGGAGCCCCGGGGAGGTCCTCACGACCCGTTCCCTGGGCGTCCTGATCGCTCTGGCACTTGTGCTGGGTCTGGCTTACTGGCTGTATGAGCGGGACCGACGTAAGTTGCTGGAGCGGCTGGAGATCCAAGCCAGCTTTTTCGAGAGCGCCACCGTACCGCCCCGGCGTGGGCTTATCTGGCTCCTGAGCCCCGGCTCAGTTGATCATCCCACCTTCGCCATTGCCCATCACTACGGGCGGGAGGCGCCCCACGCGCTGGAGCACTGTTGGCTCATCCTGACCCGGGGAGACCGGCGCATCGAGGAAGCCCGGCAGGCGCTGGAGGAACGTCTGCAGGTGCTCGGCATCCAGGTGCAGCTTCACCCCGTAGAGGTGCCACGCACTGATGTGGAGTCCACCTATCGGGCGGTGGATCGCATCTATCAGGAGGAGTTGGCCGAGAAGGGCTTGTTGCCTGAGCAGGTCATCGCCGACATCACTGGCGGGCTCAAGCCCATGACCACAGGCATGGTTCTGGCCTGCCTGCTCCGCGGCCTGGACCTGGAGTACGTGGAGACGGACCGCGACGAGGTGGGCCAGCCCATTGACGGCACCCAGCGGGTGGTGACGGTGGACGTGGATTTCTTCCAGTCCGAGCAACGAGTTTGACAAGCAGGGCTGGATCAGCTAAAGCCTGTCTGCCGCCAGACAGGCTGGCAGTGAGGTGAAACCAGTATATCACCAGGCCAGGGACACTCATCCTATCTCGACAATGTTAGATTCCGGGTAGGAGCCCAACCGCGTTGGGCTGTCATGCGTGCAATAGGGCCTATGGCGGCCAATACGATTGGCCCTCTACCCACTATGGAGGGATTGCTCGGTACCTCCCGGGGAATCTAACATTGTCCAGCTATGACCGTGTTCACTTTCCCCTACCTTGAAGAATACCTGGAGGATGGCACAGTCACCTTCAGACCGTGTGTTCGCATCCACTTGCAAGGAGTAGACAGGCAATGGCGGCCGTTTGACCTGTACGCCGATTCCGGTGCAGACATCACGCTCCTCCGGGAGGCCGATTGCCAGGCATTGGGACGTGAGCTGGCAGACGGACGCTTACTGCTCATCAGTGGCGTCTGCAGCGGGCTGATCCGCACCTTCGTACACCAGATCCCGTACGACTGGGTACTGGTACCTGCCCTTGCCCCGTAGCCTTCGCCGAAAAGGTGGATGTGCCCCGCCTCCTGGGTCGAGAAGGCGTATTCGACCACTTCAGAGTGTGTTATGACGACATCAACCGGATGACCGATTTTATTCTGCGGGAGGAGCAGAGATAGAGAGCCTAAGATGCTCGCCAGCTTCCTGGTGTTCCTGAAACCCAAAGCTCTGGCCCCGTTGGGCAAGACCCTGGGCCGGTCGCTGCACGGGCTGTTCATTAACCTGCTGGCCGATGCCAGTCCCGAACTAGCTGACCGGCTCCACAGCCCCATGCCCATCAAGCCCTTCACGGTGTCCACGCTGCGCGGCCGGCTGCTGCGCCAGGGCGGCCAGCGGCTGGCCTCTCCCGACCAGACCTACCGGGTGCGCTACACCGTCCTGGCTGAGGACGTCTTCGTCGCCCTGAGTCACATCCTGTTAGGCAAATATCTCTATCGCGAGACGGTGTCCATTGACAGGCAGCCCTTCGAGATAGTGGAGATCGTCGTGGAGCCGGTCAAGTCGCGGGGCTGGGCGCGCCTGGCCAGCTACGAGCAGCTCTACGCGGAGGCCAGGGCCGACGACCGCATCGGGCTGCGCTTCGCCTCGCCCACCACCTTCCGCACGGGGGATGTGAACCTGCTGTTTCCGCTGCCGGTGAGCGTCTTTGGGAGCTACCTGCGCAAGTGGGAGGCCTTCTCGCCTGTCCCGCTGGAGGACGGCCTGCTGGACTTCGTGGCCGAGCAGGTGGTGGCGGAGCGGTATGAGCTGGAGACGCAGGTGGTTCGGTACGGGAACTTTCAGGTAAATGGGTTTGTGGGGGTCTGCCACTACCGCGTGCTGGGGGGCGGGCCCGAGCGGGTGCGGGCGGTGAATGCCCTGGCGGACTTCGCCCTGTTTGCTGGGACGGGTCAGAAGACGACCCAGGGGCTGGGGCAAACGAAAAGGGTCCGAAGCCCCAGGTCCTAAGTGGTGAGTCCTGCCCCAGTCGCTGGGGCCGGTCTCCAGACCGTGCCCCCCTGGAGTTGCGTCTCGCCTTTCACGTTTTATCTCTTGCATTCAACGGAGGGCCAAGATGAGTCAGTAAACACGATGGGGGGTTAGCCATCCCGTATCGGTGGGCTTTGGTGGAGCGGTGGCCGGGGATCGCATCGTGGCCCTGGCCAACCCTGAATCCGCCCCCATTCAGCGCGCCGTGCGCCGGGCGCGGGAGGAAGGTCAGCTGATTGACCTGACCTTTGGGCGGCGTATCCGGGCCGCGCTGTTCATGGACAGCGGGCACGTGGTGCGGGTGGCAGTCAGCGCGGAGACGTTGCTGGCCCGGTGGTCCCAGGTGCGGAGTCCGAAGTTGAGGCTCACAAACCCACGGCGTTAAGCCAGGGAGAGGGCCAAATGCTGTGGAGGAGGAAACGAGGGAAAGTCATGGTTCAGTTTGATGGCGCCATCGGCGCTAACAGGCAGGCGTCGGGCCTGGGGGTGGTGATACGCGACCCATCCGGGCGGGTGCTGGAGGTGTGGAGCAAGCAGGCGCGCCCACAGACTTGCAACGAGGCGGAGTATGAGGCCCTAATCTGGGCTCTAGAGCTCCTGGGACGGGACCCGCCGGCCGAGGCGCACTTCTTTTCGGACAGCGAGATCGTGGTCAATCAGATGCGGGGCTACTTCTCCGTACGCAGTCCGGCGTTGAAGCGCCTGCACCGGCGGGCGTGTGCCCTGGCCCGGGCCATTCTCAGAGTTACCTTCATTCACATCTCGCGAGAGAAGAACTGCCTGGCCGACGCCCTGGCGGTGGAAGCCTTGTGGACGGATAGTCCCTGGTAAGAGGACCAATGCCCATGTTTGTGGTGGTGAGCTACGACATCGTGGATGATCGTCGGCGCAACAAGGTGTGCAAGACCCTGAAGGACTTCGGGGCGCGCGTGCAGTAAGCGTATTCGAGTGCCAGCTGGACGCCGCGGCCTTGAAGCGTCTGGGCGATCGGCTGGAGCGGTTGATCAAGAAGAAGGAGGACAGCGTCCGCTTCTACTTCCTGTGCCAGGCCTGCCTGCCCAGGACCAGGATCATGGGCCTGGGACAGGTGACGCGCCTGGATCCGTTCAGAATCGTGGGATAGCAGATGGCTGATGGCCAAATGAGACTATTTCCAGGACGCGGTCCAGCCGGAATGTCCGCTGGGCGCCGCGCAGGTGGCAGTGGGCGATGAGATAGAGTCTGTCGCCTCGCCACTCGAGGGCCAGGGGCTGGACGCGTCGCTCTGCGACCTCCCCACGCCAGGCCGACCAATACCGCATGCGGAGGGTCTGGCCGGCTGCGATAGCTGATCCCAGCAGGTCCAAGACCGCCTCTTGCGACAGCGCCGGGGTCAGGGGCGCGGGTCCATCCAGGGCCTGATCCAGGCGGGCGATGGCGTCAGCCGCGGCTGCCTCAGCCGCGGCCAGCCCTGCGGGCCCCAGGCATGGGTTGAGACCGCGGAGCACGGCAGCGGGGGGGGGGGGGACGCTGGTCAGGCCCAGGCGTCTGGCCAGGTGCGAGTGGACCAGAAAGGCGACCGCGAGCCAGAAAGCTTCCCCGGGGCCCAGTGGATCTGTGGCCCCCCTGTGATTATTGGCCGGCAAGAGAGACCGAACGGTCAGGCCCCGGCGGCGCACAGCCTCTGCGAAGCCATGTAGGTCGGCTGTCTGCACCGTGGCCAGCTTCGCCGTGAGTTGCTGGCCCAGGTGGGGGCGAATGCCAGGCTCCTGCCACAGTTGGAGCATCTGGTCACGGTTGGCTGCTTCCAGGAGCACACAGGGCCGGAGGGTGACGGTGGGCCTCTGCTGTGCCCAGTCCTGCAGCCTTTTCCTTTGCGCGGTGGTGAGGGGTGGGAGGCTGTGTCTGCCCAGGGTGGCGTAGAGGTCCTGAAGCGTCCCACCTCGCTCCAGGGCGCGGCTCAGGTTGTTAGGCGTGAGACGAAGTTGCGGCCCCGGGGTCAACTCAGCCCAGTCCGCCAGGGCCAGTAAGCCGGCCGATTGTGGGCGCGCGGGCAAGGTGAGAGTCAGGTCCTGATTGAGGGTCAAGAGCTGAGCGTCATCCTCAGGAGGCGGGGCGTCGTTATGCCCCAGAAGCCAGTCTCCGTAGGGTGTGAGACACCAGGTGGCCTGTGAAGGGTCGGCGCCTGGCTGGCATCCCACCATCCCCAACCAGCTCAGGGGGGCCCTCAAGGGTTTCTAACAGCAGCTCTCGGGCCGGCTGCCCCTGTTCCCGTTCCCACCACGGGATGAGTTCATCAAGGGCCAGGTGAGGGTTGTTGATCAGGTCGTCCAGGGAGAATCGGGTTTGAGGGGGCAGGGTGGCCAGCCACCTGGCCAGGCGTTGGGCGAAGCCTACGGGGTCGCGCAGGTGGTGGCCGGGCAGGCGGTAGTGGACCCAGCGTTTGCGGTTCTCGTCTGGTGGCGAAAGCCAGGTCTCCCACAGGACCTGGAGCTGAGTTGAGGCAGGTTGGCTGAGCCAGGGGAGGGCGGTGGGGCTGGGCTTGAGGAGATCGCTGGCCTGGAATACGAGACCAAGGGACTCGGCCAGGAAGTGGATGAAGGCCACGCGACCGGCCTGGAGTTCGCTGCGAGGCTCATGGCGGGGTTGGTGACGCGCCTTCTCGCGGCTCCCCGTCAGAGGGGGCTCAGGTGAAGAGCGAGCGAGCAGGCGCGTCAGAGGTGGGGAGAGGCAGGAGCCCAGAGCCCTGAGGTGGCGGGGGCTGAGCCAGCGACCATGGAGGGGCCGGACGTGGGCGTACTGGAGGTAGGCCAGGAAGAGGGCCAGATCGAGGAGGGGATTGAATGGAGCAGAGGGGCAGGGGAGAGTGGGAGAGGGGGAGCCTTGGTCGTCGGGGGAGAGGAGGTCGAGGAACTCGGCGGGGAGGATGATGTAGCGTGGCTGGCGGCGTTGAGGGTCTGAGGGGGTGAGGTAGATCAGGCCCTTGTAGAGGAGTTTTTCCGTGGTGGAGATGGGGTGTCGCCAGGGGTGGGTGGGACCGTCCTGACGCCAGGGACGGTAGGGGCGGATGGGGCCGAAGGCGCGGGTAAATTCGTGAAGGGGCATGCGCCCGTCCTGGGCAACGAGGCGCTGGAGGGCAGTTTGTTCCTGGGGGGAAAGAGTGTTGAAGATGTGGTCACGGGTGGAAGGGTGTGCGAGGCAGGCAAGCAGCTGCCGAACCAGGTCGGCTTTAGCCATGTGGCGGGGATCGTGCAGATGATGGGTGTAGGAGATAGCCACCAAATAGCGGTGTGGAGTGCAGTTCAAACAAGCGAGAAGGTCCATGACAGCAAGCCTTTCGTGATTAGCATTGGGCGCGATGGTGTTGACAAACAAGTGAAAGTGAAGTATACTATGATCAAGTATAGCCCAGGACAGGTTTGGAATCAACCGGAGGAGCTAAAGTGCATCCGTGCCCCGCAAAGGGAGGATGGGGGAGCTTGGAGGAGGAAATCGCTGCTGAACGGCGATAGGGATAAGGAATCATCTGGTCAGAATATGGACAAAACAGGGGGTTTTGGGCGTGCTTGAAGGAGTGCCCCGCAGGCGGATTGCACGGCTGAGCATAGGCGAGCATAGGGGAGGATGGGGGTGGTTTTAGGGTCGGAAACAAACTGCGGTCCGGAAGCCACGAATCCCTGAAGAGGGATTGAAACACGCTGGGGATGCTCGGAAGAACAATCCGTGGCATCGCGTCCGGAAGCCACGAATCCCTGAAGAGGGATTGAAACAAGCTGACAGGGTCGCTCCCAGGCGGTGACCCCTCTTTGTCCGGAAGCCACGAATCCCTGAAGAGGGATTGAAACCCATAAGTCTGAAGGGCATCGAACTCCTCTCCCCCTGTGTCCGGAAGCCACGAATCCCTGAAGAGGGATTGAAACGAGGATGATCGCCGCCAAAATCAGCACTGGCGTGCTGGTCCGGAAGCCACGAATCCCTGAAGAGGGATTGAAACCCACAGTTTGGATTGCGGCAGCGCAATGCGCTCACCTCCGTCCGGAAGCCACGAATCCCTGAAGAGGGGTGGGCGGTCAAAGCCCATTTACGTCGGCCCAGTTCGGGCTGCACTTGAGCGCAAGCTGCATTTTCCCCTGTTGCCCTGAAGCCCCTGATTGACACCCTCTCTCAGACGAGTCGCACAGCTGTATCAAAGCAAGCCATACCCGTTGAGGTTGCCTGTGGCTGTCGAAAAAGCGGACTGCGCCCGCTTCTACGGAGTTGCGCTTGACAATTGCTGAGAGCTACAGTAGCATGTAGCAAGTAATGTATACTCAGTGGCTACAAGAGGAGATAAATCATGTTGACACCATCAGTTATGCCTATCTCCAGTATGCGTAAGTATCAGGCAAAAGTCATGGCGGAGCTGAAGCAACGCCCTGTAGTGTTCACCCAGCGGGGGCATGGCATTGCGGTGCTCATCTCTATCGAGCAATGGGAGCTACTTATGGAGCGCCTGGAAGACCTGGAGGATGCCTTGACCATGCTTGAGGCCCGTATGGAGGACACGGACGAGCCTTCGGTGCCACTCGACCAGGTGCTTAAGGAATTGGGCCTTGAAGCGCGAGGTGGCTGCTGTATAGCGTTGAGCTGAGACCAGGGGCAAGACGCGGGCTGAGACAGCTTCCGAGGCGGGCGCAAGAGCAAGTTGTAGATGTATTGGCAACCCTTAAGGTGGACCCACGCCCGCATGGGTGCAAGAAGCTGCGGGCCGGTTTGGGCTGGGGTGTCCGATTGGGTGGTTACAGGATTCTTTATGACATAGACGATGACGCCAGAGCTGTAACCATCCGGCACTTTGGCCCCCGTGGTGGAGCGTACCGGCGGTAGCATCATGGCGGGCTTCACAAGGGGCTCAACATCACAAAGCGGTTGATCTCGCGCTGGTTGACTGCCTGTTCCACGGGGGTCAGCAGATAGGCTTCGTAGGGCTGCCCGGTCTGGGCCCCTTCCTGGGCCAGCTTGCGATAGTTGGCCGCCACGGTGGGCAGGCGCATCTGAACCAAGAGCTCTGCTGGCTGGTCCGCAGGGGCGCCGCTGTCCACAAGCCCAAGCTGCGGCGGGGACGCAGGACTTCGCCACTTTTGACGACGGACTTTTCGCGCTCTCACGGGGCGGGACGTGACCCTGGATCTGAACCCTTTCTTCTTCAAAGGTGGCAGCGTGGGCTGCCTGCTCATCCACGGTGGCACCGGCAGCCCACCCGAGATGCGGGGCATGGGCGAGTATCTCGCCGGCAAGGGGCTGACCGTGCTGGGGGTTCGCCTGGCAGGGCACGGCACCACCCCCGAAGACCTGGCCACCAAATCCTGGCGCGACTTGATCGCCTCCGCTGAGGAGGGTCTCTCCCGGCTCCAGGCCCAATGCTATCACGTGTTCGTGGCCGGGCTGTCCCTGGGCGGTCTGATCACCCTCTACCTGGCGGCCCATCATCCCATCCAGGGGGCCATCGTCATGAGCGCGCCCGCCTACATCAAGGATTGGCGCCTGCGTCTGCTCCCCGTGCTCAAGCTGTTCATCAAATGGTTCCACTCCAGCGGCGAACTCGACCTGACGGACCCTGAAGCGGGGCAGCGGGTCTTCTTCTATCGGCGCATACCGACCGCCTTTCGAGCAGGGCCGCACTTACATCTGGCGGGCGCGGGAGCGCCGCCGCAGCCTGGTCGCACGGCTGCTGCGCGAGGTGCGCCAGAACCTGGCGCGGGTCGAGGTGCCTCTGCTCATCATGCAGGGCGCTCACGACCGCACCATCCCCCCGGAGAGCGCCCAGTTCATCTTCGACCACGTCGGCTCAGCAGATAAAGAGATCGTCTGGTTCCCCAACTCCGGCCACGCCATCACCGTGGACAGCGAGCGGGAGGCGGTCTGGGCCAGGGCCTACGACTTTATCGTCACACACTGCCCTTGAGGAGGCGCTCCATGCGCAGACTCCGCTGGATTGACTACATCACTCTCAACGTTTACTGGGCTCTCCCTCAATGTGGCCTCCAACAGCCTGCACCCCATCATCCTGCCGGTGATGGTGCAGCAGTTGGTGCCCGAGGCCTTGAAGGCCACCTACCTTGGCTTCCTGACCTTCGCCGGGCTGCTGGTGGCCATCGTCGTCCAGCCAGTGATGGGTGCCGTCAGTGACCGCTCCACCCTGCGCTGGGGGCGACGCCGGCCCTTCATCGTGGCCGGCACCCTGTTAGACCTGGTCTTCCTCACCGTCATCGCCCTGGCCGGCAACTACTGGCTCCTCCTGGCCGGCCTGCTGCTGCAGTTCGCCTCTAACACCGCCCACGGCCCACTCCAAGGCCTGATTCCCGATCTGGTCCCCAGGGAACAGCGGGGCACCGCCTCAGGGGTCAAGGGCTTGATCGAGATCATGGGGGCTATCGTGGCCTCCCTGGCGGCTGGTTACCTGGTGGGCCAGGGACAAATGCTGGCGGCCATCGGATTCATCATGGCCGTCTTCACGGCAGCCATGTTGATCACCGTGCTGACCGTGCGGGAGAAGCCATGGACCGGTGCCCCCGAAAAGCCCCTGTGGGCCACCGTGCTCGGCACCTTCAACATTGACGTGCGACGCTATCCCGACTACTTGTGGTGGCTGCTCAACCGCTTTCTCTTTTTCGTCGGCCTGACCTCCATCCAGACTTTCCTGCTCTATTTCATCCAGGACGTGGTGGGGTTGCCCAACCCGGCGCAGGCCACAGGCAGCCTGGTGGCCATCCTGGGCCTGGCTATCCTGGTGATGGTCTTCCCGGCCGGGTACGTGGCCGACCGGGTGGGGCGCAAGCCGCTGCTGATCCTGTCCGGGCTGGGGGCCACGGCGGGTGGGTTCCTGTTTTTCACCGCCCGGAGTTACACTGACCTCCTGCTCTACGGCGGCCTCATCGGCGTTTCGGCCGGCGTGTTCATCAGCGCTGGCTGGGCCCTGGCTACCGACCTGGTGCCGCGCGAGGAGGCGGGCCGCTACCTGGGCATCTCCAACCTGGCCACCGCCGGAGGGAGCGCGGCCGCACGCCTGGGCGGCCCTTTCATTGATTTCTTCAATGCCCGTCAGGCCGGATTGGGATACACCGTCGTCTTCGCCGCCAACGGCCTCCTCTTCCTGCTGGCCACCCTGGCCCTGCTCAGGGTGCGCGAGGTCAAAGCCAGAGAGGTCCTGTAAGGGAGAGGGTAAAATGACGTTTCGGTCGCACGGCGGCGCTGGCTGCTTGACACCAGGTCACTTTCGACGTAAACTTGCCTTGTCCACTATCCTGGCAGGGTGGAGACACCGAAATGCAGAAGATGTATTGCCGTTACTGGACGAGATCCGACGCCAAAGAGTGCTCCTCTATGGCAAAGACCCCTTTGCTGAGGAGGATGCTGAGGACACGTTGACCAGAATTCGGGCCATGGTGGCAAAGATCGAGGCTCTCACTGGGCAAGGGATGTAGACGCGTATCCGATTCGACAACTAGAGGAGCCAACGGCGCAGGACCTCGGACTTCTTCCCCTTGACTCACTATTCCTTCCCGGCTATAATCTCCCAGACCACAAGTCGCCATCAGACATCGCCACCAGGAGGCAGCAACATCATGGCCCACGTCATCGCTCAGCCCTGCATGTGGGTCAAAGACCAGTCCTGCGTCCCTATCTCATTCAGGAGAACTCGCCATGCCAGACATCAACAACTATGACGTGGTCGTCATCGGCGGCGGACCGGGGGGGTACGTGTGCGCCATTCGCGCCGCCCAGCTCGGCCTCAAGACCGCCGTGGTCGAGAAGGCCGACCTGGGCGGTGTGTGCCTGAACTGGGGCTGCATCCCCACCAAAGCGCTCCTGCGCAACGCCGAGGTCGTGAATCTGATCAGGAATGATGCCAAAGAGTACGGCGTGAGCTTCGACAACTTCCACGCCGACTGGGGCGTGGCGGTGAAGCGCAGCCGGCGGGTGGTCAAGCGGTTGGTGACCGGCGTGGGCGCGCTGCTGCGCAAGAATGGAGTTGACGTAATCATCGGCGAGGGTCGGCTGGCCGCCGCCGACCTGGTGCGCGTCCGCGGGGAGACTGAGCGAGAACTGCGGGCGCGCCACGTGGTCATCGCCACGGGCTCCCGGGCTCGCTCCATCCCCGGCGTCACCATTGACGGCGAGCGGGTCATCGCCAGCCGCCACGCCGTCGTGCTGGAAGAGGTGCCGGGCACCCTGGTCATCATGGGCGCCGGTCCCATCGGCGTCGAGTTCGCCACCATCTTCAACGCCTACGGCAGCCGGGTCGTCTTGCTGGAGATGCTCCCGCAGGTGTTGCCCCTGGAGGACGCCGAGGTGGCGGAGGTGCTGGAGAAGGAGCTGCGCAAGGCCGGCATCGAGGTGCGCACCAACACGCTGGTGGAGGGGGTGGAGCTGACCGACTACGGCGTGGCCGTGCACGCGAAGGTCGGCGACGAGTCCACGATCATCCACGGTGACAGGGTGCTGGTGGCTATCGGGCGCGCGCCCAACAGCGAGAACCTGGGGCTGGAGGAGCTGGGGGTGGCGACGGAGCGCGGGTTCGTTCAGGTGGACGAGTTCCTGCAGACCAATCTGCCGGGCGTGTACGCCATCGGCGACGTGGCCGGGCCGCCGCTCCTGGCCCACAAGGCCATGCACGAGGGGGTTGTGGCTGCCGAGCACGCGGCCGGCCGTGACCCGCAGCCGGTGGACCGCGAGAACATCCCGGCCTGCACTTACTGTCACCCACAGGTGGCCAGCGTAGGGCTCACCGAGGCCCAGGCCCGGGAGCGCGGCTACCAGGTGAAAGTCGGCAAGTTCCCTTTCCAGGCCAGCGGTCGGGCCCTGGGCGGCGGCTACTATCCCGGCTTCGTCAAGATCGTGGTAGACGAGCGCTACGGCGAGATCCTGGGAGCGCACATCGTGGGGCCTGGAGCCACGGAGATCATCCATGAGATCGCCCTGGCCCGGGCGACGGAGCTGACCCCCGAGGACATCGGCGCCACGGTCCATGCCCACCCCACCCTCTCCGAGGCCGTCGCCGAAGCTGCCCTGGCCGCCGTGGACGCTGCCATCCACATCCCGCCGCGCCGGTAGCCAATCACCAATACCCAATAACTAATACCCAACTCAGGAGAGCACCATGGAATACCCATCCGACCTCAAGTACAGCAAGGAGCACGAGTGGGCTCGCGTGGAGGGGGACCGGGCCACGGTGGGCATCACCGACTACGCCCAGGACCAGCTCGGCGACGTGGTTTACGTGGAGTTGCCGTCGCCGGGGGCAGAGGTCAAGTTCATGGAACCCTTCGGCGTCATCGAGTCCGTCAAGGCGGCGTCAGACCTGTTCTCGCCAGTCAGCGGGAGCGTGGTGGAGGTCAACGAGCGCCTGGAGGACGAGCCGGAGCTGGTCAACAACTCGCCCTACGGGGACGGCTGGATGATCATGGTGGAGATGAGCAATCCCTCGGAGCTGGACCAGCTCCTGTCCGCCGACGAATACGCTGCCTACATCAAGGAACTGGAGGGCTAAGCAACTTGCCAAAAGTTCTTCGCACTTTCCTCTCGCGTCAAAACGGCTATCAAGGGGTGTCCGCGTCTGTGTGATGCACAGGCTCACCCCGTCTGGTAGTTGTTTGACCCTGAAAACGGGGCGGGGACGCCCCTTTGTAGCAGTGGAGTCTGTGTGATGCACAGGCTCGCCCCGTCTGGTAGTTGTTTGACCCTGAAAACGGGGCGGGGACGCCCCTTTGTAGCAATGGACGGGGACACCCCTTTGTAGCAGTGGAAAAGTTCAAGGAGCTTATGGTGATCTGTTAGGAGCCTGTCCCAACAAAGGGTAGGGCAGGCTTTCCAGCCTCCCCTCGTGGCGGGCTCTCGCAGTGTGTGCTTGCACAGGAGTCCGGCGCCTGTCGGTCCTGTACCAGCGCGAGCAATGAGGGGCGAGCGGTTAAGGGTGACAGATGACCGTGGCCTCTCCACTAAGGAAGCATTTGCACATCCCGAGAATCTGTATTATAATGAATGCGGGTTGGTAGCCGGCGCCTTGGCGCCCTTTGAGGGTGCCAGAGCGACTGCTGTCAACTGGTTCCTCGCCCGTTGGGACAGGAATTTGCGATTACATCTGTTCAGCCCGTGTCCAGGCGTCATTGGCATTCGCCGCCAAGGAGGCCGGTCGGTGCTAAAGCCTTCCCCGTTTTCACACGATCGCTCAGTTTCCTCACTGTTGCCCTCGCAGAACTAGGGTAAGTCATACGGCCAGAGCACAGGCGTTACGGGCTTGTGCACCAGTCTATCGTCAAAGGAGGTGATTGCCGGCAAAGAGGTCCGGTCAGGTGGGTGGTTGCCTGGGCCTGCCCGGCTGCGGTTGTTGTCCAAGGTCCCCTCACTCCTCAGGCCGCCCGGTGACCGCAACTCGGGCCTGACCCTGGCCAGTGGGTTCTTCCTCTCCTGTCGAGAGCAAAAGGAGGAAGCGCTATGGAGGTCCCAAAGGAAACCCTCGTCGCCCTGTATCGCTCGATGCTCAGGATTCGCAGGTTCGAAGATCGGGTGGCAGAGATCTACTGGGAGGGCAAGACGCCGGCCTTCGACATCGGCGCAGGCACCATCCCGGGCGAGATGCACCTGTACCAGGGGCAGGAAGCGGTGGCCGTCGGGGTGTGCGCTCACCTGCGCCCGGATGACGCTGTCGCCAGCACCCACCGCGGTCACGGCCACCTCATCGCCAAAGGGGTGGACCTGAAGCCCATGCTGGCCGAGATAATGGGGCGCAAGACCGGCCTGTGCCAGGGCAAGGGTGGTCACATGCACCTCTTTAGCCCTAAGCTCCACTATGGCTGCGGCGGCATCATCGGGGCCGGCATCCCCCACGCCACCGGCGCGGCGTTGGCCTTCAAGAAGCAGGGCCGCGACAACGTGGCGGTGGCCTTCCTGGGTGAAGGTGCGGCCAACATCGGCGCCTTCCACGAGGCCATCAACCTGGGTGCGCTGTGGAAACTGCCCGTGGTCTACGTGGTCGAGGATAACCTGTACGCCGTGTCCGTGCCCAAGAGCAAGTCCACCGCGGTGAAGAGCAACGCCGAGCGGGGCGCTGCATACGGCATCCCCGGCGTGCTGGTGGACGGCATGGACGTCATGGCGGTGTACGAGGCAGCCGGCGAGGCCATCGCCCGGGCGCGGCGCGGTGAGGGTCCCTCCATCATCGAGGCCCTGTGCTACCGCTACCGGGGCCACTTTGAGGGCGACGCCGAGCCCTACCGCACGCCCGAAGAGGTCGAAGAGTGGAAGAAGAAGGACCCCATCCCCAAGTTCCGCAAGCAGCTCATCGAGCAAGGGGTCCTCTCCGAGGCCGAGGCTGCCAAGATTGAGGAGGAAGTGGCCACCGAGGTCAAGGAGGCAGAGGAGTTCGCCCGCAACAGCCCGTTCCCGGAGCCCCAGGAAGCCCTGGAGCACGTGTTTGCGTGAAGGGAGGATGACCCATGGCAGAGAGAGTGCTTGCTACGTACGAGGCCATTGCAGAAGCCATCGGCCAGGAGATGGAGCGAGATGAGCGGGTCTTCGTCATGGGTGAGGACATCGGGGTGTGGGGCGGGGTGTTCGGCATGACCCACGGCCTGTACGAGAAGTTCGGCCCTGAGCGGGTGATGGACACCCCCATCTCAGAGATGGGCTTCGTGGGCGCCGCCGTGGGTGCGGCCATCGAGGGCATGCGGCCCATCGCCGAGATCATGTTCGTGGACTTCGCCGGCGCCTGCTTCGACCAGATCCTCAATCACGCCTCGAAGATCCACTACATGTCCGGCGGCCGGGTCAAGGTGCCCCTGGTCATCACCACCGCCATTGGCGGCGGCTACAACGACGCAGCCCAGCACTCCCAGTGCCTCTACGGCCTCTTCGCCCACCTCCCCGGGCTCAAGATCGTCATCCCCTCCAGCCCCTACGACGCCAAGGGCCTGATGATCCAGGCCATCCGCGATGACAACCCGGTGATGTACTTCCTGCACAAGGGGGTCGCCGGGCTGGCCTGGATGAAGCCCAATCCTCGCGCTCATGGCCCCGTCCCCGAGGAGCCGTACGCCATCCCCTTCGGCGTGGCCGATGTGAAGCGCGAGGGCACCGATGTGACCATCGTGGCCGTCTCGCTGATGGTGCACGAGGCCCTGAACGCTGCCGAGGAGCTGGAGAAGGATGGCATCAGCGTCGAGGTGGTGGACCTGCGCACCCTGGTGCCGCTGGACAAGGAGGCCGTAGTCAACTCAGTCAAGAAGACCCATCGCCTGCTGGTGGTGGATGAGGACTATCTGAGCTACGGGATGACCGGCGAGATCGTGACTGTCGTGGTTGAGCAGGCCTTCGATTACCTGGATGCACCGCCCAAGCGGCTCGCCGTACCCGATGTGCCCATCCCTTACAGTGACCCGCTGGAGGATTTCGTGCGTCCGGACGCCGCTAAGATCGTGGCAGCCGTCAAGGAGTTGGTGAGCTAGTCAAGAGGACGACCCGCTGACGGCCGACCGCTGTGCCGGACGAGGCGGGTCTGGCGGTCTGCCGTCGGCGGTCAGGGCCAAAAGGAGGTCACCATGGCCGAGATCAGCAAGGACAAGTTGCTCTGGATGTACGAGCGGATGCGACTGATCCGCACCTTTGAGGACCGGGTGGCGGAGCTGTTCGCCGAGGGGAAGCTCCCCGGCTTCGTTCACCTCTACGCCGGCGAGGAGGCCATCGCCGTGGGGGTCTGCGCCCACCTCACCGATCGCGACTACATCACCTCCACCCACCGCGGCCACGGCCACTGCATCGCCAAGGGCGTGGACGTCAAGGAGATGATGGCCGAGTTGTACGGCAAGCTCACCGGCGCGTGCAAGGGCAAGGGCGGCTCCATGCACATCGCCGACGTGAGCAAGGGCATGCTGGGGGCCAATGGCATCATTGGCGGTGGCGGTCCCTTGGCCTGCGGCTCCGCCCTGAGCGCCAAGATCCTGGGCACCGATCAGGTCACGGTGTGCTTCTTCGGCGATGGCGCCGCTGAGCAGGGGACGATGCACGAGGCCATGAACCTGGCGTCCATCTGGAAGCTGCCGGTGGTGTTCGTGTGCGAGAACAACCTCTACGCCGAGTCCACGCCGTGGACCTACCACTGCGCGGCCAAGGACATCGCCGACCGGGCCACGGCGTACAACATGCCCGGCGTGCTGGTGGACGGGGCCGACGTCTTCGCCGTGTACGAGGCCGCCGGGGAGGCCGTTGGCCGGGCGCGCCGCGGCGAAGGTCCCACCCTCATCGAGGCCCGGGCCTTCCGCTACTACGGCCACTTCCAGGGCGACGCCATGACCTATCGCACCGATGAGGAGGTGGCCGAATACCGGGCCCGCGACCCCATCGAGAACTTCAAGAAGCGGGTGCTGGAGCGTGGCCTGGTCACCGAAGCCGAGCTGGCCGAGATAGACGCCAGGGCGAAGGAGGCCGTTGAGGGGGCGGTGGGCTTCGCCGAAGAGAGCCCCTTGCCGCCGCCCGAAGAGTGCCTGACCGATGTCTACGTGAGCTATGCGTGAGGGAGGTGGAGCCATGACCACACGTACTCTGACCTTCAGTGAGGCGATCAACGAGGCCATGCGCCTCGAAATGCGCCGCGACCCGACGGTGATCCTGATGGGCGAGGATGTGGCCGGTGGCGCCACCATCCCCCACATCGAGGGTAAGGGTGAGGAGGCCTGGGGCGGCGTGCTGGGTGTCACCCGGGGGCTGGCCAAGGAGTTCGGTCGGGAGCGCGTGCGCGACACACCCATCAGCGAGTCGGCCTTCATCGGCGCGGCGGTGGCGGCGGCGGCGACCGGGCTGAAGCCCATCGTCGAGCTGATGTTCGTGGACTTCTTCGGCGTGTGCTTCGACCAGATCTTCAACCAGGGGGCCAAGCTGCGCTACATGTTCGGCGGCAAGGCCCAGGTGCCCATGGTGGTGCGCACCATGATCGGCGCCGGCTTCCGAGCGGCAGCGCAGCACTCCCAGTGCCTCTACTCCATCTTCACCCACATCCCGGGGCTTAAGACCGTGGTCCCCTCCACCCCTTACGACGCCAAGGGCCTGCTCATCTCGGCCATCCGGGATCCGGACCCCGTCATCTTCTTCGAGCACAAGCTGCTCTACGGGATGAGCGGGGAGGTTCCCGAGGGCGAGTACACCATCCCGCTCGGCAAGGCCGATGTCAAGCGCGAGGGGAAGGATGCCACGATCGTGACTATGGGTCGGATGGTTCACTTCGCGCTGGAGGCGGCCGAGAAGCTGGCGCAGGACGGGGTGGACGTGGAGGTGGTGGACCTGCGGAGCCTGTCGCCGCTGGATGAGGATGCGGTGCTGGAGTCTGTGAAGAAGACCCACCGCTTGGTGGCGGTGGACGAGGATAACCCGCGCTGTAGCATGGCCACGGACATCGTGGCGCTGGTGAGTGAGCGGGCATTCGACTACCTGGACGCGCCACCGCGCATGATCACCGCGCCGCACACGCCGGTGCCCTTCAGCCCACCGCTGGAGGACTACTACATCCCCAGCGTGGAGAAGATCATCTCCACGGTGAAGTCGTTGGTGGCATAGGACCCCCTCTCCCTATCAGGGGAGGGCCGGGGAGAGGGTGGGAGTGGGGAGGGAAGAGCGGTTCGGGTTTGCAAGAGATGTCGTCTTTCATCATGAGAATCCGACCCTCTCCCCCGGCCCATCTCCCTGCCAGGGAGAGGGGAGAGGTGAATCATGTCAACAGTTGGGATCATCGCCAACCCGGCCTCGGGCAAGGACATCCGCCGGCTGGTGGCCCACGGGTCGGTGTTCGACAACCAGGAGAAGGTCAACATCCTGCGCCGGATGCTGCTGGCGCTGGACGCCGTGGGCGTTGACCGGGTGGTCTTCATGCCGGACTACTACGGCCTCGGGGAGCGCGCCCTGGACGGCCTGAAGGTGCGCCTGGAGGGCGCCTTTCTCGACATGCCGGTGCGCGCCAATGACCAGGACTCCACCGAGGCCGCCAGACGCTTTCGCCAGATGGGCGTGGGCTGTATAGTCACCCTGGGCGGTGACGGCACCAATCGGGCCGTCGCCAAGAGCTGCGGGACCGTTCCTCTGGTGGCCGTCTCGACTGGCACCAACAACGTCTTCCCCGACATGGTGGAGAGCACCGTGGCCGGGTTGGCAGCCGGGCTCGTCGCCACCCACGCCATTGACGTGGAGGGCGTAACCTATCCCAGCAAGCGATTGGAAGTGTACTCATCGGCGGTCGGCGGGGCCACGCTGAGGGGGAGGAAGGGTGAGCCGTCGGCGGTCGAACCAGTAGACATCGCCCTAATTGACGTGGTGACGTGCGCCGACCTGTTCATCGGTAGCCGGGCGCTGTGGGACCCAGCCCGCATCCGCGAGATCGTCCTGGCCAGTGCCCGGCCCGGCAGTATCGGCATGTCGGCTGTGGGGAGTTGCCTGCACCCCTTCGATTCCCGAGAGCCCGTGGGGATGCATCTGGAGCTGGGAGATGGCGGAGAGCGGGTGCTGGCGCCCGTGGCCCCAGGGCTCATCCTCCCGGTCGAGGTGCGCCGCTACCGGCTGCTGCGTCTGGGCGATGAGGTTCCCCTGCCCTCGGAGCCGTGCACCGTTGCCCTGGACGGCGAGCGGTACATCGAAGTGGGCCGCGACCAGGCGTTGACCGTGCGCCTGACGGATCGCGGGCCCCGGGTGGTGGACATCAGGAAGTGCATGGCAGAGGCAGCGCGCGCCGGCATCTTCACTACAGGCAACCGGCAATCGAGCGCATGAGCGCCATCTGAGCCCGAATGGGGAGGAACTTCCATGGCGGTCAAGGTGGTGATGCCCAAGCTGGGCATGGCCATGACCGAAGGGGTCGTGGTCAAGTGGCTAAAGGAAGACGGAGCCCGAGTAGAAAAGGGCGAGCGCATCGCGGTGATCATGAGCAAGAAGATCACCTACGAGGTGGAAGCGCCCGCCAGCGGCATCCTGCGCCACGTGGCCCGGGTGAAGGAGACTAAGGCCGTGGGTGTGCCCATTGCGTACATCACGGAGCCGGGCGAGGAGGTGCCGGTTGAGGTGGAGGCCCCGCCGCCGGCCGAGGCAGTAGCCGAGGTGGCAGCCCCAGCCCCTGCGCCGGCAGCCTCGGCGAGGGAGGAGAAGCCCTTTGTGAAAGCGTCGCCGGCTGCCCGACGCCTGGCCCGGGAGAAGGGCGTGGACCTGACCCAGGTCAAGGGGACCGGCCCTGAGGGCCGGGTCACCGAAGCCGACGTGCTGCGTTTCATCGAGAAGCGGGAGAAAGCGCCACCACCCCCACCCGTCCTGGCCTCGCCCATGGCCAAAAGGCTGGCCCGGGAGCACGGGATTGACCTGGCGGAGGTGACGGGCACCGGCCCCGGCGGCCGGATCACCGAGAAGGACGTGCGCGCCTTCATCGAGGCCCGCGAGAAGGCTCCGCCGGAGGGGGCCCCGCCTGCGCGGGTGATCCCCTTCGTTGGCATGCGCCAGATGATTGCCGAGCGCATGACCCAGAGCCTGCAGACCATGGCTCAGGTGACCATCCAGGCAGAGGTTGACGCCACCGAGCTGGTCAGGCTGCGGGAGCAGCTCAAGGCAGAGTTCGACCTGACCTACACCGACCTGCTCATTAAGGCGGTGGCCAAAGCCCTTAAAGCCCATCCTCTCCTCAACGCCACGCTGGTGGGGGACGATATTCACCTGCTGGAGGAGGTCCACATCGGGATGGCGGTGGCGCTGGAGGATGGGCTGCTGGTGCCCGTGGTGCGCGACGCCGACAAGAAGAGCCTGCATGAGATCGCCCAGGAAACCCGCCGGCTGGCTCAGGGGGCCCGTGAGGGGACGCTGACAGTGGATGAGGTGACCGGCAGCACCTTCACCATCACCAATCTGGGAGCCTACGGGGTAGATGGGTTCACCCCCATCATCAACCCGCCGGAGGTCGCCATCCTAGGGGTGGGGCGGATCGTGGACAAGCCGGCCATCCACGAGGGTCAGATCGTCCGGCGTTCGATGATGGTGCTGAGTTTGACCATAGATCATCGCATCGTGGACGGTGCGCCCGGCGCCGAGTTCCTACGAACAGTACGGGAAATCCTAGAGAGCCCCTATCGCCTGCTGGTGTAATGGGGATCTCAGGGGAGGGAGATTTGACAACCTGATGGATGTCGCTTACAATTTGAGTGCAATCGAATAACCAGCGTTGCTAGGGGAGCTCGGGGAGCCGGGCTGAGAGGACAGCCGGGCTGGTGGTTCGAAGCCACCAACCACCGCTGTCGACCCTTTGAACCTGATCTGGGTAATGCCAGCGTAGGGAAGTACGAGGTGTCTCAAAGCTGTCGGCTTGCCTGGCTGGCTGACGGCTTTTTTTCTTGTGAGCTGTCATCAGGAGGAAACCATGGAGAAGAGGTTCACCGACGAGCTCTGGGAGAACATTGGTTCCATCTACCAGGCCATTCTGAGGCACCCGTTTGTTACGGGCCTCACGGATGGATCGCTGCCTGAAGATCGCTTCCGTTTTTACGTGATTCAGGACGCTCACTACCTGCGCGACTTCGCCAAGTCGCTGGCAGCGGCCGCTGCCAGTGCCCCACGGGATGAATGGACCGAGTTCCTTTCCGAGCACGCCCGGGCCACGCTAGTTGTTGAGCGGGCTCTGCATGACAGTTTCTTCCGCGACTGGGCTCTCACTCCAGAGCAGGTGTACGCCACACCGGTCGCGCCCACCAACCTCGCCTACACCTCTTACCTGCTGCGCGTGGCTCACGGCGGCAATTTTGAGGAGGCGGTAGCGGCCCTCCTGCCTTGTGACTGGATCTACGTCCAGGTAGGCAGAGAATTGGAAAAGAAAGGGTCGCCTAACCCCCTGTACCAGCGCTGGATCAATACCTACGCATCCGAAGAAGTTTGGGCAATCGTTCAGAAACTGATTGACATCGTGGATGCGGCGGCAGAGGGCCTGAGCGAATCTCGTCGCCAGGTCTTGCGCCACCACTTCACGGTGTCCAGTCGCTACGAGTGGATGTTTTGGGACATGGCCTGGCGCATGGAAGCCTGGCCCCTTTGACAAAACTCCAGGAGGATGACAATGGGATTTGTAGAGGATCTGCACCGCCGTTACGAGAAAGATTGGCAAAAGATGCTGGCACACCCGTTCCTGGCGGAGACCGCCAGTGGAACCATCCCGGACGAGCGCTTTGCCAACTGGGTGCAACAGGATTATATCTTCGTGCGTGAGGCCATTCCCTTCATCGCGTTGATGATCCCGAAGGCCCCTCTAGCCCACCGGAAGGCGCTCAGCGACACCATCGTCGGCCTCCATCAGGAGCTGGGACTCTTCGAGAAAATGGCAGCCGACCACGGAATCAGCTTGGCGGGCGTGGAACCGGCGCCTACCAACCTGGCATACATCAACTTTTTGTTGACGACGGCTGCTCTCGATCCTTACGAGGCGGCGTATACGGTGCTATACACTGGGGAAAAGGCCTACCTGGACTCCTGGTTGACCGTGAAACGGGCCCAAAAGGGTCCAAGCAAATGGCAGGAGTTCATAGACCACTGGACCAGCGACGCATTCCAGAGCTGGGTGGTCACCCTGGGCAACGAACTGAACATCCTGGCGGAGAAGGCTTCCCCAGACCTGCGCGCCCGGATGGAACGCCGCTTTGTAGATGGTCTGCGCTATGAGTACCAGTTCTGGAACCTGGCTTATCACGGGGAGTCGTGGGGCGTGGCGTGAAGAGGAGGGGTATCATGGCTGAACAAGTCAGTGAGCGTGTATGGTGGCTGCCCAGGATCAAGGCGCCGCCGGAGTGGGGGATCGAGCCCGTCCCCGCCGGCCAGCGCATCCTGGGCTTCTTCGACTACTTCGCCTTGTGGTCGAGCTTAGGGGTGGGGTTGTTGGTGCTGCTGGCCGGGGCGCTCTTGGTGCCTGGCCTGGGCCTGGGGCAGGCCCTGGTGGCCATCGTGGTCGGCACCCTCATCGGCAACCTGCTCCTGGCGGTAGCGGGCACGGTGGGGAGCGACAATGGCGTGCCTACCATGGTCATGCTGCGGCCGGTCCTGGGCATCCGCGGCTCATACCTCCCCACCGTCCTGAACATCCTGCAGCTCATCGGCTGGGGTGCCTTCGAGATCATCATCATGGCTCAGGCCGCCAACAGCATCAGCGAGCGCCTCTTTGGGTTCTCCAACTATCCCTTCTGGGTCCTGATCTTTACCGCGTGGTGCACCCTGCTGGCCATCGGCGGGCCCCTGGTGGTGGTGCGCCAATGGCTGGAGAAGTTCGCCGTGTGGCTGGTGTACCTCACCAGCATCTACCTGACCTGGTACCTGTTCACTCACTATGACGTCGGGGCCTTGTTCAGGCAGGCCGGCACCGGAGAGTTGTCCTTCTGGCTGGGGGTAGACCTGGTCATCGCCATGCCCATCTCATGGATGCCTCTGGTGGCCGACTATAGCCGCTTTGCCCGTGATTCGAAGGAGGCCTTCCTGGGCACCTACCTGGGCTACTTCGTGGCCAACGTGTGGTTCTACGGCATGGGCGCTCTGTTTATCCTGGCGCTCCAGACCGGCGACCTGATCGCCGCCATTATGTCCCTGGCCGGCGGGTGGTTGGCCCTGCTCCTCATCTTGGTGGACGAGACGGATAACGCCTTCGCTGACATCTACTCGGCAGCCGTGTCCGGCCAGAACATCTTCTGGCGCACGCGCCAACTGTGGCTGGCCATCGCCGTGGGAGCCATTTGCTTCGTCCTGGCGGCGACCGTGCCCATCGCCGAGTACGAGGGCTTCCTGCTGCTCATCGGCTCGGTCTTCGTGCCCCTGTTCGGCGTGCTGGCCGCCGACTACTTCGTGCTGTGCCGGCGTCGGTATCAGGTCGAGGAGTTGTACAAGCCTCAGGGCGCCTACTGGTACCGGCAGGGGGTGAACTGGGTGGGCGTGACCGCCTGGGCGGTGGGCGTGGTGCTCTATCACTTAATCACCCGCAGCGTCCCATGGTTAGGTGCCTCGATACCCAGTTTCATTGTGGCCTTCGTGCTGTACCTGGTGGTGGCCCGGATTTGGGGGCAGAAGAGCTGAGGTGTGGAGATGAAGAGCAAGGACGTAGACCTGTCGGTGTATGTCATCACCGACCGGACGGTAGCTGGCGAGCGCTCGATCCTGGACGTGGTGCGTGCGGCCATCCGCGGTGGTGCCACCGTGGTGCAGCTCCGCGAGAAGGAGGCCTCTACCCGGGAGATGATCGAGCTGGGCCAGGCGCTCCACGAAATCACCCGTGAGGCCGGGGTGCCGCTCATCGTCAACGACCGGCTGGACGTAGCTTTGGCGATTGACGCCGAGGGGGTCCATGTGGGCCAGGACGACATGCCAGCTCACCTGGCCCGGCGCCTCCTTGGCCCCGACAAGATCCTGGGCGTGTCGGCCGGCACGGTGGAAGAGGCGCGCCAGGCCGAGCGCGATGGCGCCGACTACCTGGGGGTGGGAGACGTGTACGGGACGCCCACCAAGCCGGACGCCGGCGTGCCTATCGGCGTCGGGGGCCTGGCGCAGATCGCCCGGGAGGTCTCGATCCCGGTGGTGGGCATCGGTGGCATCACGCCCGACAACGCCGAGGCCGTCATCCGGGCCGGGGCGGTAGGTGTGGCGGTCATCTCGGCGGTCGTCGGTGCGCCGGATCCGGAGATGGCGGCACGACGGTTGCGCCAAGTCGTTGACACGGCACTACACGACCGCTGACGAGCGGCGGTCTGCCGTCGGCGGTCATTTGAGGAGGTGTGTATGGCCGAGATCAATCAGCGAATCGCCGAAGCTCTATCACGCATCCGGGAGCAGAAGCCGCTCATCCACCACATCACCAACCTGGTGGTGATGAACGACACGGCCAACGTCACCCTGCACGTGGGCGCCCTGCCGGTGATGGCTCACGCCGCAGAGGAGGTCGCCGAGATGGTGAGCCTAGCTGGGGCGCTGGTGCTCAACCCCGGCACCCTCACGCCCTCGTGGGTGGAGTCCATGCTCATCGCCGGGCGTCAGGCCAACGAGTTGGACGTGCCCATCGTGCTGGACCCGGTAGGGGCAGGCGCCACCCGGTTGCGCACTCAGACCAACCTGCGACTGCTGGACGAGCTGCGCATCGCTGTGGTGCGTGGCAACTCCGGCGAGATCGGCGCCTTGAGTGGGATCGGCGGCGTGGTCAAGGGCGTGGAGAGCGTTGAAGGCGTGGCCAATCCGGCGGAGGTGGCCCGGGCTATGGCCCGGGAGCGTGGCACCGTCGTGGCCATCACCGGCCGGCGAGACGTCATCTCCGACGGCGAGCGTGTGTTGGGGGTGGACAACGGCCATGAGTGGCTGACGACCATCACGGGCACGGGCTGCATGGCCACCACCATGATTGCCGCCTTCGCGGCGGTGGAGCGTGACTACCTGGTGGCGGCAGCCGGCGGGTTGGCCTGCTTCGGCCTGGCGGCAGAGCTGGCCGCAGAGAAGGCCCGGGGCCCCGCCAGCTTCAAGGTAGCCCTCTTCGACCACATTCACAACCTGACGCCGGAGGAGCTCGCGACGGGAGCGCACGTGGTTGAGTTGCTATGAGTTCCCGCGAGTGCCTTGGAGTTCCCAGGGAACTCGGAGGAACTGGGGGTTGGAGGAGAAAGGTGCGCGTATCCCAGCTGGGGGAATTTCCCCTCATAGACCTGGTGAGCCGGATCGTCGGCGTCGAGCGCTCCGACATCGTGGTGGGCATCGGCGATGACGTCGCGGTGTTGGGCGAGCAAGGTGACGAGCTCCTGCTGGCCACTGTGGACAGTCAGGTGGAGAGCGTACACTTCCTGCGTGACTGCATCACGCCCTTCCAGCTCGGCCGGCGTGCCCTGGCCATCAACCTCAGCGATATCGCTGCCATGGGTGGGACTCCCCAGTACGCCCTGGTCTCCCTGGCCCTCCCGGCCGACACCGAGGTGGCCTGGGTGGAGGAGTTGTACCGGGGGCTTAGGGAGGAGGGTGACCGCTTCGGCGTGGCCGTCGTGGGCGGAAACATGGCTCGGTCGCTGGGAGGTGTGTTCGTTGACGTCTGCGTTCTGGGCCGGGTGCGACGTGAGCATCTGCTCCTGCGCTCGGGCGCCGGAGTCGGGGATCGGATACTGGTGACCGGACAGTTGGGCGATTCGGCGGCCGGGCTGAGTCTGCTGTTGCACGATCGGTTGGACGTGGCAGAGCAGGACCGGGAGCAACTCCTGGCTCGGCACCTTACCCCCACGCCCCGGCTGGCCGAATCGGCGGTCATCGCCTGGTCCGGCCTGGCCACGGCAATGATTGACATAAGCGATGGCCTGAGCAGCGACCTAGGGCACATCTGCCAACGCAGCGGGGTGGGGGCGCGGGTGTGGGTGGAGCGTCTGCCCATCTCAGCGGCGACCCGTCGGGTAGCCGGGCTCATCAACAAGGCGCCGTGGCACCTGGCGCTGACGGGCGGCGAGGACTACGAACTGTGCTTCACCGCGCCGCCAGAAGCTGCCGAGGGGCTGACCGAGGCGGTGAGCCGGGAGACCGGCACGCCGGTGACGGTGGTGGGCGAGATCCTGCCCGAAGCTGAGGGTCGCCGGCTGGTCCTGGAAGACGGTCGGGAGGTGCTCCTGGAGGCCAAAGGGTGGGAGCATTTCTAGGCTGGGAGGGGTTGCATGTCGCTATCACGTGAGCGGTTACACCGGTTTCCTGCTGGCCACGGCTTGGGGCCAGGATGTCGGGGTCACGGTAGCGGCCATGTGCCCCTGCATGCGCCTGTATGCTTTCCTGGGCCAGGAACTGGCCAAGGACAGGATACGGTAACCTTTTGGGCCATGACCCCTATCCTCCGTAGTTTGGTCGGTCAGGGTTCCCAAAACAGCATACAGCAGAAGGGGTTCGCTGTCAAAGTGCAGATTGGAGGGCAGAGAGTAGGGAGGTGCAGCCATGCAGGTCAATACACGCAAAGTCGCTCAGGCGGTGGTGTTGACGGCGTTGGCGGTGGCTTTGTCGCCTTTCTTCATCCCCATCGGCATAACCAAGGTCTACCCGGCCCAGCACATGGTCAACGTCCTGGGAGCTGTCCTCCTGGGACCGTGGTACGCAGCCGGGGTGGCTCTGGCAGCCGGCATCATCCGCAACGCCTTGGGGACCGGCACCATCTTCGCCTTCCCCGGCGGCATGATCGGCGCCTTCATCGCCGGCTACGTCTACCGCTACATGCGCAACATTTACCTGGCCGCCCTGGGTGAGGTGGTCGGCACGGGGCTCATCGCCGCCACTGTGAGCGCTCTGCTCGTGGGTCCCATCTTCCTGGGCAAGACCATGCCGCTGGCCACCTTCATCATCAGCTTCTCGGCCAGCACCATCGCCGGCTCCATCATCGGTGTGCTGGGGCTGCTGGCCCTGCGACGGGCCGGCTACCTGCCCACCGAAACGGGGGCTGAGGAGGCGTGACCCGGTCAGCGCTAGGGGCTATCAAAGCTGAAAACCTCAGCTATCGCTACCCGAACGGCCCCGAGTGGGCTCTGCGGGAGGTCAACCTGGACGTTCGGCCCGGCGAGTACGTCCTGCTGTGTGGTGCCAGCGGGTCCGGCAAGTCCACCCTCTGCCGGACGCTGAACGGTCTGGTACCCCACTTTCACGGTGGGCGGCTAGAAGGTCGGCTGACGGTCAACGGCGTGGACACCCGTGACCATCCCGTAGCGGGGCTCTTCGCCCATGTGGGGCTAGTATTCCAAAACCCGGAGGCTCAGCTCTTCAATAGCACGGTTGAGCGGGAACTGGCCTTCGGGCTGGAGAGCCTGGGGCTGGAGCCGGCGGAGATCCGACGCCGGGTGGCTTGGGCTGCCGAGGTGATAGGCGTGGAGCACCTGCTGCCCCGATCGCCTCACAAGCTGTCGGGCGGCGAGGGGCAATTGGTAGCCATTGCCGCCATCCTGGCTCTGCGTCCGCCCATCCTGGCGCTGGACGAGCCCTATGCCAACCTAGACCCGGCGGCCGCAGCCCGGGTGCGGGAGGCCGTGCGCCAGGTGCACCAAATGGGTATCACCGTGGTGCTGGCCGAGCACCGCCTCCACGACCTGGTGGCCGACGCTAACCGCATGGTGGTGCTGTATCAGGGCCGCATGGTGCTTGACGGTCCCCCACGCCAGGTGCTGGCTGAGGACGTGGAGGCTTTCGGCCTCAATCCGCCCCTGCCGGTGCGGATGTTCCGCGAGCTGGGCCGGCCGGAGGTGCCCTTGACGGTGGAGGAGGCTCAGGAGTTGCTGACGGGTTTGCCCTCTCCCCCTCTCCCTGATGGGGGCTGGGGGAGAGGGGCCGTTTCACCCGGCGACCCGGTGGTGACCGTTGAGAACCTCTCCTTCGCCTTCGGAGGACAGCCGGTGCTACAGGATGTGAGCCTGGCGGTCCGGCAGGGCGAGTGCGTAGCGCTGGTGGGCGCCAATGGCTCCGGCAAGACCACGCTCATCAAGCACTTCAACGGGCTGTATCGTCCACACGCGGGCCGGGTGCTCGTCCTTGGCCGCGACACCTGGCAGGCCCAGGTGGCCGAGCTGGCGCGGCACGTGGGACTGGTCTTCCAGAATCCCAACGACCAGTTCTTCGCGCCCTCGGTGCGCCAGGAGATCGAGGTCGGACCCCGCACCTTGGGCGTCTACGACCCGACGTGGTGCCGGGAGCTGATGGGCCTCTTCGAGATGGAGCCGTTGCTGGACCGTTCACCGTATCGGCTGAGCGAGGGGCAAAAGAAACGAGTGACCTTTGCGGCGATCATGGCTGGGCGGCCGGAGCTCATTGTCCTGGACGAGCCGACCACGGGGCAGGACAAGCCCTTCCGAGACGGGCTGGGCCGGCTGTTGCGAGAGTTGCAGGCTCAGGGCCACACCATCGTGCTGGTGACCCACGACCTGGAGTTTGCCGAGGCCAACGCCCGCCGCTGGATCGTGCTGGCCGATGGCCGGGTGGTGGCCGATGGGGCGCCCGGCTTGGTCATGGCTGACGATGAGGTGATGCGCCGGGCGCACCTGTTGCCGACGGAAGCCTTCCGGCTGGCCCGAGCCTTGGGAGTGTCGTACGCGTAGGGGGCCTCGCGGTTGCCCTGGAGACGGGGCAAGCCTCGCCCCTACAACAGTGAATGGAAATCCCATGCGACCAAACCTGGATCCTCGCACCAAGCTGATCATGGCTGTAGCTTACGCAGTGGTTCTCATCCTCAGCGACCGGTTGGCCTTGCTGCTGGCTGAGCTAGCCGTCGTTGTCCTGTTGCTGCTGCTCCTGGGACTGGGGCGTACCTGGGTGAGGACGCTGCGGTTGGTGCTGGCTATGACCGCCATCGTGTTCGTCATCTCCCTGGTGTCCTTCGACCTACATGTGGCACTGACCACCTGCATCCGGCTCATCGCGCTGGTCATCACCTTCTTCGTTTTCTTCCAGACCACGGCGCCGGAGGACCTGGGCAATGGTCTGGTGAAGATGGGCATCCCCTACCCCTTCGCCTTCATTCTGACGGGGGCCATGCAGTTTGTCCCAGTGATGACCCGCAAGGTGCGTGACATCGTGGATGCGCAACGTTCCCGGGGCATCCCCGTGGGGTGGGACCTGACCGGCTGGCGCTACCTGCCGGCCCTGCTCACGCCCCTGCTGGTGCAGTCGCTCAAGCTATCCGACGAGCTGGCCGAGGCCATGGAGTCCCGGGGCTTCGGCCGGCCAGGCCGCACGTTCATGCACCAGTACCGGATGCGGGCCGTGGACTGGGGGATTCTGATGGTGGCGGCAGGGGTGGTGACGGCCGCGGTGCTGGTGCGGTAGGGGAATCAGATACCGGAGCTTGGGGATCAGAGATTGAAGGGTGGAGGATTTCTGATGAAGAAAGTCCTGACCATTGCGGGTTCGGATTCGGGCGGTGGGGCCGGCATCCAGGCGGATCTGAAGGCCTTCGCCGCCCGCGGCGTCTACGGCATGAGCGCGCTGACGGCCATCACCGCCCAGAACACCGTGGGCGTCCAGGGCGTGTTCGAGCTGCCGGCGGAGTTCGTGGGCCAGCAGATTGACTCGGTGATGGAGGACATCGGTGCCGATGCCTGGAAGACCGGCATGCTGGCTAACGCGGAGATCATCGGGGTGGTGGCCGACCGGGCGCGGCGCTACAACGTCGAGTTGCTGGTGATTGACCCGGTCATGGTGGCCAAGAGCGGCGACCCGCTGCTCAGACCCGAGGCGCGCGAGGCCCTGATCCGCGAGTTGGTGCCCCTGGCCTACGTGATCACCCCCAATCATCACGAGGCCCAGGTGTTGGCCGGGCTGGAGATCCGCACGCTGGAGGACATGCGCCGGGCGGCCGTGGCCATCCACGAGATAGGGGCGCGGAACGTGGTGGTGAAGGGTGGGCATCTGCCGGCCAGCGACGACGCGGTGGACGTGCTGTACGACGGCCGGGAGTTCACCGAGTTCAATGCGCCTCGGGTGGACACGCCCAACACCCACGGCACAGGCTGCACCTTCGCCTCGGCCATCGCCGCCGAACTGGCCAAAGGCAACGATGTGCGGGAAGCGGTGCGCGTTGCCAAGGCTTACCTCACGGCTGCGCTCCGGGCCGCTGTGGACCTACACATCGGCCACGGCCACGGGCCGCTGAATCACTTCCTGGGGCAACAAGTGGATATACGTCCCGGTGATCCCCGGGTAGGCGAGCAGGGGTGTTTGGGCGATCAGCGATGGCTTACCTGAGGAGATTCTGAATCAGGAGAGCCACAACGCCAAGGATGACGGGCAGGAACAGCGTGAGCATCCAACGGAAGTGGGAATCCAGCTTGCTGTCCAGACGGGCGATGTCGGCTTTTAGCTCCGCACGCACCTCGTCAATCTTGTTATCCAAGCGGGCGATGTCAGCTTTTAGCTCCGCACGCACCTCGTCAATCTTGTTATCCAAGCGGGCGATGTCGGCTTTTAGCTCCGCACGCACCTCGTCAATCTTGTTATCCAAGCGGGCAATGTCGGCTTTTAGCTCCGCACGCACGTTGTCAATCTTGCTGTCCAGGCGTGATACACCGCCCTTGAGCTCATCAATGCCCTCCCGGTTGTGGCGAATCTCGGTCTCCAAACGACCGAACTCGCTGGACAGCCGCTTGTCACGCTCCTCCAGGAAGCGCTCGTAGTACGGCGGTACCCGCACCTCTTCTTCTAGGGCTTGTTGGTCTACCATGATGAAGGCTCCTCACGATCAGGGCTAACCTAAATATAGCACATTTACTGATTCCGGGCAACCGGTGGCTACGCGCGACCTCGGGCAGCCCACAGCAGTTGTAGCTCTGAACGGCATGCTCTGAACGGCAGGTAGCCCGCTCTGCTGGGGCGTAGACGGCTCCGCCGTCGGCCAACGCTTCCGCCACCTCAGCCCTTCACTTTTGGCCCGCGGCCTGTGCCGGCTGACAGGCCGGGGGCAACTTGCTCTACATCCCTCGACTTATGGGTAATGACCAGCTAGCTCGGGCGTCCGCTGGCGGCCCACAAGCCGCCACCGATGATCAGCGCGCCGCCCAGCCAGTGGGCCGGTCCGATGGGCTCCTGCAAGAACACGTGTCCCAGCAGGGCGCCGTACAACGGCAGGGTGTTGTAGAATACCATCGCTCCGCTGGGACCCAGCCGGCGCACCCCTTCGTTCCACGAAAAGAACCCGATCACCGTCGGCGCCAACCCGATGTACAGGATGGCCAGCCCCACTTCGGGGCGCCAGTGAATGGGGAGGGCCTGTAGTTCCCACCCTGCAGCTACCAGCAAGAAAGGCAGGCCGAAGAAGGCGGAGAGGGCTGTCGCCGACAGTGCCGAGCGGTTGTGCATCACCTGTCGCCCAAACACCGAGTACAGTCCCCACAGGATCACCGCAGCCAGCACGATGAGGTCGCCGACGTTGGCGTGTAGCGTTTGCAGGGATGAGGCGGAGCCGCCGGAGATGATCATGCCCACGCCGACGAGCCCCACGATGGCGCCGGTCACCTGATTCCGCGACATGGGCTCCCGGATCATCATGGCAGCCATGATGCCGGTGATCAGTGGCCCCAGCCCGTTGATGAGGGTCGCGTTGACCGCGGTGGTGTAGCGCAGCCCCAGGTACAGGGTAGGGGGAAATACAACCACCCCGGTCAGGGCCATGCCCAGCAGGAGCCAGCCATCCCCACCCGAGCGCCGTTCATGGGGCCGTTGCCGGCTCAGCAGCGCCGCGAACAGTGCCGTGGCTATCAGGAATCTGGCAGCCGACAGGGTGATTGGCCCCACGCTGTCGCGCAGCCAACGTCCCAGGATTATGTTGGTGGCCCAGGTCAGGGTAGCCACGTTCACCAGTAGCAGCCCAATAGCTCTGTACCTCAGGTCAGATTGTGTGTTCATTGCCCGATCCCTGCGTTGGAGGGTGTGAGAAGTATACGAAGATGGCCCAGACGGTCAAGCTGTGAGCCGCAGGTCCGGACGGGGGCGCCGGGTTGACAGCCCAAAGGGAGGGGTATAGAATTGGGGCCGTCGTGCCTTTCGGCTGCTGCAGACCTTTTCAAGGTCGCGAGTAACAAGTCGGAGAACGTGCAGGGATGCCGGGACAGCCTGGAAAGGCTGTCCTACTCCCCGGATTCCCTATGGAAGAGAGTCAAAGGGGTGGGCCTATGTCAGACCTCATAGTCATCGGAGGTGGACCCGGCGGCACCGCAGCCGCCATCCGGGCTGCCCAACTCGGTGGGCAGGTGACCCTCATCGAAAGGGCCGAGATGGGCGGCAATTGCGTCAATCGCAACTGCATCCCCGTACATTGCTTCCTGGCAAGCGCCAGGCTGCTAGATCGCATGCGCCGCGCCGCCGAGTGGGGTATCGAGGCCGAGGCGCCCAAGTTACGCATGAGCCGGGTCATCGCGCGCAAGGATGGCATCGTCCAGGAGCTACGTGAGGGGATGACCGGCTTGCTCCCCAGCTATGGGATCGAGGTCATCCAGGGGACCGCCCGGCTCCTGGGGCCGGGCCGGGTGGCGGTGGACGGCAGAACCCTGGAGGCCAAAGCCATCGTCATCGCCACGGGCGCACGTATGGCTTCCCCCCCGGCGGAGTTCGAGGGGGTCATCAACCCGCACCAGGCCCTGGCGCTGGATGAGGTGCCGAAGACCCTGCTCGTGGTCGGCGACGGACCGGTCGAGTGCGAGATGGCCTCGCTGTTTCGCTTGCTGGGCAGCCAGGTCACCCTGGCGTTGCCCTCGACTCAGCCCCTGCCGGACGAGGACTATGAGGTCGGACAGCGGCTGGCGGCCGCCATGGGCGAGCAGGGGATCGAGCTGAAGACGGGCGTCACCCTGCAGTCGCTGCAGCGTGGGGGTGGTCGCCTGGTCGCCACGCTGGCCGGGCGCGAGGGTGAGACGCGAATCGCGGCTGACCAGGTGCTGTGGATGCGGCGGGAGCCGGCCATCGCCGATCTGGGGCTGGAGGAGGCCGGGGTCAAGCTCCAGGATGGGGCCGTCGTCGTGGATGAGCGCATGCAGACCAACGTGCCCGGCGTCTATGCCGTGGGCGACGTCACCGGCCCACCCATGTTCTCCCATCTGGCCACAGCTCAAGGGCTGGTGGCGGCGGAGAACGCCATGGGCCGGTCGCGTCAATTCCATGCGCACGCAGTTCCCCGCTGTGCCTACACCGTCCCCGAGGTGGCCTGCGTGGGCCTCACGGAGGATCAGGCTGAGGAAGCCGGCTACCAGATCGAGGTCAGCAACGTCCCCTTCGCCATCAACGCCCGGGCCATGGCGGCCGGCGACCTCCAGGGTGGGGTCAAGATCGTCAGCGAGGCCGAGTACGGGCGCATCCTGGGCGTCCACATCGTCGGCCCGGGTGCGATGGAGCTTATCGCCGAAGCCTCCCTGGCCGTCCAGCTTGAGGCTCTAGCTGAAGACCTGGCCTGGGCGGTCCGCGGTCACCCTACCCTGTCCGAGACCCCGCTGGAGGCCGCCCGGGCTATCCTGGGGCAGGCCCTGTACCTCCCCAGGTGGTGAGGCGCCCATGACCAGGGTATCGGTCATCCGGCTGGGGAGGCTCGCCTACCACTGGGCGCTGGGGCTCATGGAGCGGCTGGCCCAAGCCCGGCGCCAGGAGGCCGTCGGCGACCTGCTCCTGCTGGTGGAGCACCTCCCGGTGGTGACCCTGGGGCGTGGGGGCGGCATGGAGGACTTGCGGGTCTCGCCGGCTGAGCTGCTCCGTCTGGGTGTGGATCTGCGCCAGACCGACCGTGGCGGTCGCGCCACGTATCACGGCCCGGGCCAGCTCGTCGCTTACCCCATCCTCAAGTTGCCCGATGACCTGCACGCCTATGTGGACCGGCTGGAGCAGACGGCCATCGAGGTGCTGGCCGAGTACGGGATCCGCGCCGGCCGGCTGCCGGGTCATCCCGGCGTGTGGGTGGGCGAGGACAAGATTGCCGCCATCGGCGTGGCTGTCCGCGACGGCGTGACCACCCATGGGCTGGCCCTCAACGTGGCGCCGCGCTTGTCGGACTTCACGCTCATCATCCCCTGTGGCCTGCAGGACAAGGGCGTGACCTCCATGGCGCGTGAGCTGGGCCGGCCGATCCCACTGGCGGACGTAGAGCGGTCTTTCGTGCGTGCCTTCAGTCGCGTCTTCCGGGTGCAGGTGGAATCGGGCCTCCAGCGTGCCCCCTGGCTGCGGGCCACCGCCCCCGTGGGCGATGCGGTTGATGCTCTCGAGCGGTTGCTCGCCGGGCTGCACCTGCACACCGTGTGTCAGGAGGCCCTGTGTCCCAACATCGCCCAGTGCTGGGGAGCCGGCACCGCGACCTTCATGATCCTGGGCGACATCTGCACCCGGCATTGCCGGTTCTGCGCCGTGACCCCCGGGCGTCCGCTGCCACCTGACCCGGAGGAGCCTGAGCGGGTCGCGGAAGCCGCGGCGCGGCTGGGGCTGCGCCACGTGGTCATCACCTCGGTCACCCGGGACGACCTGCCGGATGGCGGCGCGGCCCACTTTGCGGCCGCCATCCGCGCTGTGCGCAGGCGCTGTCCGGGCACCAGCATCGAGGTGCTGGTGCCGGACTTTGGCGGGTCAATCCAGGCGCTGAAGACCGTCCTGGCGGCCCGGCCCGAGGTCCTGGGTCACAACCTGGAAACCGTGCCCCGGCTGTCGCCCCTGATCCAGCCGCGTGCCGACTACCGGCGCTCACTGGGCTTGCTGGCCTGGGCCAGGAGCGTCGGCGTGATCACCAAATCGGGCCTGATGGTCGGCCTGGGAGAGACCCGGGGCGAGGTGGTGGCGGCGATGGCCGATCTGCGCCGCGCCGGCTGCGATATCCTGACCCTCGGGCAATACTTGCAGCCGACTTCACGTCACCTGCCAGTGGCGGAGTATGTCGCGCCGGCTGAGTTCGAATGGTATCGCGAGGTAGGGGCAGCTATGGGGTTCAAGGCCGTGGTGGCCGGACCGCTGGTGCGCAGCTCGTATGCTGCCGGCGCGGCCAGCCGGGAGGCTATGGCGGCATGACGGCGTGGCAGGACGAGTTGAAGGCCCTCCTGGGAGACCGCCTGACCGACGATCCCGTCGAGCGCCGGTTGTACTCCCGCGACGTGGCGCCCCTGCCGGATTTGCTGGTGCGGCCTTTCTTCCGTACTCTGCCTGATGCTGTGGCGCGGCCCCACTCTGCCCATGAGCTGAGCGGGGTCCTGCGCCACGCTGCCCGAGAGCGGGTGCCGGTCACCCCGCGTGCAGCGGCGACCACCAGCTTCCTGAACGCGGTGCCGGTGCGCGGAGGGCTGGTCGTGGACCTGAACGACATGCGCGGAATCGTGGTCCTGGACGACGAGCACGGCACGGTCGTCGTGCAGCCGGCGACCCGCTGGTGGGACCTGGAGGATCAGCTCCGCGCCCGGGGCTGGGCCGTCCGCTCCTATCCATCCAGCGCCATTGCTGCCACGGTCGGGGGCTGGGTCAGCACCCAGGGATACGGGATCGGGAGCCTGCGTTATGGTCCGGTCGGCGACCAGGTGGTTCGCGCTGAGGTTGTCCTGCCCGATGGCCGGGTGCACGTGGCCGCCCGGGAGACCGACCCGCCCCTGGACTGGTTCGTGAGGGCGGAGGGGACCCTGGGGGTGCTGACCGAGATCGAGTTACAGGTCAGACCTCGGCCCGATGCAGAGTCGCCCGGCCTGTGGGCCTTCGAGGACCCGGGCTCTCTGCAGGAGGCGATCCTGATGCTGGCACGAGCTGAGCCGCGCCCCTACACCGCCTTTTTCGCCGACCAAGGCTACCAGGAGATGCTGGAGCACGCAGGCTTCCCCGCTCCTACCCGGCAGCCGATGTTGCTGGTGTGCTATGAAGGCCGGGTGGAGCCGCCGAGCCTGCCCGGGCGGCGGTTGGAGGTGGAGTTGGCGGCAGAGGAGTGGGCGGAGCGCTTCTACCACCTGCGCGCCAAGCGAGCCGGACCCTCGCTGGTCGCCGCAGAGATGCTCCTGGCTCTGGAGGAGCTGGCCGACTACCTCGAAGCTGTCGCCCGGCTGAGCCGGGGAGTACGCAGGCTGATGGGCACCTATGGCCTGGTGATCTCCCCGGCCTGGGCTTTGGCCACCACGATCTACGGCGCCGACGAGCGTCGTGCCCTTGACTACCTGGTGGCCTTGAGCCTCACCAAGCGCCTGTATGACCTGGGCGTGAGGCGAGGAGGTAGGCCTTACGGCGTCGGGGTGTGGAACACGCCGTACCTGGCGCGGATGTTCACCCGCGAGAGGCTTGCGGAGCTGCGGGCGCGCAAAGCCCGGCTGGACCCGGCGGGAATCATGAACCCGGGCAAGCTCTACGAGGCCCCGTGGCCTTTGAATCCGGTGATTTTCAGGCCGGCAGCCGAGATGCTCGCCCGTAGCGGGCACTTCAGGGCGCTTTGGAGCGCTGTGGGGTCCCCCAGGGGGAAGCGCTGATTGCGAACCGGCGGTGAACAGGACGTTGGGAGTGAGTGACAAAGCTTTCTTTGAAGGACTGACCGCAGAAGTTACCTTCTGCGCCCACTGCGGGTATTGCCGGGCGGTGTGCCCGACTTACGCCCAGGTGGGCTGGGAGTCCTGCTCGCCCAGGGGGCGGATTCAGCTCACCCGGCTGCTCCTGCGGGGCGAGGACCTGTCCTCAAGCCACGCCGCCCGGCTGTTCCAGTGCACCCTCTGCGGACACTGCACCCTCGTGTGCCCGGTCAAGATTGACCTGCGCCGGTTCTGGCTTGAGTCCCGGCAGCGGGTGGCCGCCCACAACCTCACGCCCCAGGGCTTGACGCGCACCCATGAGCACGTGAGGGGCACGGGCAACATCTTCGCCTACCCCAACGACGAGCGTCTCGAATGGGCCGACTACATGCCCGACGCTCCCGACGACCTCTTCCGCCGTGACCAGGCCGAGGTCCTCTACTTCGTCGGGTGCGTGTCGTCTTTCTCGCCGGCTGCTCAGGCTATCCCGGAGGCCTTCGTCCGCGTGCTCAGCGCGGCCGGCGTGGGCTTTACCGTCTTGGGGGAGGAGGAGCGTTGCTGCGGCTTCCCCCTGGAGGCCGCCGGCATGCCCGACGCCTTCGATGCGCTCAGGCGACATAATCTGGAACAGGCTCAGGCCCGGGGGGGCCACACCGTGGTGTTCACCTGTCCGGCCTGCCGGCTGACGTGGATGGAGGCGTACGCGCCTTATTGGCCCGAGGTGAGGCTCCTTCACGCCACTGAGTTCATCGCCGAACTCCTGGCCGACGGCCGGCTGAAGCCCGGCCGGCTGGACCGGGTGGTGACCTACCACGACCCCTGCGACCTGGGGCGCAACGGTGGCGTGTACGATGCCCCCAGGCACATCCTCGCCGCCATCCCCGGAGTTGAACTCAGGGAAGTGCGGCAGCGCCGGGAGCGCGGCCTGTGCTGTGGCGGGGGCGGTGACCTGGAGATGGTGGATCCCCAGCTGGTGGCCCGAGTGGCAGCCGACACCGTGCGCACCCTGGCGTCCACCGACGCCGATGCCATCGTCACCGCTTGCCAGCAATGCCTGCGGACTCTGGGGCAGGCTGCTGCCGGCGAGCAACTTAACGTGGAAGTGTTGGACATCGTGCAACTTGTGGCTCAGGCTTTGCAGCCTGAAGCCGGGTGTGGAGGCTGACCATGGCGAGCTTCGAGGGCTTTGAATTGCCGGATGATCTGTACTACCACCCTGAGGACCACCTTTGGGCACGGGTCGAGGACGGCCGGGTGCGGGTGGGACTCGACGACCTGGCCCAGCGATCGGCCGGGAAGGTGCGCCACGTGCGACTCAAACCGCCGGGCAGGAAGATTGCCGCCGGGCGCTCCTTTGGCACCATCGAGGCCGGCAAGTACGTGGGTCTGCTGCGGGCGCCGGTCGGCGGAAGCCTGGTCGAGACAAACCAGGCGGTGATGGGACAGCCCGAGCTGATCAACTCTGATCCGTACGGCCAGGGCTGGCTGGTGGTCATCGAGGCGGACGACCTGGATGCTGACCTGGCGGGCTTGGTGCATGGGCCGGACGTGCAGCCGTGGCTGGAGGAGTCTGTGCGTGACTACCGCCGGCGAGGCTTGCTCAAGGAGTGATGACATGGCTCAAGGATTGCTTTTCGGGCCGGCCGGGGTGCCGCGTAGCTCCCCCAAGCCCAGCTCTGAGGTCGGCATACGGCGCGTAGCGGAGTTGGGGCTGGGCTGCATGGAGATGGCCTTCGTGCGGCGCGTCAGCATGGGGGAGGAGACGGCCGCGCGCGTGCGGCAGGTGGCCGAGGAGACGGGCGTCGCCCTGAGCATCCACGCGCCGTACTACATCAACCTCAACTCGCACCAGCCCGACAAGCTCGAAGGTGCCCGGCAGCGCATCCTGGCCGCCGCTCAGGTGGGGCACTGGACCGGCGCCCGGGATATCGCCTTGCACCTGGCCTTCTACCACGACGACCCCCCGGCTGAGGTCTACGCCCGGGTGCGTGATCAACTCCGCGAACTCACCGCCGTCATCCAGGACCAGGGCTGGTCGGTGGTGCTGCGCCCCGAGGTGATGGGCAAGCCCAGCCAGTTCGGGGCCCTGGACGAGGTGCTGGACCTGAGCGGGGAACTTGATGGGGTTCAGCCGTGCCTGGACTTCGCCCACCTCCACGCCCGGGAGCTGGGTGCCTTCAACACCTACGACGAGTTCGTCTGGGTGCTGCGCCGGGTGGAAGAGCGCTTGGGCCGGGCAGCCCTCGACAACCTCCACGTCCACGTCTCGGGGATTCAGTACGGGGACAAAGGCGAGCGGGAGCACCTGACTTTTGCCGACGCGGATTTCAATTACCGCGATCTCATCCGTGCGTTGGTGGACCTGGACTGCAAGGGGCTGGTGGTGTGCGAGAGCCCCATCCAGGAGGACGATGCGCTGATCCTGCAAGAAGTCTATCAGGAGCTTACCGCAACCGGAGGCGACGATGGCAGAGACGACTGAGGTTGTGATCATCGGCGGCGGGGTGATCGGGGCCAGCGTAGCTTACCACCTGGCCACCATGGGATGTCGGGACGTGGTCCTCCTCGAGAAGGAAGCCGGGCTGGGCATGGGTTCCACCGGCCGGTCCGTAGGTGGCATCCGCCAGCAGTTCTCCACGCCGGCCAACATCCGGCTCTCCCTGGGCAGCATCGAGAAGTTCCGCCGCTTCAACGCTGAGGTGGGCGCGGCGGCCACCTTCCACTGGGTAGGCTACCTCTTCCTGGCCGACAACCCGGACCACTGGGCCACCTTTCAGGAGAATGTGGCCCTGCAGCGCTCCATGGGCGTGGCCGATGTGGAGCTGCTGACCCCTGAGCAGGCTCAGGAATTGGTGCCGCAGCTCAACGTGGACGACCTGTGCGGCGCCACCTTCTGCCCCTCCGATGGCTTCGGCGACCCGTACGAGGTGTGCCTGGGGTACGCTCAAGCTGCTCGGCGCCTGGGGGTCGAGATCAGGACCGAGGCGGAGGTGACCGCCATCCTGTCGGACAAAGGCCGGGTGCAAGGGGTGGTGACCCGGCAGGGGACCATCGCCACCCGGTGGGTGGTCAATGCAGCCGGACCGTACGCCAGCGTGGTAGGTCGCATGGCCGGGGTGGACCTGCCCATCCAACCCTACCGCCGGCAGGTGTTCGTCACCGCGCCCTTCGATGGCCTCCCGCAGGTCTTCCCCATGACCATTGACTTTGGTCCCAGCTTCTACTTCCGCCGGGAGGGTCCGGGGGTGCTCTTCGGGATGACGGACAAGGACGAGCCCCCCAGCTTCAACCTGGAGACGGACCCGGCCTGGCTGGAGCGCACCGTGGAGCACGCCCTGCACCGGGTGCCGCCTCTGGCGGAGGCCCGCGTCATGCGCAGCTGGGGTGGCCTGTACGACACCACGCCGGATGCCAACCCCATCCTGGGGCCTGTCCCCGAGCTGGAAGGCTTCCTGTGCGCGGCGGGCTTCAGCGGCCATGGGTTCATGCACTCACCCATGACCGGCCAGCTCATCGCCGAACTCATCGTCCACGGGCGGACATCCCTGGACATCTCGCCCTTCAGCGTCACCCGCTTCAGGGAAGAGCAGGTGGAGGCGGAGCAGGCGGTCATTTGAGCGACGGCAGATCGCCGAGGAGCAGGGCCAGGCCCTGGTGCGGCGGTCTGCCGCCCGCGGTCGGCGGTCAGACCGGGGAAGCTTTGCGCCGAGTTTACAAACTCCGGGATTGACCAATAGGGATGCCGCGTGTATAATTTCTCATGGTTGAGGATGGGATGCTGATCGAGACCCTGGTAGTCGGACCGTTGCAGGTGAATTGCTACGTGGTCGGTTGTGAGACCACGGGCGAGGCCATTGTGATTGATCCGGGTGACGAGGCCCAGTGGGTGGCCAAGGTGGCCAAAGGGCATGGGTTGACCGTCAAGCGGATCGTCAACACCCATGCCCACTTCGACCATCTAGGCGGGGTGCGAGAGCTCAAGGAGCTTACCGGTGCCCCGTTCGCCCTGCATGAGGCCGAATTGCCCCTGGTGCAGAGCTTCACCCGGCAGGCGCTTTTCTTCGGCTTCCGGGTGGGCGATCCGCCGGAGGTGGACGAGTTCCTGGCCGAGGGCGACGAAGTGAAGTTCGGCGAAGTGACCCTTAAGGTGCTCCACACGCCCGGCCACTCCCCCGGCGGCATCAGCTTGGTGGGCAACGGGGTGGTCTTCGTGGGCGACCAGCTCTTCATGGGCTCTATCGGGCGCACGGACCTGCCCGGTGGCGACTATGAGACGCTGATCAGCACCGTGCGCGAAAAGCTCTTCACCCTGGACGACGACACCGTGGTCTACCCGGGTCACGGGCCGGCCACCACCATTGGCCGCGAGCGGCGCTACAACCCGTTCTTCGCAGGTTATTGAGGTGCGGACATGCCCATCTACGAGTACGCTTGTCTGGACTGTCAGCAGAAGTTCGAGATGCGCAGGAGTTTTAACCAGGCGAACGACCCGGCGACCTGTCCGGAGTGTGGCGGGCAGCACGTCCGGCGTATGCTCTCCACCTTCGTGGCTTTCAGCAGCGACGGTGGCACACGGACGGCCGTAGCCGGGGCAGGTAGCGCCTGCAGCGCCTGTGCTGCCACCACCTGTTCGACTTGCGGTATCGGACGTGCGTGAGGAAAAAACGGTGGGGTTGTCGTTCCTTGAGCGTTTGAGCCAGGGGCCCATCCTCTGCGACGGAGCGATGGGCACCATGCTATATGCGCGAGGCATCCCCTACGAGCGTTGCTTCGATGAGCTCAACCTGTGGGTGCCAGACCTGGTGCGTGGGATCCATCTGGACTACATCCGTGCTGGGGCCGAGATCATCGAGACTAATAGCTTTGGCGCCAACGTGGTGAAGCTCGCCGAGCACGGCCTGGGGGATCGGGTGCGGGAGATCAACCGCAAGGCGGTGGAGATCGCCCGGCAGGCCCGTGAGGTGGCCGGTCGCCCGGTCTTCATAGCCGGGTCCGTCGGCCCCCTGGGCAAGCCCCTGGCACCCCTGGGCACCATCAAGCCTGCCGAAGCCCGGGCTGCCTTCCAGGAACAGGTGGAAGCGCTATGTGAAGCCGGCGCCGATTTGCTCATCCTGGAGACCTTCTACGATCTGGAGGAGATGTGCCAAGCGGTGAAGGCGGCCAGGGCCGTTTGCCAGCTCCCCATCGTCGCCCAGATGACCTTCACCGAGGAGGGGGTGACCCTCACGGGCAACACACCGGCCGAAATCGTCAGCACCCTCGAGGAGCTGCGGGTAGACGTCATCGGGGCCAACTGCAGCGTGGGGTCGCAACCCATGCTGGCTGTGATGAAGCAGATGCTGGCCCTGAGTCACACGCCCTTGTCAGCTCAGCCCAACGCAGGCTTTCCCGCCTTCGCCCAGGGGCGCTATGTGTACACATCCTCTCCCGAGTACATGGCGGAGCACGCCCGGCAGATGGTGGAGCTGGGGGTGCGGGTGATTGGTGGCTGCTGTGGGACCACGCCCCAGCACATCGCCCGCATGAAGGAAGCCCTCCAAGGGGTTCGCCCGGCCCCCCCTCAGCGCATCAGCGTGACGCTTGCCCGAGAGGAGCGGCAACCTTCGCCTCCTCCGCCGCCTCCCCTCACCCCTCTGGCGCAGAAGCTGGGGCGGAAGTTCGTGATCACCGTGGAGGTGGACCCGCCCAGGAGCTTCGACGCGCGCAAGGTGCTGGACGGTGCAACCATGCTCAAGGAGGTGGGCGTGGACGCCATTGACGTGGCGGACAGCCCCCGGGCTCAGGCTCGCATGAGCGCCCTGGTGTTAAGTGCCCTCATCCAGCGTCATGCCGGCATCGAGACCATCCTGCACCTAGCAACGCGCCATCGCAACCTGGTGGCCTTGCACTCGCAACTCATCGGCGCTCACGCTTTGGGTCTGCGCAACATCTTCGTAGTCATGGGCGACCTGCCCCACATCGGTGACTACCCGGACGCCACCGCCGTGTCCGACATCACGGCCTCGGGTTTGATACAGCTCATCAACAACTTCAACCGGGGAGTAGACCTGACGGGCAAGCCGCTGGAGGAACCCACCTCCTTCGTGGTAGGGTGTGCCTTAGACCTGGGAGCTGAGGATCTGGACCGCGAAATTCGGGTGCTGAAGAGGAAAGTACAAGCGGGCGCGCGCTTCGCGCTGACCCAGCCGGTTTACGATCCAGCCACCGTGGAGCGCTTCTTGACCAGGCTGGGCGATGAGTTCCCCATCCCGGTTATCATGGGGGTGCTACCCCTGCGGAGTGGGCGTCATGCCGAGTTCCTTCACAACGAGGTGCCCGGCATAGTCATCCCAGAGCCGGTGCGGGAACGCGTAGGGAAAGCTGGCAAGGCCGCGCCTCAGGTGGGGATCGAGCTGGCTGTAGAGTTGATCGAAGCGGTGAAGGACAGCGTGGCGGGAGTGTACTTTATGCCCCCCTTTGAGCGCTACGAGGTGGTGCCGGAGATCATGGCCGGCCTGGGGCTTCCTGAGGCGGAGGCTGCGTGAGCATGCAGGTCAAGGTCAAGCTGTTCGGCGCGCTGCGCGAAGCGGTGGGGCAGGGAGAGCTAGGGTTGCAGGTCGCCGACGGGACAACCGCCGGCCAGGTGTGGGGGCGCCTGCTGGAAAGCTATCCGGCTCTGGCCGGGTCGGCTCCGGCTATGGCGGTGAACATGGAGTACGTGGCGGCGGATGTGGTTCTGCGCGAAGGAGACGAGGTCGCCTTCCTGCCTCCGGTCGCCGGGGGCGGAGGGCGATGAGGGGCGCGTGATGCAGCACTTGTTGTGAAGCCACTTCGCTCATGCTTCATCACTGTTGTTACGAAATTGGCGCCAAAAACCAAGGAGAGCGAGTAATGGCAGTCAATGATCTTGTAATCCGCATCGGTGGCGAGTCTGGTGAGGGCATTGTCACCATCGGCGAGATCCTGGTACGCATCGCGGCCTTCAGCGGGCTGGAGGTGTTCACCTTTCGCACCTTCCCAGCCGAGATCAAGGGCGGACACGTGATGTTCCAGGCCCGCATCGCCGACAAGCCGGTTCTATCCCAGGGCGATGCGTGTGACCTGCTGGTGGCCATGAACCAGGAGGGCTGCGATAAGCATCATCAGGACCTGCGGCGGGGAGGCATGCTGGTGTACGACCCGGAGGTGAGCGTACCTTGCGTGGACGCCAATTCCCACCACCTGTATGCCATCCCGGTCGCCGAGCTGGCCCGCAAAACCGGCTTTGCCCGGGGCAAGAACCTGATCATGGTGGGTGCTCTGGTCCAACTCCTGGGCCTGCCGGTGGACAGGGCGGAGGGGATGGTGCGGCGGCAACTGGGCAGGTACGGGGAACTGCTCCCCAAGAACCTGGAGTCGCTCCACGTGGGCATCCAGTACGTGAAGGAGCACTACCCTGAGCGGCCACCCAGCTACCTGGTGCCGCCGGCTGAGGAGACCGAGGACCGCCTGGTGCTCACCGGCAATGAGGCCATCGCCCTGGGAGCGCTGGCAGCCGGCTGCCGGTTCTACGCCGGCTATCCCATCACCCCGGCCACCGACATCATGGAGTTCCTGGCGCCTTTGCTGCCCAAGGTGGGCGGCACCCTCATTCAGGCCGAGGACGAGATTGCGGCCATCAACATGGCCATTGGGGCGTCCTTCGCCGGGTGTAAGGCGATGACCGCTACCTCTGGCCCTGGCCTTAGCCTGATGATCGAGGCGCTGGGCCATGCCAGCATGACCGAGACGCCAGTGGTGATTGTGGACGTGCAGCGGGCCGGGCCCAGCACCGGGATGCCCACCAAGACCGCCCAGGGTGATCTCTTCCTGGCCCTCTACGCCAGCAACGACGAGGCGCCACGCTTCGTGATCGCGCCGGCCTCTGTAGAGGACTGTTTTTACGACACCGTCAAGGCCTTCAACCTGGCCGAGTGCTACCAGATGCCGGTGATCATCCTCTCCGATCAGGCTATGGCCCCACGGGTGGAGACCGTCCCGCCTTTCCGCCTGGATAGGTTGACGGTGCTGGACCGTCTCACACCGCAAGTGAGCGGTGAGGGGGATGGGCGTTACAAGCGCTACGCCATTACCGAGACGGGGGTTTCGCCCATGGCCATCCCCGGGACGCCGGGCACCTACTACACGGCCGAGGGGTTGGAGCATCTGGAGAGCGGTGTTCCCGACTACTCGCCAGAGACCCACCGGGCGATGATGGAGAAGCGCTATCGCAAGGTGGAGACGGCCCGGGCGGACCTGCGGACCTGGGACGTGGTCAACCAGTGGGGCGACCCCGAGGCCGAGATCGGGATACTCGGCTGGGGCAGCACTCAGGGTGCGGTCCGGGAGGCCATGGCCCGGGTGGAGCAGCAGGGTGTCCGCGTGGCAGCTCTCTTCCCCAAGCTCATCCTGCCTATGCCGGATGTGGAAATCCGCCAGTTCCTCAAGGGCAAGTGGGCTATCATCGTGCCGGAACTGAACTACACGGGTCAGTTTGCCAAGGTTATTGAGCACCGCTACAACGTGGAGGTCATCCGCTTCAACAAGTACGAAGGATTGCCTTTCACGGCCGGCGAGATTGAGCAGAAAATCCTGGAGGTAGCTGACTCGCTGGTCCCACGTGTGCTGTCAACCTGGAGGAAATAGCAAGGATGGTTGTGCAAACAGAAGCTGTCAGGGCCTGGAGCAAGGCCAGTGACTACAAGAGCGAGGTGAAACCCATCTGGTGTCCGGGCTGCGGTGACTACGGCGTGCTGAACGCCTTCTACAAGGCACTGGCGGAGCTGGGGTTGCCGGGCCACAAGGTGGCCATCGCCTCGGGTATCGGGTGCTCGGGGCGATTTCCGGCCTTCGTGAAGGCCTATGGCTTCCACGGCGTCCACGGCCGAGTGCTGCCCCTGGCTACGGGCATCAAGCTGGGGAACCCGGAGCTCACCGTCTTCGCCATGGGTGGTGATGGCGACGCCTTCAGCATCGGGGCCGGACACCTGCCTCACGCCTGCCGGCGCAACGTGGATATCACTTACATCGTTATGGACAACGAGATCTATGGCCTCACCAAGGGTCAGCCTTCCCCCACCAGCCCCCTGGGCCTGGAGCGCAAGGCTTCCCCCTACGGGACCGTGGATCAGCCGGTGAACCCCCTCCTCATGGTGCTGGCGTATGACGCCACCTTTGTCGCCAGAGGGTTCTCGGCCCGTCCCAAGGAACTGAGCGAGCTCATCGTCCGCGCGGTGGAGCACAAGGGCTTTTCCTTTATCCAGGTGCTCAGTCCCTGCGTTGTCTTCCGCAACACCTACGATCACTACAAGGGGGTGACGGCGGACATCCCGGAGGACCATGACCCGACCGACAGGCTCGCGGCCATGAAGCTGGCCATGGATACGCGCACAATGTACCTCGGCGTGTTCTACGAGACGCAGCGGCCCTCATTAGATGAAAACATCCGGACCATCCAGCAGAAAGCGGGTGACAGTTTCTCCCTGGAGAGCTACCTGGAGCGGTTCAGGCGATGACGGGGTGCAACTCGCAAGTGGCACGTCCCACGTTGCCTGGGACTGAGACCCGAGGTCTGCGTCATGTTCCGAATCGTAACCGAGCCCATTGACCCTCGTGTGGTGGAGGCCGCCGTCGCCCATTCGGGCGCCGGTGCCCTGTGCGTGTTTCACGGTGTGGTGCGTGACCACAGCCGGGGCAAACGTGTGAGCCACCTGGAGTACGAGGCCTACCCGCCCATGGCGGAGAAGGTGCTGGCCCAGATCGGCGAGGAGATCGCCCAGCGGTGGCCGGGCACGCGGGTGGCCATCACCCATCGGGTAGGCCGGCTGGTGGTCGGCGAGACCAGCGTGGTCATCGCTGTCTCCTCGCCCCACCGGGCGGAAGCCTTCGAGGCCTGCCGCTACGCCATCGAGGAGCTCAAGGTTCGCGTCCCCATCTGGAAGAAGGAGTTCGCCGAGGATGGGGAATACTGGGTGGAGGGGGATACATCTTGATCGGGGAGGAGTAAGACGCATGCAGGTTCACGTCAAGCAGGGATTCATCCAAGAGGCGGATGATGAAGCCATCGTCGTCAACCTGTTTGAGGGCGTGAAACAGCCTGGTGGCGCCACAGGCGCTGTTGACCGTGCCACCCGAGGCCTCATCTCCGAGGTGATTGGCGCCGGCGACTTCAAAGGCAAGCTCAACGAGGTGCTGATCCTCTATCCGCGAGGTGGTGTGGCCGCCAAACGTGTGCTTCTGGTGGGCCTGGGCAAGCCTGAGGAGTTCGACCTGGACAAAGCCCGGCAGGCGGCTGGGGCAGTCGCCAAACGCGCCCGCGACCTGGGCCTGAAGACCTTCACCACCATCGTTCACGGTGCGGGCGTAGGCGGCCTTGACCCGGCTACGGCTGCCCAGGCTACGGTCGAAGGCAGCATCCTGGCCCTTTATCGCTTCAAGGGCCCCAAGGAGTTGAAGCCGGAGGAAGCCCACGAGGTGGAAGTCCTCACCGTGCTGGAGGCGGACGCGAAGAAGCTGCCGGCTGTGGAAGCCGGCGCCCGCGCGGCTCAAGTCATCGCCGAGGCCGTGTACCTCACGCGCGACCTGCAGAACTGGCCTGCGAACTACGCCACCCCCACGTTCCTGGCAGAGACCGCCCGGCGGGTCGCTGCAGAGACAGGCATGCGCTGTCAGGTCCTGGAGCGCGAGGACATGGAGGAGCTGGGCATGGGGGCGTTGCTGGGGGTCGCGAGGGGCAGTCAGGAGCCGCCCAAGTTCATCATCTTGGAGCACAAGCCGAATGCGGATGACCTGCCGACGGTGGTGCTGGTTGGCAAGGGGATCACCTTCGACAGCGGTGGCATCAGCATCAAGCCCAGCAAGGGCATGGAGGAGATGAAATTCGACATGTCCGGCGGGGCAGCGGTCATCGGGGCCATGCAGGCGGTGGCCAGGCTGGACCTGCCCCTCCACGTGGTGGGGTTGGTGCCGGCCACGGAGAACCTGCCTAGCGGTACGGCCCAGAAGCCGGGTGACGTGGTGCGGACGCTGAACGGCAAGACCATCGAGGTGGTCAATACCGACGCCGAGGGGCGGCTGATCCTGGCCGACGCCCTGGCCTACGCTCAGCGCTACAAGCCGGCGGGCGTCATTGACCTGGCGACGCTCACAGGTGCCTGCGTGGTGGCGCTGGGCAAGCATCGCTCGGGCCTTATGGGGAATGACGACGACCTCAAGGCAAAGCTCAAGGCAGCCGGTGAGGCCACCGGCGAGTTAGTGTGGGAACTGCCGTTGGATGAAGCGTACCGTGAGCAGATTGAGAGCGACGTCGCGGACATGAAGAACACGGGTGGTGGGCCTGCCGGGGCCATCACTGCCGCGATGCTGCTCAAGGAGTTCACCGACTACCCGTGGGCGCACCTGGACATCGCCGGCACCGCCTGGAGCGACAAAGACCGCCCTTACGTCCCCAAGGGTGGCACCGGCGTGGGCGTCAGGTTGCTGGTCGAGGTGCTGCGCAAGTGGTCAAGTTGAATGTTGCGCCTCGGGGCTTCTGTAGGGCCTGAGCGCACGATGAAGCGCCCACTACGAACTAGCGAATGGGGTGCGTAGTGCACCCTTGAGGGCGCCAAAGCGACGCGCTACGAGGGGGAAGTTGGTGAGTTTAGGACTGGGTTGATGGTTCACGGTGACGTTGGGACCCGCAAGCCGCCCTGGTTGAAGGTGCGGGCGCCATGGGGGACGACCTACGGGCAGGTGAGACGGCTGCTCCATGGGCTGGAGTTGCACACCGTCTGCGAAGAGGCCCGCTGTCCCAACATCGGCGAGTGCTGGGGGGCGGGCACGGCTACCATCATGATCCTGGGCGACGTGTGCACCCGGGCGTGTCGCTTCTGCGCTGTCACCACCGGCAACCCCCGTGGCGTCGTTGACCCCGACGAGCCGGCCCGGGTGGCCGAGGCCGTGGCGCGCATGGGCCTGCGCTACGCGGTCATCACCTCAGTGGACCGCGACGACCTGCCGGACGGCGGCGCCGGGCACTTTGCCGAAACCATCCGGCGCGTCCGCGAGGCCAGTCCAGGCACCATCGTCGAGGTGCTCACGCCGGACTTCCGGGGGGACCTGGACGATGTGCGCACGGTCATCGAGGCCCACCCTGAGGTCTTCGGCCAGAACATCGAAACTGTACGCCGGCTCACCCACGTGGTGCGTGACAAGCGCGCCGGCTACGATCAGACCCTGAAAGTGCTCAAGGCCGCCAAGGAGATGGACCCTAGCATCTACACCAAGAGCAGCATCATGGTGGGGCTGGGCGAGCGGCCCGAGGAGGTCGTGGAAACCATGCGCGACCTGCGGGCCGCCAGGGTGGACCTTCTGACCATTGGGCAATACCTGCGGCCTACCGACAAGCGCCGCCACTACCCCATCGCCGAGTACATCCACCCCGACCAGTTCGCCGCCTACCGCGAGGAGGCCATGCGCCTGGGGTTCGTGTACTGCGCCTCCGGCCCCCTGGTGCGCAGCTCGTACAGGGCATGGGAGGTGGCTGCCCTTTTCGGTACTCATGATTGACCTCCACTGCCACACCACAGCCTCCGATGGCACCCTCACCCCTGCGGAACTGGTGAGCCTGGCCGCACGGCGCGGGTTGCGGACCATCGCCGTGACCGACCACGACACCACCGCCGGCCTGGATGAGGCCCTGCAGGCGGCCCAGGATTTCCTCATCGAGGTGGTACCCGGCATCGAGATCAACACCGACGTGCCTGAAGACGAGGTCCACATCCTGGGCTACTACATTGACTGGCACGACGAGCGCCTCCAGCGGATGTTGACGCGTCTGCGGGAGGGCCGCCGGGGCCGGGCCGAGCGCATGGTGCGCAAGCTGGCAGACCTGGGTGCCCCCATCTCATTGGACCGGGTGCTGGAGATCGCCGGCCAGGCGGCCGTCGCTCGGCCTCACATCGCCCAGGCTCTGGTGGAAGCGGGCCATGTGGCGGACACCCGGGAGGCCTTTGAGCGCTACATCGGGCGCAGCGGCCCGGCCTACGCCGAGAGGCCGAAGTTCACCCCGGTCGAGGCCGTGCGACTCATCCGCTCGGTGGGCGGGGTGCCGGTCTACGCCCACCCGGTCATCGCCGGCTTCGCCGAGCCCATCAGCGAGCCGCTGGACCCGGAGGCCATGCTGCCGGAGCTGTGCGCTGCTGGGCTCATGGGCCTGGAAGCGTACTACGCCGGCTACCCAGGCCATGTGGTGGATGAGCTCGTTGGTCTGGCGCGCAAGTACAGGCTCTTCGTCACCGGCGGCAGCGACTATCACGGGCCCGGGCGGGGACACGCTGAGCTGGGGGAGGTGAACGTGCCTCGATCCTGCCTGAGAGCCCTCAAACGGGCGCACCAGCAGGTGACCAAGGGAGAAGAGTGACCTGGCATGGACCTGATCCTGGGCATTGAGACCTCATGTGATGAGACGGCTGCAGCGGTGGTGGCCGATGGTCGGTACATCCTGTCCAACGTGGTGGCCTCGCAGGAGAAGATTCACGCCAAGTACGGCGGCATCTTCCCAGAAGTGGCCTCGCGCCAGCACGTCCTAGCCATGATCCCCGTGCTGGAGGAGGCCATCTCTCAGGCTCACGTGACCTGGGGCGACCTGACGGCCATTGCCGTCACCTATGGGCCGGGGCTGGCCGGCTCCCTCCTGGTGGGCGTGAACACCGCCAAAGCCCTGGCCCTCACCCACCACCTGCCCCTGGTGGGGATCAATCACCTGGAGGCGCACATCTACGCCAACTGGCTGCGCCCGGAGGCGGCGCCTTCGACCGCACCCTCCTGCGTCTCCGCCCCGGCTGGCCAGCCTGACCCCCAGTTTCCCCTGGTGAGCCTCATCGTCAGCGGCGGTCACACCGACCTGGTGCTGATGACCGGGCACCTGGAATTTGAGCGGCTGGGGCAGACGCTGGACGACGCCGCCGGCGAGGCCTTCGACAAGGTGGCGCGGCTGCTGGAGTTGGGGTATCCGGGCGGCCCGGCCATCGAGCGCGCGGCCTTGGGCCACGACCCGCAGGCGGTCGACCTCCCCCGGGCGTGGCTGCCCGGCACCTACGACTTCAGCTTCAGCGGGCTGAAAACAGCGGTGCTGCGGCTGGTGCGCGAGGCCCCCGGCGGCCAGGAGATCCCGCCCGAGGACGTGGTGGCGGCCTTCCAGGAAGCGGTGGTGGACGTGCTGGTGGAGAAGACGGCGGACGCAGCCGGGAAGTACGGCGCCCGGGAGGTGCTGCTGGCCGGCGGGGTAGCGGCCAACCAGCGGCTGCGGGAGCGCATGCGGGAGCGGGTCAGCGTACCCCTGCGCTATCCACCCATCTGGCTGTGCACCGACAACGCCGCTATGGTGGCCGGCGCCGGCTACTTCGCCTACCGGGCCGGGCGCCGCAGTGGCTGGGACCTGGACGTAGTCCCTAGCCTGAGGCTGGTGTAGTGGAATAGCCTAAGGGTGCAACACGATGCCCCCGTCGGTCTGTGGGCGCCCGGACTCGAAGACGACCTGCCCGCTGCCGTCTCTCACCGTCAGGTGGATCCACGCGCGGCGTGAGGGGAACCCGGTCGGGAACTTGTGCCCCAACGGGCTCTCCACCCGCACCACGGCCGTCAGGATGTCTGTGGCCACCTCCATCGTTCAACCTCATCTCAGTTGTTGGTAGACCGCACCCCATTCCTCGACGCTGAGGGTCTGGGCGCGGCGCGTGGGGTCAACCCCGGCGCGCTGCAGCGCGCTCACCACCTGGTCCACGGGACGCTCCAGCCCGTGGGCCAGGGCGTTCTTCAACTGCTTGCGCCGCTGGGCGAACCCGGCGCCCACCAGGCGGAAGAATCCCTCCACGTCCTCTACCGGTAACGCGGGCTCCGGGAAGACGTCGATCCGCACCACGGCCGATTCGACCTTGGGGGGAGGGTAGAAGGCGCCGGGCGGCACGCGCGCCATGATGCGCGGCCGGCCGTAGAACTGTACGCTCACCGCCAGCAGGCTCATATCGCCCGGCTGGGCCGCGATGCGCTGGGCCACCTCCCGTTGCACCATCACCACGATGAGCGAGGGCCGGACGGCAGCCTCCAGCAGGTGCCGCAGCACCGCCGAGGTGATGTAGTACGGCAGATTGGCTACCACCTTGAAGGCTCGGCCCCCCATCAACTGGGCCACGTCCAGCTCTAGGATGTCCCCCTGGACGATGCGCAGGTTGGACTGGTGGCCCAGCTCTTCACCAAGAGCGGCCACCATGCGCGGGTCCAGTTCCACCGCCACCACCTCTCCGGCCTGGTCCACCAGCCGGCGGGTCAGGTGCCCCAGCCCCGGTCCGATCTCCAGCACCCGGTCGTCGGGGGTCAACTCAGCGGCAGCCACGATGCGGTCCAGCGCCACCGGGTCGGTCAAAAAATGTTGCCCCAGACCTTTGCTGGGGCGCAAGTCGTGGCGGTCCAGTTGGGCCTTGATGGAGCCGGGGCGTGGCCTGTCGCCGGTCATGTCCTACCTCCGGCGTTCGCGGGGGTAGTTAGGCAGCCGGTAGCGGATCTGGTCCGGCGGCGGTGGCGGCTCCAGCAGGTACACGTCCACCCAACGGTGCCAGAGCTGGAGGTTGTCCTCATCGTAACCCAGGTCAATGCGCATACCCTTGATCTTGCCACCAGTGTCGGCCGCTGTACCGATGCCATAGCCGGGCACGTAGATGCGGGTGTGGAAATTGATCACCCGGGGGTCCACGGCGATGACACCCTTGGTGGCCTTCCAGCCCAGCCGGGTGATGCCGTACAGCGGGTGATCCCGCGGCTTGCCCGACGTGGCCGCCGTGTACGAGGTGGCCAGCACCCGCAGCTTGCGCCAGTACCGGATGGGGCCGTCGGGCGTGTCCAACTCGCGGATCACAATCCGCGTGCCGTAGGCCCACACCTCTGTCGTCGGCGGCACCTCCACCCACTCCTCTTCCAGTTCCCGGCCCACCTCGACGCCGTTCTCGTAGTCCACCCGGATGCGGCGCTTTTTGACGCCTTGGGCGCCCTGCTGCACCCGGCGCACGGTGTCCAGCTCCATCTCGTGGTCCGGACGCCAGACCGTCTGGAAGGGGATGGGTTCCTCCTCGAAGATGTACTCCTGCTTCACCCGCACCACCTGCACGGTCATGTTCTCGGTGACGGGAGCGTCCACGCCGGGCAGGGTGTAGTCCTTGCCCTGCAGGACGACCCCTTCCTGGTGCAGCAAGTCGCTCACCCGGGTGGCCCGGGTGCGGGTGGGGATCACCCGGCCATCAGCCACGATGGTCACGGGCTTCGACCGCTCGATGACCAGGCGCAGCCCCGGCGACACGGGCGTGTCCAGCGGCAGGTTCAGCCAATCGGCCAGGTAGACCGGGATGCCCGCGTTCATCAGCGCCCGGCCCACGATCCGCGCGGTGGTGAACAGGGTGGTGGGCACTCCGGCGTCCACCAGCTGGACCGGCACGGCACGCTGGATCTGGATGTGCACGCGGTCCGGGTGGGTCTGGGGCGCCGGCGCGTTGAGCAGGTGGGCGCCCGCCTGGCCCCAGGGCAGCAGGGCGGTGATCTCCGCCGGCTGCCCATTCACCATCACGCGATCATGTGGCTCTAGGGTCACATTGGCCTCCTGCAGGATGCCGGCCAGCGACTCGGCCTGGGTCCAGCGCTCCAGCACCTGGCCATCCACTTCCAGGATCACCGGGCGGGCCCGGCGTACGATGACGGTGGCTCCATCGGTGAGCGGGGCGTCCCAGGGAGGCTGTACCCGGTCCTCGGCGTGCAGGGTCAGGCCGACCTCGGTGAGGAAATCGCCCACGGTGGTCTGGTGGGTGTGGAACCGGCTAACTTGCCCGTCCACGTTGAGGGTGACCTGGTAGCCTGTGCGCTGGTAGCCCAGGGCCATGAGCAGCCCGGCGGTGAGCAAAATCACCAAGCTGAGGAAGCCGGCGGCCGCCGGGGGTCTTGAGCTGGATTTGGTAGCCGGCTCCGGGGTTGCTATGTGGTCTGACGCCATGCCTGCTCGATGGTGAAGCTAAGGGCCCCATGCGAAAGAATCACGGCAAACAGGGAGGCGGAACCGGAGTCCCGCCTCCCTGAACAACCATGAGATCGCGGTCGTGCACCCCCTCTCGATCGGAACGACGGGCTTGCGCCGGCCAGCCAGCTCCAACCAGGCACCCCTGCGTCGCCCGGAAGAGACTACTTACCGCTGCTTCCTTCCGGACCTGACGGGGTTCGTAGGCTTCCGCCGCGCAGGACCCGGTCTTCAACGCCACTTAACCTTTGCAGTCCCCACCGTTACGCGACCTCAAGGGGGAGTTCGACCCCGCTATAGCGGATTGCGGGTACAGGGCACCGCTAGCTCCCCGTCTAGCACGACCGCTTGGCGGAGAGGGCGGGATTTGAACCCGCGAGGCTCATCGCCTACACGATTTCCAATCGTGCGCACTAGACCGGACTATGCGACCTCTCCACGCGATAGCGGATCGCAGATTGGCTTGCCCAATCCGCAATCCAAAATCCGCTGGCGGAGGGAGTGGGATTCGAACCCACGAGGCATTTCTGCCTACGCGTTTTCGAGACGCGCGCACTAGACCGGACTATGCGATCCCTCCGCAAAGGCCCTATCACTCGGCCGAGATAGATTATACCACGGCTCGCCGGCTCAGGCAAATCTTCCAGGGCCTGTGACGAGCGAGAGAATCTCCCTGTTCTTTTGCGCCTCGCGCCGTGGATCAACAGGGGGCCGATGAATGATCGGCCCCCCTTGTCCGGCCGGCTAGACCCGGGCCCGACCGCGCCCGGTTTCGATCCCCTTCCAGATGGAGACCACGGCCACAGTGAGGATGGCGGCGATGATGGCCTCCGGGATGCCGTGAGTCACGGCGATACCGGCCGCCACAGGCAGGGCCATGTACCCTCGAATAACCGCCATCCCCAGCACCAGGATGGTGTTGGTGTACGAGCCGACGACACCCGCCACGATGAGGGCACCGTACTCGTTCCAATTCTTGAGGCCAGCGTACGTGAAATAGGCAGTGATGCCGATGAACATGCGGGGCAGGATCGCGACCAGTGGGTCCTTGAACAGCGGCACGGTCGCCTGGAGGAAGCTGAAGATGCCGAAGATAGTGCCGATGACCCATCCCACGGGCCAGCCTTCGAGCACGCCGCCGATGATGGCGGGCACATGCATGATGGTGGCGTTCCCCGCCGCCGTCGGCACAGGAATGAAACCCAGGCGAGTGGCGCCCAGCAGGATGGCGATGGCTGCCAGGACGCCGGACACCACGATTCTGCGCACAGAGAAAACAGGCTGTGTGGACTCCATGATTCATTCCTCCTCACATTCGTAGTCAGGCACGGAACGCGGTGGAGTGCCGTTCGACGCCACTCCCCTTTGCTACGTGGCTAACTACCAAACCTTCTTGCGATTAAACCAATGTATGCGATCAACCGATTCAGTTCATCTACCACCCCCTTTCGCTAGGAGCCCACCGAAAAACCACGTAGGACAGCCTTTCCAGGCTGTGCGGGCAGGCTTGAAAGCCCGCCCTACCCTTTTCGGACAGGTTCTAAGTATCCTCAGCCACGCCCAGAAAGCGCGCTGCTGCCAGGGCGTACAACTGCGTTGCAGTGATCAACTGCTCGATGTCCAGGTACTCGTCCACGTGATGGGGCACCAAGGTGTCGCCCGGGCCACAGGTCACAATGGGCACGCCTCGCTCCACATGCAGGATGGTGCCATCGGTGCTGCCCGGCACGCCTCCGAACACTGGCTCAGCGCCCGTGAGGTCGCGGTACGCCCCCGCTACCGTCTCCACCAAAGGGTGATCCTTCGGCGTCGAGGTGGGGGGGCGGGTTTCCAGCACTTCCAGGCTCATGCGGCAGCCCGGATGCGCTTTTTCCGCCTGTTGCAGCAAGCTACGCAGTTCTCTCTCCAACTCAGCCGGCGATTGACCCGGGATGAGCCGCAGGTCCAGGATCGCCTGGCAGCACGCCGGCATGACGTTGTTCTGTGGCTCGCCCTGGCCCGGCGGAGGCGCCGCGCAGATGGTAGGGGTGATGCTGGGCTCCCCCAGCAATGTGTGACCCCCATGCCGGGCGATCTGCTCCCGCTCCAGCCCCTGCACGCGCACCAGGAAATCGGCCATGGGGTAGATGGGGTTGACCCCCGTGCGGGGCATGGCGCCGTGAGCCATCTGCCCCTGGCAGGTGACCCGTACCCACATGACGCCTTTCTGAGCGATGCACACCCGGTTGTCCTCAGGCTCGCAGATGATTGCTCCGTGCACCCGGTCCGCCCAGCCGTTTCGCACGAAGTGCTTGACCCCCAGCATGCTGCCCTCCTCGTCGGCCAGGGCGGCCACGAGGATCGAGCCCCTGAGCCGAACGCCGCTGTCCACCAGGGCCTTCACCGCGGCCAGGGCGGCCACCAAACCGCCCTTCATGTCACAGGCCCCCCGCCCGTAGATGCGCCCGTCTTTGATCTCCCCGCCAAAGGGATCGTGGCTCCAGGCATCACGCGGACCCTCGGTGACTACGTCGGTGTGCCCCTCGAACATCAGCCGGGGGCCGTCGGCCTGGGGGTTGTATAGGCCGATGACGTTGGGCCGGCCCGGTGCCGCCTCCTCCACGTGGGTCTCCAGCCCCATCTCGCGCAGCCGGTCGGCCACCCAGTGGGCAGCCGGGGCCTCCGTCTCCCCCGTGGCAGGCCGGTAGACGCTGGGGATGCGCACCAACACCTGCGTCCAGGCGATAACCTCGTCGGGATGGATGTGGCTCAGGATGCGTTGCTCGATGTCGGTCAGCACTCTTATCCCCTCTCAGGGGACGATTTGCGACACCAACATGGTTAGCAGCTTGTCAGCGGCGTCGAAGTTGTGCAGCAACATGAGGGCCACGAAGGCCAGGGTGATGGCCAGCGCGATGTAGTCGGCCGGACAGCTCTTGAGCTGGACCAGCCGGGTGCGCCCTTTGCCGCCCACGTAGCAGCGGGCCTCCATCGCCAGGATCAGTTCCTCGGCCCGGCGCAAGGCGTCCAGGAACAACGGCACCAGCAGGGGCAACATGCGCCGCGTGCGCTGGATGAATTGCAACCGACTGCCTCCACCCAGGTTCGCTCCCCTAGACGCCTGAGCCTTCATAATGCGCTCCATTTCCTGGGCCAGCGTGGGCACGAAGCGCAAGGCGATGGTGAAGATCAGCGCCAGCTCATGGGCCGGCACCCCCAGTCGCTGGAACGGGCGCAGCATGCTCTCGGTGCCGTGGGTCAGCTCGGTGATTGTGGTGGAGAAGGTCAGCAAACTGGTCAGGATGATCAGCTCGACGAACCGCAGGCTCGACACGATCACCAGCTTCAGGCTGCACGTGGTTACGTTGACGAACCACCAGGCCCACAGGGTACGGCAATCACCGATGACGCCCGCGAAGGAACCGGTGTAGAACATCAACTGCAGGAGGGCCAGGATGATGATGATGGGCATGGCCGGCTTGAGCCCGCTCAGGGCGTAGCCCGTCGGGATGCGCGAGATGACCAGCAGGGCCATCACCACTGCCAGCAGCACCAGGTTGCCTGTGTAGGTGGCGGTGAAGGTCACGGCGCCGATGAGCAGGATGAAGGCCGTCAGCTTGAACCGGGGATCCAGCCGGTGGATCACCGAGTCCAGCGGCAGGTACTGGCCTATGGTGATGTTGCGTAGCAGCTCGAATTCTTCACTCATAAGAACCCTCGCCGTCCAGCAGAGGGGCCAGTTCTCCCTCTGCCTCCGCCACGGTCAAGGCATCCGGCGCCACTGGCAGTCCATGCGCTCGCAGGGCGTGCATCACCTCGGTGATCTGAGGCACGCCCAGCCCCTCCTCCAGCAGCGGCTCCGGGTGGGCGAAGAGCTCCTTGGGGGTGCCGTGAGCGATGGTTTTGCCATTGGACATGACATAAATCCGATCGCACATCTCCGCCAGGTCTTCCATGTTGTGAGACACCAGCACGACCGTCATGCTTTGCTCACGGTTCAGCCGGCGAATGGTGTCCAGCATGTCCCGCCGGCCACGTGGGTCCAGTCCGGAGGTCGGCTCGTCGAACACCATGATCTTGGGTTGCATGGCGAGCACGCCGGCCACTGCCACCTTGCGCCGTTCGCCGCCGCTGAGGGTGAAGGTGAAGCGGTCCTTGAACTCCTTGAAGCTCAGCCCCACCGATTCCATGGCCCACCGCACCCGCTCCCGGGTCTCCTCCCATGACAGCCCCAGGTTGCGCGGTCCGAAGGCCACGTCGTCGCCCACGTAGCGCTCAAAGAGCTGCAGTTCCGGGGCCTGGAACACCAGCCCCACCTTGCAACGGATGGCGTGCACATCTGTCTTGGGGTCACCCATGTCGGCGCCGTCCACGATGACCTTCCCCCGGTGTGGCCGGAGCAAGCCGTTGAAGTGCTGGATGAGCGTGGACTTGCCGCAGCCGGTGGGCCCCATGATGCCCACGATCTCGCCCGGGTACACGTCCATGTCCACCCGGCGCAGGGCTTCGGTGGCCAGTGGCGTGCCCCGCATGTACGTGTGGCTCAGGTTCTCCACGTGGATGATGGGCGTGCCGGATGGGGTGGACGTCTGTGGCGGATTGGAGCCGGCGGAGACGGTCGCCGGCGCCCCCTGGGGCTGAGGGGACCGCCCGGCTGCTGCCCTCTCCACAGCCTGCACCATCTCGTCAACTGTCAGCACGACCGGAGGGAGCTTGCCGTTGCGCCTGTGCAGCCGATGGGCCAACTGGGTGACCTGAGGGACGTCGAGCTGCAGCGCCTGCAGCCGTTCGGCCTCGCGGAACACCTCCCGGGGTGGTCCTTCCAGGGCGATGCGACCATTCTCCAGCACGATAACCCGGTCGGCCTCTACGGCCTCGCGCATGAAGTGGGTGATGGTGATGATGGTCACGCCACGTTGACGCAGCCGGCGCAGCGTCTCCAGCACCCCGCGCCGGCCCCGGGGATCGAGCATGGCCGTGGCCTCGTCCAGCACCAGCACCTCTGGGCGCATGGCCAGGATGCCGGCGATGGCGATGCGTTGCTTTTGACCCATGGAGAGCAGGTGCGGTGCCCGGTGCCGGAAGGGCGCCATGTCCACCAACTCCAGGGCTTCCTCCACGCGGACGTGAAGCTCCTCGACCGGCACTCCCAGGTTCTCCGGCCCGAAGGCCACGTCCTCCTCCACGATGGTGGCCACCAATTGATTGTCAGGGTTCTGGAAAACCATGCCTACGGTGGAGCGGATGGCCAGCCGGTGCTCCACCGACTTGGTGTTCATGTCCTTGACCCACACATCTCCGCTGGTGGGCAGCAGGAGGGCGTTGAGATGTTTGGCCAGGGTGGATTTGCCGGAGCCATTGTGTCCCACAATCACCACGTATTCGCCCGGCTGGACACCCAGGCTGACATCCCTCAGGGCCTCGATGCCATCCTTCTGCGGGTTGTAGGTGTGGTGTAAGTGCTCCACACGGATGATGGGGGCGGTCAAGGAAAGCACCTCCTCGTTCAGGGTGTGCCAAAACCCCCGGGCAATAAGAAACCGGGTTTCTCGGACTTTGTCCAAAGTCCAATCCAAAGATTGACTTGATTCAAGCACTCTTGACCACAAACCGGCCAGAAATCGGGTTTCTTGGACTTTGTGCAAGCTCCGTGATAGACCGGCTTCTCTCGCATGCTCTAATTATACGCGATTCCTCACGCAAAACCAAAATGGAAGCCGAAACGGCCAGCCGCCTACCTGCCGCTCCAGGGCTTTCTTTCTAACGGAAAGACCGGTGGGTCATACTGCCTGTGAGGAGCCACGTCATGGCAAGGAAACGCCCGTGTTGTTGAGCGCTACACCCTGAACGGTGTAGCTTGATCAAAGCCCTCAACCTACAGCTTTCCAAGCTGTAGTGCTGCAAACCAGATCTGAAGGTCAAAACATCGGAGAGCTCCCTGCCGCCCACGGTGCACTTGTCCCCTCCTTTGACCTAGGGTATAATTCCAAGGTACCCAACCGGGGCCTTGAGGGAGCGTATGTCACGACCGGCAGGGGAGCCCGTCATCGTCCTGGAGGGGGTGAGCAAGGTCTTCACCGATCAGCCCGAGGGGCTGGTGGCCATCCGGGACGTCAACCTCGCCGTGGGCGCCGGCGAGTTCCTCTCCCTCGTCGGACCATCCGGCTGCGGCAAATCCACCCTGCTACGCATCATCGCCGATCTCCTCCCGCCAACCTCAGGCCGGGTGAGGGTCAACGGCAAGTCGGCCCGGCAGGCGCGCCTGGACCGCGACTACGGCATCGTGTTTCAGGCGCCCGTCCTCTACGACTGGCGCACCGTCACCGGCAACGTCCAGCTTCCGCTGGAGGTGATGGGTTGCCCGAAGGAGCAGCGGGACGCGCTGATCCAGGAGATGCTGGAGCTGGTCGGCCTAAGCGAGTTCAAAGACCACTACCCCCGGCAGCTCTCCGGCGGGATGCAGCAGCGAGTGGCCATCGCCCGGGCGCTGGTCTTCCGCCCTTCGATCCTGCTGATGGACGAGCCCTTCGGGGCGCTGGACGAGCTGACCCGCGAGCGGCTGAATCACGAGCTCCTGCGCATCTGGGCGCAGACCGGGGTGACGGTCGTCTTCGTCACCCACCACATCGCCGAGGCAGTGTTCCTGTCGGACCGGGTGGCGGTGATGACGCCCCGGCCGGGACGCATCGCCCGGGTGGTGGAGGTCCGGTTGCCCCGGCCAAGGGATGAAGTCACGCGGGAGATGCCCGAGTACTACTGGCTCTTGGGCCAGGTTCGGGCGGTCCTGCGGGAGGGGGGGCATTCATCGTAGCGCTCATCCCCGACTGAACAAAGGAGGACACCGTGGTGGACATCGAGACTATCCTGGACAAGCATCAGCAGTACCTGTGGCCCAGCCACATCACCTACTACAGCCGGCCCCTGTCGTTCGCCCGAGGCCAGGGGATGTGGCTGTACGACGTGGAGGGTAGGGAGTACCTGGACTTCTTCGGCGGCATCCTGACGGTCAGCGTGGGCCACTGCCACCCCAAAGTGACCGAGGCACTAACCCAGCAGGTGCAGACCCTGGTGCACACCTCCACCCTCTATCCCCATGAGCACCAGGTGAACCTGGCGGAGAAGCTGGCGCAGATGACGCCGGGTCGGCTGCAGAAGTCGTACTTCCTCAACAGCGGCACCGAGGCCAACGAAGCCGCGGTGATGCTGGCCAAGGAGGCCACCGGCGTGAGCGAGGTCATCGCCTTGCGGCACGGCTACAGTGGGCGCTCGGCCCTGGCCATGACCCTCAGCGGGCAGGGCGGCTGGCGTATTGGCGGCACCCAGGTCCCGGGGGTCAAGCACGCCCTGGCCCCCTACTGCTACCGTTGCGCTCTGCGGCTTACCTACCCCGAGTGCGGCCTTGCCTGCGCCGAGGACATTGAGGAACTGATCAAGACCAGCACCTCGGGTCGAGTGGCGGCCTTCCTGGCCGAGCCCATCCAGGGGGTGGGCGGTTTCGTGACCCCACCGCCGGAGTACTTCCGGATCGCTGTGGGGATCGTGCGGCAGTATGGCGGGCTGTTCATCTGCGACGAGGTGCAGACCGCCTTCGGGCGCACCGGCACCCACTGGTTCGGCATCGAGCACTGGGGGGTGGAGCCGGACATCATGACCATGGCCAAGGGGGTGGCCAATGGCACGCCCATGGGGGTGGCCATCGCTACTCCCGAAGTGGCCGACTCCCTGACAGGGCTGACCATCTCCACCTTCGGCGGCAACCCGGTGTCGTGCGCTGCGGCCCTGGCCACCATCCGGGTGATGGAGGAGGAGGCTCCGCCGGAGCATGTTGAGGAGGTGGGCGCGGTGCTGCGCCGGGGGCTTGAAGGGCTGCAGGAGAAGTACCCGCTTATCGGCGACGTGCGCGGCAAG
>FWWM01001270.1_pt1 | contig 77008 bp, 73 predicted proteins | sample 2228351 | NCBI WGS metagenome assembly FWWM01 (sample SAMEA103939774, study PRJEB20133) | metagenome | reverse complement strand
TCATCCCTCGCAGGCCTGTGATAAGCCTCTTTCATAAAGCTTTCATATTGTTCCTTATGGCACTGTCCGCAAGCCTCCCATGACAAATCAGTAACAGGTCTTGTATCCCTACCAGGGGCTTTCAGGTGCTTATCAAGCCCGCTATGACAGTTCACACAATTAATCTTTGCATGCTTACCCATTGTGTGGAGTTCTTTAATTGGAGCGTGACAGCCATAACATGTCTCTACATTGACAGGCTTTTCTTTTGGTGCTGCCTTCTGTGCATCAGCACCTGAGTAGTAAACCACCCCAATTAATACAAATGAAATAAAAGAAGTTAATAAAAGATACAACTTTCTGCTCATGTGCCCTCCTTTCAGTTAATGAATGTTTGGATTATCTTAAAAGCATAAATACCCACAAAATTTTTATCACCTCCTTAGTCCTTTATGCTGTTAAAATTTTACTACTAAATAAAGTAAATTTGGGGTTAATAAGTGTTAATTTTTTGTTAATTTTACTATGCTGAAGCATAGGGGAAATTAAAGTTTGTATCTCTTTTTCAAGGCATATACCGTCGAGATGGAAATAAAATAAAAATATTAATATAATAAAATTTATTTTGAGGAGGCGGTCATGATAATCGGAAAGCCATTTTTGACAAGAGAGCAGATTAGAGAAAAGATAGTCCAGCTCGCTGACAAAATCTCTGCCGATTGCACTAATAAGGAGATCATAGCGATAGGCATTCTCAAGGGCTCTTTCATGTTTTTTGCTGATATCATAAGAGAAATACGAGTGCCAGTAACAGTGGACTTCATCATCGCATCGAGCTATCTAAAAACAACTTCAACAGGCAGCATTAAGATTCATAGCGATATAAGGGAAGATATTACGGGCAAGCATGTGCTCCTTATAGACGATATAATCGACACCGGCATATCTTTAAATTATATTAGAGAGCATATACTCTCAAGAAGCCCTGCAAGCCTCAGGATATGCTGTCTGCTTGATAAAAAAGAGAGAAGGCTTGTTGATGTCCCTGTTGATTACATAGGATTTGAGGTTCCAAATTATTTTCTGGTAGGATATGGACTTGATTATGACAATAAATACAGAAACCTCCCATATATAGCCATATTTAAAAAAGAGACATAGGTGATTAAATGTACGAATTAATGATAGAAACATCTTTTTCATCTGCTCACCAGTTAAGGGGATATAAGGGTAAATGTGAGAATCTTCACGGACATAACTGGAGGGTGCAGATATATGTTGAAGCAGAAAGGCTTAACGAATTAGATATAGCAATCGATTTCCATGACCTGAAGAGGATATCAAATGAAATTGTATCTCAGCTTGATCACAAACTCATTAATAACATACCACCGTTTACCGAGAGAAATCCATCTTCTGAAAATATTGCTAAATGGATATTCGATTCTCTAAGGGAAAGACTTTCTTCATATCCTAATGTTACAGTTTCTTCTGTTATCGTCTGGGAGTCTGATACCGCATCAGCAAGGTATTATGAAAAATAATAATACTGGATGTAATCTTATGAATGCTGAAATAACATCAAGACTTGTAGAAATTGCTTTAGCCAACGGGGCTAACGAAGCAGAGGCTTATTTGAGGATTTCAAGAAATCTTACTGTTGAGGTAAAAGACAGAAAGATTGATGCAATAGAATCATCTGTGACTTCAGGATATTGCATAAGGATTATTAAAGATCACAGATTAGGATTTTCTTATTCTACTAATATTAGAGATATAGACTCTACTGTTAAAAAAGCGATCGAGGCGTCAAGATATGCTGAACCTGATGAATACTTAGGATTGCCATGTGCATTAAGCCAGTCAAAAGAGGTAAAGGTTTACGATACCGAGGTCATCTCATTATCTGAAGATGACGCTATTAATTATGCCCTTTTAATTGAGGATTCAGCCTATAAAGAAGATAAGAGGGTAAAAAAGATCAGAAAGGCATCTGCTAATTTCAGCACAAGTGAGGTCTTCATCATTAATTCTTGTGGTATCAATATTAATTATCAGACCACTTCATGTTCAGCCCAAACCATGGTGATTGCTGAAGAAAACGGAGAAAGCCAGATGGGCTGGGATTATCAGGCAAGCAGATTTTTAAATGAGTTATCATTTATTCAGGTTGGTAAAACAGCAGCAAGACGAGCTACTCAATTGCTTGGTGCAAAAAAAATTGTTCCTACAAGAGGATTTGTCCTTCTTGATAATTCAATCGTCTCTGAATTTTTAGGAATTCTGTCAATCAGCCTTAGTGCTGATTCTGTACAGAAAAAAAAGTCAATCTTTGCCAATAAAAAAGGAGAATTAGTATTAAGTGACAAGCTCGATATTGTAGACAGTGGATTGTTAGATAAAAGGCTCGGAAGCAAACCATTTGACGATGAAGGAGTGCCTACAACAAGTAAGAAATTAATTGAAAGTGGTGTTTTAAAGAATTTTCTGCACAACACATATACAGCAAGAAAAGAAGGGCTTTTTTCGACAGGAAATGCTGTTAGGGCAGGATTTACAGGACTTCCTGCTGTTGGCATTACCAATCTTGTCCTTGAGGCATCCTCAGGGGAATATGTCAAAAACTTTGAATGGCTTAAAAACTCCATCAATACAGGCCTTTATGTGACAGAGACAATGGGAATGCACACTGTAAATCCCATAAGCGGTGAATTTTCGGTTGGTGCTTCAGGTTTATGGGTAGAAAATGGCGAAATGAGGCATCCTGTTAAGGAAGCTATAATATCAGGAAGTATAACTGACCTATTCAAAAATGTCTCTATGATTGGTGATGATATAAGGTTTTATGGTAATATAGCCGCACCATCCCTATTGATTGAGAACATAGATATAAGCGCATAAACAGGAGGATTTATGGATTATTTCTTGACCGAAGAGCAACAGATGATTAAAGACCTCGCTCGGCAGATTGCAGAGGAAAAGATAGTCCCTGTAAGAGCAGAGCTTGACGAAAAGGAAGAATTCCCATGGGAGATAATGAAAGTGCTCGCTCAGTCAGACATGTTTGGGTTATTTATCCCTGAAGAGTATGGTGGGCTTGGCAAAGGATGTCTTGAGTTATGCATAGCAGTAGAAGAGCTCTCAAGGGCATGTTTAGGTGTATCAACAACATATGCTGCTAATGCCCTTGGAACATACCCAATATTGCTCTTCGGCAACGAAGAACAAAAAAAGAGGTATTTACCTGATATAGCTGCTGGTAAAAGGCTGGTGGCATTCGGACTAACAGAAGCAAATGCTGGAAGCGATGCAGGAGGGATTCAAACAACCGCCCGACTTGAAGGTAATGAATATGTATTAAATGGCACAAAGCAATGGATTACTAATGGGGGAGAGGCTGAAATTTACACTATCATCGCTATAACAGATAAATCAAAGGGCCCGAGGGGTGCTTCAGCATTCATTGTTGAAAAGGATACACCTGGCTTTACTTTTGGTAAAAAGGAAAACAAGATGGGCATAAGGGCATCTTCTACAAGGGAATTGATATTTGACAACTGTAGAATCCCAAAAGAAAACCTTATTGGCAGGGAAGGGATGGGTTTTATAGTTGCAATGAAGACCCTTGACCAGTCAAGAACAGGTGTCGGTGCACAAGGAGTTGGCGTGGCACAAGGGGCATTTGAAGAGGCTGTAAAATTTGCCAGACAGAGACACCAGTTTGGTCATCCTATAATAAGTTTTCAGGCTGTGCAGCATATGCTTGCTGATATGGCGATACAGATAGAGGCTGCTCGAGCCTTGGTCTATTCTGTTGCGAGATATATTGATAGCGGTGCAAAGGATATATCCAAGGCATCTGCCATGGCAAAGACATTCGCAACAGATGTAGGCATGAGGGTAACCACTGATGCTGTGCAGGTTATGGGTGGCTCAGGCTACATGAAGGAATACCCTGTCGAAAAAATGATGAGAGATGCAAAGATTCTTCAAATATATGAGGGCACCAATCAGATTCAAAGAAATGTTATAGGACAGGAGATAATAAAAGAGGCAGCAAGAAAGAAATGAATACCTCTGTCAGATATTTAACCCTATTCAGAAATAAATTCTTTGAGGGCGTTTACATCAAGCTGAACCTCTCTTGCAAGGGTCTGAATGTTTAATCCTGATTGTTCTATTACTTCTTTTACATACTCCCTGAAAGGTGTACTCTGGTGCCAGCAGCTCTCAAAATGATTTAATAGGACACTCGATAGTCCTTCTGATGGTATTTTATATCCCTTTCTTGTAGCCTCTTTTTCTCCAATACTTTCTGGAATACCAATAATAGTTAATTTTCTGTCTATTATGATATATCTTATGTCACCAACTATCGGGCAACCGCTGAAACGAACCTCGGCTCCACCCCTTGAATAAAGATAGCCTAAATGAATTCTATCCGTAAGTTTTGGTAAAAGATATCTTATCTTCACCCCGTTTTTAGATAATTTTTCGATTATATTAATCATATTCTTTACCCTGTTCCTGTCATCTCCAGTAGGTATCCTGCCAGTAATACATCCAGAAATCTCCTTATTTGCATCCACCATGGCATCTGTAACCATCAAAAAATATTCTTCCCTTGTTAGAACCTTTGTTGCCCTCTCCACTTCAAGCAAGAGCCTGCTCCTACCACGTCCTTCCTTGATGCTAAAAACAAGAAGTATGATAGTAGCCAGTAAAAGTACAGACTCCAGTATTAATAGCAGAAGTTCCAAATTCATCAATTTATAACCTCCCGGATCTTATAATAGAAATAATGAGCCAGATCCCGAAAAGAAAGGCAAATGCAAAGGCAGTTATGCCAAAAAGAGAGACACCAAAAATATAGGGCCTTACCCCAGCAGCATGCATTATCGCAGAACTAACGAGCATTGCGCTTACTATAAGAGCAAAAGATATTCTATTGCTTGATTTATCCATGTCCTTAATAAATTCAGGGAGATTCACATGATACATTTTAACATGGACGTCGTCTTTTAAAAACTTGTTCATAATTTGCCTTACCTGTCTCGGGAACATTAATACAAAGTCGCTCAGTTCTATGATATTTTTTGATGCCCTTTCATAAATCCTTGAAGGACTGAACCTTTTTCTAACAATCTTTGATGCGTATGGTTCTGAAGCAGCAATAAAATCAAATTCAGGATCAAGTTGCCTGCCGATATTTTCTAAAATAAGCAATGCCTTATTAATCAACAGGAGGTCAGACGGTATCTTCAAATTATAATTAATTGCCAGATGTGTAATGGCATCAAGATACTGAGCAAAATTTATCTCTTTTAAGGAAAGCCCGTAAAGTGGTTCTATTATATCTGCAAGGTCAGATTTGAAATCGCGTCTAAATGACTCAAGATCAATATGTTCAGGTACAATACCGAGTTCTACATACCGGTCAATCAGACTATCAAAATCCTTATTTATAAGGGCCAAAAATGTATTTGCCATTGTCTCCTTAAGCTCATCAGAAACCCTGCCAACGATACCAAAATCGAGAAAGGCTATAACTCCTGAGGGCATTACAAAAATATTGCCAGGATGAGGGTCAGCGTGAAAAAAACCATCCTCAAGTATCTGTTTAAAATATGCATCGACTCCAACCCTTGCAAGCCTCTTTTTGTCAATACCCATCTCTTCTAAGGTATCAATATCGTCTATTCTTACACCATCAATCCTCTCCATAATAATAATGTTTTCTGTTACAAACTCAGGATAAATCTTGGGAAAATATATATCAGGATAATGTTCAAAATTCCTCCTGAATCTATTGCAATTTCGAGCCTCTTCAGTAAAATCGAGTTCTTTCCTGACTGTTTTAGAAAACTCTTCGACAATTCCAGTAGGATTAAAAAATCTACTTTCTGGAAAATATTTATCAAGAAGCCTTGCAATATATGATAGAATGCTTATGTCTGTTTGTATCTGTTCCCTTATATAAGGCCTCTGTATTTTAACAACCACGTCATCACCACTCAAAAGCACAGCCCTGTGCACCTGTGCAATAGATGCAGCTGCAATTGGTACTTCATCAAAATCAGCAAATATATTATTTATCGGTTCTTTTAGCTCTTCCTGAATAAGCCTTCTGACTTCTTCAATAGAAAATGGTGGTACTTTATCCTGAAGCTTCTTGAATTCATTCGCATATGGCACTGTGATCAGATCAGGCCTTGAGGAAAGCACCTGTGCTAACTTAATAAAGGTAGGACCGAGTTCGGCAAATGCCATCCTCAGTCTCTCCGGAACACTCGGACCTTTGACATCAGGCCAGACCCCGAAAGCCTTCAGCCTCTTTTTAAAGGGTATAAATCTTCCGAGGTGTATCTGCTCAATTAATTTTCCAAAACCGTATCTTAAAAATACATTGACTATTTGCTGAAGTCTTTTAGCAGATTTATATTTCCTGGTCAGCCCTCCAATATCCATTTTTTAAAGCCTTGAATTATTGTAAAGGAGACTCTGATCCGCTTTCTTCGGGAACCCCTTCAAGCTTTTTTAGACGAACGGAAAGATTTTGAATCTTTTTGTTAAGCATCTCTATTTCATCCTTGGTAGGAATGTTCATCTTTTCTAAAGCCTTTGAAACAGAATCACTTATAATCTTGCTCAGTTCTGATGTGCTTTTATCAGCCTTTTCTGTCCACTCCTTTATTAACTTTGCGCCCTGAGACTCGCTTAACTCACCTTTTTTTACCAGTTCATCGATAAATTCCTTAACTTTTTCCTGAACCCCAAATCCTGCCAAGATAGCATTCCTTACAAGATCAAATACCGTCATGATACACCTCCATTTTTTAATTACATGTTTGGATAAATATCTTTAACTCCCTTTTGCATCAGCCCTGACCTTTGCATGTTGTTTTATTAAATCATACACCGCATTAATCGCATTGTCCAGTTTATTTATATCTTTGGTTCCACCCTGTGCCATTTCTGCCTTTCCTCCTCCGCTTCCACCCGCAAGCATAGCTATTCTTTTTAATATATCTCCTGCATTATATTCTTCTGAAAGGTCCTTTGTGACCATAGCGACCATCGAAGCCTGACCATTAGATACTGATGCCAATAAAATTATTCCTGAGCCGAGCCTGTCTCTTATATTGTCTGCCAAAATCCTGAGTTCTTTTTGTTCAAGATTATCAATACGGCAGGCAAGGACTTTTACTCCATTAATCTCCCTTACCCTCTCAAGTATTGATAAAGAACTCTGAGATGCTACCTTTGACTTCAATGCATCTATCTCCCTATCAAGCTCCTTCATATCAATAATAAGTCTTTGCACTCTTTCAAATGGTTTATCGGTTTTAAGGATAGATTCTATCCTGCTTAATTCCTTATCTCTCTGTCTTAAATATTCAAAGGCTGCCCTTCCCGTAAGGGCTTCTATCCTTCTTATTCCTGATGCTACACTACCCTCAGAAATTATCTTAAAAATACCGATTTCCCCTGTTGATTTGCAGTGCGTCCCGCCACAGAGTTCAGCACTAAAATCGTCAATCTTTACAATCCTGACCTTCTCTCGATATTTTTCTCCGAAAAGGGCTACAACCCCTGACTTAATTGCATCTTGCAAATCTGAAATTTCTGTCTTTACAACCAGATTTTGTAATATTTTTTCATTCACAATATCTTCGATTTCCTCTAACTCCTTACCATCAAGGGAATGAAAATGGGTAAAATCAAATCTCATCCTATCCGGGGAAACAAAAGAACCTGCCTGTTTGGCATGCTCTCCAATGACAATCCTTAGGGCTTTATGTAATAAATGCGTTCCTGTGTGATTTTTAGCTGTAGCGAGCCTTTTCTCTATATCAACGATACACCTGACCTTGTCCCATACCCTGAATTTTCCGCGTTTAATCAAAACAATATGCGAATGTAGCCCCAACTCCTTTTTTGTATCAAGAACTGATGCCTCAGCCTCATTTTGAAGCTCCGATTTCTGGATTTTTCCTGTGTCACCGACCTGACCACCTGATTCACCATAAAATGGAGTTTTGTCCAAAAATATCTCTACCTTTTCGCCTTCAGAAGCCTCATTAACGACTTTTCCATCCTTTATAATTGCCTTAATAATGGCTTCTGACTCGAGTGCATCATAACCAATAAATATTGTTTCTCCTATTTCAGATAATAACTCTCTATATAAAGGCGAGATTGCTACCTCTTCACCAATCCATGATGCCCTTGCCTTTTCCCTTTGCATCTCCATTTCTTGATGAAATCCATCTTCATCAATCAAGAGATGATTATCCATCGCTATATCTCTTGCGAGGTCAATGGGAAAACCATAAGTATCATATAACTTAAATAGTTCATTGCCCGGAATAATATTTTTGCCTTCTTTCTTTAATCCTTCTATAATGCCATCGATGATCTTCATTCCTTGTTCAAGGGTTTTTATGAACCTCTCCTCCTCAACCATGAGTATCTTTGAGGCCCTCTCCTTTTCGTGAATAAGCTCAGGATAGATTTCACCCATTGAATCCACAACAGGCCCTATTAACTTATATAATGAAGGACCGCTGAGTCCGAGCTGCCGGGCATGCCTTGAAGCCCTTCTTATTATTCTCCTCAAAACATATCCCCTTCCATCGTTTGAGGGGACGAGACCATCGGCAAGCAAAAATGATATTGCCCTTATGTGGTCAGCTATAACCCGTATCGAGATATCAGTCTGTGCTAATTTTCCATAAGAAATGCCAGCTAATGATTCAATAGCAGATATAATGGGCTCAAAAAGGTCTGTATCAAAATTATTTGACTTCTTCTGCATAATTGCCGATATTCTCTCAAGCCCCATACCTGTGTCAATGCTCGGTTTTGGAAGTGGTGTGAGATTCCCAGCCTCATCTCTGTTGTATTGCATAAAAACGAGGTTCCATATCTCGAGATACCTGTCGCAATCGCAACCAACCCTACATTCACTCTTTCCGCACCCTACCTCTTCACCCTGATCGATTATTATTTCCGAGCATGGCCCACAAGGACCAACATCTCCCATCTGCCAGAAATTGTCTTTTGCCCCGAGCCTTACTATTCGAGCTGGTGCAACATCAGTATATTGCATCCATAAGTTCGCTGCTTCTTCATCCTCCTCATAAACCGAGACCCAGAGTTTTTCTTTTGGCAACTTGAAAACTTCGGTTAAAAGTTCCCATGCAAAAATTATCGCTTCCTTCTTGAAGTAATCTCCAAAAGAAAAATTACCGAGCATCTCAAAGAATGTGTGGTGTCGGGCTGTATGACCAACATTTTCAATATCACTATGTTTTCCACCAGCCCTGAGACATTTTTGACATGTAGCAGCCCTGAAGTAAGGTGCCTTCTGTTCACCTAAAAATATGGATTTAAACTGAACCATGCCTGCATTCGTAAAGAGCAAAGTGGGGTCATGTCTTGGAATCAATGAGGAACTCTTTATTATCTCATGCCCCTTAGATCTGAAGAATTCTAAAAATGTCTCTCTTATTGCGGATGACTTCATTTTTTCTCGCTTCCCTCTGTCTTTCTTTCTTGATCAGGAATTATATAAGCTAATCTGCCGTCAATAAACAGTAATCTTTTTTGTTCAATAATACCTAATGTACTATATATCCATTCCTGTCTTTCTTTTCCATCAACGGACTCAAGTTTTCTGATAATATTTGGTGAGCCCCATGCATATCTAACCTGTTGAGGGGTCATACCTATTGAAATCTCGCCCTTCATGATCTGCTCCTGAATAACTAAAGGGTAATGTTTAATTTCATCATAAGTATATCTCGTTTGTGTGGCGCACCCGAAAAGCCAAAATCCCATAATCAGAGCAAAAATCCAAAAATAAACACTGTTAACCTTCATCTTTCCCCTCCAATTGTATAGATTTAATCGCTTTATTTATAACATCAAAAGAAAAACCCCGCCGTGACAGCATGTCCCTTATTTTAATCTTCTTTTTCAAAATATCATTATCTTTTAAATGCCTTAATCTCTTTTCAGCAAGCCTCTTGGCTGCCTCAAGATAGTCGTCATCTGAATCAGAAAAAGTCTCTATTAGTTGTGATGGTATTCCTCTACTGAGAAGATATCGTTTGACCCCGCTCCTGCCGAGATTTTTCCTGTTAATCGCAAAATTGTAAAGGTATCCAGCAAGCCTTTCATCATTTAATATGTCCCTTTCTTTAAGATATGAGACAATATCAGCAGCTATATCCTCAGAAAAACCTTTTCTAACGAGTCTTTCATACATTTCCTTACTGCTTCTGTCTCTATAGCTTAATAATTTATAGGCATAATTTAATGCCCTTTGAAATTCATCAGCCATTAGTCATTCATACTCGTAGCGACTTTCAATCCATATACAGCCATTATCTTTTGCTGAATTTCTGTTGCAATATCAGGGTTTTTCTTAAGATACTCTCTTACATTATCCCTTCCCTGTCCTATCTTGTTACCTCCATAACTATACCATGCGCCGGCTTTTTCAATAATGCCCTTATCAACACCAAGATCTATTATCTCACCATATCTCGATATGCCTTCGTTAAAATATATGTCAAACTCTGCCTGTCTGAATGGTGGGGCAACCTTGTTCTTAACTATCTTGACCTTCACCCTTCCACCTACTGTCTCCTGCCCTTCTTTAATGTTGTCAATCTTTCTTATATCGAGTCTCATTGATGAATAAAACTTCAAGGCAGTGCCACCTGTCGTTGTTTCAGGATTTCCGAACATGACCCCAATCTTCATCCTTATCTGATTAATAAATATCACCGTAGTCAAAGATTTTGATATCGCAGCTGTCAACTTTCTCAATGCCTGGCTCATAAGCCTTGCCTGAAGCCCCATATGGGCATCTCCCATATCTCCTTCTATCTCCGCCTTTGGTACAAGTGCTGCAACGGAATCTACTACAATTATATCAATTGCTCCGCTCCTGACAAGGGTTTCAGCAACCTCAAGTGCCTGCTCGCCTGTGTCAGGCTGAGAAACAAGAAGATCCTCTACATTAACACCGAGTCTTGCAGCATAATTGATGTCAAGTGCATGTTCTGCATCAATGAATGCAGCGACCCCCCCCATTTTCTGAGCCTGTGCAATCGCTGTAAGTGCAAGGGTTGTCTTCCCTGAAGACTCAGGACCAAATATTTCGATCACCCTGCCTCTCGGAAATCCTCCAATACCTGTTGCTATATCAAGAGATAATGAGCCTGTCGGTATTGCATTTATACCCTCCGCAACCTCTTTTGCGCCAAGCCTCATAATCGAGCCTTTTCCAAAACTCCTTTCGATTTGTGAAATCGCCATTTCCAATGCCTTCATTTTGTCTTTGTCCATTTATATCCTCCTGTTACTTTATCAATCTGAATCTTGCTGTGACCGTATATTCTGCACCAGAAGGTCTTAATATACTCTTCATAAGCAAGACCTCATTTACTTCTATACTACCAAAAATTGTGTCTTTAAATGTATATAACTCCTTTAAGACTATATCGATTTGCCTTCTATGCTTAACCCTTCCAAAAGTGATATGAGGCGAAAATCTCCTTTTTTCCCTCTCAAAACCAATCTTGCTCATCGCATCTTCAATATCCGTATATAGACTTTTTAGCTGCTCAGAATCTTCTACTCCAGCCCACAATACATTGGCATATTTAGGGCTTGGGAACACACCCACTCCCTTAACATTTATTTTAAAGACACCATGTTTTTTACAGACTGACTCAAGGCTTTCTTTAATTTTAAAGATTATATCTTCATTCACCTCACCGAGAAATTTCAATGTCAGATGTATATTTTCAGAACTGATCCATCTAATGCTGTCATTACTGTATTTACTGCAGTTATTAATAATAGCAGAAATTGATCTTCTTACATCATCGGATATATCTATTGCTATAAAACATCTCATAAAACTCTCCATGCTTGTAAAATCATATTCACAAAGACCCCTGCAATTAAATCATCAACCATAATGCCTAATCCACCTCTTAATCTCGATTCAATATTTCTAATGGGTGGCGGTTTTAGTATATCTAAAAACCTGAACAAAATAAATGCCGAAAATAAATAATCAATTGATAAAGGAAGAAACAAAATAGATGCAATATATCCAACGAATTCATCTATGACAATTTTTCTGTTGTCCTTCACCCCGGTATTTGTTTCAACGATATGAGAACTTAAAAGTCCTAAAAAAATACCAATTAACAAAATCATCAAAAGTTGATATGTGTCGGGTCTAACCTGCCAGACAAAAAAAAATGAAGCAAGGCTTCCAAATGTCCCCGGGGCAAATGGAATATAGCCTATAAAAAAAACAGACGCAAATATTTTAGATAAAAAAAAGCTTATATTCTTCATTCATATTATTGTATCAGAAAATAAGGAAAGACAAAAAAACTAAAAACCTTTCTACTATACTTTAAGCCATACAAGGGTGATTATCCGCAAAGGACTTTACGAACATGATATATTTTTGTTATTTTTTACAATGGATGATGAATTTCTGGAAATAGTTGATCAGAGTGGAAACACAATCGGTACTGCCTTAAGAAGTGATATACATGGGAATCCATATTTGCTTCATAAGGTGGTACATGTGCTTGTCTTTAGTAAAAGCGGTCATCTCCTTTTGCAAAGACGTTCAATGACCAAAGATGTCGCACCCGGCAAATGGGACACATCTGTTGGAGGACATGTATCACCAAATGAGGACTTAATAGAGTATAAAAAAAGGGAAATGTATGAAGAACTGGGCATTATTTCGGATGATATAAAACCCTTATATTCTTATATTCATTCAAATGATTATGAAAGTGAACTCGTATATACATTTGCCTGCGTGCATGACGGTCCATTTTCATACAATAAAGATGAAATCGACGAAGTACGATTCTGGGGCATACAGGAGATTAAAAATGCCATAGGTACTGGAGTACTGAGCGACAATTTCGAGTCGGAAATAAATAGGTATCTTAGTCTATATCCAGAAAATACCTTTTCATAGCCCGAGACTCAAATCGCAGGGGCAAAAGTCTTTAAGACATTTTATGATATTACTGGAGGAGATGAAATGGAAAGAGTAAGTATTAAGATCGAGGGAATGAGTTGTCAACACTGCGTCAATAGAGTTAAAAAGGCCTTAGATGCAATAGCAGGCGTCTCAAGGGCTGATGTCAGTATAGGAGTTGCCGAAGTCGAATTCGATAATTCAAAGACATCAATACAAGAAGTCGTTTCAGCCATACAAAATGCTGGATATAAAGTGATTTCGCATTAACTATTTTTGAACATCGTGTCTTTTACTGACGCAATTGTCCTTTTGTCTTATCAAGGATATAGTTAACTATCTCATGATGCAATTCGTCTATTTCCTGATCTTTCAAGGTACGGTCTGACGCCCTATATCTTACATTGAATGCTATACTTTTTTTACCTTCAGGAATATTCCTTCCCTGATAAACATCAAAGATATTAATATCCTCAATCAAATCTGATGGATAGGCTTTGAGTAAGTTAATGATTACAGCAGCCTCTAATGATGAATCTACCAGTATCGATGTATCCCTTTCAATATAAGGATGTCTTGGAAGTGGCCTATACTTGACAATTTTCATTGTGTATGGAAGCAGTTTTTCTATATCAATCTCCATAACTAATACAGAGGGCTTATGTGCCTTGATATCAATAGAATCCAAAACCATGGGAGAGATAGCTCCGATGTATCCTATCCTATCATTCATTATGAAAATATCAGCAGACTGCCCCGGATGCAAAAATGGCTCGGATGTCTTAGTAAAAGTATAGTCACAAATCATCAGGTCATTAAGAATGGCTTCTAAGATACCTTTAACTATATAAAAATCGGATGTCTCATCCACATATAGTGTTTTACCTTTTTCTTTGTAATAAATAGCCGATAAGTATTCAGTCTCTCTATATTTTTTATCTATTGGCATCTCTTTGGTATTTATAACATCATCTTCACTTATAAAAACCCTCGAAATCTCAAACAACCTGAATTCCCTGTTTCCATGAGAAACATTGTGCACCATATTTTTGATTAATGAAGGTATAAGTGTTGTCCTCATCAATGATTCTTCTACCGTCAGGGGATTTTTAAGCTCGATTAGATTCCTTCTTCTATCATTCCTTGCAATTCTCAGGAGATCTATATCATTAATACCGATAAAGCTATAATTTATAGCTTCTGTAAATCCAGACTTTAAAAGGGCTTGCTTAATACTATTTTTGACATTCACCTTCTGTATTTTATCCTCAGAATTGAGAACGTTTATGCCTATCGTAGCTTTTGGTAAAGAAGCAGGCACATTATCATAACCGTAAATCCTTGCTACTTCCTCTACTAAATCTGACTCCCTGTGTATATCCCGCCTGTAAGAGGGAGGAGTCGCAATAAATTTATTATCATCTTTTGTAATTTTAAATCCCAATCTAAGAAGGCAACCAAGAATTTCATCCTCACTAAGATTCAAGCCAAGGATTTCGTTAATTCTCCTGATTCTTATAGGTATATCTATAATTTTATGTCTTTTGGGATATAAATCTATTTTCCCATAAACTACTCCTCCAGCAAGTTTCTGCAGTAAATACACAGTTCTGTCGAGTGACTTTTTCAATATCTTGATGTCAGCTCCCCTCTCAAATCTATATGAAGATTCTGTCTTCAATCCGAGAGCCTTTGATGTTCTTCTTATAGATGAAGACACGAAATAAGCGCTCTCTATGAATACCTGATGGGTTGAATCCCTGACCTCTGAATTCAATCCTCCTATTACGCCGGCAATGGCTATAGGCTTTTTTGCATCCCAGATTAGCAAAGAATCGCAGGCCACTTCCCTGTCAACTCCATCGAGACACTTAATCTTTACCGGCTTTTTTTGTCCGGTCACCGTTTCTGGTGTCCCGATCCTTATAATTCCACCTTCAATATGCTCGAGGTCAAATGCGTGAAGTGGGTGTCCTAATTCAAGCATTACATAATTCGTGATATCAACAACATTATTAATAGACCTGATTCCGCAATTTTCGAGTCTCTTTCTCAACCATTGGGGCGATTGCCCTATCTGTAAATTCTTGACAATCCTTCCAGCATATCTATGGCACAAGACTGGATCAAGAATATCTACATTGAAATCCAATCCTTTAGGTTCTGCTGATATTACATGTGCGGGAAACTTGTAAGGAATGCCATAAGCAGCAGAGAGCTCCCTTGCGATGCCCAATATACTTAAACAGTCAGGTCTATTGGGTGTCACGTTTACCTCAAAGATCACATCTGAATCAATCCTCTCAATCGATTCTACCTCGAGTCCTATCATAGTAAGCCTATGAGCAACCTCATCTGCAGATGCTGGAATGTCAATAAACTCTTTTAACCACTCAAAAGGAAATCTCATAAATTGAAACCTTCGATAATTAGTCTTTAAAATTGCCTTAAAAATCTTATATCATTCTCATAAAACAACCTTATATCATCTATAGAATATTTAAGCATGGTTATCCTTTCTATGCCCATTCCAAAGGCAAATCCAGAATATTCTTCAGGGTCATATCCAACATTCTCAAATACCACCGGATTAACCATCCCTGCTCCAAGCACCTCGAGCCAGCCAGAGCCTTTGCAAACCCTGCATCCGGTGCCGCTACATAATATGCAGCCTATGTCAACTTCAGCAGAAGGCTCTGTAAATGGGAAATAACTTGGTCTGAATCTAACAGGGGTATCGGAGCCAAACATTTTTTGAAGAAATGCCTCGAGTATGCCCTTCAGGTGGCTGAAATTTATATCTTTGTCCACCATCAATCCTTCCACCTGATGAAACATCGGTGTATGTGTTATGTCAGCATCGCATCTGTAAACCTTACCTGGCGCAATAAATCTCAACGGCGGCTTGCGACTCTCCATTACTCTAATCTGTACCGGAGAAGTATGAGTCCTCAGCACTATTTCTTCACTTATATAAAAGGTATCCTGCATATCCCTTGCTGGATGGTCCTTAGGGATATTTAAGGCCTCAAAATTGTAGTAATCCAGTTCGATCTCTGGTCCCTCTTCAACCGAAAAACCCATTTTAGAAAAAATATCTATTATCTCACAGAGGGTTTTATTTATTGGATGTTCTCTTCCGAATGCTACGAACTTTCCAGGCAGTGTAATATCGAGGGTCTCTGAGATTAACTTTCTCTCTATTTCTTGGTATTTTAGCTCTGATTCCTTTTTATTAATTTATGCTTATATAATCTCTTTTTAATCGTTAATATTTAAAAAAAAAAGCGGCCTTTCGTCAGGAGGCACTAAAGAGATATTTTTAAGCTCAGATGTAATCAATCCTTTCTTTCCAAGGTATTTGGCCCTGATGCTGGACAGGTCTAAAAGATTTTTTGCAAATTTTAATTCTTCAAGGAATTTCTGTTTCAGGTCTTCCATAATATTTAAAGACGAGCTTTGGATTAATGTTGAGTAAAAACCCCAACATTAATCCAATCTAACCACGCACTTTTTGCACCAGTTCGGTGAAGGACTTTGGATTGTTATAAGCAAGGTCAGCCAAAACCTTTCTGTTAAGTCTGATATCAGACTTCTTTAGGGCATTCATAAACTGACTATAAGACATCCCCAATGTCCTAACAGCAGCGCTGATTCTAGAAATCCAAAGAGCCCTGAATTCCCGTTTCTTAAGCCTTCTATCTTTATATGCAGCTAAAAGACCCTTATCAACCACCTGGGCAGCTACTTTATAAACCCTGCTCCTTCCGCCATATTGACCCTTTGCCCTTTCAAGAACCTTTTTATGATATCTCCTCGTTTTAAAACCACCTTTAGCCCTTGGCATTAATACTCCTCCTGTTCTTAATTAAAAGAATATATAGATTAATAAATCTGAAGTCTTTTAGTCAACTAATATCAGAAATCTAATTTAAAACATATAAGGCAATAATTTCTTTACATTTTCGTACTGAACATCTGGCACCAAGTCACTCTTTCTTAGAGACCTCATCCTCTTGGAAGGCTTTCCGGTCAAAAGATGACTTTTGTATGCCCTGTATCTTTTTATCTTTCCGCTACCTGTTACCTTAAACCTCTTGGCAGCACCTCTATGTGTCTTTAATTTTGGCATTTTTATCCTCCTCTTTTTAGTAGTCACAATGCAACAGATGTAAAAGTATCAAAGTATCTTGTATCATAACATAAAAATATCTGTCCTGATACTTTTTACTCTGAATTTTTATTATTTACTCGAAGGAGCTAATATCATGGTGATGCTTTTGCCTTCAAGTTTAGGCTGATGCTCCACCTGAAACTTCCCGGTGAGCAATTCAAGTATCCTTTCAAATAGCTTCATACCAATCTCCGGTCTGACAACTTCACGCCCTCTGAAAAACATGGTGACTTTCGCCTTATTTCCGTCGTCAAGAAACCTTCTTATATTTTTTACTTTTAGCTGAAGGTCGTGTTCTGTTATCTGGGGTCTTATCTTCACCTCTTTTACGCTTATGGTCTTTTTCGCTCCATGTTTTTTGGACATCTGGTATTTATACTTTCCAAAATCCATGATCCTACAAACAGGCGGCACAGCATTAGGGGCAACCTCAACAAGGTCATAACCTCTTTCCTTTGCAATCTGCAATGCCTCCTTAACAGGCACAACCCCCAACTGCTTACCCTCTTCATCAATAAGCCTTACCTCTTTTGCCTTAATACCTTCATTTACCCTGACATTATCCTTACTTATACTATCACCTCCGCATTTCAGTGATAACAATCAGACATCTGATTTATATCACTTTTTATTTTTTATTTCTTCCTTTATTATATTTATGAATTCATCTATTGTAAACTGTCCTATATTCTCTCCACTCCTTCTCCTAACTGTTATCTTCTCTTCAGAAACCTCTTTATCACCAATAATAACAATATAAGGTATCTTCTTAACAGTTGCCTCTCTTATCTTATACCCTATCTTTTCGTTTTCGACTCTCAACTCTGTCCTTATATCAGAATTTTTCAGTGTCTTATACACCTTATTGGCATATGCAATATGTCTTTCAGCTATGGTCATTACAGAAACCTGAACGGGTGAAAGCCACAAGGGAAATAATCCTGCATAATGTTCTATAAGAATACCAAAAAATCTTTCGAGAGATCCCATTAATGCCCTATGTACCATAATAGGCCTGTGTTCCTTCCCATCGCTACCCCTGTATGTTACATCAAACCTTTCTGGATTATTAAAATCAACCTGAATTGTGCTACACTGCCATGCCCTGTTTAACGAATCCCTTATCTTAATATCAATCTTTGGTCCATAAAAGACTCCCTCTCCGGGGTCAATCTCATACGACAGTCCCTTTGTTTCAAGTGCATGTTTCAATGCATTTGTCGCCCTATCCCAATTTTCGAGGCTTCCAACAAATTTCTCTGGTCTTGTTGATAAATAAATATCGTAAGAATCGAATCCAAATGTCCTGAGAATAAATAGTGTAAAATCGAGGATATTTAGTATCTCATCTTCTATCTGATCCTCTCTACAAAAAATATGTGCGTCATCCTGAGTAAAACCCCTGACCCTCATAAGACCATGAAGGACGCCAGACCTTTCATATCTGTAAACTGTTCCGAGTTCGGCATATCTGATAGGTAAGTCCCTGTAACTCCTCAAAGAACTCTTATAAATACTAATATGAAATGGACAATTCATGGGCTTCAATTCATACTCTATACCCTCTATCTCCATCGGTTGGTACATATTCTCCCTATAAAAATCCCAATGACCGCTCCTCTTCCAAAGATTTAATTTTGCGATATGGGGGGTATACAATATCTTATAATCTGACTTAACATGCTCATTTCTCCAGAAATCCTCTATCGTCTTTCTGATAATTGCTCCATTCGGATGCCAGAGTATTAGCCCCGATCCAATGTCATCATTAATACTGAAGAGGTCGAGTTCCTTCCCGAGCCTCCTATGGTCCCTTTTTTTTACTTCTTCAAGAAAATTCAAGTATGAATCCAACTCTTCTTTGGTTTCAAATGCAGTACCATAAATTCTCTGAAGCATCTTATTCCTTTCATCTCCACGCCAATATGCACCAGCAACACTCAATAACTTAAATGCCTTGACAGCTCCTGTGCTCGGCAAATGTGGTCCCCTGCAAAGATCAACAAATCCATCCTCTTCATAGATTGATACAGTCTCTTCATCAATCTCTTGTAAAAGTTCAACCTTGTAATCCTCGCCTTTATTTCTAAATAACTCTATCGCCTCCGTCTTCGGGATTTCTTTTCGAACAAATAAGCTATTTTTCTTTATTATTTCTTTCATCCTCTTTTCAATCTTTAAAAGGTCTTCAGATGAAAACGGTTCAGGGCGGTCAAAATCATAATAAAATCCATCATCCGTAGCAGGACCTATTGCCAATTTTGATTCAGGAAACAAGTCCTTTACAGCGTGAGCCATAACATGGGATACACTGTGGCGAAGAATCTCTAAATGCTCTTTATTAATAACCAACCTCCATTTTTTAGAAAGTATAATAACCGATAAGCATTTGAAATTTCTACATCTTAAAGAATACTTCCATACTAATACTTGACCCTTAATCTGCCATCAACCATTTCAAATGACCTATGGCACCTGCGGGCAAGAGATTCATTATGAGTAACAATAATGAATCCTGTACCGAGTCTACGGTTTATGTCAACAAGCAGGTTGAAAAGTTCTTCTCCTGTTTTTGTGTCAAGGTTGCCAGTTGGCTCATCTGCAAGAACAACCTTTGGCTCTGCGAATAGTGCCCTCGCAACCGCTACCCTCTGTTGCTCTCCACCAGAAAGTTCACCAGGCTTATGGTCTTTTCTTGCATACAAACCAATTTCATTAAGGAGTCTTTCCGCCTTTTCATATAATTCCCTCTGTCTTCTCACTTCTGACTTCTGGCTTCTGCTGATCATTGCTGGCATCATCACATTTTCTATTGCGCTGAATTCTGGAAGGAGATAGTGAAACTGGAACACAAATCCTATCATCCTGTTTCTAAAAACAGCAAGTTTGCCATTGTCTAAAGAAAAGGGGTCAAAGTAATCATTATCTGCAATATAACTATTTGTTGAATCCTTTATTTTTCTATACAATACCCTTCCTGCTGTAGGTCTATCAAGGGTACCAACTACATAAAGAAAAGTACTTTTACCAACACCTGATACACCTGTTATACTGACCATTTCAGATTCGTATAAAGAAGCATCTATTCCCTTTAATACCCTTATTTCTCCAGCAGGTGTATAAAATGATTTTTCAAGCCCTTCTATTTTTATAAGCTCTTTCATCTATCCTGATACTCTCTCTTCTTACCACTCCATCTGGCTATCTTTTCTTTAGCATAATCTCTTAAATCATCAGCCTGCTTACCCAATCTCTTAAATCCATCCTCCACTACTCCCCCTGTCTTCTCTCCGAGCCATCTAAATTTGTCACCACCGCCGCCCCAAATAGCTATAGTGGTAAATAACATGAATAAGATAAAGCTAATGCATATAACGCTTTTTAAAAAACGACACATTTTTATGCTCCTTTCTATTCATATCTCAAGATATCAACAGGATTTAATTTAGCTGCATGATATGATGGATAAATTGTAGAAACAAAGCTTATAGCAACAGCTGATATCGATACAATAATGAAATCAACCATCTTCATCTTTACAGGAAGTTTACTAAGATAATATACATCTGCTGGAAGTTTTATTATTTCATAATTGTGAATGAGCACGCCGAGTAAATAACCGCCTGCCATCCCTATAATAGTACCAATAACGCCGATCAAAAATCCCTGCAGCATAAATACCATCATGATACCATGGTTAGTTGCACCCATTGCCTTCAAAATAGCTATCTCCTTTTGCTTTTCCATAACATTCATAAGCAAGGTGCTTACAATGTTAAAAGAAGCGACAAGAACAATAAGTATCAAGATTACAAACATTGCAAATTTCTCCAGCTTTAAAGCAGAGAATAAATTTCTGTTCATCTGCATCCAGTCTCTTGCATAATATGGAAAATCGATTTTTTTATTTATAGAATCCCTGACAGAAGATGCCTCATATATATCATCAAGCCTCACTTCTATACCTGTAACAGAATCTCCGTAGCCCCAAAAAGCCTGAGCAGACCTTATATCTATAAGTGCAAGATTCATGTCGTACTCAAACATCCCTATTTCGAATATGCCTGCAACACGAAACTTCTGTATCTTTGGAAGCATCCCTAAAGGACCTATTTCTCCTATCGGTAACAATACATTGACTACATCTCCTCTAACAACCCCAAGAACAGAAGCAAGCTCATTTCCAAGGATTATCCATGGGTGCTCTTCGTTTGAATTCTTTCGCCTATCTTTAATTATTAAATCCTCAATCTTTCCACCCTTTATATTCTTTAAAATATCTGTAGTCTTCAACTCCATTTCTGGCTCTACACCCCTTAAAACGACACCATGGGCCTTTTTGCCAGAGGAGACCATTACCTGACCAAGGACAAAAGGAGACATGGATATTATATGCGGCTCATTGCTAAATTCATCGATTATTTTTTTATAATCCTGTATTCCATCCCTGTAGCTCAAGATTAATACATGAGCATTGGCCCCAAGTATCTTTTTCTGCAAATCCTCGTGAAAGCCACTCATAACAGAAAGAACGACAAGAAGTGCCATCACCCCAACAGCTACTCCTGTCACAGAAATTAATGCATTAAATGATATGCCTTTACTCTTCTTTTTGGACTTAAGATAAGGCTAAAAACAATTGATAAGGTAGGTTCATAATATTTTTAGTCAAATTTTAAATTATAGACAATCAAGGCTAATTTCAATCTGACGACTCCGGCTTCAACAGTGGAAAAAGTATAACATCTCTAATAGATTGAGAATTTGTCAAAATCATGATAAGCCTGTCTATACCTATACCCTCACCTGCTGCAGGAGGCATACCATACTCTAATGCCCTGATAAAATCTTCATCCATCCAGTGCGCCTCCTCATCCCCCCTTTTTTTTGCCTCTACCTGTTTTAAAAATCTTTCCTTCTGGTCTATAGGGTCATTCAACTCAGAAAAGGCATTTGCAATCTCCCTTGATGCAATAAATAACTCAAACCTCTCAACGAGTTCAGGATTTTCATGTTTCCTTTTGGCAAGAGGAGAAAGTTCAACAGGATAATCTATTATAAAAGTCGGTTGAATGAGTTCGGGTTCAACGAGTTCCTTAAATATCTCATCGAGAACTTTCGCGTGAGAGTCTCCTTTGTTCACCTCTATTTTTTTTGACTGCGCCCATAAAATGGCTTTTTCATAATCAGAAATAATCTCGTCAGGTACTCCCTTTTGCCTCAATGCATCAAGCATTGGTATTCTCGGCCATGGAGGTGTCAAATCTATAATTGAATCCCCGTATGGTACCTTAAGGGTACCAAGAACCCTGTTTGCAATATAAGAAAACATCTCTTCTGTAAAGGACATTAAGAAATTATAGTCTTTATAAGCCATATAAAATTCAAGCATCGTAAATTCAGGATTGTGTTTAGTTGATATCCCTTCATTTCTGAAGTTTTTGTTCAACTCGAAAACCCTCTCATAGCCACCTACGAGCAGTCTTTTCAAGTAAAGCTCCGGGGCAATTCTCAAATAAAGGTCCATTCCAAGGGCTATGTGATGGGTTTTAAAAGGCTTTGCAGCAGCACCTCCCGGAATTAAATGCATCATCGGAGTTTCTACTTCTATAAATCCGTGCGATTCTAAAAAATCCCTTATAGCCTTTATAATAGCGCTTCTCTTTGCAAAAATGTCTTTTACCTGAGGGTTTACAATAAGATCAAGATACCTCTGTCTGTATCTGAGTTCTATATCTCTGAGACCATGCCACTTCTCTGGTAAAGGCCTAAGGGCTTTGCTCAATAAAACAAAGTCATTAACTTCTATAGTCAACTCATCCGTTTTTGTCCTGAATATGCGCCCTTTGACACCAATCACATCTCCGATGTCAAGTTTTTTGATGAGGGAATATTTTTCATTAAGGATATCCCGTCTCAGATATATCTGTATCCTTCCCGTCGAATCCTGAATATGAGCAAATGATGCCTTGCCAAAATCTCTTAATGCAATAATACGGCCTGCAGCAGAAGTATTTACATTATGAGCATCTAAAAATTCCCTGCTCTTATCCTTATATTTATTATGAATTTCTTCAGCACTTGATTCAGGATCGAAACGACCATCGTAAGGATCTATATTGATACTTTTAAGCTCCTGAAGCTTCTTAAATCTCTGCTGTATAAGCTCGTTTATTTCTTCCATGGCTTTTGATTATACTTACAAAAATTTGAGTAAGTCAACAAATTCAAAAATATAGTATAATTCGTTTTACTTTAATCTTCGGGGTAAAATTGGAAGACCTGTTAAAACTACTTATAGCTGCAATTATTGGCGGCTTAATAGGAATTGAGAGGCAGATTGGTGGGCAGACAGCAGGATTCAGGACACAACTCCTTGTATGCCTTGGTTCTTGCCTATTTACCATCACCTCTGTGCAGATTTACAAAACCTACGGTTCACCTGCTGACCCCGGAAGGATTGCTGCCCAAATAGTTGTCGGCATCGGATTTCTTGGTGCTGGCGCAATCCTTAGGCACGGTATATCAATAAGGGGACTTACCACTGCTGCAACTTTGTGGATGGTGAGTGCCATTGGCATGGCAGTTGGCTTCGGGAAATATCTTATAGCGTGCTTTGCTGCCATCCTTGTATTGTTCATTTTAGCTGTTTTAAAAAATATAGAAGATATACTTCCTGTTAACAGATATGCTGTTCTTAAATTTAAACTTAGCGGAACAGAGGAACTAAGATTATCTGATATGATCGATGGCTACCAAATAAAGATAGTAGAAACAAGATCAAGATTTTTAAATAGACAAAATATAATAGAACAGAAAGCCTCAATCAGATATAAAGACCCAAAACAGCTTGAGATGTTTATAAAAAAAATCCGTGAGTTATCATCTATAATTGAACTCGAAAAATCCTAAGGACTGAAATACATTATAGTCAATTCTGTCCTATCTAAAAAATCACTTTTCATTAATCCTAAATCATTAGCAGGTGTTGACATTAATTTTTATCATATTGTAATCTAAATTGACGGCAATTGATTGCCGATAAAAATATTACGTTTGGAGGATTGTATGACACCCAAAGACGTCATAAGAATGGCAGAGGAAAACAAGGCTGTTATGGTTAACTTTAAGTTCCTTGACTTTCCTGGCATCTGGCAGCATTTTGCTGTTCCAGTAGCTGAACTGAAAGAGGAAATATTTGAAGAAGGACTTGGATTTGATGGTTCTTCTATTAGGGGCTGGCAGGCAATTCATACATCAGATATGTTAATTATTCCCGACCCAACCACTGCCTTTATGGATCCATTTATGGAATATCCAACTATCAGCCTAATATGTAACATTGTGGATCCCATCACAAAGGAATTCTACACAAGGGACCCTCGATATATAGCGCAAAAGGCTGAGGCATATCTTAAATCAACCGGTATTGGAGATACTGCATATTTTGGTCCAGAGGCTGAGTTTTTTATTTTCGATGATATAAGATATGACCAAAATTCTCACAGTGGATACTATTTTATTGATTCAATAGAGGGCATATGGAATTCTGGAAGAGATGAGAAACCAAATCTCGGCTATAAGCCACGACATAAAGAGGGCTACTTCCCTGTGCCGCCTACAGACAGCCTCGTAAATATTAGAACAGAAATGGTATTGGAAATGCAGAAATGCGGGATTTACGTTGAGAGAGAGCATCACGAGGTAGCAACAGGCGGACAGGCCGAAATAGACATGAGATTTGACTCTCTGGTAAGAATGGCAGATAAAAATATGCTTTTTAAGTATATAGTCAAAAATGTGGCAAGGCGACATGGAAAAACAGCGACTTTCATGCCCAAGCCTATTTTTGGTGACAATGGTTCAGGCATGCATGTACATCAGAGCATCTGGAAAGATGGAAAGCCCCTTTTCGCTGGCAACGGATATGCTGGCTTGAGTGACCTTGCCCTTTATTACATAGGTGGTATTTTAAAACATGCAAAGGCACTTGCAGCCATCACAAACCCAACGACGAACTCTTACAAGAGACTCACACCAGGATTTGAGGCACCTGTCAATCTCGCATACTCTGCAAGAAATCGCTCTGCCTCAATCCGTATACCAACCTACTCTCCGAGTCCAAAAGCAAAAAGGATAGAGGTCAGATTCCCTGACCCATCCTGTAACACCTATCTTGCATTTGCCGCAATGCTCATGGCAGGGCTCGATGGAATTGAAAACAGAATTCATCCCGGAGAACCCCTCGATAAAGATATTTACGAACTTGGGCCTGAAGAGCTCGCTAATGTACCCACTATGCCAGGAAGTCTCGATGAGGCATTAAATCACCTCGAAAAAGACCATGAGTTCTTAATGAAAGGAAATGTATTTACAAAAGATGCGATCGAGACATGGATCAATTATAAGAGATCAAGAGAGGTTGATGCATTGAGATTAAGACCGCATCCGTACGAGTTCTTTCTGTATTATGACATTTAAAAAGAAGGGGGGTATCCTCCCCTTCTTTTTTATATTGCCTCATCTCCTCTCTCTCCAGTTCTTATCCGTACTACATCATTAAGGTCATAAATAAATATCTTTCCGTCGCCAAGCTCACCAGTCCTTGCATTTTTTTGAATTATATCAACTATCTCATCTACCTTTTCATCTGGCACGGCAATCTCTATCTTTATCTTTGGGATAAATCTTACCTCGAGGTTTAATCCTCTATAAACTTCCACATGTCCCTTCTGCCTTCCGAACCCCTTAACCTCTGTTACAGTCATTCCCTGAATTCCGGCCTGATTCAAGGCATCCTTGACATCGTCAAGCTTGAAATGTTTTATAATTGCTGTAATCATCTTCATAATCTCACCTCTCATAAACAAAATAAAGGAAACTGCACTATAATATATTAATGAACATAAACACTGCAATAAAAGAAGCAGCAAATGCTGCCCCCGACCCAGAAAGGTCTCTCAGAAATCTTTATAGACTTTTTGATGCTGACCCTTCTTTTATCGAAGACCATTTGAACGAGCTTATCAACATATCTAAATTATTTTCCTATAGCCAGTTTTTATCCGATTATTGCATAAGAAAACCCGAAATCCTTCATTCAGAACTCCTGAATATCAATAGGACAATTAATATAGAGGATATTTTATGCCTTCCTCTGAATAAACATGCCTCACGTCCTGAAATTCTAAAACTCATTAGAGACATTAAAAGACAGTATCTTCTGAGAATTACCCTGAGATATATAACAGGAATCACAAATATTCAGGAATCAATGTCTGAATTGAGTATTCTCGCAGAGGGTATCCTTGCAATAGCCCTTTATTTTTCGTATGAACTCATTCGTGAAAGGTTTGGGGATTTAGACAATCAGTTTTCTGTTATAGCACTGGGGAAACTGGGCGCTGTAGAACTCAATTATAGTTCAGATATAGATATAATTACTGTTTATAAGACTGATTATGGCTCTTCTACAGGGGTCTTAACACCATCAGGTGTGCCTGTTAATAAAATTAGCCCTCATGAATATTATTGCAAACTGACCGAGATTATGACATCAATGCTATCCTCTCAGACAGAAGATGGTATAGCTTATAGAGTGGATTTGAGACTCAGACCCAATGGACAGAAAGGACCCATCTCTTTATCATTGGATTCATATTTATCATACTATGAATCATGGGGGAAGACATGGGAAAGAATGGCCCTAATCAGGGCAAGGCATGTAGCAGGGGACTCCAAACTCGGTGAGATCTTTAATCATGCAATTGAACCTTTTGTCTGGAAGAGGTCTATCGATCTTAATGATATAAAAGAAATAAGGGAACTTAAAAAAAAGATTGATTCAATTGCCGATGTAAATGATATAAAGCGAGGATATGGAGGTATAAGGGAAATCGAGTTTTTTGTGCACACATTTCAACTTATTTACGGGGGTGCTATAAAAAAAATAAGACAGGTCAATACCCTGAAAGCACTTGAAGAGCTTTTAAAAGAAAGGCTCATAGCAAAAGAAGATCATGACATACTTTATAACAATTATTTATTGCTTAGAGAAATCGAGCATGTTATTCAAATGAAAGATGACCGTCAAACACACACCCTTCCGTCACCAGATGAAATACCTGTATTTTCAAAAAAATTGCACTTCAGTAATGAAGGCGTATTTATTTCTAATCTCAAATTGGGAAGGCTTAAAATTAGGGATATGTATACCTCCCTTCTTGGAGAAGAAGCCGTTCAGCAGGAATTTGCAGTTTTTTTTGATGAAGATCTTACTGACAGGGCTATTGTCGATTACTTATCATTTAAAGGTTTTAAGGATCCAGAGGTCTCACTCAAAAACTTTAAGTCTATTAAAGACCAGATATCATATGGTAAGACCATGAGGGAGTCCTCTCTTTTGAGACATACTGTTTTGATCTTTCTCGATCAGATATTAAAAGTAGAAAATAAAGATAAGGCTCTAACAGCGCTTGCAACATTCATAGAAAAGATCGGCAAACAGGAATCATATATTGACCTTCTTGCAAAAAGACAGGATACAATCGAGGCAATTGTGAACACATTTTCTGAGAGCACCTATCTTACAAGATCACTTTTAAGTCTCGAAAATCTTGAGGGTATTTTTGAGTATCCTGATGTTCGGCTGGATTATATATCAGTTAAGGAAAGACTTTTACATATACTTAAAAATAGTTCGAAACCGATGAATGCAATAAGGGAAAATAAAATTATCGAGGAAATGAAGGCATGTCTGCTATTTCTTACTCAATCCATTGATGTAGATAAACTTTCTAACATATTAACAAATCTTGCAGATACCATCTTGAAGGCTATATTAGAAAATTTATATCGTGCAGATGGATTTGCAGTGGTTGGTCTTGGGAGTCTTGGCGCAATGGAACTAAATATTGGCTCTGATCTCGATTTATTATTCATCTCAGAAAAGGATGACTATATTCGGATTGCAGAAGAGGTAATAAAATTTCTATCTGCATATACCGATAAAGGTGTTGCATATCAAGTAGATATGGCGCTAAGACCTGACGGTTCAAAAGGCATACTCGCAAATAACATTAATGGATATAGAAATTACTATCTTAAACACGCCCAGCCATGGGAAATACAGGCACTACTGCGTTCAAGACCAATTGCTGGAGACAAGCAACTCTTAAGGTCATTTTACTGGTTAAAAAAAGAAATAATTATCAATAAAGGGCGAGAAATTAAAGCTACTGACATTTTAGAGATGAGAAAAAGGATCGTGAAAGAAATTGCTAAAGATTCTGCTAAATTTGATTTAAAACATGGTGTTGGAGGAATAGGTGAGATAGAATTTCTTGTTCAATATCTACAATTAAGAAATGCCTCTAAATATCCATCATTAATTGTAAACAATACCCGCAAGGCGATAGATTTGCTTTTGAAGCATGAAATAATTACTCATGAAATTAATCAAATTTTGCATAAATCACTGATGCACCTAAGAACTATTCAGACACTGCTCAAACTTAATGAAGCAGATATCCTCAAGCAAGAAACGGAAATCATAAACGTCATCGTCAAATTTTTAAAACTTCAAACAAAGGAAGCCCTTTTAATGCAGATAGATAACATCAAGCAAAAGATCGCAGAGATAGCTCATAATGTCTATAAATCTGAATAAAAATTTTTTTATTACTTATTTGGTTCCTTATAGACAAACATATTAAAATCATAATACATCCTGTCATGTCTTAAAGAAACATATGGTGACAAGTTTTCGATAGCAAAAATAAAAAGCTGCTCAGGATTTGTATAATGTAGTTCAAAATCTTTTCTCGGATTATGTGACGATAATGCATTAAAGGCAATCGCTATGCGGCAATGATTAAATAGCCTTTTTAGAGTTTTTTTAACTATCTCATCAATATTCTCTATTTTCAGGTTAAAAACACCACAAAGAAATATATAGTCAAAATGCTCATCAAGGGTATCCCTGTCTATATCAAAGACCCTGAAATCTATATCGGGAAATTTCTTCTTACCCAGTTCAATGAGATTCTTATTAATATCAAATCCGTGATATTCAACCTCGATGCCTTTGTTTTTTAGAAAAAGGTATAAATCCCCCTTTCCACAGCCAAAATCAAGGATTTTACTGCCCCTAATGTCACCAACATCGAGCATATACTGATAATGAGTCTGCTGACCGATTGATGACCATCTAACAGCCTCTGGTCTGTCACCATGCAGCATTAAGCACTTATCAAAAAATGAGATTACATATTCCTTTGAGAGTTCATCCATATTATAAGTTAGAAATCATTTATATCAAGCAAACCCAGATTTTCAGGGATGAGCATTTAGTGTTCTAAATAAACAGTCTATTTTCGCAAATAAATACCTTCTATTTCAAGAAGGTCAGCCTTTGTCATTATCGGGCTATAGGCTGAATAACCTCCTAATCTGCCAGATGATAAAATAACTCTATGACAAGGAATGATTAAAGGGATCGGATTTTTAGCAAGGGCATTTCCTACTGCACGAACCGCATCTGGTCTTCCGATTTTCTCAGCTAAATCTGAGTATGTTATAACCTTTCCGAAAGATATCCTCCTGGTTACCATATAAACAGCGATTCTAAATTCTGTAATTTCACCGAAAGCCAGAGGCACATCTATAAAATCCTGCGGAATACCTTGCATATAAGCCTTAATTTTTTTTATAAGATTCCTTATCCAAAATGGCAAATCCATCGATACATTAGTATTTCCAGTAATATTTTTCAATCTATTTTCGATTTGATTTAATGAAGTATCAGGAAGTTGAAATGATGTTATACCGCATTCATTCCAGCTTATTCCACAATATCCTATCGAAGTTCGAAAAATTGTCCAGCCATTTATTAGCTCTTTCATAACAATACATTAAATCTACAGCATTCTGATAAAATTTCTCTACCCCTCTGAAAGTATTACAATCTGATTGCTTTTCCTTAATTTTATAAGTCCTTTCGATCCCTTTCTGACTTAAAGCAAAACTCTGTTAATATATGCTCAGTTTTTTAAGTCAATTTAATAGAGTCAAAAGATGATTGCCTTTTTATCAATCTTGAGAAAACGATAGCCTTTCGAAGAGATTATTTTAGGAACCGCAACTGCTTGACATTAGCAGGTATTTTAAACTAAATTAGATACTTATGAGACGACCTTTTATTGCAGCAAACTGGAAGATGAATAAGACGGTTGGAGAGACCCATGCTTATTTGAATGAGTTCATTCCTTTAATTAATGATATTACTGATGTTGATATTGTTATTGCACCTCCTTTCACTTCATTGTACACAGCATCATTGATTATAAAAAACTCAAAGATACTGCTTGCCTCTCAGAATGTATTTTATGAGCAAAAAGGTGCTTACACCGGCGAAATCTCACCTTTAATGCTCAGAGACATTGGCTGCAAATATGCTATCATAGGCCACTCAGAGAGGCGTCAATATTTTCACGAAACCGACGAGATAATAAATAAAAAAATTAATGCTTCAATAAAAAACGGTATCAATGTTATTTTCTGTATCGGTGAATCACTTGAAGAGAGGGAAGCAGGAAAGACATTTGGTATATTAGAAAGACAGTTGGATGAGGGATTAAAAGATGTATCCTCTTATAATGATATAGTTATAGCATACGAGCCTATATGGGCAATAGGGACCGGGAAAACCGCAACACCTGAACAGGCACAGGAAGCCCATAAATTCATTCGTGAGAGACTTTCTCTAATTTATGGGAACAAAGCTGATGAAATCAGGATAATTTATGGGGGAAGTGTGACGCCTGACAATATAGATTCATTAATGGCTTGCAATGATATTGATGGAGCCCTTGTAGGAGGTGCAAGCCTTAATTATGATAGTTTTGCTAAAATAGTAAAATTCCAGAGGGGGAAACAACAATGACAACTTTTCTGATAATTATACATTTATTAACATGCTTTTTCTTGATTGCAGTGGTATTACTCCAGAGCGGTAAAGGTGCAGAAATAGGTGCTGCTTTTGGAGGGTCGAGCCAGACAATATTTGGCAGTAGAGGGGCTGCAACATTTTTAAATAAGCTAACAACAATCGCTGCTATAATTTTTATGCTCTCTTCTTTGACCCTCACGATAGTAACAACTAAGACAACATCGATAATCAAGACTGCACCCGTAGAGCAAAAAAAGGCTATACCTCAGCAAATTCCTCAGGAAGGCTCAGTACCTCAACAGATACCTCCACAGCCAATTAAGAAGTAGAAAGTAGAGAGTATGCTCCATGCAGCATGCAGTAGTTTTAACAAAATAATACTACTTGTTATCTTCGTATTATTACTGCATGGTTGTGCAAGAGAACCGGAAATAAAAAATCCCAATACAATCACAGTTGGTTTCTTGGCTGATGCAAAGAGATTACTCCCCCTACTCTCATCAGATAGTGCCTCTGCAGAAATAAGTGGATACATCCATAATGGTCTCACAAAATACGACAAAGACATTAAAATTGTAGGAGACCTTGCCGAATCGTGGTCAATAAGTGAAGACGGGCTTCAAATCACCTTTTTTTTAAGAAAGGGCGTCAAGTGGCACGATGGAGTAGAATTTACCGCAGATGATGTGATATTTACATATCAATCTGTAACCAATCCAAATGTTCCCACTCCATACAGCAGTATCTATGGACCAGTAAAAGATATAAAGGTAATCGATAAATATACAATCATGGTCACATATAAGGAACCATATGCACCAGCCCTTGAGTCATGGGGGATGGGTATTATTCCAAAACATGTATTAGAGGATAAGGACTTATCATCTGCGGAGGTCAATCGTAATCCCATAGGAACTGGTCCATATAAACTCAAAGAATGGATTACAGGGCAGAGAATAGTGCTTGAAGCCTTCGACGAATATTACGAGGGAAGACCAAATATAGATAGGTTTATAGCAAGGATAATACCAGACACATCAACGATGTTTTTGGAGTTGAAATTTGGTGGAATAGACTTTATGGGGCTAACACCTCCTCAGTATAAGCTACAGGCACAGTCTGATTTTTTCAAAAAATACTTTCAACAATTTAGATACCCATCATTCGGATATACATATCTTGGTTATAACTTACTTAATCCACTCTTTTCAGATAAAAAAGTTCGCCAGGCAATTGCCCATGCCATAAATAAGAAAGAGATTATAGCCGGTGTATTAATGGGCTATGGAGTTCCGTGCACAGGGCCATTTCCCCCAGAGTCATGGGCATATAACCCGGATGTAAAAGACTATGAGTACAATCCCCAGAAGTCTATAGAGATTCTTAACAATATGGGATGGAAAAAAAATAATAAAGGGCTCCTTGAGAAAGATGGAAGAGTATTTTCATTCAATGTCCTGGTGAATCAGGGAAATCAGGCAAGACTCATGGCAGCACAAATAATTAAGGAACAGCTTAAAAAAGTTGGAATAGATATGAATATAAAGGTCCTTGAGTGGCAGGCTATGCTTCATGAATTTATTGATAAAAAGAGATTTGAGGCAGTAATTATGGGCTGGGCTCTTTCAAGGGACCCTGATATTTATGACATATGGCATTCTACAAAAACAAAAGAGGGAGAATTCAATTTCATATCTTATAAAAATGAAGAGGTGGATAATTTATTAATTCAAGGCAGACAGACATTCGATATCGAAAAAAGAAAAAGGATATATCACAGGATCCATGAAATACTCGCTGAAGAACAACCCGTGACATTTCTTTATGTCCCTGATGCTCTTCCCGTACTTCACAAAAGGTTTAAGGGTGTAAAAAAAGCCCCCATAGGCATATGGTATGACTTCATCCGATGGTATGTGCCAAAAAATAAAGTGGAGTGGTATAACTAATGGCTGTAATTTATGTCGAAAACCTTACAAAAATTTTTGGTAGCATTACAGCTGTTAATAGGATATCTTTTGAAGTAAAAGATGGAACAATATTTGGTTTTTTAGGTCCTAACGGTGCTGGCAAGACAACAACCATCAATATACTCTGCACACTTATTTCTCCTACATCTGGAAATGCCTATATTGATAACCATGATTGCCTGAAAGAACCTTCTCAGGTCAGAAAAAAAATAGGCATTGTTTTTCAGGACAATACCCTCGATAAGGAGCTTACAGCATATGAAAACCTCCTTTTTCATTGTTATCTTTACAACATTCCCAAAAAACAAAGGCAACAGAGGATAAATGATGCACTATACTTTTTAGGTCTTTATGATAGAAAAGATGACCTCGTCAAGAAATTCTCGGGTGGAATGAAAAGGAGGCTTGAGGTTGCAAGGGCTATTATACACCAGCCAAAGGTTTTGTTTCTCGATGAACCCACCTTAGGATTAGACCCCCAAAGCAGGACATCCCTCTGGGAATTTATAGCAGAACTCCCAAAGAGGCATGGTGTAACTATATTTATGACCACGCATTATATGGAAGAAGCAGAGATATGCGATGACATAGCAATAATAGACAAGGGAAAGATAATCGCCCAAGGGTCTCCTGAACAACTAAAAAAGCTGGTCGGAGGAGATGTCATTTACTTAAGGACCAAGGATAATAAAAAGGCAGTAGACGGCATTAAGAATTTATTGAATATAGATGCTGAAGAAAAAAATGGTGAGATATTCATATCTGTATCTAAAGGTGATGCATGCATACCAAAACTCATCGGAACACTTGAGGATTCCGTACTCTCTGTAAGGCTTCAGAGACCCACCTTGAATGATGTCTTTTTAAAGCTAACAGGCAAAGCTATAAGACAGGAGGTTGCCTCTGGAGGTGATGAGTTAAAAGAGTCTATAAGGTCATATAGAAAAAAGTTTGACAGGAGTTAAGACTTGTTTGCTGATTTAAATGTGATATATGTAATAGTTGCAAGAGAATTCATAAAATTTGTTAGAGAAAGGGGAAGGCTCATCTCAACATTAGCAAGGCCTCTTTTATGGTTGTTCCTTGTTGGCGGAGGGATGTCAAGGCTTGTCTCTCCAGAAATGGGCATTCCCTATATTCAGTTTATATTCCCGGGAATTATAGGCATGACAATCTTATTCAGTTCCATATTTTCATCGATATCAATAATATGGGATAAGGAATTTGGTTTCATGAAAGAGATGCTCGTCGCTCCGGTGTCAAGATTTTCGATCGTAGTTGGAAAGGCAATAAGCGGAAGTGTTGTATCAACACTTCAGGCATTAATCATATTACTCCTATTCCCTTTCGTAGGGCTTAAACTCGGCATATCACAAATATTTTTCATATTATGCATATCTGCCATGCTTTCATTCTGTCTTGCGTCCTTAGGTATCCTCATAGCAACCTTTTATGAAAATATAGAGAGCTTCAGTGTTATAATGAATTTCATTGTAATGCCCATGTTTTTTCTTTCAGGAGCAATGTATCCGGTAAGGCTATTACCTGAGGCCTTACGTTTTTTCACAAAAATAAATCCCCTTACCTATGGAGTAGACGCATTGAAGTACATGATATTGCCGGAAAAAAAACTACTTACACATGATTTCCCCTTCTCACTCGATATCTCGATAATCATTATTTTATCAATTATCTTTGTCATAATTGCTGCTAATGTATTTGAGAAGAGAAAGTAATGAAGCCAGTAGAACTTTATAGAAAACTGCCAAGAAAAAACTGCGGTAAATGCAGACCAAAAACTTGCATGCCATTTGCCCTTTCTGTTTTAAGGGGTGAATCTGATTTGTCAGAATGTCCTGATCTTACCGAGCACGAAATTAAAGACATCAGTAAAGACATTGTAAAAAATGACTGGCGTGAGGAGCTAATATCAAAGCTCAGGGAGGATATTAAAAAAATAAAATTCTCTGATGTTGCTGAGGGCATTGGTGCGGAATTAAAAGAAAATAGTTTGTTATTAAAATGTCTTGGACGGGATTTTATAATATCCAGAGATGGTCAAATAACCTCGAAAGGTCATATAACCCCTTGGATTAAAATACTACTTTTATATTATATAAAATATGCAGGTAGAGAAAAATTATCGGGTAAATGGGTATCATACAGCGAGTTAAAGGCTGGTTTGATAAAGGCAACTTCCTTTTTGAGAGATTGTGAGGAGCCTCTGTTGAACCTGTTTGTTTCTGATTTTAACAAAACAGAAATGGCACTAATAAGATTGGGTGCCCAAAAAAAGGAAGATTTTACCTCACGATATGCATATAAATTAAACCTTCTCCCGAAAATTCCAGTATTGATAATATATTGGCCAGAAGAGGATGAGTTTGAACCCAGTGTAAAGATACTTTTTGATTCAACAGCAGACAAGTTTCTCGATGCTGAAGCATTGATATTCTTAGTGGAAGGACTTATAAAAAATATTGAAGTTTTAAGAAATATCGATTAAATTTAATTATAAAAATGATGAAAGATTATAGAGAAATTATTACACATATTCACAATCTACTTATAGAAAAAAGGCTGACAGTTGCAGTTGCTGAATCATGTACAGGCGGATTGGTTAGCCATTATCTTACTTTACTTTCAGGCGCAAGCAGGTATTTCAAAGCAGGTATTATTGCATATTCCAACGAATCAAAAAAGAGGCTCTTAGGTGTTACTGACAGGACAATCGAAACTTATGGGGCAGTCAGTCAGCAGACCTCAATTGAAATGTCAGAAAAAATAAGAAATCTTATCGATACTGACTATTCGATTTCTACCACCGGCAATCTTGGACCAGATGTAATGGAAGGCAAAGAGAAGGGTCTCATTTATATTTCTGTAAGCAATGAAAAGCAGACCATTACTAAGGAATTAAGGCTAACAGGTGAAAGAAATGAAAACAAAGAAAAAGCCGCAATTGAAGCACTATTTCTACTTTTTGAACAAATAAAGAAAAATCAGGCTTTATGAGCGAAAAAATACCAGATAACATAAAAAAGGAAATCGAGAGGCTCGTAAAAGAGCTTAATTACCATTGCTATAGATATTATGTCCTTGATTCACCTGTCATTTCTGATGAGGAATATGACAACCTGTACCTTAAACTGAAAGAACTCGAACAGAAATATAACTACATTCTGCCTGATTCACCTACTCAAAGGATAGGCGCTCCACCTCTGGAAAAGTTTGAAAAGGTCAGACATACTTTACCTATGCTTTCTCTTGATAATGCCTTTAACGATAAAGATATGTATGAGTTTGATAAAAGAATAAAAAGATTATCTGGAATATCAGATGAAATTGAATATACTGTTGAGCCAAAATATGATGGCCTCGCAGTAGAAATCACCTATAAAAATGGACTCCTTTTTAAGGCTTCCACCCGCGGAGATGGTTACGAAGGTGAAGATGTCACTCAAAACATCAAGACTATAAAATCGATTCCATTAAGGATAGAAGGCGAAGACGTGCCGGCGCTTATTGACATTCGTGGTGAGGTCTATATGAATATATCAGACTTTGAAGCCCTGAATAGGGAAAGGGAGCTTAAGGGCGAATCCCTATTTGCAAACCCAAGAAATGCGGCTGCTGGCTCAGTAAGACAGCTTGATCCAGCCATTACTGCCTCACGCAGGCTGTTTCTGGCATGTTATGGATTGGGTAGCATTAAAGGAATTGAGTTTAAGAATCAGTTTGAATTTATAAAATGGCTCGAAAAAATGAGGTTCCCAATTCCTGTTATTGTTAAAAAAGCAAAGGGCATCGATGAGGCAATCAAAATAATTGAAGAGATCCAGGAGATTAGAAGCAAGCTACCATTTGAGACAGATGGTGCTGTTGTTAAGGTCAATAATTTTGAACTCCAAAATATTCTCGGGGTCAAGACTCGAGAGCCTCGCTGGGCAATAGCTTATAAATTTCCAGCTCATCAAGGAATTACTATGATTAAGGAGATCCTGCCAAGTGTTGGTAGAACAGGGGTCATAACACCAGTGGCAATCCTTGAACCTGTGAGAATAGGAGGAGTGACTGTTTCAAGAACTACTCTCCACAACTGGGACGAAGTAAGTAGAAAAGATATCAGAATTGGTGATTATGCTGTAATCGAAAGGGCTGGAGAGGTTATACCCCATGTGGTAACAGTTGTAAAAGACAGACGGACGGGTAAAGAAAAGATCCCTCAGATACCTCGGACGTGTCCTGAATGTGGCTCAAAGGTAATAAAAGAAGAAGGTGAAGTCGCTGTAAGATGTATAGGTTTAAACTGCCCCGCTCAGGTTCAGGAGAGGATAAGACACTTTGCGAGCAGAGACGCCTTGAATATTGAGGGGCTCGGAGAAAAAAATGTTGATTTATTATACTCAAATAAAATAATAGAACACTTTATCGATATTTACAAACTGAAAAAAGAAGACATCGTCAGGCTACCAAGATTCGGAGAAAAATCTGCCAAAAATTTAATAGATGCAATCAATAGGAGCAAGGATACGACACTATCGAAATTCTTATATGCCCTCGGTATATTGCATGTCGGAGAATATACTGCAAAATTAATATCTAAACATTTCGAAAAAATTGAAGATCTTTATTATGTCAAACCAGAAAACATCATGCAGATAAAACAAATTGGCGAAAAAACAGCCTATTCTATCTCTGATTTCTTTAATGATCCTAAAAATATTAAAACCATAGAGGAACTAAAAAGACTCGGCATCAAGATTAAAAATCCTGATTATGAGGCAATCAAGAAGAAGTTATTACCTCTCAGTGGTCTAACATTCGTGATAACAGGCACTCTCGAAAAACCTCGAAAGGATGTTGAACAAATGATAGAAAGACTCGGAGGACATACCTCTTCATCAATATCAAAGAAAACCGATTATCTTATTGTAGGCGAAGAACCCGGTTCTAAACTCCAACAAGCTAAATCGCTTGGTGTAAAAACAATTTCATACAATGAGTTTTTAGATCTGGTGGAAGGCAAAAAACAATTAAAATTGCTTTAATACCACATCAGGGCTTCATAATAAGGAGACGGAACTGTAAAATGTACATATCCCCTCCACGGGCATCTCTCGATAAGATCACCATTTCTGAATATATCAACCGAAAAGTGGACTTCGTCATTCTCCTTGGCCTTAATATCAGCAAACATAATTTCGATCTCAAAAATATCCTTCGCAGCAACATTTTCCAGACGCCTCACCTCTGTCCAATCCTCAAATAATTTCTCAAACAAAATTGCATTCAAAGTTGTTTTACCCATGTCATAAACAACCCTGAAAATAAATGGATGGACTATATTGATCTGAAAAACAATGTTCTCTTTAATATCCGAGAAAGGCTCTAATGGGTCAAGCCTGATGTAAAAATTATCTTTGTTAAAACCAAAATAAAGAGCAGAGATAAAGCTTTCTGACTTATGCATACTTCCACCTGATCTTTTGACATCAATTTTAGCCCCCTGATACCATTCAAAATAGCTACTGACATAGCCATCGATTTTGGGATATATAAAGCCCCTTGCCTGAACTGATGGCACAATTCCCCTTTCCTCAAGAAGTATTGGCACATAAAGATAAGAGGGAATCTCTTTTCCTATTGCCTTATAAACCTGCATTAAATTGCCCCTGAAGAGCTCATCAAAATCCTCTTCAGTATCCGTAGAATGCTCGTCTCCGTACCACCAGTTCCAATCGCTTCCCTCTGCAATATAGATTGCCTTAAGTGCTTCAGAAATATCTTTTTCAGGATTTGCCTTTGCAAACGCTTCAAGGTCACTTCTTGCCCTTGACAGATAATCCCATGCTGTATTGTCTTCTTCATGACCTATCCATATCCCGAAATTGGCATTTATCCAGGAACCTGCATGAAGCCTCTGAAGATGCTCATGAGAACCAAATTTCTCGAGAAAATCTGATATAGTAGTCGTTTTAAATCTCGTGTCTCTACTTAGCGCACTATATAGACCCCTAAGAAAATCATGACCGTCATTACTGTAATATTCCCAGCAATTTTCACCATCAAGTATTATAGATACCAGATATGGCCTATCAGATGGCAGCATCGATCTAATATTCGTTAACTTCTGCATAAAATCTTCAACCGCCCTCTCTGGCTTCCATCCTGAATAAACAAATCCTATAAGGTCAGATAACTTATGATCTCTAAAAAGTATTGATAAATTACCAAATTGATAAGGACTATAAAGACTTATGGCATCTGTCAAATAACCATCAGGGGTCCTTAAAGCCCTGTTCAATGACCTGGCAAGCACCTCCTCATCTGTCGCAATCCACTTAATTCCTGCATCTGCAATGATTCTTGCTATATCTTCACTCACAGATCCCTCCGAAGGCCACATCCCGTTCGGTTTATATCCAAAAGTACTCTCGAAGTAATCTATGGCCATATTAATCTGCCTTATGGCATCCTCTGGATGTGAGAATCTCTTTTTAGGCAACTTCGCATTTGGCATTGCAATCCTTGCAATATCGGTATCCCACAACAAAGGCAGTATCGGATGATAAAAAGGCGTTACAGTTAACTCTATGTGCCTGTCAAGAGCCATTTTCTTATATGTGGGAATTATCTCCTTCAGTATTGCAAACTGCTTATCAATAACAAGCCTCTTATCATCTTCGGTAAAGTTCCTGCCCTTGCGCACAAGTTCCTTTAAATCTTTATCCTGCTCCCTGAACATAGGGTCAATCCAGCTTAGATTAAACAATACCTGAAGGTCCAGAATATCTTGATTAGAGAAATACTTTGAAACCCTTGACAGACTACCCTTTGAAATCCTGAAACCTCTTTTTTCAAGCAGTTCATAGTATCTTGGAAAGGGTTTTATCATATTATCCCAATTAGCAAGAAAAAAGTTTTCGAGCACAAATGTCTTTTCGGTTTCTGTTAAATCAGAAGGATTTTTCTGGGTCATCTGGAGATAAACATCTGTAGCACCATTATTGACATAATCGTTTATCTGTTCAAGCAGTGATGGAACCACATTAAATGTCTGGTGGATATCCGGGAATTCATCAAGGATTTTTAGCATATCGAGATAATCTTTACTGCCATGCAGTCTCACCCATGGCAATCTGTAAATACCGGTAAAAGGGTCTTTATAAAATGGCTGATGCATATGCCATAGAAAGGCGATATATAGCGGATAGTTCATAGTTCATAACTCGAAGTATTTTTTACTATGAGTTATCAGCTATGAGCTATAAGCTATTTCCTGTCGTCGTTCTGGAATTGAAAGATATACTCGTCCGGTTTTGCTAATCCAAACTCTTCTCTTGCGTGCTTCTCTATGTAAAAAGGGTCTTTTCTTAATGCATCTACCTGAGATTCTAATAATCTTTTTTCCTTCTCAATAGAAACAATCTCTGCCTTTAGCCTCTTTTCTGTTTTAGTAAGCTCAATATACTTTATAAGCCCCATTTCCCCAAAAATTAGATTGGTAAATATAATTAAAAAAGCAGAGATACAGACAATCAGGAAAATTATATCCCTTTTTTTCCTTATCAGATTTACTTGCTGCCTCATATTGCGAGGTTGTATTTTACTTTTCATTTCCACTTTTTTATATTATAGAATACTTCTTTCCCCTTGAAAACCGCTGCCTCACCGAGTTCTTCTTCTATCCTCAAGAGTCTGTTATATTTTGCTATTCTCTCGCCCCTCGACATAGAGCCAGTTTTTATAAAACCCGTATTACAGGCAACCGATAGATCTGCAATCGTTGTATCATCTGTCTCTCCTGATCTGTGTGATATTACGGCAGTATAATTTGCCCTTTTTGCCATTTCTATTGCATCAAGTGTTTCCGTTACAGTACCTATCTGATTAAGCTTTATTAGTATAGAATTAGCAACACCCTTTTGTATGCCCTGCTTTAAGATCTTTGTATTAGTAACAAACAGGTCATCTCCAACGAGCTGAATCTTGCCACCCAACCTTTCGGTAAGAAGTTTCCATCCGTTCCAATCATTCTCAGCGACACCGTCCTCTATTGATATAATGGGGTATTTATTAATCAGCTTTTCGTAATAATCTACGATTTCTTCTGATGTAATCTTTTTACCCTCAAAAGCATACCTTCCTTTCTCAAAAAACTCAGATGAAGCCACATCAAGAGCCAAAAATACATCTTTCCCAGATTTATATCCGCTCTCTTCAATTGACTGCATAATTATAGATATTGCCTCTTCATTTGAATTAAGATTCGGAGCGAATCCCCCTTCGTCACCAACTGCCGTATTCAGTTTTCTCTTTTTAAGGATTGACTTTAATGTCTGAAATATCTCTGCTCCTGCCCTGAGTGCTGATGAAAAATCATTAAAACCTAAAGGCATTATCATAAATTCCTGAATGTCAAGGTTGTTATCAGCATGGGCTCCACCGTTCATAATATTCATCATTGGTACCGGAAGTTCCTTTGCATTGCACCCCCCGATGTATCTGTAAAGCGACAGTCCGAGTTCGTTTGCAGATGCATGACAGACAGCCATTGATACACCCAGTATTGCATTAGCACCGAGTCTGCTTTTATTTTCTGTGCCATCAAGTTCTATCATAATATTATCGATAAGAACTTGATCCTGCGACTCGATGCCTCTAAGTCTTGGAGCTATTTCTTCCATTATATTTTTTATCGCATTTAATACCCCTTTACCATGAAACCTTTTTTTATTTCCATCCCTGAGTTCAAGTGCCTCCCTCTGTCCTGTCGATGCCCCTGAAGGAACAATCGCCCTTCCAATGGCACCGCTATCGAGAATTACATCAACTTCAACTGTTGGATTGCCTCTTGAATCCAGTACTTCCCTTGCTAAAATATCCAAAATCTCGCTCATAGCCCCTCCTAATATTTCAAATGGTTTCAGAGCATCAACGAGTCAGAGTTTCAGATCTAATGATTCTGACACTTGACACTTATCTTTTTAACAAATGTATTGCCTCTCCATTTACATCCTCAGCAGCCTCCATCAAACCCTCTGCAAGTGTAGGATGTGCATGTATCATCTCAGCAATTTCTTTTGCAGTAAGTCCTGACTTAATTGCAAGGGCACCTTCATGAATAAGATCAGATGCATGGGGACCAATTATATGAACACCAAGAACCTTATCTGTATCAGCATCTGCAATAATCTTTACCATGCCAGCAATCTCACCCATCACATGAGCCTTGCCCAATGCCCTGAACTGAAAACGACCTACCTTAATCTTTATGCCCATTTTTTCAGCCTGTTGTTCTCTTAACCCGACAGAGCCAATTTCTGGTGATGTAAATATCGTTGATGGGACAACAGAGGCATCATATGTCATTTCCTTACCGCAGGCATTACACGCAGCAACCATGCCCTGCCTCGAAGCAGTATGAGCCAGAAGGAGCCCCCCCGTAACATCTCCGACTGCATAGATGCCATTAATATTTGTCTCCATTTTTTCGTTAACAATTATTTCTCCCCTTGCCCCTTTTTTTACCCCGACAGCCTCGAGTCCTATATTTTCCGTATTCAGAGTCCTTCCCACAGAGACAAGTATCTTTTCACCAACAATTTCCTTACCATTGGATAAATGAACATGGATCCCATCATGCATTCCCTCTATCTTTTCAACAATAACGCCTGTAAGCAATTTTATATTTTTCTTCTTCAATTCCCTTTCAAGTATTTCCGATATCTCATAATCCTCCGTGGATACTGCCCTCTGCATCATTTCGACTATCGTTACATCTGATCCAAATTCACTAAACACACAGGCAAGTTCGCAACCAATAACACCGGCGCCTATAATGATCAGACTCCTTGGAATAGATTTGAGATTTAATGCTCCGTCACTGGAAAGTATATGTTGATCATCAAAAGGAAATATCGGTATCTGGGCAGGTCTGGAGCCTGTGGCTATTATTATCTTATCTGTCTCTATTATTTCCAAAGTGTTATCCTTTCTCTGGACCTCCACCTTCTCAGGACTCAGAATCATCCCCCTACCCTCAATAAGGGATACTCCCCAGCTTTTAAACAGCGCACGTATGCCCTTAATCTGAGTGGAAACGATCCTGTCTTTCCTTTCCATAATCTTTGAGAGATTTGGACTGATCTCTCCATTTAGTTCAATACCATAATCGTGTAAATTTTTTGCCTTATGAAGAGCCTCAGCAGAGACTACAAGTGCCTTTGTAGGAATACATCCTCGATTTAAACATACTCCTCCGACCTCTGAGCACTCAATCACTGTAACCTGCGCACCCAATTGAGCAGCCTTCAATGCCGCTACATATCCGCCAGGTCCAGAGCCTATTATGGTCAGTCTCATTTTGCTTCCTCTTCAATATATGCCTCGTAATCTCCTGAATCCATGAGATCATCAAGCTCAGACTCATTATCCATTTCTATTATGGCTATCCATCCCTTCTTGTAAGGATCCTCATTGATAATTTCTGGAGAATCTGCGAGCTTTTCGTTCACCTCTACGACAGTTCCACTTACAGGCGATATAACAGCAGATGTAGCCTTTGTAGATTCAATTTCGGCAATCTCGGAGTTGGCATCAACAACAGAATCAATTTCTGGGAGGTCTATATAAACTATATCTCCAAGTGCCTCCTGCGCATAATCAGTTATTCCGATAGTCGCCTTTTTCCCGGATATCCTCACCCATGTGTGTTCCTTGTGATATTTCAAGTCATCAGGATACATATTCATCCTCCTCCTTTTGGATTTTTCCATAAAAACAAATTTTTAACATAGTTTTTATTCTTTGTCAAGAAAAATAGATTTTTAAAAACCTTCATATTTTATTCATAATAAACTGGTATTATCAATATATAAAAATCAGGAGGTTGTATTTATGAAGTCGTTAACATCTATTACTCTAATTTTGGTACTAATCTTTGCAACAGCCTGCTCGGTAGAACGATATGGAGCAGAAGTAAATAAAGAAATACAAAAAATATCAGTTAAGGATGTGATTCTGAATTCCTCTCTTAATGGCAAAACAGTAAATATCGAGGGTATAATTGTTACTCAATGCCAGTCAAACGGATGCTGGTTTTTTCTTAATGACGGAACGGGGCAGATACTCATAGACTTGGCTCCAAAGGGTTTCTCTATTCCTCCAAAAATTGGAAAAAAGGCACTGGTTACAGGAACAATAGTACAGGAGCAGGGTAATTTTAAAATTGTAGCTCATGGAGTTGAGATAAAATAATGGTTTTTTTCAAGCTTGCCCTTAAAAATGTGTTAAGACACACAACGAGGAGTTTTCTTACAGTTATTGGCATAGCTACATCTGTTGCTGTTCTTTTTTCTATAATATCTTTCAACAGGGGTTTTGAAAGAGGTTTATCTAAAGAACTCCAGAGAACAGGTATCCATTTCATGATCGTCCCATCAGGCTGTCCACATGAGGTAGCATCACTCGTGCTTCACGGAGCTGTGATACCAAAATTTTTAGATACTGGTGTAATGGATGAGATCACCCGAGTTAAAAATATAGAAATTGCATCACCCATTTTAGTCTTTCAGCTTCCAAATCCCGAAAGAAACAGGATAGATCTCATATACGGTATGGAAATGTCTCATTTAGCAAAACTGAAACCTTCATGGAAAGTTAAAGGCAGGATACCCGTATCGGATGAAGAAATAATCTTAGGAGCGGAGATTGCCAGCCATGACAACATAAAAATAGGAGATTCTATTTACTATTCAAAACTACAAAAGACATTTATAGTTGCAGGAATACTTGAAAAAACATCCAGTCAGGATGATGCGTTTATTTATATGCCAATAAAAGCTGCTCAGGGGATACTTCAGAAACCAAATGGCGTAACTGCAATAGGAGTTAAGGCATCTAATGCTGAAAATTTAAATACAGTTACAGAAGAACTCTCGATGAAGATTCCAGGGATTCAGATAGTAACAATGGGACAGGTGATGAACAGCCTTTCGAGCCTTGCGAGTTCCGCAAAGATATTGAGTCTTTCTATTGCAGCCATCGCTATACTTATAAGCGCCGTTGGTGTCATGAATTCGATCCTAATGGCTATATTTGAGCGCACTCAGGAAATAGGAATGATGAGGGCTATTGGAGCTTCGAGATTCGATATTTTCAGGATTATCATACAGGAAACTTCTATAATTACAATATCAGGTGGGGTGTTAGGAATAATCGTATCTGTTATTGGGGCTGGTGTTATTGAAGGTCTTGTTAGGAGATTCATGCCGTATGTCCCTTCTGGAACCATGATACATTTTGAACCATTGTTGGCTGCCCTATGCATTGCTTTTTCATTTTTTATAGGCATAATGTCAGGAATTTATCCTGCATATAAGGCATCTAAGATAACTCCGGTAGAGGCGATTAAAGGATGATCGAACTTAAAGACATAGAAAAGATATACATTAGAGGTTCAGAAGAGGTGCATGCCTTAAAGGGCATAAACTTAAACATTTCAAAAGGAGAGTTTGTATCTATTGTAGGACCATCTGGCTCTGGAAAAACTACACTGCTTCATATACTTGGATGCCTTGATAATCCTACAAAGGGAATTATGAAAATAGATGGAATAGAGACAGAAAAAATGTCTGAGCATGAACTCGTGAAGATAAGACGAAACAAAATTGGTTTTGTATTTCAGCAGTTTTATCTAATTCCAAAACTCTCGGTTTACGATAATGTATCACTGCCACTCCTTTTTTCACGGACAAAAATAGTCAGACAAAATATCCTCTCTCTGATTGAACTTGTCGGGTTACGAGAAAAAATTGGCAGGTATCCAAACCAGCTAAGTGGTGGAGAGATGCAGAGGGTTGCCATTGCAAGGGCACTGGTAAATAATCCAGAGATTATACTTGCTGATGAACCAACCGGCAATCTTGATACAGAAAACAGCGAAAAGATATTTGAACTCCTCAAATCTTTACATCAGAGAGGATTAAGCGTTATCATGGTTACTCACAATATCGATCTTGCTATGAGGGCAGACAGGATAATAAAGCTCAAAGATGGCAAGATACAGTAAGAATTATTTATTTTGGTCATGTTATAATTTTTTTCTGTCATTAATTTAAATCCATAACCAATTACCATATGATGACATTAGCAAATAAGGCTATCCTTTATCTTCGTATGATAAAGTTTTCTCATTCAGTATTTGCCCTTCCATTCGCATTTACTGGTGCAATTCTTGCCGCCTCAGGGCTCCCATCTCTGAATCAATTATTATGGATTACCCTTGCAATGGTTGGAGCTCGTTCAGGAGCTATGGGATTAAACAGGATTATCGATAGAAAGATCGATGCCTCAAACCCGAGAACTGCTAACAGAGAAATACCATCTGGAAAGATCATGGTAAGGGATGCAGTAATATTTACATTGATCTCTTTTACCTTATTAGTTTTTGCTGCATATAAGCTCAATCCTCTCTGTTTGAAACTCTCTCCTGCTGCAATAGCAGTCTTAATCTTCTATTCTTACACAAAGAGATTTACATGGATGTCACATTTTATTCTCGGTGTTGCAATCTCTGCTGCCCCTCTCGGTGCCTGGATTGCCATTAGAGGGACATTTGATTTACAGATAATGCCTCTCAGCATTGCGGTTGTATTCTGGCTGGCAGGGTTTGATATACTTTATGCATTACAGGATATTGAGTTTGATAAAAACTACGGACTTCACTCCATACCTCAGAGATTTGGATTAAAAAAGGCGTTAATGTTTTCGAGGTTTTTCCACTTTATGACATGGTTATTACTTGGTATAAACGGTTTTATATTCAGTTTAAATGTTATGTATTGGACAGGTATGCTACTGATCGCCGGGCTTTTGATCTATGAACATTCCCTTGTAAGACACGATGACCTTAGTAAATTGAATATTGCCTTTTTTAATATAAATGGATATATAAGTATTGCTGTCTTCTTTTTTACCTTGATGTCATTATATATAAAATAAACCACGGGGGATTTATGGAATTGGTAGATTATATTGTATGCGGTGACTATATATTAACAATGAATGAAAAAATGGATTTAATAAAAAATGGAGCTGTTGCTATAAAAAGAAATAAAATAATTGATGTTGATACATTAGAAGAGATACAAAAAAAATACACATCCGACAACATCTTATCCGGTAGAGATAAGGTTATCATGCCTGGATTCATTAATACACACACTCATGCAGCAATGGTATATTTTAGAGGGCTTGCAGACGATTTACCATTAAAGGAATGGCTCGAGGATCATATCTGGCCTGCTGAAAATCACTGGTTAAGTGACAATTTTATTTCTGATGCTATAGAGCTTGCATGCCTTGAAATGCTAATGGCAGGAATTACTACGTACAATGATATGTATTTTTTTGGCAATAGTGCCGCAGTTTCGACAAAAAAAATAGGAATGAGGGCAGTTCTCGGTGCTGGTATTCTGGATTTTCCATCCTCATCGGCAAAGAATACCAACGAGTATTTTGTGAATGCAGAGGGGTTTGCAAAAAATTGGCTTAATGACGAATTGATAACACCATGTATTGCACCTCATGCCATTTATACATGCAGTCATGAAACACTCAACAGGGCAAAGAAGTTAGCTGAGAAACTGGATCTCTTTCTCCATATTCACCTTTCAGAGACAAGATGGGAGGTCGAAGAATCTATTAACAGATTTGGCAGAAGACCCGTTGAATACCTCGATCATATTGGATTCTTGAGTGAAAGGGTGCTGGCAGCTCATTGTGTATGGATTGATGAACATGAGATAGATATATTGTCAAAAAAGAAGGTGAGTGTATCTCACTGCTTAGAAAGCAATTTAAAGCTTGCATCAGGAATAGCACCTGTAGTAAAAATGTTAAATGCCGGTGTTAGAGTATCCTTTGGAACTGATAGTGCCGCAAGTAATAATGATATCAGTATATTAAATGAGATATCTACTGCTGCCAAATTGCATAAGGCTATTGCATATGACCCAACAGTATTGAATGCAAAAACTGTAATAAGGATGTCCACAATATTAGCGGCTGAAAGCCTTGGGCTCGGAAATAGCATCGGAAGCATCGAAAAAGGAAAGTTTGCAGATATTATATCAATAAACATCAGGAAACCTCATTTAACCCCGATCTACGACATCTACTCCCACATCGTATATTCTGCTCAGACATCTGATGTTGAAGATGTAATGGTAAATGGCAGGCTGTTAATAAAAAATAGAAGGCTCTTAACCTCAGATGAAAATGAGATATTAGATAAGGCAAATGGCTGGGGAGCAAAAATTAAAGAATTCAATACACATAGATAAATACTTTTACCAATATCTTATCTTTCCTGTATCTATGTGAACAAAGTCAGGATATAACCCCACCCCGCCTGCCCTGAAAGACTTAGCAATCTGAAAAATCCTGGAATTATCAATTCCTTGCAAGGTAAAATCTATAGCCAAACCAAGCAGATGAAGGCTGTTTTTACTGACTTTTTTCCCCATGCTCCTGAGAAATTCATTATACTTAATTGACCTATATCCAGATATTATCTGTAATTGCTTATCTATACCAAAAAGATTATGAATACTATATAAAAGGTCTATTAGTTTTTTATCAATGGTTTCTACTTCATTGGTGTAATGGCACCTTAAAAAATAATTTATCTCACTCAATGCTGTTTCATCGTATCTCCCTGAAGAAAAATAAATTGTGTGAAGGCTTTCCCCAGTATGGATATTGTAAGCATTAAAAATCCTATCTCCATTTGTATAGGCAAAGGCATTTCTAAAAGGAAAAAATGCTGCGCCAGCAGCAATAGCCTTTAAAAAGCCCCTTCTTGAAATCATATCGTTATATCCTCCGCAATGCCATTTTTTTCTTTAATCAGTGTCTTGACTTTTTGCCAGTCCACCATTTCAGAGATACCCCTTTGCTCAATGAGCCTTTTGGCTTCTTCATATAGGTCTTTAAACTTCCTGTAAATATCTCGATGAACCTCAAGATATATCCTTCCCTCATCTGTGACCGCAATCTTAACTGGCATATATATTATCCTTCCATTGGTTTTAATATCAACCACTTCAAAAAACCTTTCAATATTCTCTGACATGACCCTGATGCATCCATGGCTCCTGAATTGATAGACGGTAGTGGGCCAAATGGTTTCATGAATTAAAATCCCCGGTATACTTGTATCAATAGCATATCTGCCAAGCGGGTTATCAGGACCTGGTGGTACAACCTTCTTTACAGGCTTACCCTCTATCATCATTTTCCACTGCATTGATGGCGGCACATACCAGGTGGGATTTTTTCGTTTTCTGATAATACTAAATTCACCTGTGGGTGTCCTCCATCGTGTTATACCCCTCCATGAAGGCATTCCGAGACCAACAGGGAATGCCATCTCGAGAGAGTTATCTTTAAAAAAATAAAGCATTCTGTCAGGAATGTTAATTAATATTCCATTTTCAATTTGAAATGGAACTATTCTTCTATTGTTAACCCTGTGTCTCTGACCTATCTGAATAGGTTTTTTAATGTCGAGATTGTTTTCCTTAACAATATTTCTCCAGTCCACCCCAAATTTTGAACCAATAAGTTCAATGCTATCTCCTTTAACAACATGGTAATCGAACTCACCTCCAATAATCATGTCTGCTGAACAGACTGAAGGAATCATGATTGATATAAGCAATATATAAAAAATTCTCATAAAAAAATATAACATTCTAAAATATTTATATCAAACAAAAGGCTTGCATCTAAAATTCAATTATTATTTGATTTTTAAGCAATATCTGATATGATAGATGTAAAGTATATGGCTGGTACTCCATCTATAAAATCTGGCAAAATCCTGATATATAAACTGTATGACGTAGCTTATGAAATTGACCTGATTAAGGTCGAAGAAAGGCTTAAAAGAGAGTCAAAGCGCCTAAAAATCGAGAGAAAGCCATTCAGTAAGGCATTTGAGTTTGCAAACCCTCCTGTATTACTGCAGTTAAAGGCAATAAAAAAGAAAATCGATGGTATAAATTATAGTATAAATGTTTATGCAAAGGCTTATGATTTTGGAGTCATAAGCATAATACTCGAGTTACCAATATCAGTTATAACGCTTTCCGATTTAGAAAGACTATCATTGTCAATTGAAGAAGATGATGATATTTATAACGAATGCAATAACCAGCTTCATCAAGTTATTTCTATTTTAAAAAATTCTTTTTCGGGATTTAATATAAGTCGGTTCGAAGAGGATTACACGATTTTCTTTGTGGAGTCTTTCGAGCCAGAATTGAGCATAGACGAATTTTTATCCTGCTATGATATCTCAAGGCTCATGTATTATGAAGAAAAGTCATTGAGCAGCCTCATTAAACAAGAACTCTTATCATGGAGATTTTCTTATTATAAAAATGATGGAGTTATATTAAACTGGGATAATGCCCTTGTCATAGAACCTTCAGGAAGTATGGACATACCTGATTTACTCGAATTTGCAAACGCACAGCTTCTCGAACTCAGATATTATGACCATACAGTTGATAGCGAACTTGATTTTATATACAGGAGCATTTCAGAAAAGGGTGCCCTTTCTATCTGGAAGATAAAGAAGTATGAGAAGCTTGCTGCAAAGGTTATGAAAATGGTTACAGAACTTACAGACATCACAGAAAAAATAGACAACTCTCTAAAAGTAACTGAAGATGTATATTATGCCAAGATTTATACATCTGCCTTAAGATTGTTTAAGGTAAAGGAATGGGAAGGAAGTATAAAGAAAAAGTTAGATATAGCATCCAATGTATACGATATGCTCTATCGGGAGATTGCTAATAAACGCATTGAACTGCTCGAATTTGCAATAGTAATATTAATTGCGATCGAGATTATTATATTCATTTTATAATAAATGAAAATCTATTAAATTAGAAATTAAAAAGCGTATATGCTTTTTGTCTAACTACCTAATAATGGAGGGGTAAATGATACAACAGTACGAAAATGCCACAACTTGCTGGAAGGCAATAATGGCGGACATATCTAAAGGTAAGGATTTATTGCCAATAATAGAAAGGTTTGCGCGTGAAAATAATGCGCCATCAAAAATAGTATTTGGAACATCAGGGTGGCGTGGTGAAATAGGGACAGACTTTACATTCAATAATGTTCGTATTGTTACATCTGCTATTATAGAGGCTTTTAAGAGTGAGGATCCTTTATTCAAAAATGCAATGGGAGTAAAAGATTATACAGAGATAAAAAAACGTGGAGTTATTGTAGGGCATGATAACAGATTTTTGGGACCTGAGTTTGCCTCAGAAGTAATCGGTCTTTTGCAGAAAGAGGATATAAAGACATGGTATGCTGGAGAGGCAACCACCCCAGAATTTTCTGCTGCAATAGAAATGCTCAATGCGGCATGTTCAATAAACCTTACTCCTTCTCACAATCCTGCAAACTATGCTGGTTTTAAATTTAATCCATCCGATGGAGGTCCTGCAGGCACAGAGATTACTTCTAAGTTTGAGCAGATAGCAAATGACATGATGAATCGCTCATTACTTATTGGTCCTGCCAAACCCATCAATATAGAAAAAATAGAGCTCACAGATTTATATATCAAATATATAAATGAGAGAAAGACAATAGATATAGAAAAGATTACGGAATTTATAAATCAAAACGACTGCATTATTTGTATTGACAATGTTCACGGAGCTACGAGAGGCAGAATCCAGAAAATATTAGGTGAAAGTGAAAAAATAAAATATCTCAGAACTGATAATGACTATCTGTTTGGAGGCGTAGCACCTGAACCATCTGAAAAAAATATGGCTGGAGTTGAAAGGGTATTAAAAGAAAGCAATGCAAGATTCAGACTTGGAGTAATCATGGATCCTGATGGAGACCGTATCAGATATTGTGATGGCAAGATGCAGATACCGATGAATTATTTTGGTGCGATGGCACTCCATTTTCTTTATTCTTATAAAGGTTTCAGAGGAGTTGTTGCAAAATCCGTTGGTACAAGCAATTTTGCAAATGCTATTGCAGATAAACTTGGAATTCCTGTTAAAGAGACAAAAGTAGGCTTCAAATATTTTAGACCTTACATGCTGAAAACCTCATCTGAAAGGGCAATAGTTGCATTCGAAGAATCCGATGGAATCTCTGGATTCAATCACACTTTAGAAAAAGATGCCTTATTTGGTCTTCTTCTTGCCATTGAAATGATAGCTACTACAAAAAAGAATCTTAGTGAATACCTTAAAGAACTGATGGATAGATATGGTTATTATTATCCTGACCGTTCAGGTATAGCTGTAGATAAATCCCTTATTGGAGAGCCTCTTGTAAAAAGGCTTTCAGCGATCAAGGAAAAGTATAAAAAAGGCTCGATAATTACCATTGGCACGAATAAAAAAACTGTTAAAGATTTAATAACAATTGATGGAATAAAAATAGTCTTTGATGATAACTCCTGGCTTATGATCAGGCCTTCAGGTACTGAGCCAAAGGTAAGATTCTACATTGAGTCACGAACAGAAGAGGGTAAAATGGATATCTTCGAAGCAGCGGAAAGATTGACAAAAGAGGCACTCTCGTAAAATTTTTATTGTATAGATAAAATTGACTCATATTCCCTGAATTATTTAAACTAACCATGAGATGATTTCCTGTCAACTCTTTTTATATCTTGAATAAGAGGTATGGATTTATGATCAAAAATTGTGAGTTAAAATACCAGGATAACAACCCTGATGAATTATTAACGAATGAAGAAAGCTTTGAGGACCTTCTTAAAAAAAATACTGACTTTATCAAATTCGAACCCGGACAAAAGATAAAATCAAGGGTAATCAGCATTAATAAAGACTGTGCCTTTATAGATGTTGCTGGCAAAAGTGAGGGCATAATCCCGATTAATGAATTTCTTGATGAAAATGGAAACCTCTGCATAAGAGAGGGTGACGAAATAAGTGCCTTTTTTGTATCTGTCAGGGATGGCTTAAGGTATTTCACAACTATGATTCATGGCTACCCTTTTTTTAAGTTAACAACCATTGAACATTCCTATAAACTTGGCATTCCAATTGAAGGACTCGTGAAAGATAAAGTAAAAGGTGGTTTTGATATATCTCTAAATGGAATACGAGCATTCTGTCCTGCCTCTCAAATCGATTTAAAAAAATCTGGGGAATCTGAATATATTGGCAGGAAATTTTATTTCAAAATTGTCGAGTATAATGAAGAGCCTTTAAATATCGTTGTTTCCAGACGGGCACTACTTGAAGAAGAAAGGGAAGCACGCATTGATATTTTAAAGAAGAGTCTTAATGTCGGAATGGATGTAAAGGTAAGGGTTAAATCAATACATAATTTTGGTGTTTTTGCTGATTTAGGCGGAATCGATGGTTTCATACCTGTCAGCGAAATATCATGGGACAGATTCGAAAGACCTCAAGATGTCTTATCTATAAATCAGGAGATTACGACACGAATAATCTCACTTGAATGGGAAGAAAATCGTATCACATTAAGTATTAAGGCATTACAACCTGACCCATGGGCTGATGCTGAAGAAAGATATGCTGTCGGAACAAAGATATCCGGAACAGTTATTAAACTAGCTCCTTTCGGTGCCTTTGTCAATATTGGGCATGGTATCGATGGACTTTTACATATATCAAATATGGGGTCAGGCAGAAAGATCAAGCATCCAAGAGAGGTTCTGGATGTCGGACAGAGAGTTGAAGCCTATATTCAGGCAATTGATTTAAATGAAAGGAAAATATCTTTGTCAATGCAGCCTAAGATTGATTACAAAGACTTATCATTTCCTGAAAAGGGAGAAGTTATTCAGGCTACTGTCGAAAAAATAATGCCTTTCGGCATCTTTGTTAAATTAAATGACTTTTTGAATGCCTTAATTCCAAACTCCGAAATTGGCTCTGATTCGACTAAAAATTACCATGTTGGTTCAAGCATCAATGTAGTCATAATCGAGGTAGATAAAACAAAAGGCAGGGTGCTTGCAAGCATAAAAGATGCTATCAAATTGATAGAGCAAAGGGAATTGCAGCAATACAAGGATTCTTTAAAGCAGAGAGAAACAAATAAAGATATTAGTAGTTTTGGAGAATTATTAAAGGCAAAGCTTGCTGAAAAAAATAATCCTTTATAAAAAGGGGAATTATTTGGAATCAATCAGCTTTAAAAATGATTTTTATAAAACTGCAGAGCTTAAAATTTCTTTATTTGCAAAATTGATGCCCTCTATAGTCTTTTATACAAAGCTTCTTTTAATTATCCTGAGATCAAGTCATAAGGCAAAGAGAAATCTTTATGATACATCAGAGTGGTTTAAGAGTAGTATGGAGGTCCTTCGTGCATTAGAAAGTGTTGGTGTGAAAATCAACATATCAGGAATTGATAACTTTAAGAATTTGAAAGAGTCGTGTGTTTTTATTGCAAATCACATGAGCACGCTTGAGACATTTGTCTTACCGTGCATTATAGCGCCTTTTAAAGAGGTCACATTTGTTGTCAAAAAAAGCCTCGTGGATTATCCCATTTTCGGGCATATAATGAGATCAAGGGATCCCATTACCGTAACAAGGAAAGAACCTCGAAAAGACCTTTTATCAGTACTCGAGAAAGGCTCAAAAAAACTTAAATCAGGAGTCTCTATAGTTATTTTCCCTCAAACTACAAGGACTACGGACTTCAATCCATCAGATTTCAATTCAATAGGAATAAAGCTTGCAAGGAAAGCAGAAGTTCCCGTAATACCGATAGCTCTAAAAACAGACGCATGGAGAACTGGCAGATATCTGAAAGACTTTGGAAGGATTAATCCAAAAAAGACGGTATATTTTTCTTTCGGAAAGCCACTAAAAATCGACAATAAAGGTATCGCTGAGCATCAAGATGTAATCAAATTCATAAGCCAGAAATTGACAGAATGGTCTGATTAAATCCTTTTACACATTTTCGACCATTTCCCATACTCCACATGGACATATACCTGCACAGAATCCACAGCCAATACATTTATCATCATCAACCACATATTCGAAAGAGCCGTCTTCATGCTCGATCCTGCTTATTGCACCCCAGTAGCATGTTGCTTCGCACATGTGGCAGTCACGGCATGTTGCACATGACATGCACCTGTTAGCCTCTTGCTCTACAGGGAAATCACCGCGGCATACATCGTAGTATTCTGTTTTTATCCTCTCGTAAGGAATGACCTGCTTTATCTCAGGTTGTCTTGGTGCATGTGAAATTAAATAATGTATCTGCTCTGCTGCAACTCTTCCGTGACCTATTGCATGTGTTATGAGTCCAAGTCCTGTGACATCACCTATTGCAAAGACCTTTACATCAGAGGTCTGGTAATTTTCATTAACCTTGACCCATCCCTTTTCAGTGTGGATTGTAGGAGGCAGAAAGTCTAACTCAGGCACATCACCTATGGCCATTACCACAAAGTCTGCATCCATTGATGAACCATCTTTGAAATAAAGCCTTCTTTCATTTTTATCATATCTTTCTGTTATTTTGGGCCAGATGATCTGCGTTCCCTTTGACTTTGCTATCTCCATCTCCACTCCAAAGGCAGCAGGTCTCTGGATATCAATTGCAGTAACAGACTCAGCACCATAATTGAATGCCTCTGAGCAGACATCCATTCCTACATTTCCTGCGCCAATTACGACAACCCTTTTGCCTTTAAGGTCAGGATATTTTCCGAGGTTTATATCTTTCAAGAAATCATATGCTGAAACTATATCATCTGAACCGGGGAATGCTATCTTTCTTGGCTTATGTGCTCCTATGGCAAGGATGACAACCTCGTGGTCTTTGTATATTTCATCGAATTTATTTCTGTCCACTTTTGTATTTAAATGAATGTTGACACCGAGTTCTTTAAACCTCGAAATCTCCTTTTCGAGTATATGGTGCGGAAGCCTCTCTCTTGGAATGCACTGCTCTATCTTTCCGCCAAGTTTATCGCTCGCCTCATAAAGATCAACGGTATGACCTTTTAGTGCGAGTTGCCATGCTGCACTCATGCCTGCTGGTCCACCGCCAATAATAGCAATCCTGTGACCAGTTGGCTCCGCCTTTTTTGGAGCAGGCAGGTCAAGTGCAAGGCTACCCATTTTATCTATATCAAGGGGCTTATCGAGTTGTGCCCTTGTGCACGCCTGCATACAGAGGTTTGGACATATCTCTCCGCAAACAGTTGCTGGCAAAGGACTGTACTGAAGCACGAGTTCAAGTGCCTCCTGAAGCCTGCCCTGTCTGATGAGAGAAGCCCTCTTGTGTGATGGTATATGTGTAGGGCATGCATATGCACATGGAGGTGCATATTTTTCATTTGCCCAAACAGGTTTATTCCTCCTGTCTTTGCCAGTTGTTATATATGGAAGTAGAGTGAGTTCATGGTCGAGATATTCTGCAAATATTCCGCCCTGTCCAACCTCCTTTTCCCAGTAGTTCTTCCTGAATTCAGTTGTGGACATCTTGAACCACTTCCTTGCCCTCTTTTCCTGGGGTGTGTATGCAATTAATTTCTTCCATGCATCAGGAGACTTTGTTAGCTCATCATAATATTGCATTCTGCCAATGGCTTCAAGATATGGTTTCATATTTGTCGTGAGCCATTGCCAGTCCTGTTCTGTAAGGTCAAGTAGCTTTACATCCTTTTCGCTATAACCCTGAATCGGTCCCCTGAAATATATAATACCTCCAACCATTCCTACGCACGGACGATAGCCAAGGATGTTTTTGGGATTTCTCGGATTTACACCGCAAACAACAGCAATGCCACCTGCCTTGAATTCTGCAAAGGAATCACCTACATCCCTGAAATACCATGACTGTGGAGGTTCAAATCTTGGATTATGCTTTGTCATCGTATCGCACCTTGCGCCACCGCTTCCCTGGACATACAGGATCCCCTGTGCCGCAGCATTCCACGCACCGTTTGTCACATCGCCAAGCACTGTAATCTTTGCACCGCAGTTAATCCAGCCCACATCGTCAGAAACACTGTTTTTTACGACTATCTCTGTGCCAAACATGCCCATGCTTCCGCATCTCTGACCAACAGGTCCTTCGATTGTTATCCTGATGGTCTCTCCCCTTGGCCAGATTCGACCTCCTATTCCATGCTGACCATCAGCGATTATGTGTAACTCACGGGCACCTTCCTGCACAGCAAGCTGTATATGCTCCTCAAGGATACGAGACGGAACTCTATTGCCGTTTATATTACCTTTGATGATAGCACTCTTTCCCCTTATCTGGAGAATCTGCTCTTCTGTTTTTATTTTAATTTTGACCTTTGTTTTTTGACGCTTCACGCTTGACGCCTCACGTTTCACGTTCTTCTTAGCACGCATAACTTATCCCCAGCCTCTCTGCCATTGCCTGATCATCTATGCTTAATCCATCAGACATTCCTATGGGCAGTTCTGTGCTCCTTCCCATAGGTGCGAATATCTTTCTTAATTCAACATCAGCAGCCTTAAATACCTCAACTACACGCTCTGCAACCTTATCTGCATCGAGTCTTCTGTAAAGCTTTGGGTCCTGTGTCGTTATGCCTCTCGGGCATTTACCGGTGTTACAGAGATTGCATCTGTTGTATTCGTCTCCAAAGCAGTCCGCTGCTGCCTGCATTATGTATTTACCAATAGCCACCGCAGATGCACCCAGCATTATCAATGCTGCAGCATTTGCTGCAAGATTTCCTTTTTTTCCTATTCCTCCTGCTGCAATCAATGGGAGTTCATTCTGCTTACCCTGTCTAACAAGGTCAAGGTAGCACTCCCTGAGATTTGATGCAATTGGGTGACCCATCTTATCCATAGATACATTGTATGCTGCACCTGTCCCTCCATCCTCACCATCTATACAAAGGGCTGCTGCATAAGGATTCCTTGCAAGGTTGTTCAACACTGCCCTTGCTGTCTTTGTCCCTGATATCTTGGGATAAACAGGCACCCTGAATCCCCATGCCATGGACATAGACTGTATCATCTTTGCAACCGCCTCTTCTATGGAATACTTTGTCTGGTGTGTTGGAGGCGATGCTAAATCAACAAACTGAGGCACTCCTCTGATTTTCGCAATGAGCTTTAAAACCTTCTGAGCCATCAACAATCCGCCATCGCCGGGCTTCGCACCCTGACCATACTTTATCTCTATGGCTGCAGGGTCTTCCACCATGTGCGGAATTGCATGTATTATCTCATCCCACCCGAAATAGCCCGATGCTATCTGGATGATGAAGTATTTCAAATATTTCGATTTCAAGAGCCTCGGCGGCATTCCACCCTCGCCTGAGCACATTACAACAGGCATCCCTTCAACCTCATTGAGATATGCAACGCCCATTGCAAGGCCTTCCCACATCGGAGGTGATAGTGCTCCAACTGACATGCTTCCTATCATTATAGGAAATATCTCCCTGACAGGCGGAATAAATTTTGCCTGTTTGTCAACCATTAATTTGCCATTAACTAACTTCAGGGGTAATTCTTCAGGAGGTAGAATCCTTCCTATATATGACCTGACGCGAAACTCATGCCTTCCTGCATCGAGCGCAGGGTCGGTGAGCATCGAGATTCTCGTAAATTTCAATCTGTCCAGTGTTGATATGGACGGGTCATTTCTCCTTCCACCCCTTTTATATGCATCTCCACCCTTGTTTTTGTAATGGAGGAATTTATGTTGTGGATTGAATTCAGGCTCAATTGCCTCATTTGGACAGACGAGCGTGCATGTACCACAGCCTGTACAGTACCTCTCCATATCTGTAACCTGCTCTACCACATGAACGATACTCCTTACAGCAGTGGGTGTGGGAACAGGTCCTTCTGATTTAACAATCCTTTGAACCTTTACGGCAGGCTCAATAGCCTTTACAGGGCATACTGCTGTGCATTTGCCACACCTTTTGCACCTGTCATCCCTCCACCTGATTATATATGGAAACTCCTTTAATGAGAGTTGATGGTTATGGTCTAATTTTATCCCTGAAGCTGGTTCCATACCTTAACCTCCTGCGCATCCGGCGAGACAATTACCATATCGTATTTCATGGGGAATATATCCTTGCTCCTGTCTCTATTTGGCACTACCCTGTCAACGCCGCATTCCTCTGACATCAATGCATACTTACCCTTTACCCCACCAACAACACCTGGTCTCAATTTTTTTGAATCCTGAACCATAAAGCATGTCCCATCAGGGGTAAAGCCTATTACCATATTTGGTCCATCTATGCATAGCGGTCTTAATGATTGCTTGATCAGCCTTAATGCCTCTTTGTCAGATCTATTTTCCATTTCCGAAAGTTTCAATGGAGTAATAACATCTTTGTAATATGTAAGTGGAAAATTTAGTTGCCTCACGGTATAGTGAAGTATATGTGTAAAGACCTCACTATCGCTGTTATAACCTATGTATCCAGGAAATCCCCTGCTCATCAGGAATTCCCTTATCGGAACAAATGCGGTATTCTCGCCATTTGTCATTGAGCAGTATCCCTGAATAAAGAAAGGATGGCAGGCGTACAGGTATATTGCATAGTTTGTATTCTGCCTTCCCTGGGCAAATACGATTTTTGCCTTTAAGCCGTCTCTATCAAGACCAAAAAACTCTGCAACCTCAAGTGGGTCTCCAACCTCTTTTAATGTAATCACATCAGGATAAAATGAAAAAGCAAATATGGATTCGTCAGGTTCACCCATTTTTCTTAACGCAAGCCTTGTCTTCATAAGGAGGTCTTCCTTTTCCTGTGACGACTTATTTGCATATGAGGCAGGATAGTCATATACCCGCGCAAAATAATGATCACGCGCAGTGATGCCTTTCATTGGTTTTATTTTAGGCTTCCATTCGTATTTGAGCTTAAAACCCTGTTTCTTCATGAATTCATCAAGGGTCTTTTTGCCAGATTCTGAACAGATGCCAGAGAGTATCGGGTATTTCTTTAATTTCTCAAATTCACCACCGAGGTTTTTCAGTGTAAGACCTAAACCAGAGCCGTCATGGCCTTCTTTCATTGTCTCGAGGGCAAGAATAGGCTCCATCGCTGATATGTAATCCTTAGAAGTAATCGCTGCAAGTCTGCACATATTAAAAGTACCTCGATATTACATTTTAAGCAACTATACTGCTGATTTTAAAAAACGGCAATAAATTGCCATATCATATATGTTAAGAGCTTAAAAAAGGTTTTGTCAACATTAGCTGTTTTGGTGCTGGTGAAAGAATCAGTCTATTTGAGTTATATTAAAAATTAAAATAACTTTAAGGAATTCTATGGTGCAGGAATTTATAATAATAAAAGGTGCAAGAGAACACAATCTCAAAAATATCGATGTAGAAATACCGAGGGATAAAATAACTGTGATCACCGGACCATCTGGATCTGGAAAGTCATCCCTTGCTATGGATACCATATACGCAGAAGGACAGAGGAGATATGTTGAGAGCCTTTCTGCATATGCACGACAGTTTCTTGAGCAGATGCAAAAACCCGAGGTCGATTATATCGAAGGGTTATCTCCTTCTATAGCCATAGACCAAAAAACAGTAACAAGAAGTTACCGCTCAACTGTAGGAACAATTACGGAGATCTACGATTACATGCGGGTTCTTTACACAAGAATAGGTGTCCCATATTGCTACCACTGTGGCTCTGTTATCACGATACAGGATTTGCACAATATTATTAAATCTATTTTATCTTTACCAGAAGGAACAAGGGTTCAGGTCCTTGCTCCAATTGTGAGGGAAAGAAAAGGTGAATACAAGAAAGAACTACAAAGAATGAGGTTTGATGGCTTTGCAAGGGCAAGGATAGATGGAAAAATGATGGATCTAACTCAGGACATATCTCTAAAAAAACAGCAGAGACATACCATAGAGATAGTAATAGATAGATTTAAAATTAAATATTCAATGGAAAGGCATATACGTCAAGCCATAGACACATCATTAAAGTACTCAGATAGTGTCGTAATAAATCTATTGGATGAAAATAAAGATATAACATTTAGCCGAAAACTTGCCTGTCCTAAATGTGGAATCAGTTATCCTGCAATCGAGCCTATGCTTTTTTCTTTTAATAGCAAAATTGGAGCCTGTCCTAACTGTAAAGGATTAGGATTTGAAGGTATAAGTGATGAGTACGGAAGATCATATGACATTTCAGATGAGGTAACCTATAAGCTATCATTATGCAGGGAATGCAATGGCATGAGACTGAGAAAAGAGGCATTAAGCATAAAGCTAAACAACAAGAGTATCGGAGATTTTGCAGCCATGCCTGCTAAGGAAGCTGCAGCTTTTTTACATAACCTTAGGCTTTCTGAAAGAGAAATGATTATCTCCAAAAGGATACTTAAAGAGGTAATAGACAGGCTATCTTTTTTGGATAAGGTGGGCCTGGGTTATCTAACCCTGGACAGGCCTTCTGTAACCCTTTCAGGAGGAGAGGCTCAGAGGATAAGGCTTGCTACACAAATTGGCTCTTCTCTCACAGGTGTCTTATATGTGCTTGATGAACCAAGTATTGGTCTGCATCCGAGTGATTGTTCAAAACTTATAAAAAGTCTCATCTCTATCAGGGATGCTGGGAACACAGTCGTAATTGTCGAGCATGATGAAGAGACAATAAGAAATGCAGACTATGTGATCGACATGGGACCTGGGGCTGGTAAAAATGGAGGTTGGATCATATCTAAAGGAACACCTGCCGATATCATGAAAGATAAATCTTCGATCACTGGACAATATATTGGTGGAAAAAACCTGATACCGATACCAAAAATCAGACGCAGATCGGATAAATTCATTAAAATCATAGGGGCATCAGAATTTAATTTGAAAGATATAGATGTTTCTATTCCTTTAGGAACATTCGTATGCATAACAGGAGTTTCTGGTTCAGGTAAAAGCACACTTATATTTGAAATACTTTACAAGTCGCTTCTAAGACATCTTTACGGTAGCGATATCATTCCTGGTAGACACAAAAGGATTGAGGGAATAGAAAATATTGATAAGGTCATATGCATTGATCAGTCTCCACTTGGAAGGACTCCAAGGTCTAATCCTGCCACATATACAGGGATATTTACAATAATAAGAGACCTCTTTTCTCAACTGCCAGATTCAAGAATTAGAGGATACAGACCATCAAGGTTCAGCTTTAATGTAACTGGGGGAAGATGTGAAGCATGTCAAGGAGATGGTCTAAAAAAAATAGAGATGCATTTTCTACCAGATGTGTATGTAACCTGCGATTCTTGTAAAGGCAGTAGATATAATAAGGAAACATTAGAGATTTATTATAAAGGGAAAAATATTTCTGACATCCTTGATATGACCATTTCTGAAGCACTTGAGTTTTTTTCTGCCATCCCTTCACTGAAGCATCGCCTTGATGTATTAGAAGATATAGGGATGGGTTATCTGAAGCTTGGTCAACCTGCTACTACACTTTCAGGGGGAGAGGCGCAGAGATTGCGTTTATCAAAGGAATTGGGTAAAAAAGCCACTGGCAATACTTTATACATACTTGATGAGCCTACCACAGGACTTCACTTCGTTGATATTCAAAGGCTTTTGAATGTTATAAACAGACTTGTTGAAATGGGCAATACTGTTATAGTAATAGAACATGATCTCGATGTAATTAAATGCGCTGATTATATTATAGACTTAGGTCCAGGGGGTGGAGACAAAGGAGGCAGAGTAGTGGCGATTGGAACACCGGAAGAAGTGGCAAAAAATCAGAAATCATACACAGGAATGTATCTGGCAAAGAAGATGATTTAGGCAATGGGCAATAGGCAAAAGACAAAAGACAAAAAAAATAATATTTTTGGAACAGGGATAAATGGTTGTTCAATTATTTTACGTCACCTATTGCCTATCGCCTATTGCCTTTTGTTTATCTTATCTTCATGCAGCATTACTCAAGAAAGGCTTTACAAAGAGACTCGATCTTCAATGTACACTATTGTCTCTATTACTGTTTCTTCAGAGTCAGAAGAAAAGGCAAAAATGGCAATCGATATGGCATTTAATGAGATGGAAAGGCTTACAAGTCTCTTGAACTTTTATTCTGAGGACAGTGAGATATCCATGATTAATAAAAACGCAGGCTACAAACCTGTAAAGGTATCTTTAGAGACATTAGAAATAATTGATAAGGCACTTTATGTGTCAGAAAATACTGAAGGTGCATTTGATATTACGGTGGGCAATTTAGTTAGGGCATGGGACTTCCAGAATGAGGTACTACCGGATGAAAAGGTAATAAAAGAAAAAATTAAACTTGTGGGATACAAGAATATAATAATAGATAGGGAAAATTCGACCGTTTTTCTCAAGAAAAAAGGGGTACAGATTGATTTAGGAGGCATCATAAAAGGTTATGTGGCTGACAGGGCTGTAGAGGTACTTAAAAAAATTGGCATAAGATCTGGTATCGTGGCTGTAGCTGGTGATATAAAGGTCTTCGGGAAAAAAACAGATGGTGAGATGTGGAATATTGGAATACAGAATCCAAGACAAAAAAACAATAATGACGAGATTATTGCTGCTATCGCTCTTTCGGATATGGCAATATCTACATCAGGAGATTATCAAAAATTTTTTATTAAGGATAACAAAAGATACCATCACCTTTTGAATCCTAAAACAGGCTATCCTGCTTATGGACTACAGAGCGTTACTGTAATAGCACCTGATGCAGTACTCTCAGATGCCTTCGCAACGGGCATATTCATCCTCGGTCAACAAAAAGGTATAGAGGTCTTAAAGAAACTGGACTTAGATGGAGTTTTGGTAGATAAAGATGGTAAAATCTTTGTCACAAAAAGAATCAGTGATAAGATAAAATGGTTTAGTAGAGGACAAAAAAATGCAGATAATCTGTCCCATTTGTAAAAAGAAAACGACATGGGAAGAAAATCCGTGGAGACCATTCTGTTCAGAAAAGTGCAAATTAATAGATCTTGGCAAATGGGTCTCTGAAGAATATATAATTCCGGGTGAAAAGAAAGAAGAAGAAAAAAGGGAATCCGAAAAAAATGAAATGGAGGGCTAAATGATAAAAATCATCGTAACAGGTGCAACAGGAAGGATGGGTAGCAGGATTACTGCCCTTTCAAAGGACTATCATGATTTAAAGCTTGTAGGGGCAACCGAGAGAAAGGGACATGAGGCAATAGGTAAAGACATTGGCCAAATTGTAGGAATTGGTGAAACAAAAGTAAAATTGACAGACAATCTCGAAGATGTTATTGATGCATGTGATGTCATTATTGACTTCACATCCATAAATTCGACGCTACAACATGTAAAGTTAGCCGCTGAAAAGAAAAAGGCAATGGTTATTGGTACAACAGGATTCTCAAAGGAAGAATTAGGTCCGATAAAAGAGGCATCCATGAATATACCTATAGTCCTCGCCCCGAATATGAGCGTTGGTGTTAACCTACTTCTTAAGATATTGCAGGACATTGCAAGGGTCTTAGGTGATGACTATGACATCGAAATAGTTGAGGCACATCACAGATTGAAGAAGGATGCTCCAAGCGGTACAGCAATGAAAATGGCTCAGGTTATCGCAGATGCTGTAAATAGAGATCTGGATGAAGTTGCTGTATATTCGAGAAAGGGATTAATCGGCGAGAGGACAAAAAAGGAGATAGGAATCCAGACATTGAGAGGCGGGGATGTGGTTGGAGAGCATACGGTATTTTTCTATGGACTTGGAGAGAGAATAGAGATTACACACAGGGCTTCAAGCAGAGATACATTTGCAAGAGGGGCACTAAAGGCTGCGTCATGGGTATTTGGACGCAAACATGGATTATATGATATGCAGGATGTGCTCGGACTTAAATAAAGACAGGCTATAGCCTAAGGCTATAGGCAATAGGCGATAGATATTATTCTAAGCCTATAGCCTCTTGCTTATAGCCTGAAATCATGCCCAGGGCGTACCACCGTCCACAATGCTGTGTTCTTCCCACATAAACCAGTTTCCAGTATCTGACATGAAGAAATATGTATTTGCAAATATTGCGTGATGTTGTTCCTCTTCATGGACAAGCCTTTCAAACAGCATTCTCTCTTTTTCTGTCTGAGCCTCTGATGCAGCCTTTTTATAAAATTCGACCCCATGCTTTTCCATTTCAGCAGCTATTTTAAAAGCCTCAAGCTCATCTTTAGTCGCCTCAACCCTTTCCATCATCTCGTGTTTAAGTTCCTCAAATATAGTTTTAACATTTTTCATCGGGCTCACACTGTGAATAGTGATTTCAAGACCTTTAAATAAATCGGTAAGCATGTCCAGGTGTCTCTTTTCGTCCTCCACAATTGATAAAAACATCTTTTTACCTACTGCATGATTGCACTTCTCTGCAGCTTCCCTATAAAATTTTATTGCATCCGTCTCCATTTTTATAGAAATCTCGATTGCGTTCATAATTCCTCCAAAATCTTAGCTTGCTTTTTCGAACATATCTTTTGATGCACCACAAACAGGACATACCCAGCTATCTGGTAGATTTTCGAATGGAGTTCCAGCAGTAATGCCTGAATCAGGATCACCGTATTCTGGGTCATAAACATAACCACAAACACTGCATTTCCATTTCTCCATAATCCCTCCACAAAATATTGTAGTTTAAATGTTACTGAAAAAATTTATTCTTTGTCAATTTTCTCTAATTTTACCTTTGCAATTCTCTGCCCCACCATTTCAACAACTCTCAGGCTCTTATCCTCCATCTCTATGGTATCACCAGTCTTTGGAATCCTCTGAATATGCGTAACAATAAAACCACCGAGTGTTTCATATTCAGGAGACTCTGGAATATCTATGCCATAGTCTTCTGACAAATCTCTGATACTTATTGAAGCATCTATGATGTAAGAGCCTTTACCTATCTCAATAACCGGACTTTCTACATCATATTCATCTCTAATTTCACCCACTATCTCTTCGAGCAGATCTTCCAGTGTCACAAGTCCCGAAACTCCACCATACTCATCTATAACAATTGCCATATGAATCCTTTTCTTTTGCATCTCTTTCAGAAGTATACTGATTTTCATAGTCTCGGGAACAAACATCGGTGGCTTAATAATCTTATGAATCTCAACCTTACCTGTCTGGGTAAAGATATTATAAAAATCTTTGGCATAAAGAATTCCCCTAATATCGTTTATATCTTTGCCTACAACAGGATAACGTGAAAACTTCTCTTCAGCAATTATTGCCTTAACCTCATCTGTCGTCATGCCGATCCCAATTGTAACCATCTGAGGCGCAGGCAGCATTACCTCTTTAACAGATGTATCGGTAAATTCAAAAACACCGTGGATCAACTCTTTTTCCTCTGCTTCAAATATACCCCTTTCCCTTCCCTCCTCAATAAGCAACTTCACTTCCTCTTCAGAAATATAACCCCTCTCGGTAAATGCTTTTCTTCCAAATGGTCTCAATAATAAATTGGTAGTAGCTGTAAGGATATTAACAAAAATCGAGGCAAGCTTTGAAAATTTATATACTAAGGACGCAGTAAATAAACTCACCCCTTCTGGATTCGAAATTGCTATTGATTTAGGAATAAGTTCACCAAAAATAAGAGAGAAATAGGTTATAAAAATAACAACTATTCCGATAGATATAGCCTCACTGGATGCTGATATTAAAGGAATCGGTATAGTCTTTAACACAGGCTTGATAACTTCTACAGCTGCAGCACCACCAATAGCAGATGCAATCGCTCCTGCAAGGGTCACCCCTATCTGGATTGTTGCAAGAAATTTATCTGGTGATTCTCTGAGTTCCTTTAGAATCTGGGCATTTCTCTTTCCCTCATCAATTAGCTGTTTAATCCTCGTCCTTCTTATCGTAACAACAGCTATTTCAGAAGCTGCAAAGAATCCATTAATCAATATAAATATAGATATAAGGAATATCTCAAACCACATACATCAGGGCTTTAATAGCATGTAGAATTACAGAACCAATGGGCATAATAAAATCTGGAAACTCTCGATCGGAAGAATTTGGATCCATAATTAAGGTTATAATATATCTCGCATCTTGTCAATAATTGCGTCTGCAACTTCGGATGTTTTTGCTGCAGTTGGGTCATCAGGAGATGGTTTCATATCATATGTAACATGGATTCCCTCTTCAATAACCATACTTATTGCCTTTTCTAATTTTTTTGCTGCATCAAACTCTCCAAGATGTCTAAGCATCATCACACCAGAAAGCATCATTGCCAGAGGATTCATCTTGTTAAGACCCTTATACTTTGGAGCGCTTCCGTGAGTTGGTTCAAAAACAGCTATCTCATCCCCTAAATTTGCTCCTGGTGCGAGTCCCAATCCACCTATTAATCCTGCAGCAAGATCAGATACTATATCACCATAAAGATTGGGCAGCACAAGAACATCATATAATTCAGGTTTCTGAACAAGTTGCATACACATATTATCAATAATTTTATCCTCAAACTCTATATCTGGATAACGCAATGCTACATCTCTGGCAACCTCGAGAAAAAGCCCATCAGAAAATTTCATTATATTCGCCTTATGAACAGCGGTTACCTTTTTTCTGTTATTTTTCCTTGCATATTCAAAGGCAAACTTCACAATCCTCTCTGTTCCATATACAGATATAGGCTTTATACTGATACCTGAATCCTGTCTTATAGACTTCCCGGATGTAGATTTAATAAAATCAATAAGTTTTTTCGTCTCCTCTTTGTCTTTTTGAAATTCTATACCTGCGTAAAGATCCTCTGTATTTTCCCTAACAATTACGATGTCAATGTTTTCATATTTTGTCCTTGCACCCTTAAAGGTCTTACACGGCCTCAAACAACTGTAAAGGTCAAGACTCTGTCTGAGAGTAACGTTAACGCTTCTAAAACCAGTTCCTACCGGAGTCGTAACAGGCCCTTTTATAGCAACCCTGTTTCTTTTAATTGATTCTATTACCCTCTCTGGTAAAGGTGTCCCTTCCTCTCTATAAACGTCCTCTCCTGCATTTTGTATGTCCCACTCAATAGAAACGCCGGTTGCATCAATAACCCTTCTTGTTGCCTCAGCAATTTCTGGTCCAACTCCATCACCAGGTATCAAAGTTATTTTATACATAATTTCTCCTTTATGGATTAACAGTAAGTATCATCCTGACTATTTCGGGATATTTGGCGATCAACTTTAACTCATCGTCAGTTAAGGGCTTCTGAGTATGCAGATTTGCATATTGAACAAGTTCAAGAATTTTCCTCGCCTCATTGTCATCATGAAATTCGATACCGAGTTTGCTATAAACATACCTGAAGCCTTTTATACCACCATAGGCACCGGTTGTTATTACTCGTCCTGTTTCGAGCAAGTCTGGCTCTCCCCTTCCAACATCTTCGGGGTCATACAATTCGTAACTTCGCCTGTCCTTAAGTGCACCATCGGCATGAATACCTGACTCATGGGCAAATGCATTAGCACCAACACCAGGCTGATTTATAGGTATCGGAATATTAAATGCATATGAGGCATATCTCGCCAGCTTCCATGATTTTTTGAGATCCACATGCTCATCCAGTGGAACCTTATCCTTCAGTCCATGTGAAAACTTAAGAGCGAGTATTGTAGAAACGAGGTCACAGTTTCCTGCCCTTTCGCCGTATCCATTTACTGTAGTGTTTATATATGCATCAACTCCTGATTCTATAGCACCCTGAGCTCCTGCGACAGATACAGCCTCAGCCATTCCGAGATCATTATGGCAATGCATCTCGATAGGAAATTTCGTAGCAAGTGCAAGAGCCTTTATTCGCTCGTATATCGTTATAGGGTCATCGGCACCAAGTGTATCGCAATACCTGAATCTGTCAGCACCTGCTTCTTTTCCGACCATTATAAATTCAATAAGCCTATTAAGTTCAGTCCTTGATGCATCTTCTGCGTTAATTCCTACCGTTTCGATACCTAAATCTTTCGCCCTTTTAACTGATTCAGATACCGACTTTAATATATCTTTCCATGACCTTTTGCCCTGAAACTTGCCACGAAGCATTATTTCTGATGTTGACATAGAAACATTAAGATGTTTGATATTAGGACAATTCTTAACCGAAAGTTCAACATCTTCAGGCACTGCCCTACACCAGCCTTCAAGGTGTAGCCTTTTTATAGCACCTACCTTTGCGAGTTCGAGATTGGCATTTATATAATTGACTTCATGCTTGAGAGTAGGAAAACCAATCTCGCTCTGATAAATACCCATCTCATCAAGGTAGATATTTAACATGGTTTTTGATAGCTTTGATAGCAATATCCTCGATGTCTGAACACCATCTCTATTAGTAACATCAATAAGATAAACTTTGTTATTCATGGTCTCCCTCTATTTCTTCCTTGATATTTCTCTTGCAATGGCAATCTTGCCTGTACGAATAAACTCCTTTATACCCATGGGTTTCATCAGTTCAACAAATGCCTCTATTTTCTTTTCATCACCGGTGATCTCAATTGTATATGTGTTGGGGCTCGAATCCACTACCCTTCCCCTAAATATCTCAGCTAATCTTAAAACCTCAGCCTTATTTTCCTGCTTTGGAGCAACCTTTATAAGCACCATCTCCCTTTCAACATGATCAAGCTCTGTAAGGTCAACAACCTTTATTACATCAATAAGTTTGTTTAACTGCTTGGTAATCTGTTCTATAACCCAGTCATCTCCTGAAGTAACAATAGTCATTATAGAAATAGCCGGGTCAATAGTCTCACCAACAGATAGGCTTTCTATGTTATATCCCCTGCCGCTGAAAAGTCCCGCGACCCTTGAAAGAACCCCAAACTTATTTTCAACCAAAACAGAAATCGTATGTCTCATGTAACCTCCACTAAATTAAGTGCCAAGTATCAGAGCAAATGACTCTGACACCATGTTACTTAAGATACTTCGACACATCACTTCACAGCCTTTAACTTCTTCTCAGCCTTTTTCTCTTTCTCTTCAAATAGCATGGAATCCAGAGTTGCACCTGCTGGCACCATTGGAAATACCTTTTCCTTCCAGTCGCAAACGAAATCCATAAACACTGGCTTCTTTATCTTGATTGCTTCTTTTAAAACAGGCTCCACCTCGCTGGGTTTTGTTGCCCTTAAACCGACAGCTCCATATGCATTCGCAAGTTCCACAAAATCTGGGGTGGTCTCTGTTTCGAGATAAACATGAGAATATCTCTCCTTATAAAAGAGCTCCTGCCACTGTCTAACCATGCCAAGGTATCTGTTATTCAGGATAGCAACCTTCACAGGAAGCTTGTAAATAACTGCAGTGGCGAGCTCCTGAATATTCATCTGTATGCTTCCATCACCTGCTATGTCTATAACCAGTTTATCTGGGTGTGCAAGCTGAGCACCTATAGCAGCAGGAAATCCGTATCCCATGGTTCCGAGTCCTCCAGAGGTCAGAAATCTCCTCGGTTTATCAAACTTATAAAACTGGGCTGCCCACATCTGGTTCTGTCCTACCTCTGTGGTTATAATAGCGTCTCCTTTTGTTATCTCGTATATCTTTTCTACAACAAACTGTGGTTTTATCACATCTGGACTGAATGTATATGTCAATGGCCTTTCTTTTTTCCATTCAGCTATTTGCTTGAGCCATGCATTTCTTACCTCTTTCCATTGCTCTTTTACTTCTTCCTTCAAGATTTTGTTCATCACATTTAGCACCCTTTTCACATCACCCACAATTGGTACATCTACCCTCACATTCTTTCTTATAGATGTTGGATCTATATCTATATGGATTATCTTCGCATGAGGTGCAAAACCCTCTATTTTTCCTGTGACCCTGTCATCAAACCTCATTCCTATTGCTATAAGCAGATCAGATTCCTGAACACTCTTATTCGCATAATATGTACCATGCATTCCGAGCATTCCAAGAGAAAGTGAATGTGTACCCGGAAATGCCCCGAGTCCCATCAAGGTCATCGTTACAGGAATATCTGTATGTTCTGCAAGCTCCTTTAGTTCCTTTGATGCACCAGAGATTATGCACCCGCCCCCTGCAATAATAACAGGTTTCTTTGACCTTGCAATTTCGTGTGCTGCCTTTTCTATCATCCATCTGTTGCCTTCATATGTCGGATTATAGCTTCTTATCTCAACACGTTCAGGCCATACAAAGTCTGTCTTATTAGATGTCACATCTTTTGGCAGGTCGATTAATACAGGACCGGGCCTTCCCGTCGTGGCTATATGGAATGCCTCTCTGATATGTCGTGCTAGTTCATTAACATCCTTTGCAAGGATATTATATTTTGTACAAGGTCTCGTAATTCCAACAATATCTGCTTCCTGGAATGCATCATTACCAATAAGCATGGTTGGAACCTGTCCTGTAAATACAACAAGTGGAACTGAATCCATAGATGCAGTTGCTATCCCAGTAACGGTGTTTGTAGCACCTGGACCTGATGTAACAAGGACAACACCTGGTTTTCCGGTCGACCTTGCATATCCGTCTGCTGCATGAACAGCCCCCTGCTCATGCCTTGTGAGAATGAGCTTTAAATCCTTATCATCATAAAGGAGGTCGAAGATATTTAAAACAACCCCACCAGGATATCCAAAGATATACTTTACTCCTTCCCTCTTTAGACATTCAATTATTATTTCAGCACCCGACATTTTCATAATTATACTCCTTATTAGAGACACATTTAGGTTATGAATTATTAGAATATCATAATTTTTATAAACTTTTCCATATATCATTCCCATCTAAATATCCCTTAAATTTCTGTTCTCTTTTTCATAAATCTTGAGATAATAACCACTTATATTCAATCAGTCTGAATAAACACCAAGAAATTATTCGATGTACATACAGAAGCAACAAAATGCATTGTATCATACAAGACTTCATAATACCTTGTTGCCTTAGTAACCTATTGTTGTATAATCAATCTATGGAGAAATTAATAAGGAAGAAGCTACTGGTTCTCTCATTTTTGATATTATCAGTCCTTTTCATAGGTACAGCTGGTTACATGATTTTGCAAGGAATTTCTTTGTTGGATTCTCTTTACATGACCGTAATAACCATTGCAACAGTCGGCTTCAAGGAGGTAAAAGAACTTGATCAAAATGGTAAGATATTTACAATAATTTTGATCTTTTATGGTTTTGGTATTTTTACATATGCCATGACATCAGGAGCAAAGATAATTATTGAAGGTGAAATAAAGGAGGTGTTTAAAATAAGGTCCATGGAAAAGAGCATAGATAAATTAAGGGATCACTATATAATATGTGGTTATGGAAGAATGGGAAATATAATAGGAAAAGAGTTAAAAGCAAACGGCATAGACTTTGTAGTAATCGAAAAAAATAAGGAAAATATAAGGGATGAGGATATACTTTATCTATTAGGTGATGCTACAAATGACGAGGTTCTTAAAAAGGCAGGAATAAAACGTGCTAAAGGATTGATCTCTGTCCTTCCATCTGATGCAGAAAATCTCTATGTTGTTCTGAGTGCAAAGGAACTAAATCCAGATCTTTTTCTCGTTGCAAGGTCTGTAAGTGTGGAGACAGAGACAAAACTCAGAAGAGCAGGTGCAGATAGGGTTGTTTCACCATACCACATAGGGGGACTAAGGATTGCCCACACTGTTTTGAGACCAACGGTTGTTGATTTTCTGGAATTTGCAACCGGCTCAGAACACCTCGATATACAGATAGAGGAGTGCGAGGTAAAGAAGGATTCAGAACTCGCTGGAAAGACCATAGAGCTATGCAGGATAAGAGAGAATACGGGTGTGATAATTGTTGCCATTAAGAGAGCAGATGGCAGGATGGAATTCAACCCTGATCCAAAGACATCAATCATGGACGGAGACATCCTTATTGCACTGGGAGAGTTAAAAGGTCTACAACTGCTTGAAAAAATGTGTAAAAAATCATTGTAATCAATTTCATACTTTTCAGCCGTCTTTTTACAATTAAATTTTCGGTCTGCTCGGGGTTTTGAGATCTCTTAATTATATCTTCTATTTGCCTTTGCTTTCCCCAAAAGGGTCTTTTGTTTGTTCAGAATCTCAAAGTTGCCTTGAGCCTTTTGGGATTAAGCAGCAGATCAAGGGCATCCAGCGGGGAATTCACAAAAATATCCGCTGATCTCATGGCATCTATCGAGCATCCTTCATTAAGGCATACCGCAATCCCAACTTTTGATGCCTTCAGCATCTTCCTATCGTTGTTTCCATTTCCGAGGGCAACAACTCTTTCTGCGTCAAGCATTTTTACATAGTCTTCTTTCTGTATATCGTGGTTTTCGCCTTCAAGGATGTGTATCTCGCAATTAATACCTTCAAGCTCAGTTCTTGCCTTTCCAAAGGTGTCTGCTGTAAGAATATGCACCTTCAGAGATTCAGCGATTTTATTTAATCTTTCCCTTACACCTTGCAAAAGCCTGCCATCCACAGACAAAGTGCCTGTGAAGTCAGACACCAAGTGTTCAAGTCTTACAGAACCAAATCCAGGAATATCAAGTTCAAACATTATTCATCCTCCATTTCCATGAGTTCCCTGGCCCTCCTTCTACAATGGTCGTCTTTAAATTCGGCGACCTGATCACAAATCCCATGACCTTCGCTGTTCCTATCTGATAAAGGGCATCGACTATCACGGCTTTAATGTATGGATCGTTCATCCTCTCAAAAAGCTCAATAATGGGACCTGCTGCTTTAACGCTTTTGAGCCTGCCCAGTATCCATACCGCTCTCTGGACTGTCCCCTGCTCGGATGATTGAGGGCGTTTATCAACTTTTCTTCAAAATCCTTCTTTTCATGCTCTGTTATGTCAGAGCTGCAGTAAGGGCATATTTTCTCATCGCCTTTTATTTCCTTCCAGCATTTCGGACAGAAAAAGGTCATCGTTCGAATTAATTTAGATTCAATTTATATTACTGCCAGTTCTTTTATATACATAAGCCTGTTACCTATTTCATTGATTTTTTGCATTATATCCATAATAACCTTTCTCCTCTCCTCTACCTCTTTTTCTCCTTTCTGTCTCTGTTCAATGCCTTTTTTAATGGAAGTCTCTATTCCCTCGATAGTCGCCTCTATCTTCAGGAGCATCTCCCATCTGAAATCGAGCTTGCTTTTGTCCAATCTCTCCTCGAAGTCGGTGCCGATCCGAGACAATTGCATTGTGATAACACGATGGAGATATTCCTTCATCTTCTTAAGAATGAGCTTTTCTCCTATAAACTTCGGAAGTGCGAGCGTAACGGAGGACGCAATTATTTCAAGTCCCACCGGTTGCTCAGCAAACTTATAGTAGAGCCGGGATTTTGTGGACCAAAGGGCTTCAGCCTTGATCATATCATAAGGGACTGCAAAGAGTTCGGATGAAAATCTCAGCAGAGAATCAACGGTATCATCTATTTTTGTGACAAACCGATTGCAGACATTCTGGAAGGCCTTCGCCAGCTTTTCTTCCTCTATGCTCCGCCAGCCATTTACTGCCTGCTTTACCTCTAAAATGATATGTTCTTCGAGGTGCTTCTTGATTTCTCTGAGAGATGTTCCACTCTTTTCCAGATAGTATTTTGCAAGACTTGTTTCAGCCTTTTGGCGAAGTTCATTTCCATAAGCAGTCAGGTCCTCATCAAGCACGTTCTTGATGATCCTCTTTATCTCACCGTCCAGAAGTATATCGAAGTCATTCTTTTCCGAAAGGATATCCTCCTTTTTCTCCTCGAATATTTTTATCTTTTTCTTCAAATCTTCAAGAGGCATCGCAAGGGATTTCAGTTCCAGTTCAAGCTCAAATCTTGCCTGAGATATAATCCTTAGAAGATTATTGGTTACAGATAGTATGAATATCTTTCCCTTTTCTTCTACGAGAAATTTGTTTAATACTTCAGAGAATTCATAGAGTCTGCTTTTCTGAATCATATTTTCATCACCTGACATTTTTCCCTCAAGGGCCAATCTTGCAGATACAGGAAATATCTTTACCTCTGCGCCCATTATCTCCTTTAATACACCCTTCGAAAAATCGATTGATTCCTGTAAATCCTTCTCATTCAGATAGTCTGCCTTGTTTAGTAAAAAGAATACCTTGTTCGAGTATTCTTTGACATCACTCAGAAAATCCAGCTCTGACTTGCTCATGGGCTGGTCAACTGAAAGCAGAAACATTGCTGCATCGGATTTCGGAAGATACTGATAGGCAACATCCGTATTATGCTGATATATGGAGCCAACGCCCGGAGTGTCTATCAACCTCACACCGTCTTTGAGATAAGGAGATGGATAGGTTATGATTACTTCGCTCACATCCTTTATATTTTTTGGATTGCCTTTCTCTGTAACATATTCTGGAAGGCTTTCCGGCTTAATCTCAGCAACCCTTCCATCGTTGAAATAGACCTTGATTCTCAAAGCATCACCATAGGTCATGATGGTAACAATAGATGTGAGCGGCACAACAGCAACAGGAAGTATGTCTGCGCCTAAGAGTGCATTGATGAGGCTTGTTTTCCCTCGCTTGAACTGTCCTACCACAACAAGGTTAAATGTATTTTTCTCTATTTTTTCCCTTAACTCCTCGCAGGGACACCCGCGTATTGCCTCTATGTCGAGCATCTCATCGATACACCTTAAAAGCTTGTTTTTCAGGTGCGAGTATTTCGAGATAGCAGATGATTCGGATAATTCTGCTATTTCAGCCATTTGCAATCACCTCCGATTTAATAGCCTATTGCCTCGATTATTTCACAATCGTCACTGTACACGGCGCATATGTAGCAACTCTCTTTGATACAGAACCGAGGAGCCAGCTTTCTATCTTCGATTTACCCCTCTGACCCAGTATCACCATATCACAGCTATTGTCCTTTGCATATCTCACAATCTGGTCTGCCGGATGACCGACAACGACTTCCGTCTTTACCTCAAGGTTTCTTCCCTTTGCCTTTTCCCTTAATCCCTTAAAAAGCTCCTCATAATGCTGTGTTGCACTGTCAATTATGGCCTCAACCTCAACTATGTCTGCAGGCTCAGGGGGCTGCGCAACAGAGAGTGCTATTATCTCAGGCGATGCTTCAGGACACAGTCTGGACATCTCAAGGGCAAAGTCAAAAGCCTGATACGATTGTGGCGAGCCGTCAAAAGCTACAAGTATTCTCTTAAGCATCTTCTTTTACCTCCTTTTTTGGCAATAAATATTTCGGTACGAAAAAGGCGTTGGCAATCAGAGTCGGTACGACCGCGCTTGCTATTACCACAAAGACAAGTATCGAGTATTGCTGCTGGTCTATTATCCCGTGAGTCAAACCAAACAATGCCGATATTGAGCCAAAGGTAAGTCCTGTGGACATAAGCAGGGTTGTATACATCCCTTCCTTTTGCGCATATCTGTATGCCTTTGTCACAGGATATACTCCAACAAATTTGGTTATCATCTTGCCCATAAAAAGAGCTAAGAGCGCAACGGGTGCAGCAATAAGCGCCGGAATCGATACATATGATCCCGCCCTTATGAAATAAAAAGGCGTAAGGAGTCCGAAGGTGAGAGTTCTTAATCTTCGTATAAGAACATGGTCTTTGCCGACCGTTCCTGCTAACACCATGCCGATTAGATATGCAGGGAGCACAGCTTCGCTTTCAGACCATACAGCGAGAGATCCCAAACCGAAAAGGAATAATAAAAGGAATTTTGCCTCAAGCTCGGAAGGCCTATTTCCGTATCTTTT